>WNGG01010872.1_pt1 | contig 11654 bp, 8 predicted proteins | sample 5400661 | NCBI WGS metagenome assembly WNGG01 (sample SAMN13153372, study PRJNA577476) | soil metagenome | isolation source: 100 cm soil or saprolite under Garry oak tree replicate 1 | place: USA:California | collected 2016-06-15 | reverse complement strand
AGGCGGGGACCATCCTTCGTCTGGGAAAATGAGAAGGGCTGGAACGACTCCGGGGACGCGCAGGAGCTCCTCGATTGATTGCGCCTGCCACGCCAGGAGCTTCGTCCCATTGCACAAGATCCCGAACCGAACCGGCCGAGGAGGAGCGATCGCCGGGCCGGCCGTTTCGGACACGCGTGCGAGAGACGGTCCCGAGATTATTTAGCCTATTCAGGCGAATCCCAGCCGCGCCGGCTTCCGATGCCGGCCGTTCAGAGGCGTGGGCTGATTCTTGGAGACCCTTCGGATTGCGATCATCAGCGAGACGCTCCCGCCGGCCGAGTTGAACCTGCAGCCGTGGAGATATCTGGGCGATCTGGCCCGGGCGCTCCGGACCGAGGGCCACGAGACCTTTGTCGTGACGAGCGAAATGGGCCCACAGAGCTGGAACGGCGTGCCCGTCAAGTGGCATCGAAACCGGGACGATTATCGCACGGCCCTCGCACTTCGTCGGCTCCTGCAAACCGAACGTTTCGACATCGGTGTGTGCCGCCTGACAGCAGGCCTGTTCTTCTCAATGCGCCGAGGGCCGCGCGAGGGTCCTTTTCGCGGACGGCTAATCGGAATTTTTCTCCGGCCTCTCCACGGCGGGGCGGATCTGGTCCGACGATTTCTCGATCCGACGTTGGCAGCCGAAATCCCACACGATCGGCACCACGCCGCGATGTACGTGTCGCGGCTCGTCGGCACGTGGCCTGCCGCGCCGGCTTTCGTGGACAAGTTCGGGTTCCTGTGGGACACCGATCGGAACCGTGCGGTTGTCGCCGGCCTTCCGACGTCGTCGTGTGCGGTCGTTCGCCATCCGTTCGATCCGTTCTTCCTGGAGCGGGGACCGCCAAGCTTGGGACCGCGGCTCGCCGGAATCCTGGGTCCGGTCGGCCGACGCGTGGTCTTCACGGGGCCCCCAGAGGGCTCCCGGGGCGTCGACGACATGCTCCGCCTGGCCCATTCGCTTCCGAGCGATCCGACCACGCAAGTGGTCCTGTTGCTCCGCGACGGGAGCTCTTCGGATCTCAGTGTCGCGCGGACGCGAATCGGCGCCCATGAACTCCTGGTCGTCCGCGGGCTTCTCTCACGCCAGGAACTGCGGGCGGCCTACCAGGTCTCGCACGTTGCCGTGTTCCCGTATCGGTTTGTTCGGACCGGACTTCCACTCGTCGCCCTCGAAGCAGTCGCGACCGGCTTGCCCGTCGTGACGACCCGCGTCCATCCGATTCGCGAGTTGGAAGGAAGCACCGGCCTGGTGTTCGCAGAGCCTCGAGATCCGCCGGGGATCGCGAGGAGGATTCAGGAGGTCTTCGAGGAAGACACGCTCAAGCGGATTGAGCGCATGAATCAAGAATGGATCCGAACGACCCCAGATTGGACGGCGGTCGCCAAGACCTTCGTTTCCCTGTCGGGACACTAGCCTTCCTTCGCGACGTGCGCGAAGGTTCTTGAGTCTACGGACTTTTCCATCCTGGAGCGGGCGCTGATGATTCCGGTTTCTGGAGGTCGTGCGAGAGCGCCGTTCCCGTATGTCGGGCTCGCCGCGGTCGTCCTCCTGCTTCACGCCATTCTCGTGGCGGTGGTCCCCGCGAACCCGTATCGTGCCGCCTTCTCGTTTGCCGCTTTGTTTGCGGTGGGGTATTGCACCCTCGCACTGATCGTCGGCGATTCGTTTCGGCTTACAGCGGCGGAGATTCTCGCCTTTTCCACCGGACTTACGATCTTCGTCACCTCGTTGTCCGCGCTCGGCGTCTCCCTCCTCGGGATTCCGATTACTGTATTCGCCGTGGTCATCGTCGGATTGCCGATCGCCCTCCTCGCGTGGTTTGCGCGCCGCTCCGGTGGAGGCTCGCTGGCGGCGATCACCGCCTTCGCGCGAGGGCTTTTCGATTTTTCCGGCTACTCGAGGTTGGAGAAAGGGATCGTTGCCGCCCTCCTCGGCGCAATCACGGCGGCCCTCGCCGTCTTCGTCGCGCTCGCGTTGGTGCATTATCCAGGCGAACTCTCTCCCGGACTCGCAATCTACGGTCCCGACAACACCGTGGGCAGTCTTCCCACCAACTTTACACAAGGCCAGCCGCAGGACATCGTTGTCTCCGCATTGGGCGGTTCGAGCGCGGGTGCCTTCGTGGTTCGAATTCGCCTCGTGCCCCAGAATGCGACCGGAAACGAATCATTCCACACCGTGTTTCAAGCGACCCCCCTGAAGTTGGACGCCTTCGCGGAATCCAACGTGTCCATCGTGCTCGGCGCCGCCGAAAGTTGGACCCAGCGGTTTTCGATCTCGATCGAGCAACCAGGCACGTTCAACCTCACCTTCGCGCTGCTCGATTCGTCCTCTTCCGTCGTGGCAACCAACCGCCTGCCGGTGGACGTGAAGTAATCCCGGCGTTCCGGTCACGGGGCGGGGGGGAGGGACATGACCCGATAGACCGAGAAGGTCGCGTCTTGATACACCAAGGCGAAATGCGGATCCGTCGCGAACTTGTCGAGCTCGGCCGGTGTCACCGGGGTCGATCGCAGCCCTTCCTGGAAGAAGTTGGGACGCAAGATCGTCATCCATCGATCTACGGCCACGTAGTCGCCGACCTTCATGTCAATGTCCCTCAGACTCGCCCACGCCGAGGCGTTGAGAGCCGTGCCGTTGAAAAGGCGGGCGCTTCCGTATTTGACCGGCATGTCTCCGAACCCCGCGTAGACATCAATGGCCAACTGATCGCCCCAGATCCGACAGCTGTAGTTGAACCGACACTCGAGACCGGGGCTGAAGTGAGCGGACGCCCAAACCGCAGACCGGAGGGAGTCGACCTCGAGGTTAAGCGGCGAATCGGTGCTCCGCTGCCGGAACGGCTCGAAGTACGCCCGCATCGTGAGCGGGGCGAGATTGCCGCCCATGAAGACGGCCGCGGCGGTGACCAAGACGGCCACCCGCGGCAGCCACGGCTTTTCCCGAAAGATCCGAGGCACCCGCCGAACCGACTTCCAGAAGTCGGATCGAGCCCAACGGATGAGGGTCGCGGCCGCGAAAGGCATGATCACGAAACCTGTGTATTCGTTGATTCGGAGCGGGACGTAGTTCAGCGGCGTGAATAGCAGGGGCAGGCTGATGAATATCAGGAAGGCTGCGACCAGACCGTTCGCGACGGCAAACGGATGGTGCCGGGTGACGCGGTAGCCCCAGATCGAGAATAAGGACAACAAGAATAGGACCACGAGAGAGCCGGCGAGCCATCCGATCTCCAATTGAGTGAAGGTCCGACCTAGGTTCGAGCCGGTGGAGCCGGCCGTTGCGCCTTCCGGCCCGATCAAGTTCGTCAGGACGGTCTGGAGAGTCTGCTCGTGGCCAAAGAAAACCGGCTTGGTCAGGGTGTCGATGTAAACCAGCAAGAGGACGACGAAGTAGGCGAACAAGACGGCTAACAACAAGACGGGCAACGTCGCCCGAGCTCGGCGGCGCAAGATGAGCAACCCCAGGGCCGCGAGCCAGAAGGCGAACACGTACGACGACAGGTGATGCGTCATCACGATCGCCGCGCTCACGATGACGAACAGCAGGGAAGCCCGACGTTGCGCGCGTTGGTCCACCGCTTGGGTCAGCATGAATAGCGAGAGCAGCGAGAGGCCGAAGAAGATCGTGCCGAAACCTTGTTGGATCGGGAGGTTGAAAAGGATCGATGGGGTGCCGAGATAGAGGAGCAGACCAATCGGAGCGGTCCGGGGACCGAAGAGCCGTCGGCCGATTGAGTACACGATGGCCGGAATCGCGAGGAGCCGAAGGATCGGCTCGATCCACAGGTATCCGATGTCCGGAGGAAGCGGAGCATTCAAGATGACATATCCGACAAACACGTTTCCAATCGGATAGAAGGAGTAGGTGAAGGCGAATGCGTTGCCGCTTCCCGGCGCCCAGAATCCGGTTTCCAAGAGATCTTGCGTGAACGAGAAATTGAAGATCGGGTCCGTCGAGTATACGACGCCGTGCGGGGCCGCGATGGGATACAAGAGAAAAATCGCGACGACCGGGGCGAAGAGGAACGGGAGTTTCGGCGTCCTCACGAACGCCAGATAGAACGGTGCGCAGACGGCCCCGAGGAGGAACACGAAGAGGGCTCTCGGCGTCCCGGCGGCTCCGGTTTTCATCCTCCAGACGACGAAGATGAGTCCGATGAAGCCCAGGAGGCACGTGACCAGGGCGGTGATATCGAGTGCTGCGGGGCGCCAGACGCGTTGAGCCAATCGCACGTCGGAGAGCGCTCCAAACCTTAAGGATTCGGGGGGCAGCGCTCGGTTGTCCCGCAAGCGAACACGGGTCCGAAAGATTCCCGCAGAATTCTCGGAAACCTTATCGGCTGAGAGCCGTCTCCGGCTCAGGTGAACTCCGTCGGCTGGGAATTTCCATGGTTGGAACCCGGCGCGGACGTCGACCACGAGTCCGCGAAGGTGACCCGCCAAGGCGCTTGGGTGTTGGCCGCGGAGATCATGAACTCCGGATTGGGCTTCGCGTTCTGGGCTCTGGCCGCGCGTCTCTTCTCGACGCGGGACGTCGGCATCGCCGCCGCCCTCGTGTCCTTGTCCTCCTTGGCAACGTCGATCGCGATCCTGGGACTCGACAACGGGCTGATGCGCTTTGCCACGAAGGTCAGCCGACCCCGGAGGCTGATTCGACAACTCGTGGCGATCACGGGCGCGCTCGGAGTCGTGGTCGGGTTCGTCCTCGCTCTGTCCGTCCTCACCTTGAGCGGGGTCGATCCGGGCTCTGTGGCGCTCCTGATCGTTGTCAGCGTCGTGCTGACGGTGTCACAGATCTGGTTCCAGATCACGGACAGCGCGATCCTGGCGGCGGGGAAGGCCCGCATCCTCGCGTATCGTGCCCTCGCGTATGGCGCGGTCAAGATCGTGCTCGTCTTTGCGATCGTCTCGGCCGGGGCTCCCGGCCTCTTCGCCGCGTATACGCTGCCGTTGCTTGTGATTGTCATCGGAAGCTTCCTCATCCTCCCTCGGCTCTGGCCCTCGAAGAACGACCTCGGCCGCCCGCATCAATTCAAAGAAGTCGCGACGCTCTCCGCGGGAAATTGGATCTCCGGTTTCGCTTACTCGCTGCCGAACCGGATCGCCCCCTCGTTGATTCTGATTTTCTTGGGCAACCAGCTCGGCCCGCCGACCGTGGCCTTTTTCTTCATCACCCTCCAGCTGGCCGAGGTCCTCAACTATGTCTCCGAGTCCGTTGCGAAGTCCCTGTTCGCACACGGTTCGCGCGAGGACCGCCTGACGCCGGACCTCACCTCGAGCATGCGGGGTCTCCTGTTGTTGATCTTGGTGCCGCTCGTCGTGGTCGGCATCGTCGGATCGCCGTTCGCATTATCCGTGGTCGGGGGCGACAAGTACAGCGCCCATTCCCTCTCCCTGCAGTTGTTCCTCCTCGCGACGCTTCCGAAGAGCTTCTATCAAGTTCTCAAGGCGCAATTCAATGTGCAGCGTCGTCCAATCGCCCTCATCGTATCGGGCGGAACACTGGGCCTCTCCACGCTCGCGTTCCTTGTGATCGGTTTGGTCCTCCGAGTCAATCCGGACCTCTTACCGCTCTCTTGGATTCTCGGCGGCGTCCTGGCCCTCGGAGTGAGTCAGTACCTGGCCGGATGGAAGCCCCGCTTCCGGCTGCCGCGCGCAGACCCCGGATAGCTAGTCGCCATCTGCGACAACCTTGGACGCGACGTCGCGGTTCCCGTCACCGTCGGCCGCCGACGACCCGATAGGAGGCTCCATGGCGCTTGACACGCCCGGCTTTCTCAAGGCATCGCAGGTGATACGACGCGAGTTGTCGGCTGATTCCGAGGACCTTCGCAATGGGCGCGGGTTGCGCGTTGTCCATCCGTCGCAACGTGAGCAAGACGCGAAGTCGGACGTCGCGGTATTCCCAGTGGCGCGCGTACAGCCGGTTCATCTCGGCTTCTCCGGCGGCGACATAGTACCGACTGCGGCCGTTGGTCTCTTGTTTGTAGAGGAGTCCATCTTGCACCAGCTCGTTCAGGTGGTACCGGGCGGTGCCAACGGCCAGGCGAAGCGACCTGGCGACGGACCGGAAATGGTCCCCCGGGAGGAGACGCAGATGGTCGTAGATCTGTCGACGAACCGGATGCTTGAGTCCCGCCAAGAGGCCGAGACCGATCAACAGCGAGCTCCCTCCATACGGCAGGTCGCGAGCGCTCGTCCGAGACGCGGTCCAGACGAGCATGCTGATCGCCCCAACCGTGCCGGCAAATGCGTACTCCCTCCGCTTCCGCCCGTCCATGAAAACCCCTCGCCCCGGCAATCATTCGGTTCGACGTATTTCAAACCTGTGGTGACAAAGATTTGCCGGGCGCGCGGCCGCGCGCTCCGGAATCAACGCTTCGCTTCCACCTTGGAGGATTGGGTTTCGGGACGCCGAAGAGACACTGTCGATGCAGCGGTCAGATGCGTTACGAGTTCGCGGACCGCTTTTCGAACGTACCGTTGGCTAATGGTCTTCGGCGCGATGACAAATAGGAACGCCTGCGAGCCGACCTTCGTCGCGACGATCTGGCGGTCGCCGCTCGTGACCGAGATCGACCGGGAGCTCGGCCCGCCGAGCGCCTCGACGATCGTGTCCACGGACGCCAACATGGTCGCCGCCATCACGCTGACCACGTCCAACCGGATTCCATCTCGATTCCAAGAGGCCAGGACCGATCCGGTCCGTCGGAGAAACAGCACGGCGTCGAGACCGCCTTCCGTGTCGATCGAGGACAGGAACGAAAGGGAGGCATTCTCCAGCGCGGATAATGACTTGCGGCCCAGACCGGTCCCTCCCCTTCCCAAGGAGGATGGACCTATTGGTCTAACCCCTCAAAAAGGTAGCCTTGGGTGGGGGAGACGAGGCGCGCAGCGTCGGTCCACGCGATCTCGTGGTCCACGGTTCTCATTTTTCCGTCTGACGTCGACAATCGGACGAACAGAAACGGCGTTTTTGCTCGCGCCATCGTCCGATTGCCGCTCGGATCTCCTCGGCAAAACGTGTGCCAGAAATCTGATAGCATACCGGATACTGGATACCGGAAGAGAGCAAGGGCCGTGAACGACAGGGTTCAGAGCGGGGCCGAGCGGATCGCGAGGCTGCGTTCCCGAGACGTCGACGCGAAGATGAATGCGACGTCAAGGTCTCTGTCGGTACCTCGCGTGCAGTCCCTTGGTCGTTGCACGTCGGGTCGTTCGTAAGGAATCAGGTAGGGGCTGGAGGGACAAAGTCGGATGGGGCAACCGTCAGAAGAGTGGGGCTTGGAGGGAGGCGCGGTAGGCGCGGGCGCTCCCGAGGGGCCGTCCATCGGACCTTTCCCGCTCTCGCCCCTGCCCGTCGGTCCCGTGCCGCACGTTCCCTGGGGAGAGATCGCGAACCCCGCTCTGACGAGCCTTTCGATTCTGCTGCCGGCCCTGAACGAGGAAGACGGAGTTGCGGCGGTCCTCAACCGGATTCCGAGGCTGACTCTCCACGCGAAAGGAATCGCCTACAGCGTCCACCTGCTCGACGGTCGGTCCACGGACCAGACCCGAGCCGTCGCCAAGGCGCTCGGGGCGGAGATCTTCGTTCAGACCGGGAACGGCAAAGGATCCGCGTTCCGGGAATTCGTCCCGAGGATCCGAGACCAGTTTGTCGTGCTCCTGGACAGCGACGGCACCTACCCTCCGGAGATCATTCCGGAACTCGTCGGGCAGCTTGGACCGGGGACACCGGTCATCCTGGGATCCCGCCTCCGGGGCTCGATCGGCGAGGGCGCGATGTCCCTCGCGAATCGCGTCGGAAACCGCGTGTTGAGCTGGTTCGCTTCGTTCCTGTTCGCCACGCCGATTTCCGACGTGTGCAGCGGGATGTGGGGATTCGTTTCGGATCGGCTCAAGTCGCTCGACCTGAGCGCGACCGGGTTCGACCTCGAGGCGGATCTGTTCGCCGAGTGCGCGCTCAAGGGCATCCCGATCACCGAGATCCCAATCCGCTACGACCGGCGGATCGGGGAGCGCAAGCTCCACTTGCGTGAAGGAGTCCGGATCGCCCTCGCGTTGCTCAAGAAGCGCCTCCGCTCCGGCGCGGCCCTCGCGACGAAGGAGCCGAGGTTCTCGATCGGCCGTTTCTTCGCCGAACAGGCCGAGCGCTAAGGCATCCCATCGCAGATGACAAGCGATGACCTCTGTAGTCGAAACCTCTTTAAGGACGAATTCCCTCGATGCGCTTGAGGGCTGGGTCGCATGAACCTACTTCGTCCACGGTACTTGGTCCTTGCCTTCGCCGCCCTTTTCGGCGCCGTCTGTTATTACGCGTGGCAGGCCGCACGGCGGACGAATGGCCCCTCGTACCTGCCCGGGATCTCCCAGACCGTCTACCAGACGACGATGGTGGGAGGCGTCTTGGTCCTCCTCGGCATCTTCATCACGGCCTCGATTTCGCCGCACGTCAAAGGAGGCTCTCCTGCCCGTTCGTCCGGGAGCCTCGGTGTCACGCGACTGATTCGGCGGATTCGAGGCGATTCAGGACGAGCATCGGCCGATTACGGGATGCGGGGTCGCGACGACTCGTCCTGGCCGGCGGCCGACGAACTTCTCGAGGACTCGTCCGTTCCCGAGACGCCGGAGTATCGAGACCTCGAGCAGGCTCAGGATGCCGCGGCCGTCTCGGCCGCTTTGTCCCGGTTGGTCCCAACGGGCCAGCCTCAGGCCGCGGGGACGCTGGCGGAACGGCTCTCGGGAATGCGCGCGCGGAGCAGCGCGGTGCTCGTTTCCGAAGGGAGGGAGACCGCGGGGGTGCTGCTCCGGCTCGTCAACGACATGAAACCGCTCTTGGCGGCAGCGAAGAAGGTGGGTCTCGACCTGCCGGAGCTCCGGCGGTTGGTCGCGGAGGCCGCCGCGGGCCACGAAGGAGACCTCTCGCAGCGCGTTCGACTCGTCGAACAGGTGAAGGGCACGCTCGAAGCCGCGCTCGTCGAGCGGATCGCGGAATCGTTGCAACGTGTGCTCCTCGACATCGAGCGAATGAAGTCCGCCTCGCAACAGATCCATGCGGCCGAGATGACCGCCGCCGAAGCCGTCGCGTTGCTCGACACCGGAAACTACGCCGCCGCGGTGGATCGGGCGGAGAAGGCCCGCGAGACATTGGCGAGGCATGTCGGCGTGATGCCTTCACGATTGGAGGCGAGCGTCGGACCCAGTTCGTTCGTTGCGCTGGCGGGTCCCTCGTTTGTCGCGGTCGCGTTCGTCGCAGTGTCCTCGATGTTGCTGCCCGGCGTCGATGGGTTCTTGATCGCTAACTACCAACTCAACACGGGCGCCATCCTCGCCCTGAGCTACGGATGGTGGGTCCTGATCCTGTACGCGCTTCTCTCTGTCTATTACGTGTTGCGCCCGCCTTCGATGAAGGCGTCCTCGAGAGAGCGGACGGAGCGCGGACGATAGCCGCACTCGTCCCCGAGCGAGTACGACAACGGGCCGCCGCGTTCGAGGCTCTCGAATTGAAACGGGCACCGGTCCGATGACTCGTTGCACATTGCCTCCGATTCGGGGCGTCGTGTGGTGGGTACCTTATTGTGTACGAACACCGCCGACGCGACAACTCGATTTGCACCTGCGATTCCTGAGTGCACCGTGTTATCTCTTCCGATTATCGCCGGTGAACATTTTGGAGAATACCATCATCGACGCCGCTCGACATCCGACCTCGGGGATCGTTCCGCTCAATGCTCCTGGTAACCAGGTCGACCCGTGGCAAGTTTCCTCTGAAGCCACAGGCAACTTCGACCAGCTCGTCGTCGTTCTGATGGAGAACAAGAATCTGAACGAGGTCTACGGCCCCGCCACGTACATGACGCAGCTCGCCGACCAGTATTCGTTCTCCGAAGGTTGGGCGAGCATTACGAATCCGTCCCAGCCGAACTACATCGCGATCATGGGCGGGAGCACATTCGGCGTCTCCGGCGACGGAAACCACCCGAACCTGAACCAGCCGACGATGGTGGACATCCTGGAGAACGCAGGCAAGACGTGGAAGGCCTACGCTGAGGACGCGAGCGGGACCGGATGCAACCTGAGTCCCCCGCGCGGCGAGGACCACTTTCCGTTCCTTTCGTATACGACGATCACCGGCAGCTCCGCGCGCTGCGCGAACCTTCTTCCGGGGTCGTACAACCAGGTCATCAGTGCCTTCAATGCGGGGACGAACTTCATCTGGCTTACGCCGAACGACTGCAACAACATGCACTCCTGTTCCGTCGCGACGGGCGACGCGTGGATTCAGAGTTGGGTGCCCAATTTGCTCACGGCCATGGCGGGCAAGAAAGCCGCCCTCATCATCATGTACGACGAGGCGTACACGAGTCCTCCGTACATCTACATGGGATTCAGCGGTCCGGCGACGAAGCTGGCGTACAATTCCACGGCCTCGTACAATCACTATTCGCTCCTGAAACTCTTGGAGGACGTCTGGGGTGGGGGAAGTCTCGGCCAGGGCGATGTGAGCGCTCCGTCGCCGTTGGAGTTCTTCAATGCCGGCGGACCGGATTTCACGCTCACCGCAAACCCGGGAACGGTTTCGTTCGTCGGGGGTCAGTCCGCCTCGTCGACAGTGAGCCTGACCGCGAGTGGCGGCTTCACCGGGACGGTCGCCCTGGCGGCGGTCTCGGTCCCCGTTGGGGTCACGACATCATGTGTGCCGGCCAGCATCAGCGGGACTCAGACGTCCACATGCACGTTCACCGGCCCCAACACGGGCTCGTATGCGGTCACGATTACCGGAACGAGCGGGGCGCTCGTCCACACCGCTCCCGTGGCGGTGACTGTCACCGCGCCCGGGCCGACGGCCCGGTTCGTGTACTCACCCACGCTGCCGTCCGTGAATGATACGATTACCTTCGACGCGTCCTCGTCCACGGACTCGGATCCAAGTGCGACCCTACAGGCCCGCTGGGACTGGCAGTCGGACGGCACCTGGGACACTTCGCTCTCCTCGACCCTGACGTCTCCACATGCCTTCGCGGCATCGGGCAGCTACACGGTGAAGTTGGAGATTCAGGATTCCCACGGGTTCTCGGACACGGACAGCCGGGCGATCACGGTGTTCGCCTCGGGTGGCGGAGGCGTCGGGGCTCCCCCGGGTTACGGCTTGACCAATCCTTCGGTGCTCCAGGCCCACGGCCCGATCTACATCGGGAGCGATGCGCAATTCACCGCCGCGAACGGCGTCCGGAGAGGGACGGGGACGATCACCGACCCGTACGTCATCAGCGACTGGTTCATCGACGGAAATCTCTACGCGAGCACCCAGGCGATGCTCTGGATCGAGGGGACCAGCTCCTACGTCGTGATTGAGAACGTGAGGATCGCGAATCTCGCCGGCACGAATCAGTGGGAGGCGTTCCAGCTCGGTCACTGGCCGGCCACGATCAGTACGCAGCATGTGACGATCCGGCACAACTCGGTCGAGAACGCTCAACACGCGTACGGAATCGCCGTCCGCGAGGGATCGAGCGACGTCCACGTTGAGGCGAACTACGTCCAGTTGGACGCCAACCTCGATTGGGTGTACGGGATTGCGACGGACCGCGGGGTCCACGACATCACGGTCTTCGGGA
>WNGG01037665.1_pt1 | contig 11655 bp, 10 predicted proteins | sample 5400661 | NCBI WGS metagenome assembly WNGG01 (sample SAMN13153372, study PRJNA577476) | soil metagenome | isolation source: 100 cm soil or saprolite under Garry oak tree replicate 1 | place: USA:California | collected 2016-06-15 | reverse complement strand
CTCCTCGGGCTCTTCATGCGGAAGCGGCGACAACCGCAGACCGCATACCAACCCATGCCGATCACGCCGGGGTACGTCCCGGCGATGCCGTCCGCGCCTGCCCCGGCCGCGCCGCCAATTCCGGAGCCGGCGCCCGCGCAACCTCCGCCGGAGCAACCGGGAACGCCTCCGACCGGGCCGAGCACGTAAGCACGCAAGCTCGCGGCTCCTCTCCCACGGCCGCCTGACTCAGCGAAGCATGCGAAAGCGACGCACTTAAGTACCGAAAGGGGCGATTCCGCCGGGCCGTCGAATCGGCGGCGGAGGGGGAGCATGAAACACGGACACGAACGTTCGAGTCGGAGGTGGGTCCACGCGCTCGCGGTGGTGAGCGTCGTGGCGCTGCTGGTGGGAATGTGGTCGTCCGTGGCCCTCGCGGGGCCCGGATCGGGGGACCGGGTGGATTGGTACTGGGTCACGCCCGGCCAACAGCTGTGCTTCAAAGTGACGAACCTCGCCCCGAAGGGGAAACCGATCTACGACTTCCACGTCCTGTTCTCCGGGAGCCCACTCCGGATCGCGACGATCTTCCGAAGCCCGATCGGATGGGCCGGGACCGCGAGCCCGCCGTCCTCTGCGGAGTGGCACACGGATGCCAGCCCAATCAAGATGAAGGCAAGCCTGGCGGACTTCTGCGTGAACGTCGGGGGCGGCGACGGAACGCCGACGCACGTCAAATGGTGGACGACGGACCGCGCGGGAGGGACGATCAGCTCGGGAGACTTCGAGGTGACCTAGGCGGAAATGGGACGGAAAGGTTAATCTGCGAAGGCTCGGGTCTCGCCCCGAGGCACGATGGCGGCCGCGATTCCCACGAAAAATGTGAAGATGAAGATCTGCCTCATCGGGGAGGAGGGCGTCGGCAAGACGTCCCTGATCCGGCGGTACGTCTTCTCGCAGTTCGACGAGAAGTACCTCCGCACGGTCGGCACGATGGTGAGCAAGAAAATCGTGCAGCTAGGGCCGATCGAGGGATCGATGTTCAACCTCCACATGCTCGTGTGGGACATCATGGGCCGGCGCGACTTCATGTCCCTGTACAAGGAAGCGTATTTCTCCCGCGCGCGGGGGATCTTGGCGGTGTGCGACATGACGCGGCCAGAGACCCTCGAGGCGCTCAATGAATGGATGGAAGGAATCACGTCTTCCGTCGGTGAAGTTCCCACGATCGTCCTCGCGAATAAGAAGGACATGTCGGAGCACGTCCGCCTCGAGGAGGACGACATCCTCGCCCTCTGCGAGCTCCACGCGGCCCCGTACCTGCTCACGAGCGCGCGGACGGGGGAGAACGTGGAGGTCGCGTTCTCGAAGATGGCGGAGTTGGCGGTGCGGTCGCGGTTCACGGGGCAGGACCCGGAACCCGCGGAATCGGTCCCGTGACACAGGTTGCACGTTAAATAACTCGGTCGCCTATACAACGAGGAATCCCATGGGGAAGGACGACCCATTGAAGGTCCTTCGGGAGCGGAAGAAGGCTTGGGAGCACACGACGCTCCGCGAATCCTTGGCGTCCTTGCCCGAGCGCAAACGAGCGTTCACGACGACCTCGTTCATCCCAATCGAACGGGTCTACACGCCCCTCGACCTCCCGTCGTTTGACCCCGGTCGCGATCTGGGCGCGCCCGGCGAGTACCCGTATACGCGCGGCATCCACCCGACGATGTACCGCGGCCGCCTGTGGACGATGCGGATGTTCGCCGGGTACGGAAGCGCGGAGGACACGAACAAGCGGTTCAAGTATCTCATCGCGCACGGCGAGACCGGACTCAGCGTCGCGTTCGACATGCCGACCCTGTACGGCTACGACACGGACCAGCCGGAGGCGGAAGGGGAATTCGGAACGTGCGGCGTGGCGGTCGCGTCCCTCCGGGACATGGACCTCCTGTTCCGGGGGATCGACGTCGCGGCGATCAGCACGAGCATGACGATCAACTCGCCCGCCGCGGCCCTGTGGGCCATGTACCTCGTCATGGCGGAACGCCACGGCGTCCCGTGGACCGCGTTGCGCGGCACGATCCAGAACGACATCCTGAAAGAGTACCAAGCCCAGAAGGAATGGATTTTCCCGCCGGAGCCGTCGATGCGGCTCGTCGTCGATACGTTCGAGCACGGCGCGCGGACGGTCCCCCAGTGGAACACGATCTCGATCTCCGGCTACCACATCCGCGAGGCGGGGGCGACCGCGGTCCAGGAGCTCGCGTTCACGCTCCGCAACGGCATCGAATACGTGAAGTGGGGCCTCGAGCGCGGCCTCACGATCGACGAGTTCGCACCCCGCCTCTCGTTCTTCTTCAACTCCCACAACGACCTCTTCGAGGAGATCGCGAAGTACCGTGCGGCCCGACGGATCTGGGCGCGGGAGATGCGCGAGACCTTCCATGCCAAGAGCCCCCGTTCCTGGTGGCTCCGGTTCCACACGCAGACGGCCGGCGTCTCCCTGACGAAACAGCAACCGCTGAACAACATCGTCCGGACGACTGTGCAGGCGTTGGCGGGGGTCCTCGGAGGCACGCAGTCCCTCCACACGAATTCGTACGACGAGGCCTACCAGGTGCCGCACGAGGATGCCGCCCGGATCGCCCTCCGCACGCAACAAATCCTCGCGCACGAGAGCGGGGTTGCGAACACGATCGACCCGCTCGGCGGCTCGTACTTCGTCGAGTGGCTCACGGACTACATGGAGGACGAGGCGTACAAGTACTTCGAGCGAATCGATGCCCTGGGCGGCGTGATCCCCGCGATTCGGAAGGGGTTCTTCCAACAGGAGATCGCGAACTCGGCGTACCGGTACCAGAAGGAAGTCGAGGACAAGGAGCGGACGATCGTGGGCGTGAACGAATACGTGGAACCGGAGGAGGATGAGAAGGTTGCGCCGCTCCGGGTGACGAAGGAGTCGTTCCGCCGCCAGCTGGCTCGGCTCGCGGCGATCCGGAGGGAGCGGGACCGACGGAAGTGGGAGGACGCAATCTCGAAATTGAAACGCGCCGCGGAGGGCACCGGGAACCTGATGCCGTTCATCGTCGACGCGGTCCGTGCCGAGGCGACTCTCGGGGAGATCTGCGACACGCTCCGCGAGGTCTTCGGCACGTGGGAGGAGCCGCTCCTGTACTGAGGTGCTTCGGTGGCGAAGAAGATCCGCGTGCTCATGGCGAAGCCGGGTCTGGACGGCCATGACCGCGGCGTGAAGGTGATCGCCCGCGCGCTCCGGGACGCGGGCATCGAAGTGATCTATACGGGCCTCCGGCAGAGCCCGGAGGACATCGTGGCGGCGGCGATCGAGGAGGACGTCGACGCGATCGGCCTCAGCTCGTTGAGCGGCGCGCACATGAGCCTGTTCCCGCGCGTCGTGAAAATCCTGCGGGAGAAGAAGGCCTCGGACATCATCGTGGCCGGCGGCGGAATCATCCCGCCGGAGGATGTGCCGAAGCTGAAGAAGGCGGGGCTGAAAGGCGTCTTCGGGCCGGGGACGACCCTCCAAGAGATCGTCGACTTCTTCCAGAAGAACGCCGGTCGGTCGCGATGACGACGCGCGCGGCGCGCGGGCCCTCCACCGCCAAACTCGTGGCGGCGCTTCGCCACGGCGACAAGCGCGCCGCCGCCAAACTCATCTCGTTGATCGAGGACGACGAGCCCGAGGCGCGGACGGTCCTCCGGAAGATCTACCGCCAAACCGGGAGAGCCCACATCGTCGGGCTCACGGGCCCGCCCGGGACCGGCAAGAGCACGTTGATCAGCCGCCTCCTCAAGGAGTTCCGGAAACGCGGCCGGAAGGTGGGCGTGATCGCCGTGGACCCGACGAGTCCGTTCACCGGCGGTGCGATCCTCGGCGACCGGGTGCGGATGGCCGAGGCGTCGCGGGACCCGGACGTGTTCATCCGGAGCATGGCGACCCGCGGGTACCCCGGCGGCCTCGCGCTCGCGACGTTCGACGCGGTCAAGGTGCTCGAGGCGCTGGGGATGGACCTCGTGTTCGTCGAGACCGTCGGCGCGGGGCAGAGCGAGGTCGAGATCGCGAAGCGGGCGCACACGACCGTCGTCGTTGAGATGCCCGCGAGCGGGGACGTCGTGCAGATCCTGAAGGCGGGCATCCTGGAAATCGGGGATGTGTACGTCGTGAACAAGGCGGACCTCGAGGGTGCGGACGCGATGGTCGCGAACCTCCACTTGGTGGTCCCGGAGCGGGGGAAGGGATGGCGGCCACCCGTCCTGAAGACCGTCGCCACCGAGGTTGGGGGGGTGAAGGAGGTCGCGGACCGGATCGAGGCGCACTGGCGGCATCTGAAGGACTCCGGGGAGCTGGCGGTGCGGGAGCGGGCGCGTGCGGAGACGGAGTTGCGGGGCGCGCTCGTCGAGGTGGCTCTCCAGCGTTTGGCGGCGAGGCCCGCGTCGGAACGCAGCCTGCGAGAGGCGATCGACCGCGTGGCGGCCCGGAAGACGGACGTCCGGACCGCAGCGGAAGGATTGTTGCCGGCGACTCGGGCGAAGTGAGGACCGACCGACGAAACGTCGTGATCGTCCAAAGGCTCCGCGCGCGGGAGTGAAAACGGACGGGCCGGGATTTGAACCCGGGACCTGTCGCTTAGGAGGCGACTGCCCTATCCAATCTAGGCCACCCGTCCGCGCACGCCACCTGCGGGACGCCCCATGAACCTACCGCCAGAACTCAAAGTTCTTCGGGCGACTTCTCTGCGGGCGATTCGTCTTCGGGCGGCGGGAGTTCTTCCTCCGCGCGCTCCGCCTTCTTCGGCGGCTCTTCTCCTCTTTCTTCTCGTACTCCTCGACGAACCGGACCTTCGGGATTGCGGCGAACTCCCGCAGGTCCGCGACCACTCGGAACTTCGACGCGAACCACCGCTCGTCCGTCTTGCACACGTCCGGGAGGAAGACGTCCGCCTCCGCGCCGCCCTCTTTCACGAAAACCTTGAACTGATCCCCGAGCCCGTAGTCGAGGTCGAGGATCCCGCGCGCCTTCTCCTCCGCGGACTCCGCGCGTTTCGTCACGGTGACCTTGTACCGAAGCGTCCGCCCCGCAAGCGGGTTGTTGAAGTCCACGCGCACGCGGCCCGCGGTCACCGCCATGATCACGCCGTGCCGACCGTCCATGTGGACCTCGAGCCCCTGGGTCGGCTCGATGTCCTTCTTGTAGAACTCCCGGATCGGGTACAGCTTCACGAGCTTCGGGTCGCGCTCGCCGGCGCCCTTGTCCGGCGGGATCACGAACTCCTTCGTCTCGCCGACGGACGTGCCGAGGAGCGCCTCGTCGAGCCCCTTCGGGATCCGCCCGTGGCCGACGACGACCGGGATCGCGGCGTACGCGCGCTTCTCCTCGTACGTGTCCGCCGCCTTCGCGACGTCCGCGTGCGTCGTCTCGTGGAGGGTCGTCGCGTCGCCGGGTCCCACGATCCAGAGGTCGTAGTCGATGTGGGCGATGTCCCCCTTCTCGAGCTTCGCTTCCATGTGGAACGTTCCCGTGGGAGGGGTTCGAAGGTCCGAGACCCCATAAAGGTTCGCGTCGCGCGGTCACTTCACGAGGCCCATCGCCTCGGCGATCCGCTTGTACCGGTTCCGGATCGTGACCTCCGTCACGCCGGCGACCTCCGCGACCTCCTTCTGCGTCACGGGCTTGTTGCAGAGCGTGGCGGCGATGTAGATCGTGGCGGCGGCGACGCCCGAAGGCGCGACGCCCGACGCGAGCTCCTCCCGCTCGACGAGCTCGAGGATGTCCTTCGCCTTCCGCTGGACCTCCATGTCGAGCGTGAGGCGATTGCAGAAGCGCGGGATGTAGTCGCGCGGGTTCTGCGGCAGGAGCTTGAGCCCGACCTCGCGGACGAGCGTGCGGTAGGTCCGGCCGATGCTCTTCCGGTCGATCGCGCTCGCCTGCGCGATCTCGTCGAGCGTCCGCGGGACCTCGCACTCGCGGCACGCCGCGTACAGCGTGGCGGCGACGACCTCGTCGATGCTGCGTCCGCGGACGAGCGACTTCACGCTCGCCTTCCGGTACAGGACCGCGGCGGATTCCCGCACGTGGCGGGGCAGGCTCATCTTCGAGGCCATCGTGTTGATCTCCGTGAGCCCCTGCGCGAGGGACCGTTCGCCGGACTTGCTCGTACGGATGCGGTGCTGCCACTTCCGCAGCCGGTAGATCTGGGCGCGGGACTTGTGCGGTATCTGCCGCCCGTAGGCGTCCTTGTTCCGCCAGCCGAGGGACGTGCTGAGCCCCTTGTCGTGGCTCATGATCGTGCTCGGCGGCCCGGCGCGCTCGCGCGATTCCCGCTGCTCGCTGTCGAACGCCCGCCACTCGGGGCCCTCGTCAATCAGGGCGGAGTCCAGGACGAGGCCGCAGTCCTCGCAGACAATCTCCGCGCGTTCGTAGTCCCGGACGAGGTGTTCTCCCTTGCATTCGGGACATCGAGTGAGTGCTTCGACCTCTTGCATGCAACCAATCCTCTCTCCCGGCCCGCCGGGAACTACAAAAATGCCTGTATATAAGGACTTGTATCGCTTCCGGTGGACGACTCCGGAGGGATGCCCACGCCCGTACGGCGCACCCGGCCTCCAATCCACCTCATCGAGTTACGCCTCCCCCGACGCGCCCTCAGAGCTTGTATCCGATCTTCCGCAAGAACGCGCGTCGCGCGCGGAGGTCCGCCTCCGTCTCGATCCCTTTCGCACGCTCGCCGTCCACGACTCCCACGACGCCCCGCCCGCGGGCGGTCTCCGCGACGAGCACGGTCAGGGGGTTCGAGGTGGCCGCGAACACCGCCACGACCTCCGGGACGTCGCGGATCGCGCGGAGCAGGTTGATCGGGAACGCGTTCCGAAGGAAGACGACGAACGTGTGCCCCGCCCCGATCTTGAGCGCGTTTCGCGCCGCCAGGTCCTTCAGCGCGGGGTCCGTCCCCTCCGCGCGGACGAGGCACGGACCGGAGGCCTCGCAGAACGCGAGCCCGAACCGGATGTCCGGGACGCTGTTCACGAGGGCCTCGTGGAGGTCCTCGGCGCTCTTGATGAAGTGCGTCTGCCCCACGATCACGTTCAGGTGCTCCGGGTTCTCGACCTCGACTTCCTGTATGTCCATGGGCACACCCGGCGATGCCTCGCGACGGCTAAAGGATTTCGCGGCGGAGGCGACGCGCTGCTCATGACGCGCGATCGCCCGATTCACGACGCCCTCTTCCCGCCACAAGGCGCGGTATCCGACGAACCCCAGGTAGGCCGCCGAAACGTCGAAGGCGACCGCGAAGCCGAGCACGACCTCCGGGTCCAAGACCGGCGGCACGCCGACGGGTAGCCAAGTTTGGCTCATCTGGAGCGGCGCGAAGGCGAGGACGGCCAGGACGGCGAGCCCATACAGGTATCGGGCGAACTCGACGAGGGTCCACTCGAACCAGCTCGCCTCCGCGCGCAGGCGTCGGACCTGCGCCGTTTTGTCCGCCCGCGCCCTCATCTCCCGACGGGCGGCAACCCCCCCGACGGTCCGCGGTCGGCCGAGCGCCATGGGAACCTCAGTACAGATGGCAGGCGACGATGTGGCCGGCCCGGGCCTCGCGCAGTACGGGGATGCGACCCTCGTGGAGGCGAATCCGGACTGCATCGCCCTCCGCCTCGACCGCCGCTATGGCCTTGAGGGCGCGGACGGTCTCCGCGCGCTCGGTCGCGATTCGACGCACGAACGCCTGCACGTCCGTCGCGCGTCCGGGGACGACCGCGAGTGTGAGCGCACGATCTTCCGTCATCTCTACGCGCTCGACGAGCCCTGGCTCCCGCGCCCCTTGGGTCTGACACTCGTGGAACTCCGCGTCGAGTGCGTCGAGCACCTCCTGCGTGGTCCAGCCGCACACCTCGAACGCGACGGGGCATCGCGGGTGGAACCGGCAGCCCGCGGGCGGGTTCGCGGGGCTCGGCACGTCCCCCGGGAGGAGAGTGCGCTGCATCCGCCGGTCCGGGTCCGGCTCCGGGATCGCGGACAGGAGGGCCTTCGTGTACGGGTGGAGGGGCTCGCGAAACAGCTCCTCCGTCTTCGCGGATTCCACGATCTCGCCCACGTACATGACGTTCACGCGGTCGCAGATGTGGTGCACGACGGCGAGGTGGTGGGAGATGAACAGGTAGGTGAGACCCAGTTCCCGCTGCAGGTCCTTGAGGAGGTTCAGGATCTGCGCCTGCACGGAGACGTCGAGGGCGGACGTCGGCTCGTCGAGCACGATGAAGTCCGGGTTCAACGCGAGCGCGCGCGCGATCCCGATCCGCTGTCGCTGTCCACCGCTGAACTCGTGGGGGAACCGGTACAGGTGCTCGGGGTTCAGCCCGACGCGCTCGAGGAGAATGCCGACCCGGGACCGCACCTCCCGGCTCGTGAACCGGCGCGCTGTCCAGACGAGGGGGCCCCCGCAGATCGCGCACGGCCCGGGCGGCACCCGGGCGTCCGTGAACTGGCGGGACAGTTGGATTGACTTCGCCTCCATGAGCGGACTCGTCCGGTCGCGGGGACACCACCAACGCGCGAGGTGGGCGACGTCAATCGCGTCCGCAGGTACGGCGATCGTCCGGGATCCGGACGTCCCGTTGCCGACCGGAGAGGCGTGCCCCACGTGGAACGCGGTGCCGACGGGACCACTCCATAGGAACGCGAGGATGGCCCCATCCACGACGGAGGCGACGATGCCGGCGGGAAATCCAAAGAGGTTCACAAAGAAGAAGACGCCTAACGAGAAAATCATCGAAGGCCGAGACCAGCGACGCATGTCCCAGAGCCCACCCGCCAGGACGACCGTGGCCGCGCCCCCCGCGGCGACGTACGCCCCCGCCGCCAACGGATATTCCGCGAACAGCCCGAAGGGGGCGGCGATTCCCGTGACCAGCCAAGGCGCCCCGGCGAGGAGCACGCCGGCGACGAGGCAGACCATCCCCCCGACCGCCAGGAGAAGAGAGACGATAGCGACCGGGAGGGGTCGAACGCCTTCCGCGATATGGCGATACTCCTTCGCCTCGTCGGCCGAGAGGCCGGGGAACCGATAGAAGACGTAACCGGCGGTGGACTTCGTCAGACTGAGGAGGACGCGACCGGCGGTCGTCTTCCCGCACCCGCTCTCGCCGACGAGTCCCACGGTCTCGCCGCGGGGAATCGCGAGGTCGATTCCGTCCACCGCCCGAACGACGCCGACCTCGCGCCGGAGGAGCCCACCGCGGATCGGGAAGTACTTCCGAAGGCCGCTCGCCTCGACGAGGACGTCATCCACGCCGCGCACCCTCTGCCGTGGGCACCGTGCGTGGGGTCTCGTACAGGAGACACGCGACCTTGTGGTCCGGTTCCGGGACAAAGTCCGGGGGCTTCATCGGGTTGAGGATCCGCACGACGATTTCGGTCGCGCCGGACGCTCCCCCGGACGAGGGCTCGACGGACACGATCGCGCCGATCGCGGGGCGGGAGCGACCCTCCTCCTGCGCCCTACGCACCGCCTCCGTAGCGGCGTCCGGTCCGACGCCCACGGGGAAAACGACGCGCAGTTCCGTCGGTCCCACGGGCTCCGCCCGCACGGCCTCCACGTCGAAGGCCCAAGGGACTTCCGCCGCCATCGCGCGCATCAGGTCTCGGACCTGCTCACCGACTTCGGCCGGACTCCATCCGCACGTCGGCATGACCATCGGACATCGCGGGTGGAACCGGCATCCGGGCGGCGGATAGATCAGGTTCGGAACGGACCCCTGAATGATCTCGAGCGCGGCCTTGCGGACCGTGTGCGACGGCACGGCCTTCATCAGTCCCTGCGTGTACGGGTGCAGCGGCGCCTTGAACACCGCGCGCACGGTCGCGTCCTCCGCAATCGTGCCCGCGTACATGACGCACACGCGGTTGCACATCTCCGCGATGATGCCCAGGTCGTGCGTGATGATCAGCACGCTGGAACCGAATTCCCTCTTCATCTTCCGGATCAGGTCGAGGATCTGGGCCTGGATCGTCACGTCGAGCGCGGTCGTCGGCTCGTCCGCGATGAGGAGGCGGGGATTGCAGGAGAGCGCGATCGCGATGAGGGAGCGTTGCTGCATGCCCCCGCTCAACTCGTACGGATACTGACGCGCAATCCGCGCCGGGTCCGAGATCCGGACCTTCCGGAGGATCGTGATCGACCGCCGGAGGGCCTCCTCGTAGATGGGGCGCTCGATGACGCGGCGTACAAACGGCACGCTTCGCGCGACCCCGGCGAGGCTCGCGCCGGGCCGGTCTCGGAGGCCGCGATAGAACGCGAGCTGGAATCCGCGAGGGAGGATCTCGTGGAAGTGGCCCCGGACCGGCTCGTCGGGATCCAGTACCGCATGGGACCGAGCGATGAAAACGTCAAGCTGCGCCGCCAGCGTCTCGCGGGTCGCCTCGTCCAGGCGCGATGCCGCGAGCGCGTCGCGGACCTCGGACAAAGCCCCAGGATCGCCGTCCGCCCGGATGAGCGCCGCCTCCCAGCCCACGTGGACCCCCGTGAGCGCCTCTTTCGTTTCGCCCTGGAACAGACGTTGAATCACGAGAAAATCGACCAGGGCAGCTCCCAAGAAAAACAGCCGAACGCCAATGGGGAGCGCGACCAGGATGAGGAAAAGGTTCGTCAGGCCCTGTAGTGCTGCGAGGAAGAGCCCCAAGGGGCGCGACCAAGGGTCCGTCTCCCACAGCGCGCCCGCAGTGTACGCGGAGACCGCCGCGACCACGAGCCCGAATCCGAACGGGGCGGCCACAGAAATCCCGAACAGGGACGGGACCAGCAGCGTCGCCGCGAACAGCGCGAATGCCACGTTGGACATCCCCAGCCACGCAAGCGCGAGGGCCGAAAGCGCCCTCGGGGGCGGCGGGAGGGTTGGCAACGGGCGCAGCGACGTCGCGCCCGAGGGGTCCGCACGCCGCAACGCCTCGCCGACCGAATCCCGCTCCGCCTCGAGCTCCATCTTGTCCACGAGGGCCCGCACGACCGTGTCCCGTTGGTGGAGGAGGATGTTCTCCGCAATCTGATCGCCGATTGGGAAGACGGGATTCAGCGCCTGCATCGGCTCCTGAAAGATCATCGCGATCCGGTTTCCCCGGATCTTCCGCATCTCTTCTTCCGACTTCGCGAGGAGGTCGTAGGGTTGCTTCGCCCGCCAAAGCGGCTTGAGCGCGGCGAGCAGGGCGTCGCGATCCGCGGCGTCAATCCCGTCCCTTGCTTTGGCGGCCTCCCACAGCTTGTTCATCCGATTCATACCAAGGTCGCCGGGGTCCGCCTCAGGCGTCTCGCCGAAGACGCGGGGAAGGACTTTTCGCACTTCCACCTCGAGGCGGTCCATCTCTCGCACGGTCTCCTCGGGAACGTCAAACAGGACCTCGCCCTCCTCGATCTTCCCCGGCGGCTGGGCGATGAGGCGCAGAACGGAGAGGGCCGTCACGCTCTTCCCGCAGCCGGTCTCGCCGACCAGGCCGAGCGTCTCCCCTTCCCACATCTCGAAGCTCACGCCGTCGAGTGCCTTCACGACGCCCGCGTACGTGTGGAAGTTCGTCCGCAGGTTCCTCACGCGGAGGAGCAGGTTCGGCATCGCGTTACCTCCGCAGGCGGGGATCGAGGATGTCCCGGACGCCGTCCCCGAGGAGATTGAACCCGA
>WNGG01008033.1_pt1 | contig 11655 bp, 9 predicted proteins | sample 5400661 | NCBI WGS metagenome assembly WNGG01 (sample SAMN13153372, study PRJNA577476) | soil metagenome | isolation source: 100 cm soil or saprolite under Garry oak tree replicate 1 | place: USA:California | collected 2016-06-15 | reverse complement strand
ACCTCGGCCATTGTCACGAGGCGCCCGGTCGGCGTCCGTTGGACGAGAGCCTCGAAGCGTTCGCTCGGCATGTCTCGCCACTGGGGACTATCGCCGACGATCGCCGGATGGAGGGCGTTCACCCGCGTGGGGGCCAGTTCGATCACCAGAGTTCGCACGAGACCCGTGACCGCGCCGTTGACCGTCGTGACGGTCGTCGACCCCGGGTACGGGCGGTCGCGAGCGAGACCGCCGAAGATGAGGATGGCCGACTCTTCGGCGAAATGCGGGAGCAATGCGTGCACGACCTCGGTGTAACCGACGACCTTCAGCGTCACGAGCCGCAGCGCCGCGTCGATGTCGTACTCGCGGACCGCGTTCGCATCGCGCTCGATTGCCGCGAGGACGAGGTACTGGACGTTGCCGACGCCCTCGAGAGCACCGGCGATGGCGTGAGGCTCCGCGAGGTCCAGCGCAGCCGCGCGCGTCGACCCACCGATTTCACGCGCGCAGGAAGCTGCGCCCGCAGCGTCGCGCCCGGTGATGACAACGTCTCTTCCCTGACCGGCGTAGAACTGCGCGACTTCGCGGCCGAGCCCGCGTGTACCGCCTATGACGACGACGGTGCCAGTGGCCATGACGCGTCTCCTTTCGGCCTCGAGGAGGCCCGCCCCGCAGGCAGCGGGGCGAGCCCTGAGGAGGAAGCTGGCTAGGCGGCGGCCACCGGCTCCGAAGCCCAGTCCGGCAGAAGCTCGCCGCGAGACAGGATGTGGTTCCGCGACTCGTCGAGCTTACGGAAGATGTCGTCGAGATCGGCGTCGACGAGCTCGCCGTTTCGCTTCACGGCGCGACCGGCCACGAACACCGAGTCCACATTCGACGTATCGGCGAAGACGACGATCGTCCCGACGGGGTCGACCATCGGAGCCGTGTTGATGGCATTGACCTTCAGCAGCACGATGTCCGCCTGCTTGCCGGGGGCGAGCGACCCCACTTTGTCCTCCAGCGCGCAGGCGCGCGCGCCTCCGATCGTCGCGAACTCGAGCACGTCCCTGTGCTTCAGCGTCGGCTCGAACGCTTCGTCGGGCGTGTCCGTGAAGGAACCGATCCGTTCGTGGACGAGGGCCGTGCGCATCTGCGTGAACATCTCGCCGGGGACGCTGGACACGACGTCGACGCTGAGCGAGACGGGGACGCCACGCTGCAGCAGCTTGCCGGTCGGCGGCCGGCCGTGTCCCATGAGCATCTCGACGTACGGCGCAACGGACGCGGTGCCTCCGCTCTCCTTGATCAGGTCGAGCTCCTCGTCGGTCGAGTCGGTGCAGTGGATGTAGGTCGTATCCGGTCCGAGCAGGCCGAGGTCGTGCATGTTCTTCACGTGGTGCACGTGGATGCCCGTGAGCCGCATGCCGACGTGCACGCTGATGCGGATCCCGAGATCGCGTGCCAGCTCCCAGTCGTGCTTGGCAACCTCGAAGTTCGAGTTGCCGGGAGCGCGCGCTGCGAGTGCAAGCGTGATCAGCCCGTCGTCGGACGAGAAATACGTGTCGCGAATCCTGCGGATGTCCTCCGGGTGCTCGAGCTCGCTGAAGGCCCACCACTCCCCGCCAGTAGGCACGCCGTGGGCATAGATCGCGCGAATGCCGGCGTCCTTCAGCCCCTGGATCGCGGCATCGGAGTGATCCGGCGTGTTGTTGATGTGCGACCAATCGAGGAGCGTGGTCACGCCGCCGTTCAGCGCCTCCAGCGCTCCCGCGTAGTTTCCGATCTGGACGTCCTCCGGCCGGTAATGGCCGCCGACGCTGCCCAGCATCACGGCGAAGTAATGGTCGAGCGTGCAGCACGGGAGAACGCCGCGAACCGGCGTCTGCCACGTGTGCCTGTGCGTGTCGACGAACCCGGGCATCACGATCATTCCCGTGGCGTCGATCTCTTCGGCTTCGGACGCCTCGAGAGCGCGTCCGATCTCGGCGATCTTGCCGTCCTCTACGAGGACGTCGCCGTAGGGAACGTCGCCGACGTCGGTGTCCATCGAGACGACGAAGCCGTTGCGGATCAATAGCCGCTGCGAGCTCATGCCTCTCTTCTCCTTGGCTGGCCGGACACGAATAGTCGCGACGGCGCATGGGCGCCTTCGCCGGCAGCAGACCGTGTCTCGCGCTGCCGCATGTACAGCGAGCATAAACGCCTCGGCCTAGACGAGTCAACGCTCAAAGGCGCCGACTCCAGGCACTTCGTTAAGCGTGGATGCACCGGCGTTCGGCCACAGTTGACACTTTCGGCCCGACGTGCACAGAATGGATGCCTGGTCGCGGCTAGCTCTTCACCGTGGTGCCGCCCCGGATTGGGCGACTCGTGAGCGCCCTCACGCCTACCGACGGCGTTGCCGCGTCGCCGGTGATGAGGCGGTCTGCGGGTGCCGTCGCGAGTGCGGTGGTCGCCGCTCGCTTCTTGCCCGTGTGGATCGCGACCGGCGTGCTCGCGATCGTCGCCGCGATCATCGCCCCCGAGGCGTTGCAGAGCACGTCGTGGGCGTTCGTCCTCCCCTACATGACGATCCTCGCCGTCGCAGCGCTCGGCCAGATGCTCGTGATCATGCACGCCGGCATCGATCTCTCGACGCCGGGCGTGATGTTCTTCGGCGGGAACCTCATCGTCGGCGTCGGCGCCGGCTCGAACAACCGGCTGGCGATTGCGATCCTGGCCTGCATCGCTCTCGGAGCGGGCGTCGGCCTCGCAAACGGCTTCCTCGTCGGGTTCCTGAAGCTGAATCCTCTCATCGTCACGCTGGCCGTTGGACAGATCGTGCTCGCCTGGGGTGTGAAGTACTCCCGCGGGGTCGTCGAAGGCGCCAATGTGCCCAACGGGCTCTCGTCGTGGGCTGAGAACAAGCCCCTCGGCATCAGCTCCGTCTTCTGGACGGGCGCTGCGATCGCCGTCACGGTCGCGCTGGCGTTGCGCTACACAGCGGCTGGCCGCCGCTTTCAGGCCGTCGGCGCCAACCCGAGAGCCGCCTGGATGGCCGGCGTGCATGTCCGGACTCACGTCGTGTTCGCCTACGTGACGGCCGGCACGCTCTACGCCGTTGCAGCGGTTCTGCTCGCCGGTGTGCGCATCAGCATCGACCCGGCCTTCGGCGCGGAGTACCTGCTCGCGCCGATCGCGGCGGTGGTGATCGCCGGCGCGTCGCTTGCCGGCGGGCTGGCCAGTGCGACCTCGACCTGGACGGCGGCTCTCGCGCTCACGCTGTTGACGCAGATGCTGCGCATCCTCGGCCTCTCGACGGCAATGCAGTTCGTCGTCTTCGGCGGGGCCATCCTCGCCGGAATGCTCGTCTCGGGCGACCGAGTCGCAGCGCTGCTTGGCCGCGTCTTACGGCCGGCCGAGCCGCCGGCGCGGACCGACACAGGAGCTAAGTGACGAAAGGAGACACGATGCACGTACGGAAGGGGCACGCAGCGAGACGTCTGCGGGTGGTGCCGCTGGTGGTGCTGCTCGCCGCGATGCTCGTGCTCGTCGCCGCGGGGCACGGCGGCAACGGCAACAAGCCCGCCGCAACGGCGACAAAGGCGCGATCTGCCGCGGGAGGCTTCGGTGAGGTGTACAAGGCGAAGACCTCCACGCTCAAGAAGACGCTCTTCTCCGCCAAGCTGCTGCCGGCGAACAAGATGGCGCGCAACATCGCGCTCGCCGCCTACGGGCGCTCGGACAAGAAGGTCAACCTGAATCTGGCCCTCAAATGCTGGAAGAACAACAGCTGCAGCACAGGGACGGGAGGCAAGCTCAAGGTCGCCTACGTCGAGGGGTTCGGCGAGAACGTCTACCGCCAAATCTCGAAGATGGAGTTCATCCTCCAGGCGCTGACGTACCCCCAGATCGGAAGGATCATCTACACCAGCGCTCACTCGAACCCGGCTCAGGCGCTGACCGACTTCCGTGCCGCTATCTCGCAGCACGTGAACGTCATCGTCACCTATCCGGACTTCGGTGACGCCATGCTGCCGGTGTTCAAGGAGGCGACCAAGGCCGGAATCCCGGTTGCGACGTATGCGTGGGGCTACGTGAGCGGGCCCGGGACGAACTACCTGACCGTCGTCGGCGAGGACACCTGCCGGCTCGGCAAGGCGTACGCAAGGGTGATGAACAAGTACGTCAAGTCCGGGAACATCGCCTTCCTCGGCGGCTTCCCGGGCAACCCCCTGTCGCTGGGCTGGCAGAAGTGCGAGAAGCCGGCGCTCAACCCGAACATCCACGTCGTCGCGAACGAGGCGACGAACTGGGATCCGTCGAAGGTGCAGGAGGTCGTCGCCGGCATCCTCGCGCGGTATCCCGACATCAAGGGCTGGAGCTACGAGTACGGCCTCGGCATGGCGCAGGGTGCGTTCGCGGCGTACAAGGCCGCGGGTAAGCCGTTCGACGCGGTGTTGACGCTGCGAACTGACGACGTGGGCATGGGCTGCGCTGCCGACAAGCTGCACAATCCAAAGCTCAGGGTCTACTACTACACCGCCGGGAACTCACAGATCCGGGTCGCCCTGACGGCCGCGATGATGAAGCTGAAGGGCGCGAAGATCCCGCCGACGATCGTGTTCCCGATCCAGCTGCAGAATCAGTCGAAGCGCGACGAATGCGTCAAGGGCTATCCGCAGGAAGCCTCTGCGACGTCACTCGTGCCGCTGTCGCTGCTCCACCGGATGTACCCGTAGGAGGATAAACACAGGCACTCGATCCTGAGCGAGAAGAACAATGTCGATTCCCGGGCCCGCGAGCCCCGTTGTGCTGTCCCTCGGCGGAGTCTCGAAGGCGTTCGGAGCCGTGCAGGCGCTCCGGGACGTCAGCGTCGACTGTCGCGCCGGCGAGGTGCACGCGCTCGTCGGGGAGAACGGGTCCGGGAAGTCGACTCTGCTCGGAATCGCGAGCGGCTTCATCGCGCCGGACGAGGGGACGGTCGAGATCGGCGGACGCCGGCGGCGGCGCGGCTCTCCGGCTGAGGCCCGGCGTTTCGGCCTCGGCATCGCGTACCAAACGTACTCGCACGTGCTTGATCTGTCCGTCGCGGAGAACCTCTATCTCGCGGTGCCCAAAGACGTGCAGCCGGCGTACGGCCGAATGGAGGAGTGGGCCGCCGCCAGGCTCGAGGACTTCAAGCTCGAGCTGCCGGTGACGGCGGTCGTCGGGACGCTCTCGCTGGTGCACCGGCAGCTCCTCGAGGTCGTGAAGGCCCTGCTGGCGAGACCGAAGGTGCTCCTCCTCGACGAGCCGACCACGGCGCTCGGGCCGGAGGAGGTCGAGCAATTGCACGAGCTCGTGCTCGAGCGCAGCAGGTCCGGCGTCGGGGTCGTGTACGTCAGCCACCGCCTGCCGGAAGTGCTCGGCATCGCCGATCGTGTGACCGTCCTTCGCGACGGGGTCAGTCAGGGCACGTTCGAGGCCTCCGCGATGTCGGAGGACTCTCTCGTCGCACTCATGATCGGACGGCCGCTCCAGCTCGCGTTTCCAGAACGAGACGGAGCCGCGAGACCTTCGGACATCCTCCTCGCGGTGTCGGGCTTGCGCGGCGACCGTTTCGGCCCGATCGACCTCGACGTCAGGAAGGGCGAGATCGTCGGGATCGCGGGTGCGGAGGGAAACGGACAGGTGCAGTTCCTGCGTGCCCTCGCGGGCGTCGAGCGCCCTTCCGGGACCGCGTCCTGCAACGGCCACGAACTCGACACGAAGTCGCCGCTGTCCGCGCTCCGCGCGGGCGTCGTGCTGCTGAGCGGCGATCGAACGAGAGAGTCGCTCTTTCCCGTCCTGAGCGTCCGCGCCAACACGACGATCCAGGTGCTGCGGCCCCTCGGACGCTGGGGATTCCTGCGCCGGCGGCGCGAGCGTCGCACGGTCGACGAGCTGGTGCGCCGGTTGCGCATCCGGATGGCGTCGGTCGAGCAACCCGTGCAGTCACTTTCCGGCGGGAACCAGCAGAAGGTCTCCCTGACGCGACCGTTCCTCCGTGGGGACGTGAAGGTCATCCTGGCCGAGGAGCCGACGCAGGGTGTCGACGTCGCCGCACGCTTCGACATCTACGAGGCGCTGCGCGCAAAGGCGAACGAAGGCGTCGCGATCATCATCAAGTCGAGCGACCCGCTCGAGCTCGCGGGGCTGTGCGACCGCGTCGTGGTGATGTCACGCGGGAAGATCGTCGACGAGATCCACGGCGCAGACCTCGGTGAACGCCGGATCGTGGAAGCGATCGTCGGCAGCCGCGTCACGCAGGAGACCCGATGAGGGCGTTCCGCGGCTTACTGCCGCTGGGGTTGCTGACGACGCTGATCGTCGGGCTGGGTGCGTACACCGCCGCGCACCAAGACGCCTTTCTGACGAAGTACAACCTCGGCAACCTGCTGCTGGCGACGATGCCGCTCGCGCTCGTGGCGATCGGTCAGACGAACGCATTGCTCGTCGGCGGCTTCGACATTTCGGTTGCCGCGCTGATGACGATGTGCGTCGTCACCGCCTCGTTCACGCTGCAGCCCGATAAGTCCTGGCCCGTGCTGCTCGCCGGCGCCCTGGCCGTCGTCGGCGTCGGGCTCGCGACCGGCGTCTTCAACGCCACGCTCATTCGCTTGTTCCGGCTCCCGTCGATCATCGCCACGCTCGGCACGCTCAGCATCCTCGAAGGCGCGTCGCTGCTCCTGCGCGACCATCCCGAGGGGTTCATCAACCCGAACGTGATCGAGTCGCTGAACACAAGCGTGAGCTTTGTGCCGTATGCCTTCATCGGTGTGGTCGTCCTCGCCGTCCTCGGCGACCTCTGGCTGTACCGGACGCGTACGGGCCTCGCGCTGCGCGCCGTGGGTTTGGACGACACGTCGTCGCGTCGGCTGGGAATGGCGGCGGGACGCACGGTCTTCCTCGCCTTCGTGCTCTGTTCGTTGATGGCGGCCGTCGCCGGCTTCTACTCCGCCGCCCAGGTTCAGATCGGGTCGCCGATCATCGGCAACTACGCACTCGAGAGCATCGCGGCCGCCGTGCTCGGCGGCGCCAGTCTCGCGGGCGGAAGGGGATCGTTCGTCGGCACGCTGCTCGCGTCCCTGTTCTTGACCGAGATCAGCAACGTACTGCCGTTGTTCCAGCAGCCGACGGAGTACGCGCAGATGACGATCGGAGGGTTGATCCTCCTCGCGCTGGTGCTCTATCAGGCCCCAGAGCTGCTCGCACGATTGCGTTCCGGCTGGGTCGGGGTCGGGCGCCTGCGCGCGCAGGCCGAGGGAGACGCGCCGGCGGCCTGAGCGGCCCTACTCGCCGCGCGGGTCGGCCTTCCTGCCGATCACCACCCAGACCGCGTGCACGGGCTCGTCGCCGATCGTCCACAACCGGTGCGGCGAGGACGAGTCGAAGGCGATCGACCCGCCCGGGTGCAGCTCGTACTCCTCGAAGCCGACGCGGACGCCGAGCGTGCCGCTCGTCACGTAGCCGTACTCTTTGCCGCCGTGCGTCATCAGCGCGTCCTCTGGGCACGACTCGGCGCCGACGGGGTAGACGACGTACAGAAACTCGACGTCGCGGTCGCTGTGCGGCGTCAACCGCTCCCACCGCACGCCGGACGCAAGGTTGATGACGCGCCGCGTCTCCGGCCGCTCGGCGAGGCCGTCGGCGCCGCGCAGCTGCGGGACCGCCCGGTCGCCCGGTCGCGAGTCGCCGAAGACATCGCTCATCGTCATACGCAGCTCGGTGACGAGTGCGTAGAGCGTGCTGACGGATGGATTCACACGGTCGAGCTCGATCTGCGACACGAGGCTGGGCGAGACGCCGACGCGTCGCGCGAGCTCGCGCAGGCTGATCCCGAGGCGCTCGCGCTCGGCCCGGAGACGACTCCCGACCTTCGATGCATCGACCGCACGATCGAGCGGTCCGGAGGACGACGCGGGTTCGCTCATCGCAGGCGCCGCCGGATCTCGGTCGCGATCCGGTCCGGCCCCGGCAGGAAACCGTCCTCGAGCGGAGGGCTGTAGGGGATCGGCGTGTTCGGAGTCGCGATGCGCCACGCGTCGTCAAGGTAGCCGAGCGCCTGCTCGGCGACGCTCGCGAGCACCTCGCCCGCCCAGCCGCCCGTTAGCGGCCCCTCTTCGACGACCACGATGCGGCTGGTCTTGCGGACCGACGCGAGCACCGTCTCGACGTCGAACGGGCGCAGCGTGCGCAGGTCGATCACCTCGACGGACAAGTGATCGCGTTCGAGTTCGTCCGCGGCCTCGAGGCTGTCGTGGACGCTCTTCATCGCGGTGACGAGCGTGATGTCCGTGCCCTCGCGAACCACCTCCGCCTCGCCGAGGCGCGCTTCGGCGCCGTCGACGTCGCCCTCGAGCGTGTACAGCCGTTTGTGCTCGAAGAACAGCACCGGGTTGTCGTCCCTGATGGCCGCCTTCAGCAACGCCTTCGCGTCGGCCGGCGTCGAGGGGCACGCGATCTTCAGACCCGGGACGCCCATGAACCAGGACGCAGGTATCTGCGAGTGGATCGCTCCGAAGCGACCGCCCGCCCCCACGACCGAACGGATCACCAGGGGCACGCTCACCTGCTCCTGGGTGAGGAACCAGTATTTCGTCGACTGGTTGACGAGGCTGTCCATCGCAAGCGTCAGGAAATCCCCGAACATGATCTCGACGACCGGGCGCAGTCCCGTCACGGCCGACCCGAACGCGGCGCCGGCGAGCGCCAGCTCCGAGATCGGTGTGTCGAAGACGCGCTCAGGTCCGTACTTGTCGTAGAGGCCGGTCGTCGTCGCGAACACTCCTCCGGCGACGGCGACGTCCTCGCCGAAGAGAATCACGCGGTCGTCGGCTGCCAGCTCTTCGTCGAGCGCGTCGCGGATCGCAGTGCGGAAGGCAACGGTTGCCATTACGACACCAGCGCGAGCGGTCGCTCGAGCAGCTCACGCAGGCGGGAGAGGAAGCGCGCACCGTCGGCGCCGTAGACGACCCGGTGGTCGCACGTGAGCGTGACCGTCATCAGATCGTCACGAAGCCCGCCGACGGCCAGGATCGCAACCTGTGGAGGATCGATGATCGCCGTGAACGACCGCACCCCGAACATGCCGAGGTTCGAGACGGTGAAGGTCGCGTCGCGCAGATCCTGCGGCTGCACGGCTCGGTGTCGCACGGCATCGGCAAGCCGCCGCGTCTCTGTGGCGACCTCCTCGATGTTCTTCCGGTCCGCGTCGAGCACCACCGGCACGAGCAGCGCGTCGTCGGTGGCGACGGCGATGCCGACGTTGATCCGTGAGTAGCACTCGACCTTGCCGTCGACGTACGACGCGTTGAACCGCGGAAAGTCCCGCAGAGCCAGCGCGGCGGCCTTGACGACGAAGTCGTTGAGCGACGGAGCGTCGCCGCCCTCCTCGCGGGCGCCGCGGCGCAGCGCTGCGAGCAGCGACATGTCGACGTCGGCCGAGACCGTGAAGACGGGGATCGTCGTCGCGGACTCGACCATCCGCCGCGCGATCGTCGCCTGCGTCGCCGTCAGCTCGAGCACGCGGAGGTCGCCCTTACCGCTCGCAACTGGTTGTTGCACCGTTGCGCCCGACTCCGCCGCGCGCTGCACGTCCTCGCGCGTAATCCGGCCGGCGGGACCGGTCCCCGTGATGCCGTGCAGCGAGACGCCGAGGTCGACCGCGGTGCGGCGGGCAACAGGCGTCGCGTTCGGACGCTGCTGAGGTCTGACCCCGGAGGGGTCTGACCCCTGCCTTTCGGTCGGAGCAGGCCCGTCGCCCGACTGCTGGGGTCTGACCCCGGAGGGGTCTGACCCCAGCCTTTCGCCGTTCGCCAGCGTGGCGATCGGCTCGCCGATCGCCACCGTCCCTCCCTCGGGAACGAGGATCGAGCCGAGCGTGCCGTCGGATTCCGCCTCGTAGACGACGGTCGCCTTGTCGGTCTCGACCTCGATCAGGCCGTCACCTCGCGCGAAGACGTCGCCGGGCGACTTCAGCCAACGCACGATCACCGCCTCCGCCATCGAGTCCGACAGCTTGGGCATCGTCAGCTCACGGGCCACGCGCGTGCCTCAGTCTTTGAACTCAGAGGTTGAGAGCTCGGTCGGGAACGGCGCGGCGAGAGCACGCTCGCGCATGCGCTCCAGCTCGTCGGCCGACTCTTGCTCGAGCTCGTCGAGGGGCGCGGCCCCGACGCCCTCGGCTTCGAGCTGCGCGCGCAGGAGCACGAGCGGGTCACGCGTCTTCCAGTCGTCGAGCTCGCCCTCGGGCCGGTAGGCGCCGGGGTCGCTGCGCGAGTGGCCGACGAACCGGTACGTCAGTGCCTCGACGAACGCGGGCCCGTTGCCGCCGCGCGCGTGTGCGAGCGCACGCGCCGCCGCGTCGCGCACGGTCCACACACGCATGCCGTCGATCGTCTCGGCCGGCACGCCCATCACCTCGGCGCGCGTTCGGATCTCTCCCGCCGTCACCGACTGGAACGGCGTGTACTCGCCGTAGCCGTTGTTCTCGCAAACGAAGACGAGGGGCAGCTTCAGCACCTGGCAGAAGTTGAGGCACTCGAAGACGTAGCCCTGATTCATCGCGCCGTCCCCGAAGTACGCGACGGCGACGCCTCCCGTCGTCCGCTTCAACGCAAGGGCCGCGCCGGTCGCGGCCGCGACGCTGCCCCCGACGATCCCGAAGGAGCCGATCAGCCGGTCGGCGGGCGAGTTCACGTTCATCGAGCCCGCGCGTCCGCCGTTGACGCCCGACTCACGCCCGAGCATCTCGTCGAGGAGCTTCTGTGGATCGACGCCGAGCGCGAGTGCATGGCCGTGTCCGCGGTACGTCGCCGCGACGCGATCGCGCTTCTCGAGCAGGGTCGCGACCCCCGTCGCGATCGCTTCCTGCCCCGAGTACAAATGTGTTGTCCCGTAGACCTCGCCCTTCAGGAAGAGCGACTGGACGAGGTCCTCGAAGCCGCGGATGAGCAGCATCTGCCGATAGATCCGCGTGTACAGCTCGAGATCGTCGAGCACACCTGTCTTCGCCTTGTCGCTGAGCTGACTCACGCGACACCGATGCTCGCGTCCGACTGCAGGCGTTCGGCGAGATAGTCCCAGTCCCGCTCGAACCGGTACGAATGCCGCGGCGGCGGCGCGGGCGCCGACGTCTCGAGCCACCGCACCCGCCCGCCCTGCGTTTCGTAGAAGGCGTGGACGCAGCCCGTGCCCGTCCAGAACACGTCGCCCGGTCGCAGCGTGTGACGGTCTCCGTTGGCGACGACGTCGACCTCGCCGTCGAGCATGTAGTACGACTCCTCGAACGGGTGGTCGTGCGGGTGGGCGACGGCGCCCGGCTGGTAGTCGACCATGAACATCGTGTGGAGCTGCGCGTCGAGCCTTTGGTCGACGAGCATCTTGACGGCGATCCCGCTGTAGGCGAGCAGGGCGGTCGCCATGCTCGCCGACACCGTCGGCGCGCCGGCCGCTGCACCGCGCTTCAGGCGATCGAGATCCAGCTCGCCTTCCGTGAGGAGGAAGAGGTTGCGGTTACGCGGGTCGCGAACGTCGAGCAGCTCGGCGGGAATGTCCGGCGCAGGCCCGAGGAAGAAGGTGTCGCTGCCGTCGGCCCGCGGCCGCGGCGCGGCCATCTCGATCCACAGCGCGCGGCCGTCGCAGCGAAACGCATGAGGGACTCCCACGGGCACCACCCCGCACGCGCCG
>WNGG01026449.1_pt1 | contig 11656 bp, 7 predicted proteins | sample 5400661 | NCBI WGS metagenome assembly WNGG01 (sample SAMN13153372, study PRJNA577476) | soil metagenome | isolation source: 100 cm soil or saprolite under Garry oak tree replicate 1 | place: USA:California | collected 2016-06-15 | reverse complement strand
TGGCGCTGAGCCAACTCGCCATTGTGCCGGATAACTGCGCGCGCCAGGGCCTGATGTCGCTTGCTTCCGGGGCGTGCGGTGGTTCCGTTCCGAATCTGCAGCCGGCCATGCTGCCATACGTCAATTCCTTCTGGCCCGCGCCCAACCGTGGGCAGTACCTGGTCAACGGCCAAGCCACTGGAGCCGCGAGCTACTTCAGCAACGCTCCACAAGCGGTTCGGGAGAACTTTGGTTTGGTTCGCTTCGACTACGTGGCGTCCGCCAAAGACTCCTTCTCGGCGACCTACACCATTGACCGAGGGAGAAGGGACGTTTCGCAACCGGATCCGGTCTTTGTCCAGCTCGCTGAATTGCGCCCCCAAACGATCGGCTTACAAGAGACGCACGTTTTCTCTGCCACCGTGTTGAATACGGCGACGGTGGGTTTCAGCCGCAATTATGCGACCCAGGTCGTTGCTCCCCGCGTGCCGATCCCCGCAAGCCTGGTGTTTCTGCCTGGGGGCAATCCCGGCTCGATTATCATCGGAGGCGGAGCTGTGACGGTCGTTGCATCCGCCTACACGCCGGCAAACGGCGGCAACCCCCAAAGCCAGGCACGGAACTTCTACACGTGGTCCGATGACCTGCGCGTCACCAGAGGCAAGCACTCCTGGAGCGCAGGCGTTTGGGTGCAGCGGATCCATCAAAACCCGGCGGGCACGGGGCAAGCCTCAGCGGGAAACGTTGCCTATCAGACGGTGCTGGCGATGCTGCAGGATCAGCCGAGCCAATTTATCTTGAACCGGAATCCCATTCCAGTTGGGTACCGCACCACGGAAGGCGCCTGGTATCTCCAGGATGAAATGAAACTCAAATCCAACCTCACGCTCCGTCTGGGGTTGAGGCACGAGATGACCAACGGGTGGAACGAGGTGGCGGGCCGGTGTTCGAATTACAGGTGGGACCAAAACTTTCTGATATCGACTAGTCCAGTCCTCGGCACATCATGCCTGGATCGAAATAACGCCAAGCTGTTGTTGCAGCCGCGTGTGGGCCTGGCCTGGGACCCCACCGGCACGGGAACCTGGGCGGTGCGGGCCGGCTTTGGAATCCACAATGATCTGCAGGACAACCTGAGCATACGGCTCCACGGAAATTTTCCTACGAATGCGCGCGAGCAATTCGTTGCGCCGCTGCTTTCTTTGATTCCGTTCCAAAAGGCGGCAACGCCGCCGCCCATTTGCGGCCCGGCGGTACCTCAACCCTGTTCGATCTATACGCCGACCGGCGTTGATCCCAACATGTTCACGCCCACCATTCAGGAATGGAGCTTGGCAGTGGAACGCGAGATCACCAAAGACATGATGCTGCAGTTGAGCGATGTGGGCAGCCAGTCTTACCACACGAACGTCGCGCAGAATCTCAACGTCGCTCCGCCCGTAGTCTGCCAAAACCCGCAGGGATGCATTAGCGGCGGCACGACCGCGGGAGGCATGCCTGTCCCGGTCAGTCAACAGCGCATCGTGCCGCAAGGCACGCTCTACATGCCGGCGGGGACGCGCCCGAATCAATATGTCGCTACCGGCGTTGGGTGGTTCAATCAAGGTACCGCCAGTTACCATTCGATGAATGCCTCGATCGTCAAGCGCGCCGCCCGAGGACTTACTTTTAAAGCAAATTACACCTACGGGAAAGTGCTGGACTTGAATTCAGCTCTCCTGGCCCCGGCCGGCGAAAATGAGCCGCCGGCGATTATCAGTCCGTATATTCGCTACCGGAGCAAAGGCGTTGCGTCCTTCAGCCTCCTCCATCAGTTCAATGCGAGTTACCTCTATCAGCTGCCGTTCGGAAACGGGCAGCGATTCGCGAGCGGCGCCACCGGTTTCATGAATCAATTGGTCGGCGGCTGGCAGTGGAATGGGATCTTCACGGCTCAGAGCGGGTTCCCCTTCACGCCTCTAGTGGGCGCCAATACTTCCGGGACCGGCGACGCCAGTAATTCCGACGTACCTAACTGGAATCCGAACTTCAAGGGGCCGGTGATCCTGGGAAAACCAGATCAATGGTTCGATCCTCAAGCATTCCTGATGCCGACTTTTGGCACCTTCGGCAACGTGTCGCGCGGATCGCTGCGAGGTCCGCAGCTGGTCGATTTCGACACATCGTTGTTCAAGAAGTTCACCATCAAGGAGGCACTGACTTTGCAGTTCCGTGCGGAGGTCTTCAATGTTTTCAATCACGCCAATTTCGCGTCCCCGAACCAGATCGTTTTTTCGGGCACTGGAATCAGCCCATCGGCCGGCGTGATTGAACAGACGGCCACGACCTCGCGCCAAATTCAGTTCGCGTTGAAGGTCATGTTCTAATAATGACAATTGAACATTGAACAATGGACATTTTTGAATACTTTGTCATTGTTCAATGTTCAATTGTCACTTACCATCTTTCTACGGCATAAAGTCATCGTTCTTACCCCCGATTTCCCCCCAGAAATACCCCCTTCGGGGGATATGCAGGAATCCTTAGACGCTTTATAACCCACGCCATAAGAAAGCGGAACAATCGGGAGATCAAAGGAGGAACTATGTACAGTCGGTGTCTCTGGTCCGTCTGGTTTATGGTTTTCTTGAGTGTTGTGCCGGCGGTAGCCCAAACGCAAGCCAGCATCAGCGGAGTTATACATGATCCGACGGGCGCGGTCATTCCCGGCGTCACCGTCACGGTGACGAATCCAGCCACAAACTTCGTCCGAACCGCTATTAGTAACGAGGCGGGCGTTTACAACTTTCCCTCGTTGCAGCCGGGCCGATACAACATCAAGGTCGAGCTGCCCGGCTTTCGCACGATAACGCAGAATGATGTCGAACTGCAGGTCCAGTTCGCCGCGCGTATTGACTTCACGCTCCAGGTTGGAGATGTCAGCCAGACGGTCGAGGTCGAGGGTACAGCCGCGCTCATCGCGACGGAGAACGCGACGGTCGGAACGGTCATTGAAAACAGGCGCATCGTGGAAATGCCGCTGAACGGACGCAACTTCCTCCAGCTTGTCGCGCTGAGTCCGAACGTGAGCTACGGATTCTCGGATTCCACACAAGCCACTACTCGCCAGGGGGGACAGCGCGCTCAGCAGAACATTTCAGTCGCGGGCCAGCGGAGCGAGTTCAACCACTTCACCCTCGACGGCGTGGAGAATACCGACGTGAACTTCAACACCTATGTCTTCCTGCCATCGATCGATGCGCTGCAGGAGTTCAAGGTTCAGACCGGAATCTTTCCGGCCGAGTTCGGGCGCGCCACAACGCAAATCAATGTTTTGACCAAGCCCGGAACAAACCAGTTTCACGGAACGGTGTTCGAGTTCCTTCGCAATGACAAGCTCGATGCGCGCCAGTATGCATTTGCTGGTGAACGCCTGAGGGAGCCCCTTAAGTGGAACCAGTACGGCTTCGCGCTGGGCGGTCCGGTTTGGCTGCCGAAGATCTACAACGGGAAGGACCGGCTTTTCTTCATGTCGAACTTCGAGGGGTTCAAAGAGCGCCGGTTGAGGCGTCAGCTCTTCACCGTACCTTCGGTGAAGATGCGCAACGGAGACTTCTCCGAGGTTTCGACTCCCATCTATGATCCGCTCAACCGCACGCGGCAGTTTCCCGGCAACGTGATTCCGCGAGACCGGTTTCACCCCGTGTCGGTGAAGCTAATGGAAGAATTCTACCCCGCGCCGAACCTCACCGGAGCTGGTGACTACAACTACGAGTCGACCCTCAACCGTCTTGCCGACAAAGACCAGTTCATCCAGCGCATCGACTTCGTCGAGTCTTCAAAGTCCAGTTGGTTCGGCCGCTATAGTTGGGGCAGCGAGTCGGAAGTCAACCCTATTTTCTACAAGAACGCAAGCAGGATCTGGACGACGGTGCATCAGGCAATGTTCTCGAATACCCGCACTCTATCGGCGTCGAAGGTGAATGAAGTTCGCGTCGGCTACAACCAATTCTATAACGTGAAGGCTGGCGAGTTTGCCTATACGCGAGATGTGATGTCGGAGCTGAGGAGTTACGGACTGCCGAAGGATGCCCTGCCGACTCTGCCTCCTGTCGGTTGGGGCTCGCCGGAGATCCAGATTTCCGGCTTTGTCTCACCGGGCACGGCCAGCACCTTCGGCGACATCGATGGTCCCTACACCAACACGAACCGCGTCTACCAAGCGATCGACAACTTCAGTTGGACGGCGGGAAGTCATGCGCTGCGCATGGGCGGCGAATTGCGTTGGGACCAGTACAACCAGTTCGGCAACCTGTTCTTGCGCGGCCAATTCCGTTTCGAACCGAATGTCACGACGCAATTGAACGCAGAGGGCGCCGCGGTGGCGGGCACGGGCAACGCGTTTGCGGAGTACCTGCTTGGCTATGGCAAGCGCAACCAGGGGTCGGTGACGCCCGCCGAGATCAAGTTCCGCGCGACGAGCCAGGCCTATTACATCGACGATACGTGGAAGATTCATCCGAAGGTATCGATCAACTTCGGGCTGCGATACGAGTACACGCCGCCATTTCTGGACAAGACCGGGAACCTGATCAACTTCTATGTTCCCTTTGTCGACATGACTCCGAATGTCGCGGATATGAGCCGCCACCCAACCTTGGTGCGTCAGGGAACGGGCGACTTTTACGATGGTTTGCTGGTCCGGTTCGAGCCCTCGGTGAAGGTCGCACGCGACGGCCGGCTCGGCGACAGGCTTGTGGCCGACGACAAAAATGATTTTGCGCCGCGCCTCGGCATCGCCTGGAACCCGAGCTCCAAATGGGTGGTCCGCACTGGCGCCGGCTTGTTTTACGCGCAGGATACCGGCAACCCACGCTTCGACATGGCGCGCAACGCAGCGGGTCGCCGTCGCGACGAAGCGACGGCGACTCAATTGGATTTGAACTGGAACACTCCATACCGAGGCCTGGGAGAGGCGACGGCCCTGATTATCAACCCTTACGGCCTTGCCAACATCTACGATCGCCGGACGCCCTACTCCATCCAGTACGTGCTTAACGTACAGCGCGAACTTGGAGGAGACACGGCCCTGGAGGTGGGCTACATCGGCTCGGTGAGCCGTAAACTCGAGATCCTCCGGTCGTTCAACGACGCGATCCCATCGGCAACCGGGTCGATAGCCTCGCGGACCCCCTATCCGGAGCTTGGCCGGTTCCAGGAGGTCGATGGCAGCAGCAAGGCGAACTACAACTCGCTGAGCGCGAAACTGCAGCGCCGGTTTTCGAAGGGTCTGACCTACCTCTTTGGTTATACGTGGTCGCGCTCGATCGACTACGGAAGCGCGATCCGAGTTCATAACACGGACCTGTTGTTCCCCCAAAGCGGCTACGATCTCCGCGCGGAGCGCGGTTTGTCCAGTTTCAATGTGGCTCACCGGTCTGTGACGTCGCTGCTCTACGAACTGCCGTTCGGTAAGGGACGGCGTTTTCTCAACCAGAGCGGCGTCCCCGGCGCGGTGCTTGGAGGATGGGAGATCGGTTCGATTTTGACGCTCCAGAGCGGATTCCCGCAGACCGTCGTTGCCGGCAGAGATCAGTCAAACACGGGCATCGGCTACGATCGTGTAAATGCGACGGGACAATCTGCGGTCTTGCCTCGCGATGTACGCAATGTCGATCGCTGGTTCAACACCGACGCTTTCGTGCTTCAGCCTCGCGGAACTTTCGGCAGAACCGACCCGGACTTCACCAACCTTCGGCAAGATCCGTTCAACGCGCACCAATATGCGCGAGATCCAGATGGCGCTGAAGTATATGTTTTAAGTGCTCGTCACTCGGGTTGGCGCAGCGATCGGAGCCGGCTCCAAGCTCCGCGGTTGGTGGACAAATCGCGCAGAATTGGAGGATTGACAGCGTGGTAAACATTGTTAGACAAATTTGCCTCATAGATGGGACACTTCCCAGAAATAAACGAACACGATCAACTGCGTGTCGTTGAAGATTATTTCGATCCGGTCAACGGTCATCGATGACCATGACACGATCATTGACGCAGCATCGGCGGTTAAGTCCGGCAACGACACGATCTTTTGCAGCACGGAAACGGTTATCGATGGGACGCCCATAATCATTTCCGGACCGGACACACTCATTTTCATCCCGGACACGGTCATTGGTGCAACGCCGGCGATCATTTCCGGTTCGGAGATATTTATTTCCGTCACGCAGATACTTATCTCCGCGCCACAGATAGTTATCTTCGGCCGGACCCTGGACTCCAGGAATCAACCAGTTGCGGACATGCCTCGCGAGATAAGTATCTCCGTAACGGAGATACTTATCTCCGCCGCGGAGATGATTATCAAAAAGCCGGCGACGATCATCTCCAAACGCGAAACGGTTATCTCCGGTCCGGACACGGTCATGTCCGGGCTGCACATCATTATTGATATCAGCGACGCAATTATTTCCGTCGTGGAAACGGCTATTTCCGCGACCGACACACCTATTTCCAGGGCGGACATAGTTAATTCCGCCTTCGACACGAGTTTCTTTGCGGCAGAAATAAGTATCTCTGCCGCCGAGAACACCGCCGGCGTGCCGGCGGGTCTGTTCCTAATGGCCACTCAACCATCGACAGCCTGAAAGACAGTCAGTGTGGGTGTGGCTTGGGACGAAAGAAAAAGATACCGTTTTAGATTTCGATTTCGATGTCGTCACCGACGACACGGACGTTGTAGCGGGAAACCCCAATAGGTGCCGGAGGGCGCACGACCTCACCGGTTCTGACATCGAAGATTGAGCCGTGCCATGGGCAGGTCACGTTGCTGCCCTCGATTTTGCCCTCCGATAGTGGGCCACCTTTGTGAGTGCAAGTATCGTCGATCGCATAGTAAGTCCCGTCGATGTTAAACAGTGCGATGTGCTTGCCGCCCACATTGAACTTTTTTCCCTGTCCTCGAGGGACGCTCTGGATCTCTGCTACTTTCAGGAATACTGCCACAGCACACCTCCTTAAACGAACTCTGCTCGCTTCTTGTACAGCAAAGCTTTGGCCTTTTCAGCGGCTTCGCCCTGGAATTCAGCGGATGAATCTGCCGATCAAGCCGGGGATCTGCGGCCTGCCGTTGGAATAGAACTCAGCCGCTTCTTCGGGGATCGCGAGCGTGCTGTCGTTCATGTGGCTTTTGAATCTCAAGACGATCGTTCTTAAGCTCCTTATGTCGAGCGTTGCAACAGCCGTGGTTAGCGAGCTCTATTTAGGTTGCCGCTTTGTTGGTCAGTTCTTACAACTTGCGCTGTGCCTAAAAAAATATAGTGTTTGTAATTTACCCGCTTACGACGGATCAGTCAATCGCCGTTACCAAGCTAACGGGCTGAGACTATTGCTCGATCCCACAGCAAGCGCGTACACTAGAGACACTCGATCTTTTTTTAACACGCAGGTTGCAACAGCATTCACACGCGGCAACCCAATTCATTCGCGCTCCCGCAGCAGGCTGTTGCAACGGCTCCAGTGAGTAGTTGTTCGTAACCATAAAAAGGAAAAATCCTGATGAACCGCACATTTGCTGTCTCAATTGGTGGGGCCGCAGGGCAAGGTGTGGCCACGCCGGGTGATATTTTCGCCCAGGTCTTTGCCCGCCGCGGTCTCCACCTCAGCGCCTATAACGCTTACCAGTCGATCATCCGTGGCGGACACACGTTTCTGACGATCCGTACAGGTCCGGAGAAGGTAACGAATTTTGGTGATCGAATCGACCTTTTGATTCCGTTAAACCAGGACACTATCGACCGGCATCTTCACCTGATGCGTCCCGGCTCAGCCGTTGTGTTCAACGGCGATACGATCAAGCCGAAGGATCGTGCGGACGGCGTGCAGTTCTGCCGAATTCCCGTGAACGAACTTTCCAAAGGAAGCCGCAGCAAAGTGGAGCAGAACACGCTGGCCCTTGCCGCGTCCTTGAATATGATGGGAGTCGGTTTTCAACCGCTGGAAGAAGTTCTCACGGAGCAATTCAAGAAAAAGGGCGATGCCGTCGTTCGAGAAAACGTCAGTGTTGCCAGAGCCGGCTATGATTACGCGGCCACGAATTTCAAACCGTTCCCCGATCCTCTGCCGATGACCGATGCCCGGTATGCGGTGCTGTCAGGAAATATCGCGCTCGCGATGGGCGGTGTTGCGGCAGGCGTCAAGTTCTATTGCGCGTATCCAATGAGTCCATCGACAGGGGTGCTCCATTGGATGGCCGCGCATGCGCGCAAGGCCGGAATCATGGTCCGTCAGGTTGAGGATGAGATTGGTGTGATCAATATGGCGATCGGCGCCGCCCACGCCGGCGTCCGGGCGATGTGTGCGACATCCGGCGGCGGATTCGCTCTCATGACTGAGGGCCTCGGCATGTCCGCGATGATGGAGACGCCGGTTGTCGTCATTGATGTTCAACGCGCCGGCCCCTCGACCGGTGTGCCTACGAAAACCGAACAAGGCGATCTGTGGCAGATGCTTGGCGCGGGATTCGGCGATTTCCCCAAAGTCATCGCGGCGCCCACGGATATTCTCGATTGCTTCAAGCTTGTTCCCGAAATGCATAACCTCGCCGACCGGTTCCAGTGTCCGGGAATCATTCTGTCGGATCTGTTGCTGTCGGAAGGCCGAGAGAGCGTCGATCCCAAGGACCTCGATTTCAACGTTGAAATTGATCGCGGTGAGCTGATTACATCTGTTAGCGTCGGGCCCACCGGCCAGGCCTCTGTCGGTACACCGCCTTCGGCGGCCTCCTTGATCGGGCATTCTGGCCGGTCCCCCCACGCCACCGCAGATTCTTCGAACAGCCAGAACGGATACAAACGGTACAAGATCACCGAAAGCGGGGTCTCCCCGCGCGCGATTCCCGGTATACCCGGGTATGTTCACACCGCCGCCACCGACGAACACGATGAGGATGGCGTGTTGATCAGCGACGAGTTCACCAACCCGCACAAGCGCCGAGCCATGATGGAAAAGCGGCAGCGCAAGATTGCAGGCATTGAAGCCGCGGTGCCGCCGCCGAACCTGATGGGGGAATCTGGCGCGGACGTTACCTTGATCGGATGGGGTTCCACGAAGGGCGTGATCAGTGAGGCCGTGGAGATTCTCAATTCCGAAGGCATATCCGCCAATCAACTTCAGATTCGCTGGCTGGTTCCGTTGCACGGAGAAGCGATCATCGAAATCCTGAAGACCGCGGGAAGGCGCACGATCATTGTCGAGAACAATTACAGTGGACAGTTCGCCCGCTATCTGCGAAGTGAAACAAGCTACGTTCCCGATGGTTATATCCGCAAATACGACGGCGAGCCGTTCATGCCCCATCACATTGTCGATGCCGTTAAAGAGCAAATGGCGGGCAAAACGAAGCTTTCCGTGCCGGTGCACGAGATTATGGTTTGAGGCGTGGGGGAACCGGCCGGCACTCAAAGAGTTTGTACCGCAATACGATGCCGGACGGTGGGCCCGACGCTAAAGATGAGGAGGACACATGGCCACAGTAGTGGAGCCCGATTCCAGTAAACTCACGCTCGCGGACTTTAAAGGGAAAGTCGATCCGGACTGGTGCCCCGGTTGCGGCGATTTCGGTGTGTTGTCTTCCCTTCAGAAGGCGCTTGTCGAACTCCAGATACCGCCTCACGACGTTGTCACCATCAGCGGGATTGGATGTTCTTCGAACTTGCCTGGATTTATCCACACCTACGGCATGCATACGCTTCACGGCCGCGCCCTCGCCGTGGCGACCGGCGTCAAGCTTGCGAATCATAACCTGCACGTCGTCGTCACAGGTGGTGATGGTGACGGGCCAAACGTCGCCGACGAGCCGAAAAGGCATGAAGACGAAAAGTATGCCGTTCGGCAACATCGAGGAGCCGGTCAATCCGATCAGCCTGGCCTTGGCCGTAGGTGCTACGTTTGTCGCGCGCGGTTTCAGCGGCGAGCCCAAACATTTGGTCGAGTTGATGAAGGAGGGCCTCCGGCACAAAGGATTTGCTTTCATCGACGTGTTCAGTCCGTGCGTCACATACAACCACGACAACACTTATCCTTGGTTCAAAGAACGCGTGAAGAAACTGGAAGACGACCCGAACTACGATCCGGCCGATTGGCATGAAGCCATGAAACGGGCGCTGGTCTGGGGCGACGAGATTCCCATTGGAAAGTTTTTTGAGAGGACAGATCTCCCTTCGCTGGACCAGTCCGAACCGGTTCTCGAAGGGGACCCGCTGGCCCACCGCTCAGTTCGGACTCCTAGAGAGATAGTCCAAGGCTTTGTCGCGGAGTTGATGTAGACGTAGCTATCCATCCATCACCTTCGTCTCTTCACGCAAGAAGATCAGATGTCGCGGAAGAATGGTGAGAAGGCGCGTTTCGACCGACAGCGCAAGCAAAAGCTCCGCATGAAAGTGCGCAATACGCCGCAAAACACTACATGGGCAGGTCCCAAAGACGAAGAGAAGAGGGCTTGAGGCATTTGCGTATCTACGGCATAAAGCTGATCGTTCTTACCCCCAATTTCAGCCAGAAATACGACCTGCACCGGATATACAAGCACCCTTTTCCACTTTATAAAACCACGCAATAGAAAAGCGAAACAATCTCGCGAAATATGGAGCCGGAACCAAGGCCTGGAGCCTGCCATCTTTATTTTCGGATTGTTAGAGAGATTGCATCGAAAGGAGCGGAGTATGGTAAGAGGAAAGCCTATTAGACTGCGAGCGTTTGGAAGATTCGCAATTGCGATTGGTGTATTGATCGCATTGCCAACCTGCCTGGTTTTTGCTCAGATCTCCTCGGCAACCGCGACCATCCTGGGTGTGGTGAAGGACACATCGGGGGCGTTGATACCGGGCGTCAGTATCAACGTCAAGCATACCGAGACTGGCCAGACGCGAACCGCCATAAGCAGCGAGAGCGGCGACTACAATGTGCCGTTGCTTCCGGTGGGCGCATATGAGCTCACCACAGTAATGCCGGGCTTCAAGCAAGACGTACGGCGCGGCATTAATCTCGTGGTCGGTCAGCAAGCGGTCATCAACCTGACGCTGGAAGTCGGAGCCGCGGCAGAGCAAGTCACCGTAACGGAGGAAGCGCCGCTCGTGAATACCACGCTGAGCTCGACCTCAGGATTGATCACCGAGCAGCAGATCAAAGAACTGCCGCTGAATGGGCGGAGCTTCGATCAGCTTCTGGTTCTCAACGCCGGCGTTGTCAATAACACTTCGAATATGGCAGGGGGGGCCGGTGGCGCCTTTCCCGCTTTCTCGGTGGCGGGCCATCGGCAGGAAACCAACCGGTTCATGCTCAACGGCGTCGACTGGGTTGGGGGGAACGCAACCAGCCAGTTCATTACGCCTTCTGGGGCCAGCTCCCAGTTGCTCGGGGTGGAGGCCGTGCGGGAATACAACGTCCTCGAGCACACCTATGGCGCGGAGTATGGGAAACGGGCCGGAGGACAGGTCAGCATTGTGACCTCGTCCGGAACGAACCAATGGCATGGCAATCTCTTCGAGTACATGCGCAACAGCGCTCTAGATGCCAAGAACTACTTCGAGGACGCCAAGGGTCCTTTCAAACGGCATCAGTTCGGAGGAACCATCGGAGGTCCCCTGAAGAAGGACAAACTGTTCGTGTTCGGAAACTACGAAGGGTTCCAGCAGCGGCTGGC
>WNGG01019987.1_pt1 | contig 11656 bp, 9 predicted proteins | sample 5400661 | NCBI WGS metagenome assembly WNGG01 (sample SAMN13153372, study PRJNA577476) | soil metagenome | isolation source: 100 cm soil or saprolite under Garry oak tree replicate 1 | place: USA:California | collected 2016-06-15 | reverse complement strand
GCCAAGAGAGCCTGCTCCTCCGGTGCGAAGTCCCGATGGTCTGAGAGGACGAACGTGACATCGCGGTCAAGGACCGCATCGCGGAGATCCGCTCCGTGTTCCTCGAGCACATGGATGGGCGGTGGGATCGCCGCCAAAACGTCCGCGAGACCGCGTCCGCTCGCGTAGACGCCGGGATGGACGGACGATTCCGCGAGGCCTTCCCAGGCGAGCGCCTTCCGCAAGAGCGCGCCCGTGCTCCGCTCGTCCGGGTTCAACCCGCGGATCTCCGCGCCCATCAACCGGAGGAGGCGGGGCGGACGCGGCGGTCCCAACAGCACCGCCAAGAACTCCACGTCCGTACGGACGCCATGGGACACCAGGAGGGACGCGACCGCGCATCGCGCGACGAGGTCCATGCGTCCCGCCCCGCCGGCCAAGTCGTCGAGCGAGAAGTCTGCGGACGTGCGCGCGTCGTGGACGACAAGCAGGAAACGGCGCACGTGGGAGGAACGGGGACCTGCGGAAAAGGTTCACTCGGACTTTGGCGGCGCCTCGTCCTCGATCACGTACCCGAGGGCGCCCGCGAGCGCGCGGAGCAACTCCCATCGGGACATCCCGAAGAGGCGGCGCACGTTCTCCTCCGTCAGCGCGAGCTTCCGGCGTACGACTTTCCCTTCAATGGGGGGACGCCCCTCAAGGATCGCGTCAATCTCTCGCTCCAAGTCCTCTACGGGCGTATGCGCCTGCGCCGCCACCTCGATCCCTAGACTACCTTGGCTCCCGCGCACCATAAAGGTTGGCCTCGGGGGAAGCGTGCGGCCGGAAAGAGGAAAGGGCCTCCGGACCAGGGCCCGGAGGTTCGCGCCCAACTCGCGGGGCTTAGACGACGACGTGCCACTCCGTCCAGACGAACGAGTTCGATTTCATGTAGACCTGTTTGCTGACGCCGAAGCTGGGGAGCGTAATCGTGAAGTACGCTCCCTTGCCGTTGTACTTGTACGAATAGACGTACACGCCGTCCAGATCCGTGTACACGGTCGCGAGCGGCGAGTTGTCCGGGTTGTAGATGCGGACCTCGGTCCCCGTCACGGCGTTGCCCCACTGGTCGACGACCAGCCCGGCGAAGCCCGGGTCCTTCTTGAACGCGTTGCTGTTGTGGATCGTCGACGAGCCCGACCCGTCGCTCGTGGCGGAGAAGGAGAACGTGTAGTCGCCCTGGTCGTGAATGATCACGCCCGTGTACGGCGACGTCATCCCGATCGCGTCGTTCGTCGTGCCGTACTTCTGCCATCCCGTCGTGGCCTTCAGTCCGTAGTCCAGGTGGACGTTGAGGTACGCCAACCCGCCAGGGCTGGTGAATTGGATGACCAGCGAGCTGAACGTTCCGAACAGGCCGTTCCCGCTCCCGCCGCTGTAGTTCGCCAGGGTCACCTGGAGGTTGCTCGTGAAGTAGGGGGTCCCCGGCACCAGGCACTGCGATCCGCTCTGCTGAACGAACTGGACGGAATCGTAGACGTGGATGGGCGTCGCGCCCTGCGTGACGAACGGGTACGGGAACGACATCGAGACCACGTGGGTCGTAGGGACTGTGTCGTCGAAGATGAGGTTGTAGAAGAACTGGCCCGGGTTCGTCGCGGTCACCTTGTAGTAGGCGGGGCTCGCCGGGTCCTGCGTCAGCAGGAGTCGGAACGTCTGGCCGTTCGCCGCATTGTTGTCGAAGTCGAACGCACAGAGCGCGCTGTTCGTCACGAACCCGGACTGCGCGTTCGTGAAGGTGCAGACGACGTTCGCGCCGGCCGCGAGGGTGATCGTCACCTGGAGATTGCCGACGTCGACGTTGGCGGCTCCGGATGGGGTACACGAGATGCTCATCAGCGCCCATCCCGAGGCCTTCCCTTCCGTGATGATGTACTGGCCGGCTGAAAGCGAGTACAGTTGGGAACCGCCGTCGGTGAGACTGAACGACGCGAGGCTCAGGACCTGCGGAGGCGGAAGCACCCGGCTGAGGGTGAACCCGAACACATCCTGCGCCCCCCTCGGGAAGGTGAACTTCAGGATGTTGAGCGACCCATGCTGGGTGTTCGTGATCGTGCACGTGACCTGCTGCGCCAGAGCCAAGGTGATTGTGCTTCCACTTAGGCTCCCGCCGTCGCAAGACCACGCGCTGGGGTCATAGCCGGACGGGCCGCTTTCGCTCAGGCCGTACCCGACCCCCGCCGTGACTTGGTGGAACGTCGTGGAGTCCCCGTAGTCGGAGAAACTCCGGGACGAGCCGATCGCGTACAGCGTCCAAGCGTGCGAGCTCCCGTTTGGCACTACCACCTTGACGAGCTTTAGCGTGGGTGCGATGTCGCGGTTCGTGAGCGTGCAACTCTTGACGTCGCCGACATGGAGGACCACGTTCCCGAAGGAGTCGCAGTCGCCGGAGTAGCCGCTGAAGCTGTATCCGGTCTGCTGGGTCTCCGTGACCGCGTAGGTGCCCGCGTCGAACCCGTTCTGGACGCCCGTGGCCACCGGGGTTCCGCCGACGAACAGGGGGAAGCTGCCCGCTTGCAGGAGGCCGCCGTAGTTGTTGTTCACGACCTTCGTGACCGTGAGCCGCGGCTGGATGTCGTCGTTCGTGACCGTGCACGTCTTCGTGACGCCGATGACCGCGGTCCCGGTGCAGTCCCCGCTGTACGACGCGGCGTACCCGGAGGGTCCCGATTCCGAAACGGAGTACGCGCCGGCGTTGAGCATGACCGTCGTGCCGAGTTCGGAACCCGGGAAGCTTGCCGGAGACGGGGCGGAGCCGGTCACGGACATCGTGAACATGGACGCCGTCGCCAAACCACCGTTGTCGTTGACCATGTGCTTAATCACGATCAACTTCGGCTGGACGTCGTCGTTCGTGACCGTGCACGTCTTCGTCGTGCCGATGACCGCGGTCCCGGTGCAGTCCGCGCTGTACGACGCGGCGTACCCGGACGGCCCGGTCTCGGATACGTCATATGAGCCCGCATTTAGCCCAACCGTCGTTCCGGATTCCGCACCCTGGAACGAGGCGGGCGAGGGGCTGGTGCCCGTCACAGACATCGTGAAGTCGCCCGCGACCGCGGTCCCGCCGTTGTCGTTGACCACGTGCTTGATGACAATCAGTTTCGGCTGGACGTCGTTGTTCGTCACGGTGCAGGTCTTCGTCTCGCCCACGGCGATCGTGCCAGAACAGTCCGCGGAGAAACTGGCGGCGTAGCCCGCTGGACCGGTCTCTCCCACACTGTACGATCCGGCGTTCAGCGCGACAGTTGTTCCGGGGGATTCCGCACCCGCGGAAGACGCGGGCGAGGGGCTTGTACCCGTCACAGACATCGTGAAGTCGCCCGCGACCGCGGTCCCGCCGTTGTCGTTGACCATGTGCTTGATGACAATCAACTTCGGCTGGACGTCGTCGTTCGTGACCGTGCACGTGTTGGTAGTGCCGATCACTGCGGTTCCGGTGCAGTCCGTCGAGAAACTGGCGGCGTAGCCCGAAGGACCGGACTCGCCCACATTGTAGGCGCCCGCGTTCAGGCCGACCGTCGTGCCGGATTCCGTACCCGCGAAGGACGCGGGCGAGGGGCTGGCGCCGGTCACGGACATCGTGAAGTCGCCCGCGACGGCCGTCCCGCCGTTGTCGTTGATGACGTGCTTGATCACGATCAACTTCGGCTGGATGTCGTCGTTCGTGACGGTGCACGTCTTCGTGACGCCGATGACCGCGGTCCCGGTGCAGTCCGAGGACAGGCTGGCGGCGTAGCCCGAGGGACCGGTCTCCCCGACACTGTAGGGACCGGCATTCAGCATCACGTCCGTGCCGGGCGATTCCGCACCTGCGAAGGACGCGGGTGAGGGGCTGTTGCCCGTCACCGTCATCGCGAAGGAGCCCGCGACCGCCGTGCCGCCGTTGTCGTTGATCACGTGCTTGATGACGATCAGCTTGCCGGGTTGGTCGTCGTTCGTCACCGTGCAGGTCTTCGTCTCGCCCACCGCGATCGAGCCCGCGCAGTCCGCCGAGAGGCTACCGCTGTAGCCCGAGGGACCGGTTTCGCCCACGCTGTAGGACCCCGCGTTCAACGCGACCGTCGTTCCGGGGGACTCTGCACCTGCGAAAGACGCAGGCGAGGGACTGGCTCCCGTCACGGACATCGTGAAGTCGCCAGCACCCGCGGTCCCGCCGTTGTCGTTGATCACATGCTTGATGACGATCAGTTTCGGCTGGACGTCGTTGTTCGTGACCGTGCACGTCTTGGTCTGGCCGAGCGCGATCGTACTGGAGCAGTCCGCGGAGTAGCTCGCGGCATATCCGCTCGGTCCGCTCTCCGAAACGCTGTAGGAGCCCGGATAGAGCGATACACCCGTGCCCGATTCGCTCCCGGGGAACGATGCGGGAGACGGGTTCGTGGCGGTGACGCTCATCGTGAAGTCGCCAGCACCCGCGGTCCCGCCGTTGTCGTTGATCACGTGCTTGATCACGATCAGGGTCGCTCCCTGGTCGTCGTTCGTGACCGTGCACGTCTTCGTCTGACCGACGGCTATCGAACCGGAGCAGTCAGCGGACAAACTGGCGGCGTAGCCCGAGGGACCCGACTCGCCGACGCTGAAGGCACCGGCGTTCAAGGCGACCGAGGTTCCGGGTTGCCCGTCACGGTCATCGTGAAGTCGCCCGCGACGGCGGTCCCGCCGTTGTCGTTGATCACGTGCTTGATGACAATGAGCTTCGGCTGGATGTCGTTGTTCGTCACGGTGCATGTCTTGGTCTGGCCGACGGCAATCGTGCCGGTGCAGTCTGCCGAGAAGCTGGCGGCGTAGCCGGAAGGACCGGACTCGGTGACGCCGTAGCCGCCTGCATTGATTGTGACCGACGTGCCGGGCGACTCCACACCTGCGAAAGATGCGGGCGAGGGGCTGGCGCCGGTCACCGTCATGGTGAAGTCGCCCGCGACCGCGGTACCGCCGTTGTCGTTGATCACGTGCTTAATCACGATGAGAGTCCCCGCCTGGTCATCGTTCGTGACGGTGCACGTCTTGGTCTGGCCGACCGCAATGGTGCCCGTGCAATCCGCGGAGAAACTGCCGCTGTAGCCAGAGGGACCAGTCTCGGAAACGCTGTACGCACCGGCGCTCAACGTGACCGTCGTGCCGGGGGACTCCGCACCCGCGAACGAGGCAGGGCTCGGGTTGGTAGCCGACACGGACATCGCAAAGTCGCCCGCGACCGCCGCGCCGCCATTGTTGTTGATCACGTGCTTGATCACGATCAGCTTCGGCTGGCCGTCGTCGTTCGTGACCGTGCACGTCGTGTTCGTCCCAGCGACGATCGTTCCGGAACATCCGGAGAACGTCGCTCCGTACCCGTTCGGCCCCGTCTCCGTGACGCTGAACGAACCGGCGTCGATCGTGATAGTGACTCCTGGAGCCTCCATGCCGGGGAAAGAGGTTGCCTGCGGGTTCACGCCGGAGACGAGCATCGTGAAGTCGCTCGCGACCGCCGTGCCGCCGTTGTCGTTGATCACGTGCTTGATGACGATCAGGAAGGTCTTGATGATCGCGCCGGCCGCGAGGGCGCGGTCCTGGGAACCGGTGCTCCCGCCGTCGAAGGAGACCAGGGACATGTGGAACGGCGACCCGCTGATGAAGGTCGCCGAGTTCCCCGTGCCCCAGTCGAACTGGCTCGAGATGTGGCCGCCCCAGGCGAGGACGACCTTGGTCGTCCCCGAGGGCACCGTGAACGTGATATCGACCGTCGTGCTGCACTGGCCCTGTCCCTGAAGGACATTCTGCGAGACGTAGCTCATCCCAGTTAGGTCAGCGCCCACGCCAAAGATTGCAAGGTGGCCGGGGATTTGGGAAGGCGGCGTCCCCGAGGATCCGTCGCAGTTGACGAGGGTCGCGGCGGGGATCGTGAACGTGTCCGTCGGCACGCTTGGCGTGCATCCGGAAGTGAGCTGGTCCGAGCACGGGTCGTTCTGGTTCGCGTGGTTCGCGTTCGCCGCACCCGTCGTCTCCGTCGCGTCGAACGACCCGAGGTAGTCGATCGCGTGCTTGCCACTGTGGACGGTGTCGTACTTCGCCCGCAGGGTGTGGCTTCCGGACGTAAGCCCGGAGATCGTGACGCGGTAGGAGATGAACTCGCCTTCCTTCCAGTGGGCCTTCTGACCGTTCGCATTCCCGTTGACCCAGTTGTTGCCCTGGCACTTCTCGAGGGGGTCGCCGATACCGCCGTTCGTGCACTGGTCCAAGTTCGCCGCGGAGTCCATGAACGTCGTTGTCGCCGTGTTCGTCCCGTCCGTTGCCGTGACGTCGTAGTTCCCCGTAATCCCGTCGAGCTGATAGCTTGTGGAGAACGCGCCGGAGCCGTCGGACGTGACATCCCACGCCGAAGAGTTCCCGTCCGGCCGTGTCACGCCGACCGTGACGGTCGTGTCCGCGAGGAACGCCGTCCCGTTGATGAGGACCGTCTCCTCCGGATGGTAGTCCGCCTTGTCCGTCGTGATCGCGGCGACGCCGTCCTCGGCGCGCACGCTCGGTGCGACGACCGTCAGGAGCAACACAGCCACGAGCCCTGCAACCGCTGAAACCGCCCTCTTCGATACCATGTACGTCCGCCCCGCCGGTTCCCGGATCTCAAGATGGGACGCCGAGAACGCTAGAGCTGGACGCGACGATTCCGAAATGCCTCACGCGATTCCCCCGTCTCCCCCGAAGGACCCTTCAACCCCGGTGGGAAGGGTGTGATGAACGAGGGTAATCAGCCTTTCCCCAAGCGACTTCCGTTTTTGTACCAAACACGGCGTCCGTCGTTCGCCTTTGTGCATTCGTTGCACGATCCATCGCTTGATCCAGGAGTCTCCGTTGGAACGGGACGAGGGGCAGGATCGCCAACCGATCTTGTGCGACCCACTCCGCTCCGCGCGGCGTTCCCCGCACCGAGCATCGGAATGACGCCCCTTCCCATCGGAGGTGGCTGAACGCATGGCGGACGGGGCCCAGGGGCTCCGTCACCACCGCCTTGACCCCGAGGCGAGCCAGATGCCGCCGCAATGCCGAGCGTTCGGACTCCTTCGGCTCGAGCTCGCCGCCCGGCAGGCCGTAGAGGCCGGCGTGCAGCCCGGCCGTCCGGCGGACGAGGAGGACGGAGTCCCTGCGGGTGGCCACGGCGAACACGACCCGCACGAGGGGAACGGACCGTTTGGCGGTGGCCTTTGGGATCTCACCCTGGACTCCCGCGGCCCGAGCGAGACACTCGCTTGAAACGGGACATGAACCGCATCGAGGCGATCGCGGGAGACAGACGGTCGCGCCGAGCTCCATCACCGCCTGGTTCCACTCGCCGGGCGCCTCCGTCGGCACGAGCTCCGCCGCGAGCGCGCGGACGTGGCGTTTCGTCTCCGAGCGACCCGTGTCCTCCTCGATTCGATAGAGCCGCGACAAGACGCGGGTGACGTTCCCATCCACCGCGGGCACGCGCAGCCCGAACGCGATGCTCCCGAGCGCGCCCGCGGTGTAGTCCCCAATCCCCGGCAATGCGCGGAGCGCCTCGAAGTCCGATGGGAGCTCTCCGCGGTGACGCTCCACGATCACTTTCGCGGCCGCGTGCAGGTTCCGCGCGCGGCGGTAGTACCCAAGGCCCTCCCACACGCGGAGCACCTCCGCCTCGGACGCCACCGCCAAATCGTGCACCGTCGGGAACGCCGCCAGGAACCGTTCGTAATACGGGAGGCCTGCCTGCATGCGCGTCCGTTGCAGGATCGTCTCCGCGACCAGGATCGCGTACGGGTCCTTCGTCCGGCGGAACGGGAGGTCGCGCTTCCTCGCGCGATACCACGCGAGCAACTGGCGGCGGATCGCTGCGCGGTCCGGCTCCACGCGCCCTGAACGCCCGGACGCTACTTATCCGTTGGCGGCGATGCCCGCGCGTGGACCGGGTCCCGATCCCCGTCGTCGTGGCGGTCTTGTTGAACCGCGGGCGCGTGTTCCTGCTGAAACGACCTCGTTCGAAGCCCCTGGCGGGGCAGTGGGAGTTCCCCGGGGGGAAGGTCGAGCTCGGCGAACCGCCGGTGCACGCCCTCGGTCGGGAGCTGCGCGAGGAACTCGGGCTCCGGGTCGGGCGCCTCATCCTCTTCGGCGCGTACTCGCACGTGTACGATGTGCCCGGCGGGCCGGTCCACTACGTCCTCCTCGCGTACTGGGCGACCGTACGGCCCGGGCCGTGGGACCGCGCGGGCACGTGGATCGACGCGCACGCCGCCAAACGCCGGACGATCGTCGCGGGGTCACGGCCGATCGTAGCGGACCTCGTCACCGCCAAACTCCTGCATGCCGCGGGCTCCTCGCGCTGATCGAACGGATGCGTTCATATATCCGTACAACAGCGCACCAAACTCCCCATCTTGTCGGTCCGCCATGTCCCCGCGCCGCCAACGCGCGCGAACGAGGTCCGACCATGCGTGGAATTGAAACGAGTGCGACGGTCGACCGGGTCCGGGGTATCGACTCCACCGCCCCGATGACGCTCTTCTGTCGCTTCTGTCCTCGGTCGGCCGGCAGACGTGCCTTATCCGCGCCTTATTCGCCCCTTATCCGCGCCTTATTCACCGCCAGGCCAGCTCGCGAATCCCTTTGCACGGGACTGCCGATCGCCGCCAACCGCCAACGGACGGCATTCCGTTGCGAGGGACCCGGGAGGTTGAGACCCTGAAGATCCGGAACATCTTCGGCAACGTCTACAAAGGCCAGATCGGGAAGAGCCTGGTCGCGGAGTCCTGGCACGGCCACGATTACATCCGGGCGTACAGAAAACCGAGGGCCTCGGACAGCCCCCTCCTCGCGGAGGAGCGGCACATCTACGGAGAGGCCGTCGGAGCGTGGAACTCCCTGTGCGACCGCCAGAAAGAGCTGTACCGCCGGCTCGCGGAGGCGATGAGCGGGTACAACCTCTTCGTGCAGCGGTACATCGACACGGTGCGCGCGGGCAAGAACCCGGAAGTCCCGATCCCGCGCACGTACGTGACCGCGGACGGCCAGCCCGTCCCCGGTGGTGACCTAATCGTCCGAACGCGGGACCGGACGCTCTTCACGGACGGACTGGACGACGGACGGGGCGAGGTGGCCCTCACCGCCTTCGACGCGCCGTACACGATCACGCTCCGCAAGGGAACGAGGGAGGAGACCGTCCTCACGCTTCCCGACGTCCTCGAGGTCGATATTCCAGTGGTCCTCGAGAGCGTGGCGCTCGGTATCCGGCTCGTGCTGGACGTCGCGAAGCCGGGCCCGGGTGCAGCTTGAAATAGGCCGCGATTCGTTCTCACCCCGATGTGCCGCCTGTTCGGCATCGTGGCCTCGCGTCCGGGCGATCCGCGTCTCCTCGAGGCGTTCGGGGAATTGGCGGTGACGGGGAACACGCCGGGTGGCGGTCCCGACGCGCGAGGACATGCGGACGGCTGGGGCCTGGCCGTGTATCGCGACGGCGCGCTCGTCGACTACGCCCGCGGCGTCGGCGCCGCGAACCGCGACCCACGCTTCCGCGAACATGCCGGGTCCCTTGCCAACGGCCCCGCCATCGCGATTGCGCACCTCCGCCGCGCGTCCAGAAAGATGCCCCTCAGCGTGCGGTTCTCCCATCCGTTCGTGGAGACCCGCGGCGGCCGGACGTGGGCGTTCGCGCACAACGGCGGCCTCGCCGGGTACGTGTTCAACGGGGAGGACGGACGCATCGACTCGCAGGTGCTCTTCCACGAAATCCTCGCGCACCTCGGCGGCCCCTCAAACGAGGACGTCGCGAGGGCGATCGCGGCCGCCGCGGAGACGGCACGGGAGGACTACGACGGATACTCTGCGCTGGACCTCCTGCTGACGGACGGGACGCGCCTCCATGCGTTCCGCGAGTACGCGGCCAAAGAGCGGAACCGGGCGTACTACACGTTGAATCACGGGCCCATAGATGCGGGCGTCGTGATTTGTTCCGAGACGATCCGTGGTGTCGCGGGGACGGAAGTGCCGAAAGGCGTCCTCCTCTCCGTGAACGCGGACGGGAGCCTCGTCAAGACCCAGGTCCTGTAACCTCGCGGGCCCGCGGCCACACGTATAAATATCGACGCCCGCTAGGCCGGACCCATGCCCGCCCTGCACCGAATCCTCCTGTGGATGGACCGACTGAAGCCGGCGCCGACCGCGTACGCGCATTGCGACATCCCGTGCGGGATCTACGACCCGCACCACGCCCAGGTCGCCGCGCACACGATCATCCGGATGAACATGCTGATCAACGACCTCCCGAAGCCGTTCCCCGGCGACTCCGCCGTGCAGGTGCAGGACTACACGCACAAGCTCGCGCGGTACATCGCGACGAAGGAGCAGCACGCGGAGATCGCGAAGTCCGAGATCCGCATCCTCTGGGGCGACTACTTCAAGCCCGAGCACGCGCAGCAGTTCCCGCAGCTCCAGGACCTCGTGTGGAAGACCCTGAAGGCCGCGTCGAAGGCCCGCCAGGAGATCAACATGCAGGCGGCGGAGGACCTCCTGAAGCAGGTGAACGAGGTCGCGGAGATCTTCTGGAAGACGAAGGGGAAGGACGTCGTCCGCGCGAAGGCGGCGTACCCGACGGAGCGCGAGATCGTACTCCCGAAGCTCGCGTGATCATGTTCCCCATCGCGCGCTTCCGCGTGGATGACCGGAGCATGGAGCCGACCCTCGCGCCCGGGGACTTCGTCCTCGTGAACCGCCTCTCGTACAAGCTGCACGAGCCCGCGAAGGGCGACCTCGTCGTCCTCCACGACCCGGAGGCCCCGACCCGGTATCTCGTGAAGCGCATCGCGGACGTGAGCGTCTCGGGGGCGTTCGTCGTCGGGGACAACGGGCCGCTGAGCCGCGACTCCCGCGCGTTCGGCCCGGTGCCGAAGACGCTCATCGTGGGCCGTGTCGTCCGCGCCGCCAAACCGTGATCACTTGAACACCTCGCCCGTCTCGCGGCTCCAGAACACGAGGTCGATCCCCGCCATCGGGATGCGCACGGCGCTTGCGAAATCGCGGACCCGTTCCTCGATCGCCAGGTACCGTTTGGCGGGGAGACTGCTGGGAATCCCACGGATGACGCCGTGGCGGCGCAGGTTCTTCAGGACGTGCCGGTCGAGGATCGCGAACCCCTCGCCCCGCCCCACGTTCCGGAGGAAGTGACTCGCCTCCTTGTAACCGAACCCGTGCACGTCGTTCACGAGACGCTCCCGTAGGTCGCGTGGCGGGGACGATTCCAAGAACCTCGACAGGGACTCGCCGCCAAAGAACCGGTCCCGCGCCGCGACGAGGTACCCGGCCTTGTGGTTGTGGAACCGGACCCGGCTTCGGAGCACCTCCGCGATCTCGCTCGCGGACCCCCGCCAAAGGAGGGCATTGGCAGTGAGGTCTTTGACCGCGGCGTCGCTCCGTCGCGCGGACGTCTGGATCGCCAGGAGACAGAACGCGAGCTCGGCGAACAGTTCCTCGTCGGAACCGCCGCCAATACGCCGGAAGTCCCTCAATCGCCGCTCGATGTCGCGCCGGCGCTCCCGCCAATCCGCCTGCAATCGATCGAGATCCCGATACGCCCCCCGTTGCGAGGCGGTCGTCACGTTCACAGACCCTGCTCGCGAAGAAGAACCCTCGATATTTCACGTTTAGCCAG
>WNGG01015520.1_pt1 | contig 11657 bp, 12 predicted proteins | sample 5400661 | NCBI WGS metagenome assembly WNGG01 (sample SAMN13153372, study PRJNA577476) | soil metagenome | isolation source: 100 cm soil or saprolite under Garry oak tree replicate 1 | place: USA:California | collected 2016-06-15 | reverse complement strand
TCCCTGTCGACCCTTGCCAAGTCTCGCAGTGCAAACATCAGGACTACTGTCGCTATCAGCGCGATAATCACCGTTACAGGCACCACGAACACGAAGTTCTGGAAGAGAGGCCCAAGAGCCGCGCCGACCTGGGCGGGGGTTGGGTTCGAGCCTAGACCGAGGCTGGGGATCGATGAAAAGACTGCGGCAAAAGCGTAGAACGCCACTACCGACCCCGCGACAAGCCCTGCTATCTGGATGATTCCGAACCATGCGATCTTGCGCAACGCCGAGGCCTCGGTGGGCTGACCCGGACTCTGCGGCGACGGCACCGTGCTCGTGGGAGAAGCCTGCGAACTCATCGAGGAAAGAGAGTGGTCAGGATATTTAAGCAGGAAACAACTTGGAGTTGTCTCAAGACACCCAACCCAGCAGGCACCGTCCTCAAGGCATGACGAATCGCGGTGGGAGCGACGCCGCCGGGCGCAAGTTAATTACGTCGCGTTTGGTTGGAGGGGCAGGTCAGCACTGTTGCAAGCCAAAGCGGTTAGGGCACACGTCTCAAAGAAGGCCCAGTATTTCACGGAGTCGGTCATCCGGGAGATGACCAGGCTCGCCAAGCAGTACGGGGCGATTAACCTCGCTCAGGGAATGCCCGACTTCGAGGCACCTCCAAGAATCAAGTCGGCCGCCATCAAGGCAATTCGTGAGGACCTTAACCAGTACGAGATCACCTGGGGCTCCGTTGAACTTCGTGACGCGATCGTGGAGAAAGCCAGGCGCTTCAACGGGATCGAAGCGAACCCCCAGACAGACATCACTGTAACGTGCGGCTCGACCGAGGCCATGACGGGCTCCATCATCGCCGTCACGGACCCCGGGGAGGAGGTGATAATACCCGAGCCTTTCTACGAAAACTACGTTCCAGCGACGATAATCGCGGGGGCGAGACCACGCCACGTCGCACTCCGGGCGCCCGACTTTCGGTTCAACGAGGAAGAGCTCAAGAAGTCTTTCAACTCGCGTACCAAAGCAATCATACTGAACACGCCGAACAACCCGGCCGGGAAGGTCTTCGCAGAAGAGGAGCTGCGGGTCGTCGCCGACCTCTGTGCGGACTACGATGCTCTGGCCATCACAGACGAGATCTACGAGTACATCGTTTACGACGGGCGGAGGCATATTAGCATAGCGACGATAGGAGACATGCACGACAGGACGGTGACGATATCGGGTCTTTCGAAGACGTACAGCGTGACGGGCTGGCGCTTGGGCTACGCGATCGCCGCAAAGGATATCACAAGTGCGATAAGGAAGGTTCACGACTTCACCACAGTCTGCGCGCCCACTCCGCTGCAGAGGGCGGCCGTCGAGGCATTGAAACTACCGCAGTCATACTACGCCAGGCTCGCGAAGAATTACCAGAAGAGGCGCGATTTCATCGTGAAATCATTGAGAGACATCGGTTTCGACCCCGTGAAGCCGGAGGGTGCCTACTACGTCCTTGCGAATTTCAGCGCACTGAGCAAGAAGGATGACGTCGAGTTCGCACGGTACCTCGTGGAAGAAGCGAGCGTGGCGTCGGTACCGGGGTCAAGCTTCTACGCTCATCCAGAAATGGGAAGGAAGAGCGTCAGGTTTCACTTCTCGAAGAAGGACCAGACGCTTCGCGAAGCGGCTGAAAGGCTTGCCACGGCTCTTACGAAATAGAGACTTCTGTAAGTGAACGTTGCAATAGCCGCATCTCCTTCTTCGACGCCCTGGAATCCTTGACGGGCGATTCCAAGCAGCTGAGGCGAGAGGCCACCGGATGTCTAAACTAAATACAGGTAGATCGGGTGCGCCTTCTTCCAGCCCTTCGGGGTGAAGGACAGCTCACGGGCAGACTTCCACCCGAAGATCGGGAAATCGAAGGTGACTACCCTGCTCCCCCTCCTGAGCTCCCTCGTGAACTTGGGCGCCAGCAGCCCGAGGGTGTAGCTCGAAAGATAGAGAGCTACCACGTCGGCCTTCCTGAGGCTGACGTCCCTGAAATTGCGGCGCAGGACCCTCACCCGCCCCGAGAGGCCCATCTCGCGCACCCTTCTCCGGCACGCCTTCACCAGGGCCACGCGGACATCCACGCCCACAGCGTTAGCCCCGAACAGCTTCGCCGCCGCAATCACAATCCTCCCGTCTCCCGAACCCAGGTCGACGAGCCTCTCGTTCGGCTTCAACGAGGCCAGTGAGAGCATCTGTGGTATGACGTCCTCAGGGATGGGAACGAACGGTTCTGTGGTTCTCACGTCATATCAGTGAAAGTCTCTCTCATCCCCCTCATTTCCCTTGCCTGGCGAACTTCCTGCGGTTCCTTAGGCTGACCGCCACGTAGAGCACCACCAGAATCGCGATCACTACTGGTGACGAGAACAACCGGAAGTATGTCAACACCAGCACGACCAGGGCGACCAGCGGCAGCGCCAGGTACAGCGTCTGCTTGGGCGTCAAGATGAACGCCGCATTTTTGAATGCATCTTAGATAAGTAATCCGCCGCGCGCAACCCTCAGCCACTCTTCCTCCTCCGGCTCATTCCATGCCTAAAGCAATCAACTGTGTGGTCGTCGACCAGCCCAGCCCCCTGCATGAACGCGTAACAGATGGTTGACCCGATGAAACTGAAGCCTCTCTTTTTCATGTCCCTACTCATTCTGTCCGAGACAGGAGTGCTCGAGGGTATGCTTCGCAGCTCCCTGAACCGGTTCACTATCGGCTTGTAGTCCACGAAACTCCAGGCGTAATCATCGAAAGAACCGAATTCCTTCTTAACCTCAAGAAATCGTTTCGCGTTATTGATGACCGACAGAATTTTCAGCCTGTTCCTGACGATCCCTTCGTCTCCCATCAAGCGGCTGACATCACGAGCAGTGTACCTCGCTATCTTATCGGGGTTGAAATCGTCTAACGCCCTCCGATAGTTTTCCCTTCTTCCCAGGATAGTTGACCATGATAGCCCTGCCTGGGCCCCCTCCAGTGTCAGCAGCTCGAACAACCTCCGATCATCGTGCAGGGGAACTCCCCATTCCTTGTCGTGATACTCGACCATCAGAGGGTCTCTGGCCCAGGCACATCTTTTCGGCATGTGAGAGTCGTCCTCAGTAGGCTACCTTCAGCCAGCATTCTTGAATCTTCGCGATAGAGAATTCAGGACGCGAGTCCAGCCGCCTCCCTGCGGAATCGCATTGAACCCCGCTGGTGGACAATCCCCGGTCAAACTATCGCTTGAAGGGACACAGCACCCTGAAATCTTTACAGTTGACCGGATACGCGTTCTGCGAAAAACCGCAGGATTCGGCCTAAAGCTTGCGGTCCTCGCGCGCGTCCATACTGTACTTTTCTCGGAGAGCCAACTGCTGAACTGGGTCAATCTTACCCCCCGAGGCCATGTGGAGGTTCGCCATCTCTTCCCAGTATCCCTCGAAACCGGGAGGGGTGAGGAATATCAGTAGTCTTCCAACTCCCGGGCCGAGGTTCGCGATCGTGTGAAGAGACCCCTTTCGGACCAAGACGAAGGATCCTGGGGGCGCAGGGATTGTTCCCTTGTCGAGGGAGAGCCTGAAGTTTCCCTCTAACACATACATGGCCTCGTCCTCTTTCTTGTGAATGTGCATTGGAGCAGCCGGCGCGGGAGGGGGAGCGGCGGCGAACTCTGTTACCGAGTACCTACCATTCGTCTCTTTGCCAGAGAGTATGAAGGAGACCGTGTTCGGCCCTAAAGACACAGTCCTGCTCTCCCCTCGTCGCTGAAAGATGATATTTCCCGCTGACACAGTTACTGCGCTATCAAGTTTCGATTTAAGCTTACTTTGGGCCTGCCAGCAGTCGAAACCAATACTGCGAATGCAACGATGGCTAGCCTCTTCTCGTCGAGCTAGAAAGCGCCGCCGACAAGCGCTCCCATTTATCAACCGCACCAGGAGGACCGTCTAACGGAAGTTCGGAGGCATGACTGAGGCAAATCAACCGACCGGAATGCCTGAATTGGGTTCCCAAGGGCTGGCACCCCAGGCAGGGCCCGTACTGCGGAAGAGAACGGTTGCCCTAATTCTAGGGGGGCTGCTCACTGGATTGCTGTTGGGTTTCATGGATGTAACAATCGTGGCTACCGCAGGCCCGACCATCATCTCCGATCTGGGCGGCCTGAGTCTCTACGCGTGGGTATTCAGTTCCTTCGTGATAGTGCAGACCATCGTCATTCCTATTTTCGGGAAACTCTCCGACCTTTACGGGAGAAAGAAATTCTTCTTGCTGGGGCTCGTTGTATTCATGATAGGTTCGACACTCTCCGGCGCCTCGCAAAACATCTACGAACTTATCATCTTCAGAGCAGTCCAGGGCATCGGGTTTGGCGCATTCGTTCCGGCTACGATTGCCATTGCGGGAGACCTCTTCCCTCCTGAGAAGCGGGGGAGGGTTCAAGGACTGCTCTTCTCCGTCAATGGAATCGCATTCGCAGTGGCCCCCGCCGCAGGCTCATACCTGACGGAGACGATTAATTGGCGGTGGATATTTTACATAAATCTCCCGTTGGGCATCATAGCTTTCCTTATGATATACCTGACGTTACGGGAGTCACGAAACGCGGGAGCCAGCGCCTTTAGCGATTGGGCCGGAGCTTCGGCCCTCGGTGGGTTTCTTGCCCTGTTCATGATGGGTCTGTTCTTGGGAGGCTCGACGTTCGACTGGGTCTCCTGGGAAGAGGCTGCATTATTCGCCGGCAGCGGCGCCGTTCTCCTGACTTTCGTTGTCGTCGAAAGGCGGGCGAGAGAGCCGGTGCTCCCTCTCCGTCTATTCAGGAAAAGGACAGTTTCAGCCGCGACCGCAGTCAACATACTGCGAGCGATGGTTCTCTTTGGACTAATCGCCTACATTCCTCTCTATGCGCAAGCGGTGCTAGGTGGGAGTGTCTCGGACGTAAGGAACGTCGTGTACGCATTTGCACTTCCAACGACTCTAGGGATTCTCTTGGGTGGGTTGTCTCTGTCGAGGATGGGTTACAGGAACACCGTACTCGTTGGGGCCGGAATCCTTGTGGGAGGACTAGTGGCTTTGCAATCAGTCAACTCCTCTTCCTCCCTCATTCGGCTGATGGAGCTGTCTGTCCCGATAGGTGTGGGAAGCGGCTTGATGATTCCGGCTACAATAGTCGCATTCCAGAACTCGGTACAGAGGAATGAGATCGGCGTCGCCTCCGCTCTTGCGGCTTTCACTTTGAACTTAGGTGGAGCCATTGGCGTAGCTAGTCTCGGAGCGATTCAAGCGAACAGGTTCACCGCTCAACTCTCAAGCTTGCTTGTCGGCATCCCGCCTAACGGTAGGGCTGTGCTGAGCGATCCTAATCTCGTCGGGCAGATTCTGGCCTCCCCTGCAGCCCTCGCCAGGCTGCTGGCAGCAAACCCGCCCCTTGCAGCGTTCATTCCACCCCTGAGGGAAGCGTTCTCACAATCCATTCTGATTCTATTTCTTGTCTTGCTGGGAGCGAGCGTCGCTGTCTTCGTGGCGGGTCTCCTGATTAAGGGGAAAGACAAAAGGCCGTCCACCCCTCAGCCAGCCAAGCCTCCCGACCAGACGGCCCTTGAAGCGGGGATGATGAAGGTCGGGCGACGGCGACACTTCCCAGCTTAAATATGGCGGGCTCGACCCAAGGAATCATGCGCGTTGAAATCTACGATGGTACGAATAAGCTGGGCGAAATTGGCCTCAGCGAGAAAACCTTCTCAACCGGCTCTCGCGGATTCTACGCTTCAACGAAGCTGGAGATTCACGGAAAGCGCTATCAGGCCAATCTCCAACTCGTCGAGATAGGTAGCAAGCCGGGCAGCAAGTAGCCAACCCGTAGGGCCTAATATTCTATGGTGCTTACGGGCTCAAGGAAGGGTACGAAACGGTGGGTCAGGAAGGTCAAGCGCGCCTCGTGGGATTCGCCTTTGGCAAGGCTACGTCCGTCCGCGCTCAGATTAAATAGGTAGCGGGGGAACGCGCTGCTCATGGTCACCAAGACGATAGTACACTTCGAGATTCCGGCAAACGAAGTCGAGAGGCTGAGCGGCTTCTATAGGACAGTCTTCGGATGGAAGTTCGAGAAGGCCAAGATGCCTGGATTCGACTACTGGCTGATCTCCACCGGCCCCAGAGGCAAGAGCGTGGGTGGAGGGATGTACAAGAAGATGGGTCCGAACGACGGGGCGAGGAACTTCATAGGGGTCGAAGAGATCGATTCGGCGATCGAGACCTTCAAGAAGGCAGGCGGGACCGAGGTGATGGGGAAGCAGGAAGTACCCGGGCAGGGATGGTCCTTCATCGGCGCCGACCCTGAGGGCAACGTGATAGCTCTTTGGGAACAGATGAAACCCGCACGTCGGGCGGGACGAAGACGGAAGTCAAAAAGACGGTAGGCACATCGCTCTTTTTAGGCGAGGGAATAGAGAAGAGGGCGCAAAAGCCCAACGCTTCGGCGAAGCTACCGACGAAGTGACCCCTTGACTCGGCTTAAAACCTCCACGTGAGGGAGTCGGACGGGGTAGATTGACGGAAGTCGCGATCGAAGTCAATTCGCTGAAGAAGGCGTACGGGACATTGCAGGCAGTCGACAGAGTCTCCTTCGCGGTAAGAGAGGGGGAGGTCTTCTCACTTCTTGGACCTAATGGTGCGGGGAAGACAACCACCATCGAGATTCTCGAGGGCCTGAGGAAGCAGGATGATGGAACCGTGCGAGTGCTCGGAACTGACCCGTGGACGGATGGTTATGCTCTTCACAAGAAAATCGGGGTCATCCCTCAGGGATTCAAGTTCTTCGAATATCCCACTCCGAGGGAGGCCGTCAAGTACTATGCGGCTTTGTTCGGCGTCAAGGCCGACGTCGAAGGAATCCTCGCCAAAGTCCTGCTCCAGGATTCGGCTGAAGTGTACTTCACCAGGCTCTCCGGCGGTCAGAAACAGAAGGTGGGGCTCGCGCTCTCGCTGGTGAACGACCCGCAACTTCTCTTCCTCGACGAGCCCACCACCGGCCTGGACCCGCAGGCGCGACGGGCGGTATGGGAAGTGATCAGAGGGCTGAAGAAGGAGGGGAGGACCGTGCTGCTCACGACACACTACCTAGAGGAGGCGGAGGAGCTCGCGGACAGGGTTGCAATCATGAACAAGGGGAAGATAATCACCTCGGGGACGCCCGCTGAGATAATCACCAACCATTCTTCCGGTGAGCGTCTCCTTGTGCACGGGAGCGAACGACTCGCGAAGTATCTGGAGAAGAGCGCGAAGCTCCCGGTTGAGTTCGACGGAAAGGACCTGATCAGCCTGTCCCTGCATCGGAAGGAGGACGTGATGGCCGCGGTCGCAGCAATACAGCAATCCGGTCTGGAATGGGATGACCTGCGAACGAAAAGAGATAGTCTCGAGGACATCTTCGTGAAGCTCGTGGGGGAACCGATGGAAGAGCTGGAGGCGAAGGCGTAAGCGATGAACGCGAGGAGGGTGGTGGCGGACTTCGGCGTCTTCAGCAGAGGGTACATCCGCAGCCGGATCGGGGCGTTCTTCGCGCTCGTCTTTCCCGTAATCCTCATTCTCATATTCGGCGCGATTTTTTCGGGGGGCAGCTCGGGGCCGGTCAGCGCCTACGTTCAGAACCAGGATGGTTCGCAGGTCAGCACAGGTTTCGTTAGTGCGCTGAACAGTACGAACACAATCCGCCTCCACGCCGTCGACACCTCTCAGAATTTCACCAGCTATCTCCTCTCGCACTCGGCGTCGGACGGCATCGTAATCCCGTCTGGATTCTCGTCCGCCTTCGTCTCGGGGAAGCCGGTCAACGTGACAGTCTACGGGAACCCGGCATCTACGACGAGCGCGATCGTGTCGGGAATCACGAAGTCTCAGTCTCTCAAGTACATCGACTTCCTCGTGCCCGGGCTCGTCGGCTTCTCTGTGCTAACCAGCCCGATGTTTGCCCTGGTCAACATCAGCTCTCAGTACAAGAGAGACAAGATCTTCAAGCAGCTTTCCCTGACTCCGCTCACAAAGTCCGAATGGCTAGTATCCAAGATATTCTTTTACATCGTGCTTACGATCATTTCATTTCTCCTGATGACCCTCGTGGGAGTCTTCGCCTTTGGGGCCCACATAAGCCTGACTCCCTGGATCATACCCTTCCTCGTGGTGGGCCCCCTCCTCTTCGTGTCCCTCGGGATGCTCGTGGGCACGGGCTCCAAGAGCGTTGAGTCGTCGGCGGTAGTAGGGAACCTCGTCACCTTCCCGATGATGTTCCTCTCGGGGACCTTCTTCCCGGTGAGCACGATGCCGGCCTACCTCCAGAGCTTCGCCCACGTGCTTCCACTCTTCTACGTAATAGACGGACTGAACAACGTCATGACCTACGGAAATTATGGGGCGGCGCTTATCGACCTTGGCGTGCTCCTCGTCCTCTCGGCCATAATCTTCGGGCTAGCGGTCAGGTTCTTCAAGTGGCGTGAGGACTGACTAACTGGCCGTCGCGGTTCCTATCAGATGGCAGCGGCAGTTTTCCGCTTCTTACCGCCTGACGCTTGTCTGATTTTAGGGAAGAGACGCAATGAAACCCCCTGCATGCTCTGGGCTAGTAACCACCTTAAATACCCCCAAGAGGAAAATCTCTTCCTTCGAGCAATGCCAAAGGACATCTTCTCCGAGGTAGAAAAGCAAGCCCAGAGCGCGGCCACAGCCAGAGCAACCTGGCGCGGAGTGCTGAGTCTGGACATCCCTACTCTCGGTCTGGGTGCGGTAGAGTACCACCTTCGAGCCGCAAAGGCGCACGGGGATCTCGAGCCGGTCAAGTTTGTCAAGATAGACCAAGAGACGGGGAAGGAGGTCGTGAGCCGCGAGGTGCCGAGGATGTACCGCTACAAGCAGGGCCCTGCCGGGGAGCGACTCGACATGCAGGAAATCTCTCAGGATGAGGTGAAGAACAAAGTCAAGTACGAGGGAGAGCTTCTGGTCTCCGTCCGAAACGAAAAGAGGTTCTTTCTCAAGTACGAGCTGGAGTTTTCAGGTCAGTGGATTGAAGTTCCCGCAAGCCGAGTGGTGGACAAACAAGACGGAGAGGAGATCGAGCCATTCGACAGAACAACCAGAATCCAGGTGGAGCCAGACGGATTCGTGCCTCTTGAAAGGATATCAGAATACAAGTTCAAGGAAGTATACCAGCTCTCACCCGACACGGACCCGAAGGTGAAGGAGACCACCTCGAGGGTGAAACAGCTCGCGAGATATCTCCTCGAAAAGCAGACTGCGCTCGTCTCATTCTTTTCCTGGGGGAGAGGCTACCAGTTTTATACGAGCGTGATCCATCCATATGAAAGAAAGGACGGCAGACTGTGGCTGCTGATGGGGTTGAGCGAAGGAATCCTGAAACTCGACGATGCCTGGGCGCTTGAGGAGCAGGGAGAGGCAGAAGGACTTCCCCCGGTGCCTGTTGCCAAGAAGAAGCCGAAGGTCACGATCTCAAAGTAATTTTTGAGGTTATCTTCAGGAAGCCCGCCGGGGTCTGGTGATGGTGGGACAGCGTGAGTGACTTGCTTCCGAACTACGTCCTTGAAAATTACTCAAAAGCCGTGAAGACCGACCTCTCGACTTGGCTGGCACTGAACCCACTTCCGTCTCTCTGCGAGCCAAAGCTCGACGGGATCAGGGTCTTTCTCTTCAAGAGCGGCGACGAGCTAGTCCTCTCGAGCAAGCATGGAGGTATATACACGCCGAAAGGAAATCCCAAAGTCTTCGCGAAGGTGCCAGAGTTCCTGCACGCCCCTCACAGGGCGATACTCGACGGGGAGTACGTGGCGCACGAGGGTCTGTTTCTCTTTGACGTGCTGCGAATCGATGAAAGGGATGTGCGGCCTCTGGTGCTGAAGGAGCGGAAGAAGATTCTGAAGGAGATCCTCCAGGGAACGGACCTGGAAGTCCCCTTCACGCTCGCGAGGTCCTCCGAGGAGATCACGGCGCAGAGGGAAGAGTTCGTTCAGAAGGGTAGAGAGGGAGTCATCGTGAAAAACCCCTCATCGACGTACGGACAACCCAATTCATGGCTGAAGATGAAGAGGTATGACACGATAGACTGCTTTGTGATGGACTACGAGGAGACGCCAGACATGAAAAAGACAGGTATTCCTAGGTCCTGGTATGTCGGCGTCTACGACGCCGCCGGGCAGAGTGTGAACCTGGGGAAGGTCGGTTCGTTTGTTGAGAAGGTGGACCCTCGTCAGGTGAGAATAGGGTCGGTCATCGAGGTGAGATTTCAGGAGGTGACCGACGATATGAAGCTCCGCGCGCCCTTCATACTAAAGGTCAGACACGACAAAATCCCCGCCGAGTGCCTGCTCTCCCAGATAAGGCAGGAACCCGGAAAGATCAGCCATTGAAGAAGGATCTAGACCCGAAGCTCGCGGAGGAGATCGCGGAAGACTTTCTAGAAAGGACGAAGGATCTGTACAAGCGGTACGAGCTCGCAGGGAGTCTCAGGAGAAAGGAGCCCGTAGTCCACGACATCGATTTCGCTGTAATTCCGAAAGGTGAATTCGGGACCTGGAGAGTTTCGATACAGGGACGTTCTGGTGAACCTCTTCATCTGCCCCAGCGAAGACGTCTGGGGGGTAACGCTGATGTGGGCGACCGGACCGAAGGGGCACACGATTGGGATGACGATAAAGGCGAGGAACAAGGGCCTCCTCCTCGACTCGACCGGCATCTGGACCCGGGAAGAACCCCGGCGCTTGGTTGGAGCAAAGAGTGAAGAGGAGGTCGGAAGAATACTCGGCTGGAAACTCAAGCCGCCGGAAGAGAGAGGCAAAGGGTCCAAGCCCGGCAGTGTCTTCTACTAGGCGCGTCACGACTGCCAACCCAAAAAAGTGATATCGGACGCGGCACCGTCGCGCCCTGCGGGCGAGCGGGCGGGCGGGCGGGTCCTAGTCAGGCTGCGGCGCTTCGCTGAGGTAGTCCTCGCGAGCGGGTGTGAAGAAATCGATGACCACGGTTGGGAGTTTTGAATCCGTCTTCAGCTCGTGGTAGAGACCCTGTGGGATGAAGTACGAGTCTCCCTTTGATACCTTCCACATCCTCTCTCCAACCTTGAAGTCTCCCCCTCCTTCCAGGAAGATGCCAAATTGGGCGTGGGTGTGATTGTGCCACGGAAAGACGGAACCAGGGGCTATCTTGTACAGAACCATCATACCCGAAGCGGAGTGAGACAGTATTCTTCTCCTGACGCCCGGGAGGATTTCGTGCCAGGCGCCGGGCTTATCGCGCCACATCGCCGGCTCATCACGACCTTTGGGCCGCCTCTCTTTGTCAGTCACACGCGGAGAGAATAGATTTTCGACTTATATCTTATCCGTAGGAAGACCCCGTTCCAGAAGTCGCGAGAACAGACTCTTGGGGAGTAGTCAGGCCTCCGCCTCTCTGTTGACGGGCCAGACGGTGCTCCCTCTTATGTCGTCGACCCCGAGGACGAACTGCATTACCCTCCCGAGTCCGATCCCGCACCCCGAGTGCGGGTGACCGCCGAACTCCTTGTAGAAGTTCAGGTACCAGGCGAAGTCCTCCAGCCCTCCTCCCCTCTCCTTCTACAGCCTGAACATGCTCGACTCCAATAGTCGTTTCACTAGCCTGTCGTACT
>WNGG01008029.1_pt1 | contig 11657 bp, 10 predicted proteins | sample 5400661 | NCBI WGS metagenome assembly WNGG01 (sample SAMN13153372, study PRJNA577476) | soil metagenome | isolation source: 100 cm soil or saprolite under Garry oak tree replicate 1 | place: USA:California | collected 2016-06-15 | reverse complement strand
ATGCTCTGTCCCCACGGAGTGGTAGCCAGTACCGCCAGAGCGGCAAAAGGAACGCTCGCTCCTCCGCTCATGGCGTCGAACCAACGCTCGCGGAAATGTAGCCAATGGCCACCAATCTCGCGCAAGAAGCCAAGAACGCCGGGCGTCTTTGCCGCCATAGATGAACTATGCCTGCCGGGGGGGCCACCACATGTCTTGGATTGTGACTCGAAAGCCACACATACGTCAAATGGCCAAACGCCAATAGTTATGCGTGCTCAGCATAGCGCCTGGACCGAGGCCTGCCTACGGCTCTGTCCTGCCAATGTCGCATGTCTGCCCGTCATCCCGACCGGGTGACGGCCGTGCGATCACCCGCGCCCGACCATGTGGCCGCCGATCGCGTGCGCGTCGGCGTCGGCGCCGGCAGTCTCGTAAACGATCGCGCCCTGGCGCATGACCACGATGCGGTCGGACAGCTCGAGGATCTCGTCGAGGTCTTCGGACAGCAGCAGGACCGCCACGCCGGCGTTGCGCGCGGCGATGATGCGGGCGCGGATTTCGCCCACCGCCTTGACGTCGAGGCCGAAGCACGGGTTCGACACCACGAGCAAATCGACCTTGCCATCGAGCTCGCGCGCGAGCACCGCGCGCTGCACGTTGCCGCCCGACAGCGTCGCGATCGGCGCCTCCTCGGAGGGAGCCTGGATGCCGAAGGCCGCGATCATGCCGCGCGCCCATGTCGCCATGTCGGCGCGGTCCGGCCATAGGCGGTGCTTGCCGTCGCGGTCGCGATCGAACCGGCGCAGGTTGAGATTGTCGCGCACCGTCATGGCTGGGACGCAGGCGTTGCGCAGCGGCTCCTCGGGCAGGACGCGGACCTTGCAGGTCTGCGCCTCCTCGCGGGTCGCCTGATAGGCGGCAGCGGACACGACGATCTCGCCGGCCGTCGGCTTGCGCTGCCCGCCGATGACCTCGACCAGCGCGGTCTGGCCGTTGCCGGAGACGCCGGCGACCCCCAAAATCTCGCCGGGCCGCACGTCGAGCCGGTCGATGTCGAGGCTGGAGCGGCCGAGATCGCCGACGGTGCGCAGGCCGCGCACGCGCAGGCGCGGCGCCTCTGCCGGCTTGCCCTGCCGCTCGGTATTCGGCGGAACCTGCAGCTCGCCGATCATCAGCGCGGTGAGTTCCGCCGCGCCGAGGGCGCGCGCCAAACCTCCGCCGGCGACGCGCCCCTTGCGCAGCACCGTCACCTCGTCGGCAAAGGCCGCGACCTCCTTGAGCTTGTGGGTGATCACCACGCTGGTGATGTCGCCGCGCCCGGTGAGCGTGCGGATGAGGCCGAGCACCTCTTCGGCCTCCTGCGGGGTGAGGGTCGAGGTCGGCTCGTCGAGCACGAGGAAACGTCGATCAAGGTAGAGCTGCTTGAGAATCTCGGTCTTCTGGCGCTCGCCGGTGGCGAGCGCGCCGACCGGTACATCGAGCGGCACGCGGAACGGCATGGTGTCGAGAAAGCCGTCAAGGCGCCCGCGTTCGCGGCGCCAATCGATGACGGAAGGGACATCCGCGCGCGACATCACGAGGTTTTCCGCCGCGGTCATCGACGGCACCAGGGTGAAGTGCTGGTAGACCATGCCGAGGCCGAGACGGTCGGCATCGAACGGCCGCTCGATCGCGGCCTCGCGGCCGTCGACCACGAAGTCGCCCTGGTCGGCGCGGTAATAGCCGAGCAGGCATTTCACCAGGGTCGACTTGCCGGCGCCGTTCTCTCCCAGCAGGGCGTGCACGGTGCCCTGACGGAATTTCACCGACACGTCGTCGAGGGCGGTGAACGTGCCGAAGCGCTTGGTGACGCCGATTGCCTCGACCTCAATGGCGCGCATGGTCAGCCGATCGCCGCGACGAGCGCGTCGCTTGCGCTGACCGCCCCGAACACGCCGCCCTGCATCGTGATCATCTTGAGCGCGGCCAGATGATTGCCGTGGTCGGTCGCGCCGCAGCAATCCTCCAGCACCACGCATTCGAAGCCGCGGTCGTTCGCCTCGCGCATGGTGGTGTGCACGCACACGTCGGTGGTGATGCCGGTGAGCACGAGGTTGCGGATGCCGCGGGTGCGCAGGATCAGCTCGAGGTCGGTGGCGCAGAAGCTGCCCTTGCCCGGCTTGTCGATCACCGTCTCGCCGGCGAGCGGCGCAAGCTCGGGGATGATCTCCCAGCCCGGTTCGCCGCGCACCAGGATGCGCCCGCACGGTCCCGGATCGCCGATGCCGGCGCCGATCTGCTGCGAGCGCCAGCGCTTGTTGGCGGGGAGGTCGGCAAGGTCCGGGCGATGACCCTCGCGGGTGTGCAGGATGTGATAGTTCCCGGCGCGCATGGCGGCGAGCACGGCGCGGATCGGCTCGATCGGCGCGCGCGTCAGCGACAGGTCGTAGCCCATGCAATCGACATAGCCGCCCTTGCCGCAGAAGTCGGTCTGCATGTCGATGACGATGAGCGCGGTGTTGTCCGGGCGCAGGTCGCCGTCATAGGGCCACGGATAGGGATCGGCCTTGACGAAGCGGCCGGCGGCCGCCGCAGGCGCGGTGCGCAAAGGTGCGACGCTCATTCGGCTGCCTCCGCTTGCCGGGCGCCGTAAAGCCGCGTCGGCTTGGCAAAGCCGCAGGAAGTCCCGTCGGTCGCCTGCACGGCGTCCTCCCACGGCAGACGATAGCGCCCGGCGACGAGGTCGCGCATGTAGGTGTAGGGGCAATCCTGCGCGCCGCCGGCGACCGCCGTGAAGCCGCGATGGCCGAGCTGATAGATGTTGTTCTCGACCGCCCAATGGATGCGCGCCTCGCGCACCAGGTCGGGCCGCACCTCGGCGGTGATGATCTCGTCGGCGCGCCCGGAGGTGCCGTGCGCGAGGATCGTGCCGTCGAAATTCACGATCATCCCCTCGCCCATGGAATCGAACGTCCCGTCCGATCCGCACATGCACACGTTGGCGGTGACCATGAGATTGCAGAACGCGTTCGACTGATTGGTGAAGCGCCACGAGTCGCGGATCGGTGCCGTGTAGCCGGCGGTGCGCAGCATGATCTCTGCCCCCTTGTAGGCCGCTTCGCGCGCCATCTCGGGAAACATGCCGTCATGGCAGATGATGAGCGCGATCTTCGCGCCCTTCGGCCCCTCGATCACCGGGATGCCGAGGTCGCCCGGCTCCCACGGCTCGACCGGCACCCAGGGATGGAGCTTCCGGTAGTAGAGCGCGATCTCGCCCCGGTTCGAGATGATGACGCCGGAATTGTAGGGATTGCCCGCGGGGTTCAGCTCCATCAGCGAGAAGCAGCCCCAGATGTCGTTGTCGACGCAGGCCTTGCGGAACGCCGCCACCTCGGGCCCGTCGAGCTTGCACATGATTTGCGGGTTGGTGTCCATGGACAGGCCGTGCAGCGCGTATTCGGGGAACACGACAAGGTCCATGGTGGGCAGGTTGCGCCTGGCCTTGCCGACCATGGCGACGATCCTCTCGGTCTGCCGGGCGAGGTCGGCGGGGGTCGCGACCACCGGCAGCTGCAACTGCACGAGGCCGATCACGACGCCGTTCGGGGATTTGTTCAAACCACCCAGTCCGTTCATCGTTAGTCCTCCTGGAATTAACCTCCTGTAGCCCGGATGGAGCGCAGCGTAATCCGGGGCTGCTGACCCGCATTCCGCTTCGCTCCATGCGGGCTACCGCATGAGCGACAGCTCGCCCGGCATCCCGCGCAGCGAGCGGCCGGGCGTGACGGTCAGGATCATCATGACGAGCGTGAGCACGTAGGGTGCCGCATAGAACAGATAATAGCCCTTGTTGATGCCGATGGTCTGGAGCGAGGGGCCGAGCGCGCCGGCGGCACCGAACAGCACGGCCGCGTAGATGCAGTTGAGCGGGTTCCAGCGCGCGAACACCACGAGCGCCACGGCGACGAGCCCCTGGCCCGACGACAGGCCTTCGTTCCAGCTCGCCGGATAGCACAGCGACAGGAACGCGCCGCCGACGCCGGCGAGCCCGCTGCCGGCGAGGGTCGCGAGGAAGCGCACGCGTTCGATCGGCAGACCCATCGCCTTGGCGGCATCGGCGCTGTCGCCGACGATCCTGATCTTCAGCCCGGCGCGGGTGTTGCGGAATGCCCAGGCGAGCAGCAACGCCAGCGCGAGGCCGAGAAAGAACAGCGGGCTGACGTCGAGCGCGCTGCGCACCTGCGGCGCGTCGGACCAGAAGCCGAGCGGAATGGCCGGCAGCAGCGGCGCGGTGGGCTGCACGTAGGGCTTGCCGAAGAAAAAGGCGATGCCGGTGCCGGCGAGCATGATGGCGATGCCCATGGCGATGTCGTTGACGCGCGCGAGCCCGCAGACGGCGCCGTGCACGGCGCCGAGCATCGCCCCCGCCAGCATGGCGGCGAGGACGCCGATCCAGGGACTGCCGGTCTCGTAGGATATCGCGTAGGCGATCATGGCGCCGAGCACCAGCGCCCCCTCGTTGCCGAGATTGATGCGCCCGGCCTTCTCGGTGAGGCATTCGCCGATGCTGACGAACAGGAACGGCGTGCTCACGCGCAGCGAGCCGGCAAGAAGCGCGACCGCGACGGTGCCGAGCTGGTCAATCACGCGGTCCCCCTGGGCTGGAACCAGCGCATGCGGCCGTAAAAGGTCTCGCTCGCCAGAATCGAGCAGAAGATCATCCCCTGGAGCACGAGGACCGTAGCATCCGGCAGGCCGAGCCGGCGCTGCACCAGGCCGCCGCTCGCGGTGATCCCGCCGACGAGGAGCGCCATCGGCGGGATCGCCAGCGGATTGTGGCGGGCGAGGAACGCGATGAGGATGCCGGCGTAGCCGTAGCCGGCGGCGAGCGAGCCGTTGGCGCTGCCGTGCACCGCCGCCACCTCGATCATCCCGGCAAGGCCGGCGCAGCCGCCGCCGAGCGCGCAGGCGATCAGCATCAGGCGCGCGACCGGCAGACCCTGCAGCTGCGCCGCCCGCATGTTGCCGCCGGTGACCCGGCAGGCGAACCCGAAGCTGGTGCGATAGATCAGCACCCAGAATGCGACGCAGGCGACGAGGCCGAGCGCCAATCCCGGATGCACCTCGGTCCCCGGCAGCGGGCCGAGCATGATGGCGTCGCCGATCGGCGCGGTCGACGGCTTGTTGAGGCTGAGCGGATCGCGCAGCGGCCCCTCGACCAGATGGTTGAAGATCGCGAGCGCCACATAGGCGAGGAGGAGGCTTGCGATCGTCTCGTTGATGCCGCGCCGTGCCCGCAGCCATCCGGAGATGCCGATCCACGCCGCGCCGGCGGCGATGCCGGCGCCCGCCATCGCGAGCTGCGCGAGCGGCGCCGCCGCGCCGGTCAACGGCAAGGCGACGACAGCTGCCGCCAGGCCCCCCAGCACGACGGCGCCCTCCCCGCCGATGACCACCAGCCCGAGATGCGCCGGCAGCGCGACGCACATCGCGGTGAGAAGCAGCGGCGCCGCGCGCAACAAGGTATTCTGGAAGGAGAACCAGCTGCCGAAGGCGCCGCGCCACACCAAGGCGAAGAAATCGGCCGGCGATTTTCCCAGGAACAACAGAAAGAGCGAGAACGCCGCGGCCGCGAGCACCAGCGCCATGGTGGGCACCAGCAGGGCCTCGAGCCCGCGCCGCAGCGGATAGCCGCGGTCGTGTCCCGCCGCAGCCGATGCGGCGGGACGCACGCCGACCTCCGTGGCCGGCTCCACGGCGGCGGACAACAGGGCCATGGTCAGGCGGTCGAGCCGATCACTCCGTCGACCAGGTAGTCCATCGACTCGAGCTCGATCGCGGTCTCGACATAGGCCTTGCCGCCGGCGACGACCTCCTTGCCGCGATTGTCCTTGAGCGGTCCTTTGAACACCGCATAGCCGCCTTTCATGATCTCGGCCTTCACCGCGTCGGCCTGCTTGCGCGCGGCCTCGGGGACGGCCGGCCCGTAGGCGGAGGCCTTGATGAAGCCTTCCGCCAAGCCGCCGCGCACGAAGTTCGACAGCGGCTCGCCCTTCTGCGCCTTCTCGACAAAACTCTTGTACACGTTCGCCCAGTTCCACTCGGCGCCGGTCAGGTAACCCTTGGGCGCGAGCTTCTGCTGATTGGCGTGATAGCCGCAGGAAAACATGCCGCGGCGCTCGGCGGTCTCGATCGCCACCTTCGGGCCGTCGACGTGGCAAGTGATGACGTCGATGCCCTGGTCGGCGAGGCTGTTGGCGGCTTCCGCCTCCTTGACCGGCAACGTCCACTCGCCGGTGAAGATCACCTGGGTGGTGATGGTCGGATCGACCCGCCGCGCGCCGAGGGTGAAGCTGTTGATGTTCTGCAGCACCTGCGGGATGGGCTTTGCGGCGATGAAGCCGAGCTTCTTCGATTTCGACACGTGGCCGGCGACGATGCCGTTGAGATATTGCCCCATGCCGATGTAGCCGAAATAGGAGCCGGCGTTCTCCGGGTGCTTGCCCTTGGTCCACAGCCCGCCGCAATGGCGGAACTGGATCTTCGGATATTTCTCGGCGACGCGGATGACGTGCGGATCGAAGTAGCCGAAGCTCGTCGGGAACAGCAAGGTCGCTCCGTCGAGCTCGACCATGCTCTGCATGCTTTTCTGGACGTCGAGGGTCTCCGGCACTTTCTCTTCTTCCAGCACCTTGACGCCGGACATCGTCTTGACGATGGCGGCCCCTTCGGCGTGCGCCTGGTTGTAGCCGTAGTCGTCCTTGGGGCCGACATAGATGAAGCCGACCACCAGGTCCTTGGCGTGGGCGCGGCGCAGCTCGAAGGCGGGCAGCGATGCAGTTGCGGCAGCACCTGCGGCGAGGCCGTGCAGGACCTCCCGGCGGGACAAGCGATAACGATCGACCATGTCGACCTCCCTGAGAGCGGTGGCGTCAGGCGGGTGGGATTGGCAGGAGCGAGCCGACCGGACGCCCCGTCGCAAGAGGCGTGCCACGGCTAGGCCATTGGGACGGTTCGACAAACTGGGGGGCCGAGACCCGCCGCGCGGTGAAATGCTCAGATTCTGGGCAGGCTGCCGCTTTAATGTCCGCCCGTCGGCTTGCGGTAGTCCGCAATGCTCCCCATATGTCTGCGAACGGCGTCGAGCCGAAAGGCTCCGCCGTTGAAGACGGCCAGGATAGGAAGTGACGCCGGATGTACGCGCACTTCTCGTTCCTGGTCGTTGGCGTTTTTGGCGCCTCTTCCGTTCGCTCTCCGCCCCCTCGCCTGCCCTGCCGGTGCGCGATAAGGTCTGCGCTCGCGCGGCATCGCAACCCGCGCTGACGCGACCTCGCGGGGTCGCGGCGTTCTCGGGAGGACCACATGACCGCGCGTTCGGCCGCCCGCCGGCTTCGGCCGGCATCGCAGCTTCTCGCCCTCGGCCTGACCCTTGGAACCGCGCAGGCGGTCGAGCTCAACCCGGCGGCGGTGATCTACCAGCTGCCCGACCAGATCAAGTGGAAGGATCCGCTCGGCGTGTCCGGCGCCAAGAGCGCCGTGCTCGTGGGCGATCCGTCGAAGTCCGGGCTCTACGTCGTGCTGGTCAAATGGCTGCCGGGCAATTTCAGCCGGCCGCACTATCATCCCAACGACCGCTTCATTACCGTGGTCAAGGGCACCTGGTGGGTCGGCACCGGCAACAGGTTCGACCCCGGCGCCACGGTGCCGATGCCGGCCGGCAGCTTCGTCACCCATTTCGGCAGGCAGGTGCACTGGGACGGCGCCAAGGACGAAGAGGCCATCCTGGTCATCAGCGGCGAAGGTCCCGCCACCTCCACGCGGGTCGAGGAGGCGAAGTAGGCCGGCTTGCCGCGCGGGAGCTGCGGCGCTACGTTTCGTCCAAATCAACAACGGACAAATCCTGGCAGAGATTCGCGGGCCGCGAGGCCCAGAGCATGATCCCGAAAAAGCCTGCCCCGGACTTGATCCGGGGTGGGCACCGGTTTTCGGAAAAGATCATGCTCCAAAGATAAGCAGAGCGGGATGACGATTCGAAGAAAAGTCATTCCGCTCGAGGAGGCTTTTATGCATGCCACGCGGCTCGCCTCGACGCTGGTCGCTCTGACCTTCGCATCGTTTTTCTTCCCATCCGGGGCGGCCGCCGCCGAGAACGCGGCCCTGACCGGAAAAGTCTCCTCCGCCGAGGAGGGGTCGATGGAAGGCGTGCTGGTCAGCGCCAAACGGGACGGCTCGACCGTCACGGTGACGGTCGTCACCGACCGCGACGGCCGCTACAGTTTTCCGGCCGGCCGGCTCGAGCCCGGCCACTATTCGCTGCGCATCCGCGCGGCCGGCTACGATCTCGACCGTCCGGTGGCGGGCGACGTGACGGCGCAAAAGAGTGCCACGGTCGATCTCAAGCTGCGCAAGACCGAGGACCTCGCCGCCCAGCTGTCGAACGGCGAATGGCTCGCCAGCATCCCCGGCACCGATCAGCAGAAGACCGGCCTGTTGAACTGCCTCGGCTGCCACACGCTCGAGCGCGTCGTCAGATCGCAGCACAATGCCGACGCGTTCATGCAGGTGCTGCCGCGCATGCAGGCCTACGTCAACCAGAGCATCCCGGCGCATCCGCAGTTGCGCCGCGCCGAGCGGCTGATGGAGGAGCGCGGCGATCAGCGGGTGCAGGCGCAGCGCCAACTCGCCGATTATCTGGCGACCATCAACTTGAGCAAATCCCCGCAATGGGCCTACCCGCTCAAGAGCCTGCCGCGCCCGAGCGGCCGCGGCACGCGCGTCGTGATCACCGAGTACGACCTCGGGCGCGAAACCATCTCGCCGCACGACGTGATCGTCGATGCCGACGGGATCGCCTGGTATTCGAGCTTCGGCGAGCCGTTCCTCGGCAAGCTCGATCCGAAGACCGGCAAGGTCACCGAATATCCGCTGCCCGAGCTCAAGCCCGGCTTTCCGACCGGCTCACTCGGACTGCGCGCCGGCCCGGACGGCAATCTCTGGCTCGGCATGATGTATCAGGCCGGCATCGCCAAGTTCGATCGCAAGAGCGAGAAGCTCAAGGTGTGGAGCCTGCCGCCCGAGGTCAACATCGACGCGGCGCAGGTCAACATGGTGAGCCCGCAGCGTTCCGACGTCGACGGCAAGGTGTGGACGCAGAACAACGGCTTCGCCGGCATCCACCGGCTCGACCTCGCGTCGGGCAAGATCGAGACGTTCGAGCCGTTCCGCGACGCGCCCAAGGGCGAGCCGCACAACATCTACGACGTGATCCCCGACTCCGGGAACAACGTCTATTTCACCGACTTCCGCCACCGCCACATCGGGCGGGTCGACGCGAAGACCGGCGAGATCAAGCTCTACGCCGCTCCCACGCCCGCCTCGGCGCCGCGCCGCGGCACCATGGACGCGAACGACCGCCTGTGGTTCGCCGAATACCGCGGGAACCGCGTCGCGGTGTTCGACACCAGGAGCGAGCAGTTCAAGGAATGGCCGATGCCGACCGCGTGGACCGCGCCCTATGACGTGATCCTCGACAGGAACGGCGAGGCGTGGACCGGCTCGATGTCGACCGACCGCATCGTGCGGCTCGATACGGCATCGGGCGGCATGGTCGAATATCTGTTGCCGCGCTCCACAAATATCCGCCGCGTCTTCGTCGACAATTCGACGAACCCGGTCACCTTCTGGGTCGGCAGCAACCACGGCGCCTCGATCGTGAAGCTCGAGCCGCTGGATTAACGACGCGCCGTCACCCTGAGGCGCATGCCCGACGAAGTCGGGCATGGCTCGAAGGGTGGAAACAGGCGCCTGCTTCCATCCTTCGAGGCCCGCTTCGCGGGCGCCTCAGGATGACGGCGCCGGGAGGGCCCTTCCCGCCGGACGAGTCTTTTCACAAAAAGACCCGCGACATGCCGTAAATGGCCGCTACCGTCACCGGGTCGGGAGGGGAATGCGTTTGGGTCGCCCGACCGGGACGGTCCCGGTCGCTCCTGGCTCGCTTCCGTGGAGGCGGATCGGGACCGTCCTGCTTGTCTCACGCGACGCCTGCCACTTGCAAAGGGCGCCCCGGTCGACCTGGACCACGGGGGGCCGACCGGGGCTATGCCAAGCACTATCGGCGTTGGGGGGTACGGACGCGCCTGGCACGGCGCAAAGGTAGGCCCCGCGCCGGGCGCGGCAACTGCAGCCGTTTGTCGCGCCGCGCGTACGCGCCGCGTGTCGCGGCCTATTCCAGCTCGACCGTCTTGAAGTCGGCCGGCAGCACGATCTCCAGGACCTGGCAATCGTCGGAATAGTCGAGCACCTTGTGCTTGATGCGCGGCGGCTGGATCCAGCAGGAGCCCGCCCGCATGGTGATGCCGCCGTGGCCCTGCATCTCGGTCTTGATCCAGCCGTTGAGCACGTAGACCATCTGGAAGTCGACGTCGTGGTAGTGCAGCTTCGACACCTCTTCGGGCCGGCACGGCGGCACGAACTGAATGACGTGCGCCTGCACCAGGCCGTTGGTGGCCGCGCTGATGCCGAGGTCGCGATATTTCGCATAGCGCCGCAACCCGACCTCGAAGGCCCCCTCGCTGTGGTGACTGACGGTGAATGTCTGTTTGGCGCGCTGCGTCTGCGGCTTTGCTTTCGCGCGCGCTGCCGGCCGTGCCGCCGGTTTGCGGCGCGCCGCCGGACGCGCCGTCGTGCGTACTGCTCTCGCCTTGGTCTTTGTCTTTGCCTTCGCCTGGGCCATGGAGCCGATCCCTCGATTGGTTGACAGGCCCGCCTCTCCCGAACCCCGCGGGCCCGAGTGCAAGCGTAGCACGCGGCCGCAGCCGCGTATCGGCTGTCTTGATACGGCAAGCGGAGACAGGCTACGGGTCAGAGCGCGACGGCGACCAGGGTCAGCATGATAACCCCGGCGACCAGCATCGCCAGTTCGACGGGGTCGAACCGCGGCAGCCTGTCTTTGCGGGTTGCGCGTGCCAGCATGTTGCACCGCACACGTTTGGTGGACGAACAGCAAACGCGCCGCCACCCGAAAACGTTCCAACGCTCAATCGGCCCGGGCTTCATGGGTCGACGCACCGATTGCCGCCGACAGGTCACTCGTGCGATGGGACCGCATCCCCGTGGAATCCCCACAGCGAGGCCCCATGACCGGAACCGCCGACCGCTATCCGGCGCAGCTCGATTTCGCCGCGTACCGGCCCAAACATTTCCGCTGGCAGCTCGACGGCAAGGTCGCGACGGTCACGCTCGACCGGCCCGAGCGGAAGAACCCGCTGACGTTCGACTCCTACGCGGAGCTGCGCGACACGTTCCGCGCGCTTGCTCGGGCGGATGCCGTCAAGACGGTGGTGATGACCGGCGCCGGCGAGAACTTCTGCTCCGGCGGGGACGTGCACGAGATCATCGGGCCGCTGGTCGCGCTGCAACGCGCCGACGACATGGGCGGCCTTCTCGCCTTTACCCGCATGACCGGCGATCTCGTCAAGGCCATGCGCGCCTGCCCGCAGCCGATCGTGGCGGCGATCGACGGGGTGTGCGCCGGCGCCGGCGCCATCCTCGCCATGGCGTCGGACCTGCGCTACGGCACGGCGCGCAGCAAGGTCGCGTTCCTGTTCGTGCGAGTCGGCCTTGCCGGCGCGGACATGGGCGCCTGCAACATCCTCCCCCGCCTGATCGGCGCCGGGCGCGCCGCCGAACTGCTCTAT
>WNGG01008028.1_pt1 | contig 11658 bp, 10 predicted proteins | sample 5400661 | NCBI WGS metagenome assembly WNGG01 (sample SAMN13153372, study PRJNA577476) | soil metagenome | isolation source: 100 cm soil or saprolite under Garry oak tree replicate 1 | place: USA:California | collected 2016-06-15 | reverse complement strand
CAGGAATAGGCTTGCCTTCCCATTGTGCTTCTCATGCCAGTCTTGCTCCTTTTCTTCTCAAATGCTTCTTTTTAGATGGTCTCCTTTCTTTTCTTTCTCGGCTAGGCGACGGCTTTCACACAGGCTCTTAGAAGTTGTTCAGAAAAGAAGGAGGAACAACCATGAGTCAAACATCAATTCCTGGCTATACCTATGGCACCAGTGCTGTTCCCCGCTCTCCGCTGAGTCTTGAAGACTTCGAGCAGCTCAAGCAGTCGGTCCTGTTCAGCGACGAAGATAGCCAGTCCCTGCGTCTGTCCTACGATGTCTTGAAAGACCAGGTTGAGGCTATCCTCGATGTCTGGTATGGCTTCGTCGCCTCGCATCCCTTCCTTGTCTACTTTTTCAGCGACAAGGCGACTGGCCAGCCCGATGCACACTACCTAGCTGCCGTCCGCAAACGGTTTGGACAGTGGATTCTCGATACGGCCAGGGCCAACTACGACCAGGCCTGGCTCGATTATCAGTACGAGATCGGGCTTCGCCATCACCGGGGGGGCAAGAATCGCACGGATGGGGTGAACTCAGTAGACAACCTGAGCTATCGCTACCTGCCAGCCCTTCTTTACCCCATCACGACGACCCTCAAGCCATTCCTGGCCAGGAAGGGGCACAGCGCAGAGGAGGTGGAAAAGATGCACTAGGCCTGGCTGAAGTCGGTACTGCTCCAGGTCATCTTGTGGAGCCAGCCATATATTAAGGAGGGGGATTTCTAAGGCTATCAAACACAACAGGATATTCAGGAGGGGAAAAACTATGCTCAAAGCACACCTTGGCCACGTGACCTTGTTTGCCGAAAACCCCGATCTCCTGGCTGAGTTCTATCGAGATCTGTTTGGCATGGAGATCGTCGGGAGGGCCACCAGTGGGTCCAGTGTTTTTATTGGAGGACGTCCCCAGGAAGAAAACCATGAGCTGGCGTTCATTCACAACCCTAAAGCAGCTCATCTTGGCCTCAAGGTCAGTTCTCCGAGAGAATTACTGGCCTCCTATCAGGAGGTCAAAGCTCGTGGCCTGAACATCTTCGCTGTCTATAATCATGGGATGGCACTTGCTTTCTATGTACCTGATCCCGAAGGCAACCTGATTGAGATCTACTGGCCCACCGGAAGGGAAGATTATCACCCCCCACACTTCGGGTCGCTTGACCTGGAAGGCCAGACGGAAGAAGGGTTGCGAAAGCTGGTTGCAGAGATGCCAGCTTAGAATGCGACATGAGTCATAACTTGCTCTTTTGGAGCAGTTAGCAGGTGACAAAATTCACTCCATACAAGGAGGAGGGAAATGATGGATCTCGGCTTGAAAGGGAAAAAAGCCATTGTGACGGGCGGAACGCGTGGCATCGGCCGCGCGATCGCAGAAACTTTCGCGGACGAAGGGGCCAACGTGGCGATTTGTGCGCGCACCCAGGAGCAAGTGCACGAAACCGTCGAGGCGCTCAAACAAAGGGGTGTCCATGCCATCGGCGGCACGGTCGACATTGCGGACGGCCCCGCGTTCAAAGCCTGGATTGCTGACGCGGGCCAGGCGCTCGGTGGCATCGACATACTGGTCTCGAACCCGAGCGCGTTTGCGCCTCAAGACACTGAGCAAGATTGGGAGAGCGGCTTCCAGATCGATCTCATGGGCGCGGTGCGGTCAGTCGAAGCGGCCAGGCCATTCCTCGAGCAAGCTGCCGAGCGCTCGGGTGATGCTGCCATTGTGATTATTGCCTCAGCCTTTGCGGCTGAGGTCCATATGGCACCCGCCTATGGCGCGCTGAAGGCGGCGCTCATCCACTTCACCAAGAGCATCGCGCGGCAAGAAGCGCCCAGGCGTATCCGTGCGAACGCTGTCTCTCCGGGCAACGTCTACTTCAAAGGGGGCATATGGAACAACATCGAGCAGTACATGCCCGACCTGTTCGAGGAGGTCATGAGGCGCAACCCGACGGGACGCATGGCCACGCCGCAGGAAATTGCGAAGGCGGCAGTGTTCCTGGCAAGCCCGGCCTCGTCCTTTACAACCGGCACCAACCTGGTCGTAGACGGAGCCTTCACGGTGCGCGTGAATTTCTGACGTCTGTCTCGTGACCCTGGAGAGTGGTGTGAAAATCACTGCGATCACATCCGAGGGGCGCAAGCGCGCGTCGGCAGTTTGTAGCTGAAAAATGGAGTCTCGCATCGTCTTCCGTGTGGATGGAGTTGAGCATCGCCCACTCCATCCAGGGAAGAAACACTTCCCTGGCGTGAACATTCAGAAAGGAGACCATCGCATGTCAACCGAAAACAACAAGGTGGGCCTGCCGTAGAGACCTTTTTAGAAAAGGAGATGATATCGTGAGCACACAACCATTCGATCCTGTAGAGTACAAGGCTGGACAACGCCGGGACTGGGATACTGCCGCCCCCGGCTGGAAGAACTGGTGGCAGCAAATTGAACCGGGACTCCATCCGGTCAGTGAGCGCATGATAGAACTGGCCGATATTCGAGAAGGCCAGCGGGTGCTGGACGTGGCGACAGGCATAGGCGAGCCTGCTGTTACCGCTGCCCGCCGGGTTGGCCCTTCGGGACAGATCATCGCCACCGATCTCTCCCCTCAGATGCTCGACATCGGGCGAGCACGGGTGGCTGAACTCGGATTACCCACTCTCGACTTCCGCGAAATGGATGCTGAGGCGCTTGAACTGCCGGAACACAGCTTCGACGCCATCCTCTGTCGCTTTGGCCTGATGTATCTGCCCGATCTCCAGACGACATTGGAACGGATGCGCCGGCTGTTGGTCCCTGATGGGCGGCTCACCGCTGCTGTCTGGGGTCCCCCGCAAAAGGTGCCTTTCGTCAGCGTCCCGATGGTCGTGGCCATGCGAGAACTGCAAGTGCCCCCTCCTCCGCCAGGGATGCCGGGCCCGTTTCGTCTGGCAGATCCACAATACCTGGAACACCTCCTCACCCAGGCTGGCTTTACGCAAGTCCATACGGAAGCTATGATGCTCACCTTTGAATGGGCTTCCAGCAAGGAGCTCGTGCGTTTTCACCAGGATATATTGACGCAACTGAATGCTCTGCTGTCCAAGTATCCGGTCGAGCGACAGGCAGAGGTCTGGCAGGCCATAGAGGAGGCGCTCGGGCAGTTTACGACACCGGATGGCACCTGCCGTATAGAGAACGAGGTGATCCTGGCGTTCGGGCGACGGGAATTAGAAGACCACGTGTAGGACAACCCCGGATTTGGGATTGTGTATGTGGAACCTATCCTGATCTTGGGAGCGGTCGCTCGGTATGTGCGCTGCAAGCGAGCACCGGTACGAAGCTCTGGTGTCACCAGGCAGATGCAGGCGTTATCCTGCTGCAGGTGAGTCAGTAGGAGACAGATGAAATCGAGGAACAAGCAATCAAAGGAGAAAAGCCATGGCTCTTGAAATTGATGGTGCACATGTTGGTTCGGTGGCACCAAACTTCACGTTGGCAGGATCTCGTGGAGAGATCAGCCTGTCCGACTACCTTGGGAAACAGAACGTCGTCCTGTACTTCATGCGAGAATTCTCTTGTTCGTTCTGTCAGAAGCATGTCGCTCAGTTGAAACAACTGTACAGTACACTGCAGTCACATAGCACGGAGGTTCTGGTCATTGGCGGCGGGAGTCGAGAAGAGGCGGAGCAGCTCGCCACAAAACTGCAAGTGCCCTTTCCGATTCTCGCTGATGCTGACCGAGAGGTTTACCACCGCTATGGCCTGGAGAAGGTAATGTTCTCGCCGCAACGGAGCGGAACCATCCTCGTGGATAAACAGTGACGTGTGAGCTATCTCCATCACACCACCATCCCGATTGCAGGGCTGGATCGGGCCGCGTTGATGAGTGCTCTTGAGAACGTCCCTTAAGGAGGCAAAGAATGAGATATCGCTCAAAGAAAGACAGGTGGATAGTTGTACTCCTCTCTGGGATTTTTCTGTACCTGTTCATCTTAGGAATAGTCCTCCTGGTTTTCTCTCTCAGTTGGGTTGGTGGACTATTATTACTCTTCGGGATAGCAGAAGGGGCCTTCATTGGGTCCCTTCTAGCGACGACGTACTACGAGATCACTCCTGCTACATTGGTTGTCCGAGGTGGATGGCTCCTCCATCGGGAGATCGAGCTCAACTCTATTCAACAGGTGTTCCCTACCCGCAACCCGCGGAGTGTTCCCGCCTGGTCCCTTGACCGATTACAAGTCGATTACCGCCAGGGTGGTCATGCACTTTCTGTGCTCATCTCACCCGAAGATAAGGAGAGATTTCTGCAGGACCTGGCAGAACATGCGGCAGACCTGGAAGTAAGGGAGGGGCGTGTCGTGCGTCGCCGTTGATCGCTTATTAGCAGGCGCATGCTAGCTAAACCTCTAGAAACAGGCGTTTTGATCGGTGGAGAGCCAGTCCACAAAGGTCTCTCTTGGATGGCTCAAGCGAAAGACCCTCTAAGTTAGAGCCCAAAAAGTGTAAGGTAGAACGGTTACTCGTCTGAGGAGCAAATCACCCCCGAAAATCCCAGAAGTCTGGCAGTTCGTAACGCTTTTGAGACGATCATATGGTACAATGCTCTTGTGGAAGGCTAAAACTTCTCCTGACCATGGTACTTCTTTGCGTTTGAAAGCCTGACCTGTGGTGTTCACAGGAGCAGAAGGAACGTAGGTATGAACCTACAGAATGCAGCAAGACAAGCCACGGTGAGCCACCAACGGCATGACGAGGCTCACACACGGTTACATGGGCGCTGGCTCGTCTTTGCACGAGCCATCTGGGGAGCCCTGGTCATCCCCTCGCTCGGGCTGTTCGTCATCGCCACCATGCTCTATGCCACCCGACTGATCGGCCCCGACAAAGCCCTACGCGCACTCATGCCGCATCTTGACCCCTCAGTCAGTGGGTATATCACGTCCTATTCCAACCTTTACCTCCGGGTCGGCAGTTACCTCACGCTCACGGTCGTGCTCGGGAGCCTCGCTTCACTGGTGTGGATTGCCGTCGGCCTGTTGATTTGCTGGCGCAAGTCCGCCGACTGGATGGCCCTGCTCGCCGCGTTCGGGCTCATCATGGTAGGAATAGCCATCTCTCCCCAGTTGGACCTCATGAACGTCTTATCCGAGGTGCATTCGCTGTGGCGATGGCCGATCACCTTCGTGAATATGCTTGGATGGGGATCCCTCGGACTCGTTCTCATTCTTTTTCCCGATGGGCGATTTGTCCCTCGCTGGACACGCTGGGTGCTCCTCGTCTGGATCGTATATCAAGTCTTTTGGAGCTTGCCGTCGAATTCACCTTTCTCAACAGGGCAATGGCCTCCACTGCTGACTTCGGTGAAGTTGGGCATCTTGATTGCTCCGATCTATGCCCAGCTCTACCGCTACCGGCATACTTCAAGTTTGATCGAGCGGCAGCAGAGCAAGTGGGTCGTGTTCGCCATCGTAGTCACTATGCTGCTAGATGTGGTTGTCTTATTGCCTCAGCTCTTCTTTTCGACACTTGCCCCGCTTGGTCTCACCAGATCAGTCTATGCGTTCATCAGCGCAAGTCTCTATCCCCTCGCGCTTTACCTCTTCCCGCTCACCATGGGGATCGCGGTGTTGCGGTATCGCCTGTGGGACATCGACATCCTGATCAATCGCACCTGGGTCTACGGCACGCTGACGGTCTCACTGGCCCTGGTCTACTTTGGCCTCATTCTCGCTCTCCAATCCGTAGCGCGTGCATTAACTGGGCAAATATTGGAGTCCCCCTTGGTTCTTGTCGCCTCAACTCTGGCAATTGTTGCCCTGTCCAACCCGCTACAGAGACGCATTCAGCAAATCATTGACCGCCGCTTCTATCGCCGCAAGTACGATGCTGCCAAGACGCTGGCAGCGTTCAGCGCAACCCTGCGCAATGAGGTGGACCTGGATGACTTGAGCAGGCAACTGGTCGCCGTCGTGCAGGAGACCATGCAGCCAGAGCATGTCTCGCTGTGGTTGTGCAAGACAGAACGCCACGCTGAACGTAACGTGAGTGTTTGGGTCTCCACTCCTCCTCTCCCCTAAGAACGCAGGGGGTATGGCTACTGCTTGGAACTTCCCTGAGTCGGATGGATGGCGACAAAGCCGCCCTGGTGTGCATACTGCTCAACGAAACGGTCTTGCTCACCGGCACGGCTTCAGCGTATATCTGCTGAGACCCTCATCAAGGGGCCTGGAGATAGTTTAACGTATAAGAGCCTCTATGAGATTGTCAAAAACATCCAGGAAGCGACGGTCCCTTTGGGTAAGATTTTCACATCGGGCAAACAGACCTCAGGACGCAATCAGCATAAAATGGGAAAGTCAAGACATAGATCTGGCAGGCCCACAGAAGGGCCGTATTTCTCGTGTACAAGCCGTGGAAGAGCATTGCTAGAACGAGACCAGTCGAGAGGCGACCGGCAGAGACGAGTTCTACATATGAAAGAGGCGACATCCAGGAGACCAGGACGAGATTGAAGAGCCAGGTCAGCCAGGAAGCGCTCTTCCAACGGTGTTGTAGGACTTCTCTCACTACAAGAAGCCAACTCAACAGGGTAGGGATAAACAGAAGAACGATGAGAGGCTGGAAACGACGTGGGTCGTGAGAGAAGACAAACAGCCCTTGAAACGGGATGAGTTCGAATGAAGGAGCAGTGCTGAGGCTGATGGTGTTGAAGAGCAGCCCGATGACTACGTACCAGGCGATGGTGGGAACGATAGACAAGGAAAGAAGACGAAACAGGTCTTGCCAGCGCTTCTGGAGAACGTGGGGCACGAGATAGCCGAGAGGAAATAGAATAGCCGTTTCACGTGAGAGTACGGCCAGGCCCATAGAGAGCGCTCCGCCAGTGAGACGTTGCCGGATCAGGAGAAAGAGTCCCAGGCAGATCAAGAGATACGTCAGCGGTTCGGTCGTATCGAAAAGAAAGGCGGTCGCCTGTCCAAAGTAGAGACCGAAGGCGAGACTGAACCAGGGCGACAGGCGCTGTTTGATGAGAAGGCGGGCAAGGAGCTCAGTGCCCAGGACGATGGCGATGAAGTTGACCAGCAAGAGCATGTAAGGTATGAGGTTTGCCTGTCCCAGGCTCAAGGCAGCTACCAGCAAGGGATAGACCATCCGCTGGTAGCGGTAGGCAGGATGATCGAGAAACGGAGTGGCATGGAGGGGGTCACGGGCTATATAGTAGTAAAACTGCCCGTCGTAGCCTGGCGCGCCGTGGGGATCGTGAAGCAAAAATTTCGTACCGATATGGATGTAATGGAGCGCATCATAGCCGTGAAGGTACGATTCCAGAGCTATGAAGAGCACGTAGAGACAGGCAACAACGAAGGCTGGCCTTACGAGTCGAAAGAGGGGGTGTTGAGCAGGAGCTTTGTCGGGAGAGATGTGAGGCATCTGTGCAATTGCACGATTGTTATTCACCAACGCTAGAAAATGCCCTTCCGAGTGTTTTTGAAGAGTGCAAACTCACTCCTTTCAGACCGCCTGGGCGAAGCCAGAACGAAGTTCGTTGGCGGTTTGAATATCAACTCACGCCGGAGTGCTGAACTCACTCCTTTCAGACCGCCTGGGCGAAGCCAGAACGAGGTTCGTTGGCGGTCTGAATATCAACTCCAGGACAATTATACTGTGTTCTATCATAGCAGGCAAGCCATTCGGAGTCAGGCTCTCCAGCCCTGGCACCCACAAGGGGTGCTACTACTATGGACGGAACGGCCTCGCCGTAGCATAGTAGTGGCACCCCTTGTGGGTGCCAGGGGGGGTGGACGTGGGTGCCAGGACCCAACGCAACACTTTGGGGGACACCCGATGTGAACGACGTGCTTCATATTTGTGATACTATATCGGCTGGTACCTCATTTCGACAGAATGGTAAAGAAGCGGAGGTAATTGAACATGAGCTATCACAGTGAAGTGGTGGGAAGCCTGCTCAGACCGGCCTACCTGGTAGACGCACGCAAGCAGGTCGAATCAGGTCAGATCAGCGCAGCAGACTTCAAGGCCGTAGAGGACCGGGCAGTGAACGAAGCGATCGCCCTGCAAGAAACTGCTGGCATCGACGTGATTACCGATGGAGAGCAGCGGCGCTACGCCTTCTATGGGCATCTCGTCGAGGCGCTGGAAGGCTTCGATAAGTATGGAGGCTGGGCCATTCCCTTTAGAGACGAGACAGGAGAGCAACTCGTGCTCAAGCGCCCTGTTGTGGTAGAGAAACTTCGATGGAAGAGAAGTATGTGTGCAGAGGAGTGGGTTTACCTGCGCTCACGTAAATCGCGTCCTGGAAAAGTGACCATGATCAGCGCTCAGCAGGCAGCCGCCTACTACGACCCTGAGAAGTCGAAATCGGCCTATCCGTCCCGCGATGCCTATCTTGCTGATATCGTGGATTTCTCGCGTCGTGAAGTCGAGGAACTGATTCGCTTAGGCTGTACCTACATCCAGATCGATGCTCCCCAGTATGCCGCTCTGCTCGATCCTCAGATGCGTGAGGGCTACCGCCAGCGTGGGAGTGATCCCGACAAGATCATTGATCTGTGCATTGAAATGGACAATGCCATCATTGATGGTCACCCGGGCATCGCCTTTGGCATGCATATCTGTCGTGGGAACAACCAGAGCAAGTTCTATGCCGAAGGCGACTATGAGCCAATCTCCCGTATCTTCAGCCAGACCCACTTTCAGCGTTTCCTGCTAGAGTACGACGATGCGCGATCGGGAGGATTTGAACCGCTGCGGCATGTACCTGAAGATCGCTTTGTGGTGCTTGGCCTGGTCACAACCAAGAAGCCGCGACTGGAAGCTGCCGATGAATTGCGACAGCGCATCGAGGAAGCCACTCGTTATATCCCATTAGAGCGCCTTGCCCTCAGTCCACAGTGTGGCTTCGCATCGACAATGGAGGGCAACCGTATCTCGCCTGAAGACCAGCGCCGCAAGCTGGAGCTTGTGGCAAGTGTAGCGCGGGAGGTTTGGGGCTCGCGCTAAGAGACTTTGCGCGTCGAAAGTTCCTTTTCACCCGAAAGGAGGCATTTTATGGCATCCGAAGCAGGTGGCATCCCCTCTCCTCTATCAAGGGCAGGCAGCAACGCAGCTGCTGTCATTGCACGTCAGGACCGTATACCCATCTGGTCACTTTCTTACCTGTTTATTGGCATCATTGGTATGCGAACTGGTCTCATTTTCTCTTTCCAAACCTCTCCAAGGATGTTCGACTCTTGCATGATTTCCCCCCTTGACATTTGTTCTACCCTGTTCTATACTCTTCAACAGAGCACTTTCACAATCGTGTTTCAGAGGTTCGTAGGTAAAACGCTCCCTACGGGAAAAGCACGAGCGTGTTGGGAAGGCTTCCCAACGTGCGCTCAGGCTCATTCACACTGCAAACGTTTTGCAGGAGCCAGATCGCACCCTTCGCTCTCGTGCACTTCGTTTCTGACGAATTGCACGCCGGTTGGTCGTAGTCCAACCGCCCGCCTAGTTTGTTCGTCAACGGGCGTAGGTGAATGTTAAGGGCATGATCAATGCCACAGTTGGTTATGTTTTTGACAACTATTGGTTTCCTCTTCACGTTCTTCGACATCTTCGATATTACCGTATCGTTTATTCAGACCTGTCTTCAGACCGTGCCTGGCTGTACCCCGCCGACGGCGGCCAACTACCTTGGTCTTCCTGTCGAACTGAACCTGGCGGGCTATGTCGTTGGAGCACTGATCCTGGCCCCTCTCGCGGACAGATTCGGCAGAAGAGAGATGCTCCTGTTTACCTTGCTCCTGACGGGCATCGGCTCACTGTATAATGCCTTTGTCAGTGACTACGCCAGCTTCATCATTGCGCGTACCATTACCGGCATTGGCATCGGTGCCGACCTGGCGCTCGTCAATACGTACATCAACGAAGTGGCACCAGGCGCAAGTCGTGCCAGGTATACTTCCCTGATCTTTATCATGTCTTCGCTGGGCGCCTTCTTTGGTATCTAGTTGGGACTGATCCTGACGACCCCACCAGCACCTTTCCCACTTGGCCTGTCTTTTGCCGTTGCCGGGCCAATGTTTCAAGGAAACGGCTGGCGGATTATGTATGGCATCGGCGCTCTCCTCGCGCTGATCGGTGTCCTGCTGCGTTTCCAGTCACCGGAGTCGCCGCGCTGGCTCATTTCGAGAGGACGAGTAGACGAAGCAGACAGGATCGTCACCAGTATGGAGGAGCGAGCACGTCGGAAGGTGCCTGACCTCCCTGCCCCTGCTGCCGAGATTCCTGTTCAGGTGGGTACTACCAGAATCCCGTATGCGGAGATCTTCAGCAATCGTGTCTACCTGCAACGCACCATTCTGCTGGTCATTGTCTGGTTTCTTGGCTACGTCACGATCTATGCGATTGCTCAGGGGCTTACATCGTTGCTGGACGGCTTAAAATATCCACCACCAGAATCTGGACTGATCGCAGCATTCGGAACATTTGGCTTCATTCTGACCGCCGTCTTCGCCTACTTCTTTGGTGAGCGGTTGGAGCGCAAGCTGTGGCTGCCTATTGCAGCCGTGCTCACGCTCATCGGGGGTATTCTGATTGCGGTGGCTGGACCCAACAACTTCCCTGTTGCCGCCATTGGGTCAATTATCACCTTCTTTGGCTTCAACCTGTGGGTGCCGATGACCTATACCTGGTCGACCGAGAACTACCCCACACGGGCACGTGCAACGGGGTTTGCACTGGTCGATGGCGTCGGCCATCTTGGTGGTGGGGTGGGCATACTCGTTATTGCACCGCTCATCCCCAATCTGATCGCTTCTCTAGGCCTTACTACCGGGCCAATCGTCGTCTTCGTGATTATCGCCGCCTTCCTGATCGTGGCTGCCATCATCGCGCAGTTTGGCACTGCGACCAGGCAGAAGCGCCTGGATGAGGTTTCACCGTAGCCGCGGGAATATCCAATTTCTATGGGTCGACACTCTACAAAGCGTATGTGCGGGTGTATCTGCCCTCGAACAGCGTCTTAGACCAACAAGATGGGTGGACTCCATATGACGCAGGCATGACATTGGGACGCAAATTCTGGGGGGCTATTTCTCTGTCGATTACCCATCCACGGGAACGATTACGCTGGCGTGGAGTGCGGCAGGGGCGGCAAAGAAAGATGCCCAGGGCTGGCATTACGCGTACCTGGTTCAGCGGCAGGCAGGTGCTCAACAGCAGATGGATGTACGGGTCGTCCTCCCGTCGTGTGGGGCTATCGTCGGCAAATCCACTGGCGTTGTGGCAGCGGGCAAGCAACAAGCGCATCTTGCGCAAACTTTAAGCCAGGATACAAGCATGAGCATTGATTACACAGGCTGTCATTGAGATCGTCCTCCCAGTTCAGATCACTTCTTCTGCCTGGTTAGACGATCTCCGTTTCTTTCTCCTTTCCTGTCTTGCCAAAAAAGTGTCAGGGAGAGAGCAAGGGCCCCCACCCAGCCCCGCACCGCTCCCGCCCCTACGGCCTTGAAGAGCTTTAGATCAGCTCCAGGTAGCGACGACGATCCCAGTTCGTGACAGCCTTCTCATACTGCTTGACTTCCCAGCGCCGCGTCGCCACAAAGTGCTCCACAAAGTCGCGGCCCAGGTACTCTCTGGCCACTTCGCTCTGCTCCAGCA
>WNGG01008025.1_pt1 | contig 11658 bp, 14 predicted proteins | sample 5400661 | NCBI WGS metagenome assembly WNGG01 (sample SAMN13153372, study PRJNA577476) | soil metagenome | isolation source: 100 cm soil or saprolite under Garry oak tree replicate 1 | place: USA:California | collected 2016-06-15 | reverse complement strand
CCTCGTCAACACGCAAGATGACGAAGCCCATCATGCTCCCATCGCCGGGGCATAGCCGGTTCTGGTTGTCGCAGAAGAGCCGAACAACGACACTGGTGAAGCCCGCTCTAGGTTCGTTGCCGTCTCCCGTGTCAGAACGAGTACGGTCGCGTCGTGAGCGAAGATCTTCGGCTCGCCGGCGTGCTCGAGACCGTTCTGTACTACGCATCCGATCAGCAGGACGAGATGGAGCGGTTCTATGAGGACGTGCTCGGCCTCGTGTCGCTCGGGTTGGGGCGATGGAGCCTCGCGTTTCGGCTCGGGCAGGGCGTCGTGTTGCTGTTCGACCGAGAGCGGTCGTCGACGCAGGAGGAGCCGCCGCCGCACGGTGCCTCCGGATCGGTCCACGCGGCTTTCCTCGCAGCGCCCGGCGAGTTCGACGCCTGGAAGGAGCGCTTGGCCGATCGAGGCGTCACGCTGATCGACGAGATCGCGTGGGACAGCGGCGTACGCTCCTGCTACTTCAACGATCCCGCCGGGAATCTCCTCGAGATCGCGGAGCGCGATCTCTGGCCCGAGTAGGGACTTCCACTGGAAGGCCGACGCCAGTCGACGCGTCACGCTGAGCAGCGTGCCTTCGTCCCCGCCCACCTCCCGCTCGCGACGGATTGCATCCGACATCGTGGCGTAGTGCCGCCTGCTCATGACGTCCTCCGTCCCTCACTCTCAGTTTAGGCCGCTCTCGCGCCCCGCAGACTGTGCCGCCACGAGCGTGGCGGTCAGCGCGGCAACCTACGCCGCTGTAACCTGCTGCGGTGACGCCGCCGTCTGGGTCCCCCGCGTCCTCTACGAGCTGTGCGAGGGTTCGTCGCGGAACGAGCCGAAGTGGGACAGCTAGGCGCTCGCGGCGCGGATGCTCTCGGCCAGCTTGCGCTGCGCGTTGGTCCACCGCAGTCTCCTTGCGCGCTTCGTCGCTCCAGCCCAGTAGACATCGATACGCTCCTCGACCGGCGGCACCTGCTTGCCGACTCGGCCTGCGGGCTTGAGCACGACGCGGTCGATGAACTTGGCGAGCCGCTCGCGTTCGTCCTCGCGTAGGAACTCCTCGAACGTGACTCGTTTGCCCCGCTTGTGGCTGCTGGCGGGGGCGGATCCGTGCCAGCTCCCGGCGCGCAAGCTGCACCGCCTCCGAGGATGCCGAGCACACCCGCCTTCGTCAGGGGCTTGCCGGTCTGGGAACTCAGCGCGCCCTCGTCGGCGAGGAAGCGAACCAGGGCGTCGGTCTTGATGCCCTCGGCCCGCCGGCGGAATAACTCGCGCACCAGCTCGGCCTGACCTCAAAAGTCGGACGGATTCTCCAGCCGCTCGAGGAGGAAATCGGTGGCGGCGAAGCGTTACCGGAAGACGACACCTGAGGAATGGGCTCGCTGGCGCGAGAATCAGGTGCGCCTCGAGCGAGTCATCGAACGCGCACTTGCGGAGCTCGGTGCGACGCGTGAGGAGATCACGCGGCGGGTCGGTCTGTCGCAGCCTCGTCGCAGCACCCCGGGTTCAGAGAGTTAGTGGCTCTGAGCCATTAACTCTCGCTAAGCCGAAGCGCCCGAGTAACGGCGCAGACCGAAACGCCAGAACCAGCGGGCGAACGCGAACAGCGCCGCGGCGAAGATCACCGCCGTGACAAGCGTCTGCCAGGCCAGCCGTGAGGTGACCGCCTCCGCCGGCACGGTGACGGCGAAGCCGATCGGCACGAGATAGGTCGTCGAGTAGCGCAACCAGCCGGGATACACCCCGATCGGCCAGCGCCCGGTCTGGTACACGCCCTCGAACAGCTCGGTTAGGAACCACATGCGCACGATCCAGAAGGCCCCCGTCGCGAGCACGAGCCAGACGCAGTACAGCATCACCAGACCGAGCCAGAGGAGGACGACGAACGCCAGCGCGTTGGTGACTCCCACGTTCGTCTCGAGCCTAGAGATACCGATGCCCACGACGATCGATCCCGAGACGACATCAACGAGCTGCCAGATCTGCACCTCCCGGACGCTGATCAACACCTGTGAATCCTCGGGCTTGGTCAGCGCGTAGTCGAGCTTCCCGTCGCGAATCTCATCGGTCACGCGCAGCATGTTCGGCTGGATGGTCGCGCGCATCAGCCCGCCCATCGCGATCTGGATGCCGAGGACACACAGGAGCTCCGAGTGGTTCCACCCCTTGAGCTCTTGGGTGTGCGAGAAGACGAGCGACAGCACGACGAGCCCGACGCCGACTGCGAGGACCGACTGGAAGAGCGCAACGAAGAAGTTCGCGCGGTACTGCACCTCGTTCATCACGCCGATGCGCACGAACTCCCAGGCGACGCGGAACGGTCGCAGCATCAGTTGCCCACCGCGGTGTAGTGCTTGGCAGAAGACCGCCAACAGATCCAGACGAGCACTCCGCCGACTGTCGCCCAGAGCAGTTGCATGCCGAGACCGCCGAGCAGCGAAGCAGTGGACATGTTTCCGACCAGCACCTCGATCGGGAAATAGAAGGTCCATTTGAACGGCAGCCAGCTTGCGAGCGATTCGGCCCAGTTGGGCATCAGCTTGAGGGGAACGAGCCGCCCCGACAGGAGTAGCTCGGCCATTGCGTACGTCTCGAAGATCGCGCTGCCGCGCGTGGTCCAGAAGGTGATCATCCCGAGCAGCCACAGCGCCATCGTGCGGATCACGTACGCGCCCCAGATCGCGACCAGGAAGACTACGATCTCCAGGACGGAGACGTGCAGCGTGGGCTTGAACACGAGCGTGAGGGCGAAGGCGATCGGGAGGTAGAGGATGACCCAGACGACCTTGCCGCCCGCAAAGTCCGCGAGGTCGTAGTGAATCGGATGCAGCGGTCGCAAGAGGAGCGCGGAGAAGTGCCCCTCGCGGATGCGTTCCTCCCACCCGTACGGGGTGAAGACGATGTTCATGTTGCGGACGAGCGTCCAGACGATGAAGTACGCCGCGAACTGGCCGGCCGTGATCCCCTGCACCGAGCCGCCGTGCGAGTTCGCGATCGTCGTCCAGACGACCAGATAGATCACCGGCTCGGCGACCATTCCGATCAAGTACATGTACGTCGCGGCGCGGTACTGGAACTCCGCCTGCATGTGGGTGCGCATCGCGGTCAGGTAGAAGTCGACCATCGACCGCAGGCGCGGCGCCTGGCGGAGCGGCTGAGCGGGAACGCTCACGTGGGCCCTTCCGCGAAGACCAGTTCGATCACATCCTCGATCGGCGGGTCCTCGATCGTCAGATCGACGATCTGCTGTTCGCTGAGGAGACGCGCGGCGATCCGAGGCGTGTCCGCCTTCGGCACGCGGAGCTTCACGCGGTCTCCGTCGCGTTCCAGCACGTCGCCGTAGCCGTCGAGCTCGGCCGATCCGTCCGCCAGCGCCACCTCGATCGTCTTGTAGGCGGCGAAGCGATCGGAGAGCGCGGAGAGATTGCCGTCGAACATGATCCGGCCGTGATGGATGACGATGACGCGGCGGCAGAGCGCCACCACGTCCGCCATGTAGTGGCTCGTCAACAAGACGGTCGCGCCGTAGCGCCGGTTGTACTCGGCGATGAAGCCGCGAATCCGCTTCTGCATCGTCACGTCCAGGCCGATCGTCGGCTCGTCGAGGAAGAGCACCTGCGGCCGGTGCAGAAGCGAGCCCACGACCTCCACCTTCATGCGCTCGCCGAGCGAAAGCTGTCGCACCGGCTTGCGGACGAGGTCGCCGATGTCCAGCAGTTCGATCATCTCGTCACGGATCGGGACGAAGTCCTCGCGCGTCAGCCGGTAGATCGCGCGGTTGAGCTCGAACGAGTCCATGGCCGGCAGATCCCACTGCAGCTGGTTTCTGTTCCCCATCACGAGCGTCATCTGGCGCAGGTAGTCCTTCTCGCGGCGAGAGGGGACGTGGCCGAGCACGCGCGCCTCGCCGCTCGTGGGGAAGAGGAGCCCGGAGAGCATCTTGAGCGTCGTGGTCTTGCCGGCGCCGTTCGGGCCGAGAAAGCCGACGACCTCACCGGGTCCGATTTCGAACGAGATTGCGTCCACGGCGCGCACGTCGCGTGTCTCGCGGTGAAAAAGACTCTTGGCGGCTGCGCGCAGCCCGGCCTCGCGCTCGGGCACCTTGAAGACCTTCGTAAGCTCGTTGACGTGGACGACTGATTCAGGCAATGGGTCGGAACCTCCCTGGAGGAACTACGAGACTGCGGGCCGGTTCAACGACGCGTCACACGGCCAGGGAGTATAGGGACCGATGCGGATCCTGCTCGTCTCCCAGATGTACCCAGGTCCGGCCGACCCCGACCTCGGTGTGTTCGTGCGCGGGCTCGAGGAGCAGCTCGTCGCGCGCGGTCACGAGGTCGAGCGCGCGGTTCTCGATCGGCGCGGCGTCGGCAAGGTGAAGTACCTCAGGCTCGCGCGCGCAACGCTCGCCGCCTCGCGCCGCTTCAGGCCCGACGTCGTCTACGCACACTTCCTCGTCCCGACCGGGCTGATCGGCGCGCTCGCCGGCCGGGCGCCGCTCGTCGTGACGGCCCACGGTCGCGACGTGCGCAACGTCGGCTGGCTGCCCGGGATTCGCGCTGCAACTCGTTTCGTCGCGCGCCGGGCCGCGGCGATCATCGCCGTCTCCGACTACCTGCGGCGCGAACTGGAGGCGAAGGTGCCGGAGGCGCGCGGCAAGACCGAGGTGGTCGACTCGGGTGTCGACCTCGAACGCTTCACGGTGCAGCCCGCGCCCGAGGGCCCGCCGCGCTACCTCTGTATCGGGTCGTTGATCCAGCGGAAGAACGTGCTCCGTCTCGCGAGCGCCTTCGAGCGGCTTGGTGAAGGGACGCTGACTTTCGTCGGCGACGGGCCGCTCCGCACGCAACTCGAGGGGAGGCCGGGGATCGCACTCACTGGCGCGCTTCCTTACGACCGGATTCCCGCGCAGATCGCGGCCGCGCACGTCGTCTGCCAGCCCAGCCTGATCGAGCCTTTCGGGCAGGCCGTGCTCGAGGCGATGGCGTGCGGGCGCTCGCTGGTCGCAACGAGGATCGGCGGGCCGCCCGAGTTCGTCCCGCCGGAGGCCGGCGTGCTCGTTGATCCGGCCGACGAAGACGCGCTCGTCGAGGCGCTGCGAAGTGCGGCCGCGCTGCCTTGCCCGAATCCGGCCGCCCGTGCGGCGGCCGAAGAGCACGACGTCAGGCGTCAGGCGGAGAAGGTGGAGGCGATTCTCCAGCGAGCCGCTCGAGGTCCGCAAGCCTGATCTCCACGAGCGGGCGGATCGCTTCCTCGAGGCCAGCCTCGCGCGCCGCTTCGAGCGCCTGCTCGTAGCTCTGGCGCGCTTTCGCCGGGTCGACGCCCTGCTTGAGCCGGTTGTCTCCGGTGACGAGGAGCTTCTGAATCCGCTCTCGTGCCTCGTCCCCCTTCACAAATCGACCGTAACAGTTCACATTGAGGGTGGAACCGGGTGATGGAGGCCGCCGCCAACATGCCAGAAGGGATCCGCGTGCTGATCGCGGACGACCATCGTCTGTTCGGGCAGGCCCTCGAGGCGATCCTTGCGACGGACGACCGACTCGAGGTCGTCGGCCATGCTGGGGATGGGTCGGAGGCGGTGCAACTCGCGCTTGCCGTCGACCCGGACGTGATCCTCATGGACATCGCCATGCCGATCATGGACGGGTTCCAGGCAACGAAGCAGATTCGCAAGCAACGGCCGCACGCATGCGTCCTGATGCTCACCGCCTCGAACTCGCGCACGGACCTCGACCGCGCACGGGAGGCCGGCGCGGCCGGCTACGTGACGAAGGATCGGATTGCGGCGGAGCTGATCGACGCGATCCTCGAAGTCGTCGCGCCGTAACCCCGCTGCTACCCTGCCGTCGCGATGGTTCAGCTGCTGGCCGTCATCCAGGTATTGCTCTCGATGGCTCTCATCGCACTGATCCTCATGCATTCCGGCCGCGACGCCGGCCTCGGCGGAATGGGCTTTACGCCCGCCTCGCAGGGCGGCACTCACATCGTCGAACGCAACCTCACGAGGCTGACAGTTGTCGTCGGCATCCTCTTCGTCGCGAACTGCATCCTGCTCTTCCACGCGCTGAAGTAGCTGCGCTCTGTGGCGCAGTTGCGCTCGTCCTAGCGGGGTGCGGCTCGGATCAGTGGGCTCCTGCGGAGCCGTTGCCGGCCACAGGGCCGGCGAACGTCGTTCGCGTAGCGCTCGCCGATTTTCACTGGCCGCTGGACCCCGCGCTCGTTGAGGGCCGTGACGAGACGACGCTTGCGCGCGCGTTGTACTCGACTCCGCTTCGAACGGATCCAGCCACCGGAGCTGTCGTACCTGGGCTTTGCACGGCTTGGAAGGCGTCACCCGATTTTCGGCGCTGGACCTTCACCTGCCGATCCGCTCCCTCGATCGCGGCCGCGTTGCGACGGGTCGTGCGTCTCGGTCGAGCACCGGCACGGTGGCTCTTTGTCGACGCGTTTCACATCGGAGCTTCGTCAGAGTCATCGCTGGTCGTTCAGCTCGAGCAGCCGTGGCGCCGCTTTCCATATGCGCTGACCGCAGTTGCGGCCGCTCCGAGGTTCGTTCCCGGCCCGTTCAGGCTGGTGACCGGTTCGCCGCGCCGCGTCGTCGTGCGCAGACCCGGTCTGACGGTCGTCTTCCGTCGCCTCGGGCCGCGCGCGGCAGTGCACGAGTTTCGACGTGGCCGACTTGACGAAGCACCGATTCCACTGGGCGACATCGTCGCAACGCAACGGGATCGCGCGCTCGGCGCGAGCCTCAGGGCGCGCACGCTCCTGGCCCAGGACGTCGTCGTCTTCCGAGGCCGCCCGTGGCAACCCGCGCTCCGCAACGCGTACTGGCAGACGGCCGACCGCGCGGACTACGAACAGCTCGTTCCCGAGCTCGCCGGTTCCGCTGCGTTCGGCCTCGTGGGTCGCGGCGAGCCCAGGGACCCGGCCAGCTTTCGCGAAGCGCTGAAACGCATCCCGTCACTTCCCCGGGTGCAGGTGCGGATCGGCGTCCCGCCGGATCCAGTGCTGCGGTTCGGCGCGGGAGTGCTGTATGCGCAGTGGCGCGACGTCGGGCTCGGTCCGGTACTTGTCGCAGATTCCGCCAGGCACGTCACCACCGATCTTGGCCGTTGGATCGCGGCGTATCCGCAGGCGGAAGCTCTGCCGGCAGAGGCTGTGTACCGCTCAGGCTTCACTAGACGTGATCTGCTGGCCGCCGTGCTTGCGTCCACCGAGCAGGGCCCGGCGCTGACGCGCCTCGACAACGCGCTGCGGTCGCTCGCCCGGGTGGTTCCGATCGCGTGGGTCGTCGATGCGCGACTCGTCTCGCCGCGGCTCGAAGGGTGGCGCGAGGACGTGCTCGGGAACGTCGACTACGCGGTGGTCAGATCCCGGGCTTCGAGCCGACGCCCGTGACGGTGAAGCGCTCCGATGCGATCGCCGGCGCCATGACCCCATACGGATAACGCTCGCCGTAGAAGTTCTGCGAGTTTACGAGCGCAACCTTGCGCGTGAGCCCCAAGACGTCGCGCAGGAAGTCCGGCACGGCGACCGTGAAGCGCAGGTTGACGAGCGGCTCGGCGATCTTGCCGCCGCGAATGCGGAACGTTCCGTCGCGTGTCATGCCGGTGATGATCCCCTCGCGCGGATGCATGACACCGAGATAGTGCAGCCGCGTGATGTAGAGGCCGTCGCCGACCAGCTCTGCAAGCTCCTCCACCGATTCGGCGACGCCCGGCAGCACCGAGAGGGCCGACGGGAGCGGGCCCCAGTCGCGCAAATCGGCTGGCGGTGCGTGGCCGGTCGACTCGGCACCGTCGCCGGCCTGTGCCGCCGTCGCCCGGTCCCAGACGACGCTCTGGGCGATACCTTCCTCCACGAGTTGCACGCGTCGTTTCGGCGTGCCCTCGAAGTCGAACGCCTTCGGCAGACCACGGGGATCGAGTGCATCGTCGGCAATGGAGATCTTCTCGTCGAAGACCTTCTGACCGAGCCGGTCTGTGAAGTAGCTGCGCTTATCGAGCAATCCGAGCGCGCCGAACGAGTCGTGCGAGAAATACTCGAGCAGGTCGGCGAACGCATACGGCTCGAGCACTGCGCGGTACACGCCAGAACCGATCTCGGCAGCGCCTCTGGTTCGCCGGGCCTTCTCTGCAGCCTCGCGCGTGACGCCGGTCGGATCGATGCCGCCCGCGCGCCACGCAGTCTGCTCGGCGTATCCCGAACCGTTCTCGTCTGCCGCGACAACGAGCTCGGTCGCATCGGTCATGTGCTGCTGGACTGACAGTCCCGTCGAGGAGACGACCGCGAGCTCGGAGACGGCGCTCGTGAAGAAGCCGTAGACCGGGACGTCGCCGCCCGCCTCGATCGCCGTAGCCGCCAGGCGGGCCTGGTCGCCGGGCCCGAGCGCCGCGGTCTCGTCGTCGAAGCCCTCGACGTCGGGCGGGTCCGCGGGCGGGGCGAGCCCTGGGAAGGCTTCATCGGGCGGCGTGCTCTCCGCCGCGTCCGCGGCGCGGCGAGCCAGTTCTGCGAGCCCAGCCGCGTCGAGCTTGTTCGTCGTGGCGACGCCGGCGCGGTTGTCGTGCACGACGCGCAGCGTCACCGTCGCATTCTCGATCAGCGTCGGCTGGTGGACCTCCGAACCGGCGAAGCGCACGAGGCCGGAGTGCTCGACGTGCGCGACGGCCTCGGCCTCGCCTCCGGCTGCATCGAGTGCGGCTTTCGCCACGTCTAAGGCGTTCACGAACGGACCCCGACCTGCACGTTCCGAAAGCGCGCGGGAGCGGTGCCGTGTGAGACGTGCGCGCTCTGACCCGGCTGGCCTTTGCCGCAGTTCGTCAATCCGTACAGCAGCCACGAGTCGCGTCCGGCGACCGCGTCGAGCGAGCCCCAGAACTGCGGGGTGATGCCGGTATATGTCGGGTCGCGCAGCATCCGCCCGAGCTTGCCGTCCTTGATCTCCCAGGCGATCTGCGTGCCGAACTGGAAATTGAGCCGCTTGTCGTCGATCGACCAGCTCCGGTTCGTCTCCATGTACACGCCCTCGTCGACGTCCGCGAGCAGGTCCTCGAGCGTTCCCTCGCCCGGCTCCAGGTGCAGGTTCGTCATGCGCACGAGTGGCATCCGGTTCCATCCGTCCGCGCGCATCGAGCCGCCGTTGCCGACGCCGATGCGCGTTGCGGTCTCGCGCGAGGTGAGGAAGCCCGTGAGCAGGCCGGCTTCCACCACCGGCGTGCGTTCGGCCGGGACACCTTCGTCGTCGAATGCGAAGCTCCCGAGCCCGCCCTGTGTCGTCGGGTCTGCGGTGATGTTCATCAACTCGGACCCGTAGCGCATCGACCCGAGGTCGCCCGGCTTGAGAAAGCTCGTGCCGGCGTACGACGCCTCCGTGCCGTACACGCGGTCGAGCTCGGTGGGATGACCGACCGACTCGTGAACCTGCAACGCAACCTGGTCCCCGTCCATCACGACCGTCATCACGCCGCTCGGGCACTCGTCGGCGCGCAGGAGCGCAGCCGCCTGCTCGGCGACGCGGGGCGCCTCACCGGTGAGGTCGAGCCCTTCGATGTACTCCCAGCCGGTCTGGGAGCTCGAACCGACATTCGCGCTCGGATAGCTCCGCATCTGAAAGACGCCGTTGCGCGCGGCCGCGCATTCGATCCCCGCGCCGCACTCGATCAGCTCCTGCTCGACCTCAGTCCCTTCCGAGGTGAGCAGGAGCTTGTGCTCGCGCTGCGCGCGCACCATCGCCTGGCGGACGAGGATGTCGGGGCCGGCCATCGCCTGATCAGCTTCGAGGCAATGCGCGACCTTCTCCTCAAGCGGGACCTCAAACGGGTCTCGTTTGACCGGCGTGCGGTGCGTCCCATTCGCGGGAGCGACGGGAGCGAGTTGACGCGAGTGCTTGCCCGGCGTGGCGCGCGCGAAGGTGCAGGCCCGCAGGGCGGCGTCTCGTGCCGCGTCCGCAGCGAGCCGGCGGTCGCACGCGAAGCCCCAGGCACCGTTGAGCAGCACGCGGACGCCGATGCCCTCGCTCTCGGAATCGGAGAGGCGCTCGACGCGGCCTTTCTTCGTCGCGACGAACTGGTTCCTCTTCATCACGACGCGTGCGTCCGCATACTCAGCCCCAGCCCCGGTGGCCGCATCGACCGCGGCTGCACATAGGTCGCGCACCCTTAACGGCCCAAAGTCCGCTCGCTTCGCTCGCATGATGACTTTGCGCCGCGATCGTCGATCCGAGCCTTGGGAAGCAGGGCCGGGCAAAGCCCGTCCCTGCGATAAAGAGTCTCACGCACGCGCGGAAGCCTAGACCGAGTTACCGCTCGATCCTGGCTTAAGGATTCGCCGGTCTCCCGCTACACTGCCGGTCCCTCAAGCGCTGGTGGCGGAATTGGTAGACGCGCTAGGTTGAGGGCCTAGTGGCCTTAAAAGGCCGTGGAGGTTCAAGTCCTCTCCAGCGCACTCTCACCACCGAGTCACCATGGTGACCTCGGTGGCATCCCCCGAGCCTGGTTTGACAACGTCCGGAAGGATCTCTAGCCTGGTTGGCGAACACACGTTCGATCGACCACCTAACCCCTGGAGGCGGAGATGCTGACGGGACGACAGCAGGAGATCTGGGACTTCCTCGTCGACTACGTCGACACACATGGCTACCCGCCCACTGTGCGGGAGATCGGCGAGGGGGTGGGCCTGGCCTCGCCGTCGACGGTGCACGCTCACCTCGCCAACCTCGAGCGGGCCGGATTGCTCAAGCGCGATCCAACGAAGCCGCGGGCACTCGAGCTCGTCGGCCGCGAGCGCCAAGACGTCGCCGCGGGGACGCTCGAGAAGCTGCCGCTCGTCGGACAGATTGCGGCCGGCGGACCCCTACTCGCCGAAGAGAACGTCGAGGATCACCTCGCCGTGCCCGAGACGCTCAAGGGAGACTTCCTCCTGCGGGTGAAGGGCGAATCGATGATCAACGCGGGCATCCTCGACGGCGACCTCGTCGTGGTGCAGAGAGCGCAGGAGGCGCGTAACGGCGAGATCGTCGTGGCCCTGGCCGGCGACGACGAGTCGGCCGACGAGGCCACCGTCAAGCGCTTCTTCCGCGAGAACGGGCGCGTGCGACTCCAGCCCGAGAACGACGCCCTCGAGCCGATCTACGCAGCGCACGTCCAGATCCTGGGCCGAGTCACGGGGGTGTTCCGCTCGCTGTGATGATGAGCTCGATCGCGCCTCTCCACCGGACTCTCGAGCAGGAGCTGCAGGCGCTGCTCCGCGGCGCCAGCCTGGAGTGCCTCGTCTGCAGCGAGTTCGTGTTGCACGCCGGCGGGATGGTCACCTGTCCGGAGTGCAATTCGAGCCTGCGCGCGGAGCTCGGAGCGGAAGAGACGCGGCTACAATTCGACTCGCAGGCCGGGTGACCGCCAAGGCGTCGCTTGCGACGCCGACCTTCAGGACGTGCCGGCTTTGCCGGCGCGTCTGTTTTGCCTGACCCACCGAGAGCCGCGGATTCCACCGTCCAGAATGACCGAGGCTACAATTCGGGATGCAGGCCGGGTGACCGCGGGTTACGGCTCGAGGAAAGTCCGGACACCGAAGGGCAGGACGCTGGGGCGACCCAGGCGGCGAAAGCCGACGGAAAGTGGCACAGAAAGGAGACCGCCT
>WNGG01008023.1_pt1 | contig 11659 bp, 11 predicted proteins | sample 5400661 | NCBI WGS metagenome assembly WNGG01 (sample SAMN13153372, study PRJNA577476) | soil metagenome | isolation source: 100 cm soil or saprolite under Garry oak tree replicate 1 | place: USA:California | collected 2016-06-15 | reverse complement strand
GGGGAGCAGGCACAAAACGGACCGCAGCTAAAGTGGTACGCAAGCCCGCCACACGAGTCACCTCGCGGAAAGCTGCCGCTGCGCCGCCGTTGTCTTTTCCGCCCGCAGTCTCGCCGGTGGTTGAGGATCACCTGGCGATCCAACAACTCCTGCATAAATATTGTCACGCGGTTGACCGCGGCACGCTGGACGAGATCGCCGACTTGTTCCACCGTACCGCCGTGCTGTTGCCGCGCTATGAGAGCGACGAGCGTTATGAGGGCCGCGAGGCGGTCCGCGGCTGGTATGCGCGCTATATCGAGAACTTCCGTTCCAAGGTGCGCTACCTGCGCCACAAGATCGAGTCGCCAGTGATCACAATCACGGGTAACGAGGCGACCTCGGTCTGCTACCTGGACGCGGATTCGATCACTGCCTCGACCGATGAGCCCGTGGTCGCCTTTGGCCGGTACGACGACAAATTCATCAAAAGCGAAGGCCGCTGGTGGTTTAAGGAGCGGGCGATCATCCTGTACTACACCTACCCCCTGGCAACGTACCATGAGGGGCGGGGAGCGTGAACTGCGTTTGTAGTAGCGACTTACAGCGGTTTGCAGTTGTATGTGTCCTCAATGTAGGGGCGATCCTTGTGAGCGCCCAGACGGGGCGAGGGACAGGGCGAATACAAGATTCGCCCCTACGCTTGGTATCAGGTTTCACTCGATTGAAAACCGCTCTCATTCGCTACTACGGATGCGGCATACCGTGAAGGCGAAGCATGCGCCGAGGCAAGCCAACCGGTAGCCTTAACCCCGGAGGATGCATACTTCGCCCCTACTACCTCTCCTTTTTCCTTTTCGCCTCTTCGCCTTTTCCCCGTTCTTCTTTTCGCCTTTTCGCCTTTTCCCCTTTTCCCCCCTTCTTCTGTTGTTTGATCGAATTGCCCCTTGTCACTCATCACTTGCCCCTTGCCCCTTGTCACTTCCTCGTCGTAGAGTGACCATCGTGTTAACGCTCCCCTAGCAAGCAGGGTACTTTCCTGCCCACCTCGACGGAAGGAGTTTCTTCTCGCATGAAGACGATTGTGTTGATCAAACAGGTTCCGGTGGTGTCGGCGATGCAGCTCGACCCAGAGACCAAAACCCTGAAACGTGAGGGCGTCCCCTCAGAAGTCAGCTCGTTTGACATTCGCGCTCTGCTCAAGGCGGTCGATCTGCGGAAGACCCAGGGCGGTGAGGTGGTCGCACTCACCATGGGACCACCGCAGGCCAGAGCGGCGCTGGAATACTGCCTGGCCTTGGGCGCGGACCGAGCCGTGCATTTGGTGGATCGCGCCTTTGCTGGCTCTGACACCTTGGCAACTGCCCGCGCCCTGGCGCTGGCGCTCAAACGTGAAGGCTATGACCTGATCCTCTGTGGCCGTCACAGCACAGACGCTGAGACCGGGCAGGTCGGCCCAGAGGTGGCGGAACTGCTCGACCTTCCCCAGGTCACCGGTGCGCGGACTGTCACGGTCACCGCCAAGACCCTCCTCGTCGAGCGCGAGACCGACAGCGGCTTCGAAACGGTCGAGTGTCCCCTCCCCGCGCTGCTGTCGGCGACTGAAGACCTGGCACCGGAGCGGTTTCCCAGCAAAGCCGACAGAGAAAAAGCCAAGGAGAAACCTATTCAGGAAGTCGCCGCCAGTGATCTCTCGACTGATCTCTCGCTGTTCGGCCTGGCTGGCTCACCTACGTGGGTCGAATCTGTGCAAACAGTCGAAGTGATACGCGAGAAAAAAATCCTCGAAGGTGACCTGCCCGCACAGGTGAACGCGTTAGTCCAGATCCTCCTGGAGCGCGGGTTGTTCGGCAAGTGGGTGAGCGAAGACGAGGAGAGAAACGGGGGACAGGGAGACAGAAAGCTGACGGGTGGCAAAGCCGTATGGGTTGTAGCTGAAACTCTGGGTGATGCCCTGCGGCCGGTGACCCTCGAACTCCTCGGCAAGGCCACTGAGTTGGCAGCCAAGTATGGCGGAGAAGTCGGGGCAGTGCTCATGGGCAGTGGCGTTGATCACCACGTCGCCATTCTCGCGATCTATGGGGCAGACATAGTGTACCTCGCCGAGGATCGGCGTCTGGCGCCGTACAGCACGGACGTCTACACGGCGCCCTTGACCCGTGCGATCCAAGAGCACCACCCTGGAGCGGTTCTGTTGGGTTCAACCGCGATCGGCCGCGACCTGGCCCCGCGTGTGGCCGCGCGCCTGGGGCTAGGGCTTACCGGTGACTGTATCGATCTCGATGTCAACGAGCACGGCCAACTGTTGCAGTACAAGCCGGCCTTCGGCGGCAACGTGGTCGCTCCTATTCTTTCCCGCACCACACCGGAGATGGCCACGGTGCGGCCGGGCATGCTGAAAAAAGCGCGTCCACATCCAACCCGCCAAGCCCGCATTGAGATGCTGTGGCCGGACGATACCACTACGAGCCGGGTGATGGTCCTCTCCCAAACCGGCGCGGATGTAGTCAAGGCCGCAGCCCTCGACACGGCTGAGATCGCTATTGGCGTGGGCAAAGGCATCGGTGGACCGCAGAACCTGCCGGTCATCGCGCAACTGGCCGCGGCCTTGGGCGGCGCGCCGCTCGCGGCCACGCGTGACATCGCTGACCTGGGCTGGCTCCCCAGACAGCATCAGGTGGGACTCACCGGCAGGGCGATTGCGCCGAAGCTCTACTTCGCTATCGGCATCCGTGGCGCCTTCGAACACCTCGTAGGGATCCGTCGTGCCGGTATCGTGGTGGCGATCAACAAAAATCCCAAGGCCCCAATTTTTCAGAATGCGGACCTCGGTATTGTCGGGGATTATGCCGAGGTGGTGCCACTGTTAACTGCCGCGCTGGCAGCGGCAAAAGCAGAGCGGTCACGACAATAGGGGCGACCTGGTAAGCAGGGATTACAACTTATAGCAATTTTCACTCGGATGTATCCTCAGTTTCCTGGTAGGGGCGAATCTTGTATTCGCCCTGCCCTCGTCCCCCAAGGGCGCTCACAAGGATCGCCCCTACACAAGGGACACAGCCGTAGCCCGGAGAAATTCGGGGGGCCCCCCATCCCACGTCCTGGATTCCGCGGAGCCTGTCCTGAGCGCAGTCGAAGGGCTTCATCCAGGCTACTTTGCTGATGAGTATGTCATTCTGAGCCGGAGCCAGAGCGGAGGCGAAGAATCTCTCAGCATCTCGGCCAAAGCGAGATTCTTCGTCGCTTCGCTCCTCAGAATGACATCTATCAAGATCACATGGTTGGAGTACTAGGGATTTACCGTCAGATTTGGATGCCGGCTCCAGAAATAGCCGCTCATGGCGGCTGCCGCCAGCAGATTGCCGACCAGCACCGCCTGCCAGGCCAGCACCCGAAGTACCGCCTCCGCGAACGCCATGTTGACCGCCACGAACCCAAACTCAAACAAGACAAACAGCAATAGGATGCCAAACCCAATGTTTGGATTGTGCTCTGCTAATCCCAAAAGCCGCGAGGCAACGCCCCCGATGATGATGAAGACGAGTCCATGCACCCAGGTGAACATCAACACCACATCAAGGTTGACCGCCAAGCTCTCCGGAGAGGCAAGCCCTTCACCCCCTTTGAAGAGAGCGGTACCGAGAATAGTGGGTGTGTACAGGGGTCGCCCGTTGATCGCGTCCAAGATCAGAAACCAGATCGCAATAGTCGCCGCTCCGATAATGCCGGCGACTATGCCTTCCTGGTATAGCTTGGAGATTTCCTCCGCAGTGGAGCTAGCCGGCAGAACCGGGCTGGTCACCTGGGATTCAGCGGTAGCCATGACGCCCTCCTTTCCGGACGCCTGAGGCGCCACACGTAGGTTGATTACCGCCCTCAGCCCTACTCCACCCTCTGCAGATGTCAAGAGGCAATTTGTACTCCGCCCTTACGCGGGCGGAGCGACGTCGTGCAAGATCGGCGTGTTCTGCCGGTATGGAGCCGCGCTGGCCAGCGCCTGCGCCCACTCCGGGAGGGAGAAGTCACACCGGTAGCGTTCCTGTACGGCAGAGGCCCGCTCACGGATCTGCTGAAGACTGAGTCGCTCAGCGTCAGAGCCGATCAGTATCACATTGCCCCCGAGCAGGGGGAACGTGGCAGTATGACGGAATGAGACCGCAAAAGTTTTCCGGGCCGCATCGTACAGCGGGGTCGAAGCCTGCAAGTTGGTGGCGACCACCCCTGCAGACGTCAAATGGGCGCGGCACTCAGCGTAGAACTCACGCGTGCACAAATGCAGCGGGACTCCTCCGGCCTGGTAGGCGTCGAGGAGGATCAGGTCATAGGACGCCTCTGCCGGCGTGCTCTGCAGGTACTCCCTTCCGTCTTTCACGGTGAGGTGTTGGCGCTCGTCAGGCGCGATGCCGAAGAAGCGGCAGGCCACCTCCACCACAACCGGGTCCAACTCTGCAGTGTAGAGCAGGGTATCTTCCAGGTAGTGGTGCAGCACCATCTGTAACCGTCCCCCGCCTAGGCCGAGCAGCAGGATGCGCCGCGGCGCGGGCTGCCAGGCCAGGGCCAGCAGCATCGCCTGGGTATACGGCGAGAGCAAAGCCAAGGGGTCAGCAGGGTTAAGGCGCGATTGGACCTCTTCGGTCCGGTGGCGAGTGTGGCGATAACAGAGTAGCAGTTGATCTGCGGTTCGGTGGACGATGATGTGGTTGTACTGTGATCTGCGCTCAAAGAGGATACCTGGCAGCATGCGGCGGGACGGGGCAAGCCGTCGGGTGACAGCCGCCAGGTTCAGCTCTTGCCAGTGAGACATAACTCGAAGGGGGTCGGGGGTTAGGGGCGGGGTGCTGGATAAAAACGGGGGCGGGGCAAAACCAACACCCAGCCCCTAACCCCCAGCCCCTGTTCTTAGTTCCTACCGCACCTGCGTGGCGATGGCCAGGTGAGCGAGGCCCTCGGTGCGGGCGAGGTCCATGACCTCGACCACCCGACCATGCGGGACGGCTTTGTCGGCCCGGACGATCACAGTGATCTCCGCACCACTAGCTTTTTCTGTCTGAAAGCGAGTCTTGAGCTGCTCCAGGGTTACCGGCTCCTTGCCTAGGAACAGGCCGCCCTCTTGGGTCAGGTTCACTGAGAGGCCCTTTTTCTCCGCCGACGGGGTAGCGGATGTGGCCTTCGGCAGGTTCACGTCCATCTCGCCTTCGTTCGATTTGTGAAAGGTCGCGAGAAAACTGAAGGTGATAAAGAAGAAGATGAACATGTTCATGATGATGTCCGTGATCGCCACGGACTCCAAGCTAAACAGGACCTTGCTCTGGCGTTTAAAGTGCATGGCGGGCGGGCTCCTTGGCTTTCACCTCGGTGAGCAGGTCCACAAACTCCTCGGTCCGCTCCTCGCTGAGCCGGGTGAGGGTGCCCACGCGCGTGACCAGATGGTTGTAGACCAGGTAATAGGGAATGGCAACGATCAAGCCAGCGGCGGTGGTGATCATCGCCTGGTAAATACCACCGGCCAGGACATTGATGGTGATCCGCTCACCCATCGTCTCCCAGTTCATGAATGCTTTGATCAGGCCGACAATCGTGCCCAGGAACCCGAGCATTGGTTCCACGCCAATGACCGTGGCGAGCATACTCATGTACGATTCCGCATCCGCGACCACGTCTCCACCCAACCGCTCGAGCCGACGGGTGAGTTCGGTCCGCTCCTGAGAACGATAGAGGATCGCGGCCTCAAACAGGCGGCCGAGGGCGGTATTGCGCTCGCGGCAGACGTGCAGGGCGACGGACAGGTTCCCATCCTGGACTAGGGCGCTCAGGCGCTGGCAGAGCTTGTCGAGCTGGACGCGCAAGCGCCACAGCTCCCAGTACTTGGCCAGGATGATAGCGAGGGCAATAACCGACAGGGCGATGATGGGAATCATCACCGGCCCGCCTTTCACGATAAACCACCACACCCCAACGGATTCTGCTTGCGTTGACATAGCCGATATTTGTAGCCGAGTTGCCTGGAGAGGGAAAGGGCGTGGGTTCAGGGTCGAGCGTCACTTGCCGCAGCTCTGCACGGCGAGGTCCTGGATCTTCTTCTTGAGCCCTTGATCGCTGAGGCGGCCCAACATGACGCGGGCACTGCTCACAGTCCGGCACGCCAGGTCAGTGTTCCCCAGGGTGGTATTGAGCTGGGCCATTTCAAAGGTGCCACGGAACCAGAGCGGATCTCCCACCTGGGTCTCCTTGAGCATCTGCTCCCAGTACGTCAGCGCCTGACGCTGGTCACCCTGCACCGTAGCGATCTGGGCCAGACCGGCCAGGGACACGAGCGAGTAGGCGCCCTGCTGCAGTTCCTGGTAAATCGGTACCGCCTTGTCGTACTCTTTCACATCAAGATAGAGCTGTGCCAGCTCGTACTTGAACTGGGCCGGTGACTCATCCTCGGCGAAGGCCTCTCCCCTTTGCAACCGGCCCTCGTAGAGCCGCGCCAGGGTGCGCTTGGCCGCTAGGACGTTGTCCCGGTCGTTCTGTTTTTCCAGCTTCTTGATATCTTTGGGTAGCACCTGGCTCAACCCTGCCAGCAGCTCCTTCTGTTCGTCCGGCTGGAAGCGGGTGAGGATGTTTTGCACTTCCTTTTCGACCTCGGCGAAGCGCCCGGCTTTCTGCAGCGCCACGAGCCGCATGCGCGCAACTTTGGCGAAGGCGTCTTTCTGTTCCGGGTATTTTTTCTCGAAGTCCTGCAGCAGCGCGGCGATCTCCGCGGCCTTGGTGTCCACTTCTTTGCTGAGAAAGACCGCGTTCATCACGCTCACCTTGCCGCGATACTCCTGCAGCGGTACCTGCTTGGCCATAGCCGGATTGTTCTTTTCCAGCTCCGCGCTGTTCTTCCAGAACGCCGGCAAGCCAGATGCAATTCGTTGGCGCAACTCCTTCTCGCCGATGCCGACGCCATTACGTTTCTCGTCCAGGGCGTCAAGCAGAGAGAAGTAGCACTGGAGAGTGGCAAAGTCTGCGCGCACCCGGAAGGCGGGATCACCAGTCACTTTTTGATAGGCCTCGACCGCGGGCAGATAATTCTGGTGGCCCTGGTCGTACTCGCCCATGCGGAAGTACGCCTCGAAGATCGACTTATGCCCCGGATACCGGCGGATGAAGTCTTTGGTCACAGCGAGGTAGAGCTTGCTGTTGTCCTCGTTTGGCTCCTTAGCATAGAGTGCCTCAGCTGCTTTGAACCGCAGGTATGCCGCCTCCGGACCAAACTGAGGTGGAACGCCGTCTGTCTCGAGAAACTCGGCAAGCTGCGCGGCGGACTCGCGATATTCTTTCTGCTGGAACAGCCCAACCCCCAGGAAGTAGCGCGCCTCCCGCTGGTGCTCGACCGCGCTCGGGTCGGTGGAGGCAAGGACTTCTCTCAGGAACGGCAGCGCCTGGGCAAACTCGCCCTTCTGTAGATGCCCCTTGGCTTGCTCCCATTGCAGAAATGGACTCTCCTCCTCGACCGAGGCCCACTCCCGCGGTTCCTTGACTTCGGACTTGGCCAACGCCTCGGCCTGGTTCTTCCAGAAGCCGCCCCGCTGGCGCAACTGTTCGACCAGGGCGATCGCTTCTCTACGGTGCTGTTCTTTCACCGCCCCCTTTTCTTTCTGGGCAGCGTTAAACAAGGCCTGAGCGCGCAGGTAGCGGGCACGGGCCAGGTCGTCGGACGAGGCCACACTGCCCATCCGGGCTATGAACTGATCAGAGGCGGCCAGCGCTTTGTCGACATTCCCATCCTGGGCATAAGACTCGAGCAGACCGAGTCGGGCCTTGCGCTGCATCTCGAGCGGCAGCCCCTCCTCTTTGAGGAGGAGTTCGAAGTCGCGCACCGCCCAGTCGAATTGCTTCAGTTCCTTCTCGCAGAGAGCCCGACCGAACAGGCTTTCGTGTTTGAGCTGCGCGCTCTGCTCGCCCACGGCGAACTCGGAAAAGCCCTTGGCTGCCTCTTCCAGCAGCTTTTTCTTCTTGTCTCCGTCAAACAGCGAGGACCCAACGTAGTGCAGCCAGTTGAGAAAATAGAGCGATTGCGAGGCCACGAGCTGGGCGTCTTTCCACTGCCGGCTCTCGTACAAGGCTTCGAGGTCGCCGTCCTGATCCATCACCGCCTTACTCAGACTCTCAAGACGGGAGACGCCGCCGTGGTATATCTCTTCCAGCGGGCTACTGAGGGTGTCATACAGGTCACGCACCAACGGCCTCTGCGTCGGGTCGGCCACGGCTTGGGCCAGGTCGGGGGTAGCCAGAAAATTGAGAGCGATGGGCCCCAGGAGCTGTACCGCTTGCTCTTGTTCGTCCACGCTCCACCCACGGCTCTTGATCTCGCGGACCCGGCCTTGCGCTTGGCGGGCCTGGGACGCCAGGTCGGCGATCGAGGCCGCCTCACTCGGGCGCGGGGCGTGCAAGCCGGCAAGCAGGGAAAGGAGGAGGAAACAGCAGCTAACCAAGCGACGCACGCCAGAACTCCTTCAGGGAGTCATTGAGTCATTGAATGATTGCCTCATTGAGTCATTGGTTCATTGATTCAATGGTTCAATGGTTCAATGGTTCAATGATTCAATCTTGCTTCCTCAGTCCTACCCTCACTCCAAGTCGCGCAGATACTTGGCCATCTCCACCTGCCAGCGTGAGCCAAACGTGAGGACGATGATCTGCCTGGTCAGGGCTTTCTCTTCGCCCAAAGGAATGAAGTCCCCGCTCCCCGCCTGAGCAACCGCAGCCATGGTGTTGCGGAACTCCTGATAAAAGGCGGGTAGCGGTGTCGGCTTAAACTCGATGTTCGACAGGCCCGTGCCGGTGCGCCACAGCGCTCGCTCAAAGTCCTCGTGCATCTTCTCGGCCAAGTCCACCACGCTCAACACCCCACCCTGAGCCTGAAAGCTCTGTGCCAGGTGCAACACGTTGCCGACGGTCTCCGGATGCGGAGGCGAGCCTGGCACCAGAATAACGATACGCTTGGACTTCTTGCGCCAGTTCAGATCGTTGACCGCCACTTCCATTGCCTCATACACCGCTTCGGGCCAGTCGCCGCCGCCACCCGCGCGCAGGTTTGCGAGGAAATCCTGGAGCTTGCCGGTAGAGAAGCTGAGGTCCACCCATTTAGTGACGAACTCGTCCCCTTTGTCCCGGTAGGCGACAATACCGATACGCGAGGTCGGCACCATGCTGCGCAACGAGGTAATGAGCTTGCTGAGCCGGCTCTTCACGGTGTCGATGACAAACTGCATGCTATCGGTCGCATCGATAACCAGCACGACATCGAGCCCGACCTTGCGCAGCCCGCCGACATAGTCGCCGAACCCGCCGCCGAGCCCGCCGATCGCGCCGGAGAGATTGGAGAGCTGGGTCGAGACGCCCTCAAAGTGGGAGCCGATTGCCATGGTCGGGCCGAATCCGCTCAGGACTGGCAAGGCCGCAGCCCGCACTGCCTGGACCTCGCCCCCGCGCGGGGCCGAGGGGGTCTGCGCGCGGGTGGGCGCTATCTTCTCCATCGTCAGCAACCCGGGCAGGTCGCGTAGCGAGGGTTCCCCTTCCCAGTCGTCAGGCGGTTTCTCTGCTTGGGCCTCCTGATCCTCGCCGGACAGGGGCAGGGTCTTGACCTTGATCAGCTCCTGCCGCTTCTGGGCGATCGTCAGGGTCAATGTGGCCAGCAGCGCGAGCAGCAAGACGTGGACTGCGGTGGACAGGGCGAACCAGCGTGCGTTCTTGCTCCAGCGCCGCCCCCCGTAGAGCCACAGGTCCTCCTGGATCTCCATCTCTACTGAAGTCGGGGCCGTGGGTGTCGTGTTTTCCTCAGCAGCAGCCATGTCCGTTCTCTCCAGGGTCAGGGCGCGCAGCTAGCTCGACCGTTCCGCGGCAATAGCGATCTGGGTAGCCCCGGCCCGCTGGGCGATTGAGAGGATCTTCACCGCTTCACCCAAGATCACGTCCTTGTCCCCTTCCAGGACCACCGGGATGTCGGGCTGCGCGCTCACCATGGGACGCATCACCGTTTCCAAGTCGGCCAGGGTAGTAGGGTTGTTATTGACGAAGATCTCTTTTTGCGGGGTGACGGTAATGACGATCTGCCTGGGCTCGAGTTGGGTCTCCTGCACTTGGGGCAGGTTGATTGTCGCGCCGGACTGCACCATCGCTACGCTGGTGACCATGAAGATGATCAGCAGCACGAGAAAGATATCGGTCAGCGGGGTAATGTTGATCTCTGCCATGATGGCAGAGCCGCTGCCCTTTTTTTTGTGTGGGCTAGCCATTCCCATGAGCTTTCCTCCCTAGGCGGAGCGCTTCGAGCAGACGATCAGAGCCAATAGTCATCACCGCCTCGATGCGCTCGAGCTTAGTATGGAAGTAGTTGTAGAAGATCACCGCGATGATTGCCACCGCCAGACCCAGAGCGGTGGCTATCAAGGCCTCGGAAATACCACCTGCGACCACGGCAAAGCCACCGCTGCCCTGAATCGCCATGTTGTGGAAGGACTTGATAATCCCGATCACCGTGCCTAACAACCCGATAAATGGCGCGCTGACGCCGACGGTGCCGAGCACCCAGATACCGCCCTTGAGCGCCTCAACCTCTTCGAAACGCCGGTCCTCCACGACCTCAGCAAGGTATTCGAGCGACTCGCCCTCTTGCTGGGCGATGACGTCGCGGAACACCCGTCCGGCAGGCGTTTTCTGGTGCTGCTGGGCCGCAGCCAGGGCAGCCGTGAAGTCGCCTTTCTGCAAGTGCCCAACCAAGGAGCCAGCCACCCGCAGGGTGCCGGAGATCAGGCCGCGCAACGCCCAGAGGCGCTCACAGATGATCGTAATGGTAATCATCGACATCACGATCAAGGGGTAAGTAACATACGCCCCCTGACGAATCATGTCCAACACACTGAGACCTTCCACTCTGTGCCCTCCTGTTACTACGAAATGAGACTCCCCTACTTTAAGAGACGGGGGAGCGTAACTCCTGCTTCAACTGTCTCGCCTCTGGTGCATCCAGGTCCTGCAGGAACTGCTCTAGCCAAGCGATCTCGGCCTTTAAGCAGGCCAGGCCGTGCTCGATGATCTTAGCCTGCACCAGCGGGATGTTCTGCGCACGCCAGTACTCCTGCTGCTCCGCAACCCACCCGGCCCGTTTCTGCGCCCACTTGAGGTGGGTGGCCAGGGCTTCGCGCAGTTCTTCATAGTCAATGAAATGGCCAAAAGCCAGAGCCGCATTCAGCGGGTCGAAAAACTTCTCTCGGCCTTCGGTGTCGAACAAGAGTCGGCGCAACTCGGCCTGCAGGTATTCTTTGCCGGCTAGGGTGATCTGATAGACCTGGCGCGTCGGGTACCTCCCCTTCTGTTCGACCCAGGCTTTCTCAACGTGGCCAGCCCGCTCGAGCTGGCTCAGGTTATAGTAGAGAGAGCCGCCGCTGAGGTTGATATAGGTCGCATAGAGGCGGCGCTCGACTTCCTGACGCAGTTCATAGCCGTGGCGGGGCTGTTCAGAGAGGAGGCCGAGGATAACGAGTTGCACGCTCATGGATTATTTTTACCAGAGTAGTCTAAGTGGGCTATATAAACAAGGCTTAAAGCCAAGTCAAGGGAATCTTCTAGCAGGGTGCTGAAAAACCTTCCGTTCACCCTTCGACAAGCTCAGGGCGAACGGAGGCAGGCTTGCCATCGTTGGAGATTT
>WNGG01009129.1_pt1 | contig 11660 bp, 9 predicted proteins | sample 5400661 | NCBI WGS metagenome assembly WNGG01 (sample SAMN13153372, study PRJNA577476) | soil metagenome | isolation source: 100 cm soil or saprolite under Garry oak tree replicate 1 | place: USA:California | collected 2016-06-15 | reverse complement strand
CGGCGTGCGGGAAACCGGCCAGGCCATCTTCCAGTCCCTCGCCGTCCCGGTGCTCCTCCGCAACCAGAGCGGGCCGTCGGCACCCGACGGCGACCCGGTCAGCAACGACTACGAGATCACCGTGCCGACCGTGCAGAGCGGCACGTACACCGGGACGCTGGAGTACATCGCCACGGCCACCCCGTAGCAGCCGCGCGGCTGCGCACCGCCGCGTCCCCGGCGCCGCCCGGGGCCAGCAGGTGAGGCCGGGCCTGGTCAGGCGACACTGGAGGGGTGACCCGCTGGCTGCTGCACGTCGACCTCGACCAGTTCATCGCGGCGGTCGAGGTGCTGCGGCGGCCCGAGCTGGCCGGCCGCCCGGTCGTGGTCGGCGGGGACGGCGACCCGGCCAAGCGAGGCGTGGTCAGCACCGCCTCCTACGAGGCCCGCGCGCACGGCGTGCACTCCGGCCTGCCGCTGCGGACCGCCGCGCGGCGCTGCCCGGACGCCGTCTTCCTGCCGGTCGACCGTGAGCACTACGAGGCGGTATCCGAGCAGGTCATGGCCGTGCTGCGGGAGTCCGGCGCGGTGGTTGAGGTGATGGGCTGGGACGAGGCGTTCCTCGGCGCCGAGACCGACGACCCGGAGGCGCTCGCCCGCCGGATCGCCGACCGGGTCCGGGCCCGCACGCGGCTGGACTGCTCGGTCGGGATCGGCCAGAACAGGCTGCAAGCCAAGCTGGCCACCGGCCTCGGCAAGCCGGCCGGCATCTTCCGGCTGACCTACGACAACTGGTTCGAGATCCTCGGCGGCCGGCCTACCGACAGTCTCTGGGGGATCGGCGCCAAGACCGCGGCCAAGCTGGCCGAGCTTGGCATCGGCACCGTGAGGGAACTCGCCGGCGCCGACCCGGACGCGCTGGCGGCGCGGTTCGGTCCCACCACCGGGCCCTGGCTGGTGCTGACCGCCCGCGGCATCGGCTCGGCGGAGGTGGACGCCGCGCCGTACCTGCCGCGGTCCCGCAGCCGCGAGACCACGTTCCAGCAGGACCTGCGGGACTGGGCCGAGGTCCGCGGCGAGGTCACGCGGCTGGCCCGGCTGGTCGCCGCGGACGTGGCCGCCGAGCAGCGGCCGGTGATCCGCGTCGGGGTGAAGATACGGTACGTCCCGTTCCTGACCCGCACCCATGCGCAGACGCTCGCCGCGCCTGCGCCGCCCGCCGACGCGGCCACGATCGAGCGCTCCGCGCTGGCCGTCCTGGACATGTTCACCGGGCGGCGCCCGGTGCGGCTGGTGGGCGTCCGGGCCGAATTCGAGCGCTGACCATCGGCCTATCGCTACCATCGGCAGGCACGGCCGGTAACCGACACCTGACGTACCGTGCCGGTATCACGAGAAGGATTCGGAGGGTGCAGTCGGTGACCTCGGCGGGCGGCGATCTGGTGATCATAGGGGCGGGTGGATTCGGCCGCGAAACCGCGGATGCGGTCCGGGCCGCGAACGCCGCAGGCGGCAGCTGGCGGCTGCTCGGCTACCTCGACGATGACCCGGCGCTGTCCGGCAGCTGCCTCGACGGCGTGCCCGTCCTTGGCGGGACCGGCGAGCTGGCCGGCCTGCCGGACGCCTTGGTCGTGGTGTGCACCGGACGCCCGGACAACTACCTGAGCCGTCCCAGGATCGTCGGCGGACTTGGCCTGCCCGCCGAGCGGTACGCGACCATCATCCACCCGACGGCCTCGGTATCCGCGTCGTCACGGGTCGGGCCGGGCTCGGTGCTGCTGGCGCACGTGGCGGCGACGGCCGCGGTGCGGATCGGATCACACGTCGCGGTCATGCCGCAGGTCACCCTCACTCACGATGACGTGGTCGGCGACTTCGCGACGCTCGCCTCCGGGGCCCGGCTGGGCGGCGGGGTGCACATCGGCGCGGGAGCCTACCTGGGGGCCGGCGCCCTGGTGCGGGAGAACCGGGCGGTCGGGCCCGGCTCGCTGGTGGGAATGGGCTCGGTGGTGCTCGGCGACGTGCCGGCGGGCCAGGTGTGGGCCGGGATCCCGGCGCGCTTCCTGCGGAACTGCCCGCGCTGACCACCCGGCGCTGCCCGGCCGGAACGGCTCGGATCAGCGCGCCTTGCGTAGCCAGATCGACCCGGGCTCCTGGCCGGCCAGCGGCGGCGGCACGAGTTCCGGGTGGCATTGCCAGAACCAGGAGGAGAAGAACAAGATCTCCCAGCCCGCGTTCCCGGCGAGGAACGCGTGCACCAGGTACGCCTCGGTCCAGTCGCGGCGCTGCTCCAGCCACCGGGCCGGGTATTCGAACGGCCAGAACACGTCGTGCACGTGAACCACGACACCCGGGGCCAGCCTGGGCAGCACGTGCAGGAACAGCCAGACGACGTCCGAGCCGGCCTTCACCACGTGGGTCGAGTCGACGAAGAGCACGTCGCCGGGGCCGAGCTGGTCATAAATCGCCGGGTCGACGTCCTGCACGGGCTTACGGAGCAGGGTGAGCCGCCGCAGGTCGGACTCGCTCAGGATCGCCAGCAGTCGGCCGGCGAACGGCTCGATGCAGGTGATCTCCAGCGCCGAAGCCTCGCGGCTGGCCTCGGTCTCGTCGAGCGCCAGCGCGGTGGAGTACCCCGAGCCCACCTCCATCACCCGGGCGGGCCGCAGGTGGGCGAGCATCGCCCGGTACACGGCGGCGTCCGCCGGGCCGTACATGTCGTTGTCCGGGCTGTAGCGGGGACCGGGGGGAAGCTCGGCCAGCTTCGGTGCCAGCAGCGCCGCGAGGCCGAGCTGGCTCTCCTCGGCCATGTCCACGCCGGGCGCCTCGGTCCAGTCCAGCGCGCGGCTGCGGTCCGCGTCGGCGGTGAGCGGCGAGTAGAAATGGCCCGGGGGCACGTACGGCGGCCTGGCGACCACCGCCCGGACCGTGCGCGCCGTGCTGACGGCGCGATGGATAAGCGAGCTGGGCAACGTGCCCTCCCTCCGCTGGCGAGCCCTCGGCCCGGCAAAGCTAATAGGCCCCGGCACCGCGAATCACCGCCGACCCGGTCTTCCAGAGAATCTGCAGGTCCAGGGCGAACGACCAGTTCTCCACGTACCGCAGGTCGAGCCGGACGGCCTCATCCCAGGACAGGTCAGACCGCCCGCTGACCTGCCACAGGCCGGTCAGGCCCGGCGTTACCGCGAGCCTGCGCCGCATCAGGTCGCCGTAGCTCGCGGCCTCCTGCGGCAGCGCCGGCCTCGGGCCGACCAGGGACATGCTGCCGAGCAGCACGTTGAAAAGCTGCGGAAGCTCGTCCAGCGACCAGCGGCGCAGCCAGCCGCCCGGCCCGGTGATGCGCGGATCCCGGCGGATCTTGAAGAGCACGTCGTCCGCCTCGTTGTGCACGGCGAGCTGCGGCATCAGCCGTTCCGCGTCCACCACCATCGTGCGGAACTTGTACAGCGTGAAGGCAGCGCCATCCTTGCCCACCCGGGTCTGCCGGAAGAACACCGGGCCGCGGTCGGCCAGCCAGATGGTCAGCGCGATGCCGGCGAACAGCGGAGCCAGCAGGATCAGCGCGGATGCCGCGGCGACCTTGTCGAACACGCTCTTGACGATCTGCTTCCCGCCGGCCAGCTCCGGGTGGTCCAGGTGCAGCAGCGGCAGCCCGGCGACCGGGCGGATGGTCGTCCGCGGCCCGGCCACGTCAAGCAGCGCCGCCGCGACGCAGAGGTCAGTGCCGGTCTTCTCCAGCTCCCAGGCCAGGCTGCGCAGCTGGTGGCCGTTCATCTCCGGGCAGGCGAGCACGGCCACCGTGTCGGCGCCGAACCGGCGGACCGCGGCCGGGATTTCGGCCAGGCCGCCGGCCACCGGGACCGCGGCGACGTCGTGCGGCTCGGCGGCATCGGCCAGGCAGGCGGCGACCACCGACAGACCGTGATAGCTGTCCCGGTGCAGCCGGGTGGCAAGCTCCGCGACGGCAGGCGCGTGGCCGACGGCGATCACCCGCCGCGTGCAGGAGCCGCGCCCGCGCCGCTTGTGCAGCCGCTTGCGCAGCCAGTACCTGCCCGCCAGGTCAAGGAGCCCGGCCGACGGCAGCGCGACGGCCAGGTAGCCGCGGGCGAGGTCGAGCTTTGCCGAGTAGGCCACGATCGCCAGGCCCGCCATCAGCGTGACCGCCGCATTGAGCACCCGGCGGAACTCGTCGGAGCCGAGCCCGATGAACCTCGAGTCATACCCGCCGGCCAGCAGCACCGCCGCGCACCACAGCACCGGCAGGGCGCAGCTGAGGCCCAGGTAGGCGACGGGAACGCTGGCCTCGTGGCCGAACCGGAGCTGGGCCGCGAGCAGGCCGGTCGCCAGGGCGCAGGCGCCGTCGATGACGGCAGCCCGGCGCAGGTACCTGGTCGTCCATGTCGTCGTGTCCGGTGCCGCTGATCGCCCCGGAGCCTCCTGCCGGGGGTCGGCCCCGACGGCGCCCCGGTCCGTCTCGACGATGTTGCCGGTAACGCTCATTACGCCCCGATAGCCCCTTTCTGTGGCTCTTACCAGCCGTTTCCTGCCACTCTGCCCGGCCGGCGCTTTGTCAGCGCTGCCCGCACCTGACGGGCCATGCAAGGCCCGGCGCGGGCCGTCAACCCCGATAGCCCTGCAAGCCGTGCGCAGGCCGACCACACCAGCTCAATTGAGGACATGGCGAGAACAGCTTGCCGTTGTCGGTACCGCAGAGACTAACAATGTTCGGGGATGAGGTCGGCCTATTCACGGTACTCGGCGTGTGTCCGGCTAAAGCGCGGACGCGCTGATTTCTCAGAAATGCAGGTGAATAGCGGTATCCGGCATCCAGTCGGCCGCGCGCGTGGCCGTCACCGGGCCGAGCTGTGGCCCACGATCACGCCGTCCACGGCCGGGCCGCGGCGGCTGCTCTCGTCCCTGAGCCACGTCGAGTAGTCGCCGCGGGCCACCGCCCGCCGTGCTCTCAGCCGGGCAAGAACGGCCATGGACGCGAAGAAGACCACCCGCGGCGCCATCCGCGGCTCGCGGCGGACGATCGCGGTCAGGTCGGACATCGCAGTCCGCGCCGTCGACTCGGGCGCGCGCTCCGCCCGGTCCATCTGGGCCAGTCCCGTCGCGGCGCGAACTCGGCGGCGCAGCAGGTCAGCGAACGTCCCCGGGGTGTGAACGACCACCCGGGCGGCGGCGACGATGACCCGCTCCTGCGGCGCGAACAGCAGCGAGGCGGCGAGATCATCGCCGAGCAGCGGCGGCAGGCCGGCGATCCGCCGCTGCCCCTCCTCGGTTACCGCGATGACGCCCCGTCCCCACAGCCCGGAGCGGACCTCGGGCAGTCGTGTCCACACGTCGTAGTACCACCGGACCGGCCAGGGGCGGCCAGCGGTTTCAAGCACGCGCTCCGGGGCGGCGGCATGCACGCCCGGCTGGCGCAGCGCCGCGGCAAGCGCGCGGACGTCGGCGCCGGTCAATTCGACATCCGCGTCGACATAAATGAGCGGGAAATCGGTTACCGCCCGGTCCGCGGCGGCAAGCGCCGCGTACTTGGAAGCGACCGGAATGGTGATTACCCGGACGCCGGGCCCGAAAGAGGCAGCTCGCTCGGCAGTGTCATCGGTGCAGCCATTGGCGACTACTAGCACATTGAGCGCATCCGGGGATGCGGCCGGCCCGAGCTGCCCGAGCAGCCGCCCGATCACCCGGCCTTCGTTATTCGCGGGAATCACGACAGTCGTCATAGCCAGACAGTATGGACGAGGGAGCAACCGGAATGCGGCTGCTTGGCGGTAAAGCGCGGCCTAAGAGTTAGCGCTGACAGGAAAGCGCGCAGGTATTTCCCGTTTAACGGATATATGCGTGGCTTGTCAGCGCATATATTGTTAATACGGCACTGACCGGGCAGTCCGGCCGGCCCCGAATCGCCGGTGCCGGGCGGCAATTTCGCGCCAACCGGGCACCTTCTCCATTGAGCCGTATATCGTGTGCCCGGGCACGGCGGGACGGCTGCTGGCAACAGCGGGGCCGGGCTATCGGCCGACCGCCCGGGAACGGCACACCCTGGGAGTACGGAAATGCCGGATAAACGCGGGCAGTCGCTGCACCGGCCGGCCGCCGGAGCGGACACGGGAGTCATCGCCGGCTACCCGGCATCGCGTGGCCGCGGCGAGGCGCTCATCCTCGGCGCCGGCGCGCGGCTGCGGTCGGGAACCGTGCTCTACGACGGCACGGTCATCGGCCGGCGCCTGCAGACCGGGCACGGGGCCGTGGTGCGGGAGGGCTGCGCGCTGGGCGACGACGTCTGCGTCTGGAGCCATAGCGTCATCGACTACGGCTGCCGCATCGGCAGCCGGGTGAAGATCCATTGCAACTGCTATGTCGCGCAATATACCGAGCTTGACGATGATGTCTTCCTGGCGCCCGGCGTGAGCATCGCCAATGATCTCTACCCGGGCGACCAGCGGTCGGCCGACATCATGGCCGGGCCGAAAATAGGCGCGGCGGCGCAGGTCGGGGTCAACGTGACGATCTTGCCGTACGTGCGAATCGGGGCTGGCGCCTTGATCGGCGCCGGCGCCGTCGTCACCCGCGACATCCCGGCCGGGATGATCGCGTTCGGCAATCCGGCCCGGCCGCGGGGCAAGGTCGCCGAATTGCCGAAGGTGGATGATCGCGTCGTCGCCGAAGCGCAGTCGGTGAGCCGTTACCGGCTGCTGGCCGGCCGCGGCGGGCCAGGCAATGGGCGGCAGGCGGATTAAGTTAAGTCCGGGCATATCGCCGGATATTCCGTTTTGAGCTGGTAAGAAAGCGCGGCGGGCCGGGCCCGGCTGAAGCGCATGCGTGGCAGCGCTTAATTGCGCACGCTACAATTCCTGAGCCAGCGGGATTTGGGTCGGCGGGCAAGGTTCCGGGCCAGGTCATAATGCGCCCTGATTTGCGCCGGATTGAATCGGCGTGACGTCAGGTGCCGGATGAGCGCGGCGAGTGCCGATACGTACCAGGGGAGGCAGCAATCAGCACGCGCGGACAGGCGTCGGCGATCGGATTAGCGGTCATCGGCGCGGGCTACTGGGGGCCTAACCTCGTCAGGACCGCGGTCGCCACGGCGGGGATCCGGCTGAGATGGCTCTGCGACCTGGACGTGGCCCGGGCCCGGGCCGTGCTGGGAGACCACACCACGGTGCGGGCCACGCCGAGCTTCGACGACGTGCTCGATGATCCGGCGGTGACGGCGGTCGCGATCGCAACCCCTGCGGCGACGCATTTCGAGCTGGTCAGCGCCGCGCTGGCGGCCGGCAAGCACGTCCTGGTGGAGAAGCCGCTGACCTCGTCGGCCGCCGAGGCAGTCAAGCTCATCGAGGCGGCGCGCGAGTCCGGGCTCGTGCTGATGTGTGATCACACGTACTGCTATACGCCGGCCGTGCGCCAGGTCAGGGAGATAGTCCGGCGCGGGGACATCGGCGACATCCAGTTCGTCGACTCGGTCCGGATCAACCTCGGCCTCGTCCAGCCGGACGTCGACGTGCTGTGGGACCTGGCCCCGCACGACCTGTCGATACTCGACTTCGTCCTGCCCGAGCAGGTCGCGCCGGTCGCGGTCGCCGCGCACGCCGCCGACCCGATCGGCGCCGGCCGTGCGTGCCTGGCCTACCTGACGGTCTGGCTGTCCACCGGCGCGCTCGCCCACGTGCACGTCAACTGGCTGAGCCCGACCAAGATCCGGACAACGGTCTTCGGCGGCTCCCGGCGGACCATCATCTGGGACGACATGAACCCGGCGGCACGGCTGGCCATCCACGATCGCGGCGTGGAGCGCCGGCCGGGCGGCGCGCTGGCCGGCGACGAGCGGCGGCAGGCTCTGGTGTCCTACCGGATCGGCGACATACGCGTGCCGACGCTGCCCGAGCGGGAAGCGCTGCTGTCGGTGATGGCGGAATTCGCCGATGCGATCTCGGCCCGGCGGCAGCCGCTGACCGACGGCGCGGCCGGCCTGCGGGTGCTCACGCTGCTTGAGGCGGCCTCGCTGAGCGCGGAGCGCGGTGGCGCACGCATCCGGCTCGGAGCAAAGGAAGGCAGATGATCAAAGCGCAGCGCTGCCTCGTCACCGGCGGGGCGGGCACCATCGGCTCGACGATCGTGGACCAGCTTATCTGCGCCGGCGCGGCACAGGTGACGGTGCTTGACAACCTCACCCGGGGCCGGCCAGGCAACCTGGCTCGCGCGCTGGCTGCGGGGAACGTCCGGCTGGTCCAGGGCGACATCAGGGACGCGAAGCTGGTCCGCGAGCTGATGGCCGGGACGGACCTGGTGTTCCATCAGGCCGCCATCAGGATCACCCAGTGCGCGACCGACCCGCGGCTCGCGCTTGAGGTACTGGTCGACGGGACCTATGGGGTCATCGAGGCCGCGGCCGAGGCCGGCGTGCGCAAGCTCGTGGCGGCGTCCTCGGCCTCGGTGTACGGCCTCGCCGAGGAGTTCCCGACGCCGGAACATCACCATCCCTACGCCAACGACACCATTTACGGCGCGGCCAAGACGTTCAACGAGGGCCTGCTGCGCAGCTTCCGCCAGATGCGCGGCCTGGACTACGTGGCGCTGCGCTACTTCAACGTGTACGGCCCGCGGATGGACATCCACGGCCTGTACACCGAGGTCCTGATCAGGTGGATGGAGCGGATCGAGGCCGGCCGGCCGCCGCTGATACTCGGGGACGGCAGCGTGGCGATGGACTTCGTCTTCACCGAGGACATCGCGCGGGCCAACCTGCTCGCCGCCGCCAGCGACGTCACCGGCGAGGTGTTCAACATCGGCAGCGGCACCGAGACCAGCCTCGCCGAGCTCGCCGAGATCATGCTCACGGTGATGGGCAGCGACGCCGCGCCCGAGTTCGGGCCGCCGCGCGGCGTGAACTCGGTGACCCGGCGGCTGGCCGACATCTCGCTGGCCGCGGATCGCCTGGGCTGGAAGCCCGAGGTGAGCCTGGCCGACGGGCTGCGCGCGCTGGTGTCGTGGTGGCGGGCGGAGCGCCAGGGCGGCCCGCGATGACGATCCCGGTGATGCGGCCCTGGCTCGGCCCGGAGGAGGCGGCCGCCGCCGCGGCGGCCGTCAGCTCCGGCTGGGTGGCGCAGGGCCCGCGGGTCGCCGAATTCGAGGAGGCGTTCGCGGCGGCGATCGGCGCCGGGCACGCGGTCGCGCTCTCCTCGTGCACCGCCGGCCTGCACCTCGCCCTGGTCGCGATCGGCATCGGGCCCGGCGACGAGGTCATCGTCCCGTCCCTGTCGTTCATCGCCACCGCCAACGCCGCCAGGTACACCGGTGCCGAGCCCGTCTTCGCCGACGTCGACGGCGCCACGCAGAACCTGACCCCGGCTACCGTCGAGCCGCGGCTGACCAGCCGGACCCGCGCCGTCATCGTGGTCGACCAGGCGGGCGTGCCCGCCGACCTGGCGGCGATCCAGGCGCTTTGCGAGCCGCGCGGCATCGAGGTGATCGAGGACGCCGCCTGCGCCGCTGGCTCGGTCTACCGTGGCAGGCCGGCCGGCGCCGGCGCGCGCCTCGCGGCCTTCTCCTTTCACCCGCGCAAGCTCCTCACCACCGGCGAGGGCGGGATGCTGGTCACGCCGGACGGCGAACTGGCCGCCCGGCTGCGCCGCCTGCGCGAGCATGGCATGGACGTCAGCGCCGCGCAGCGGCACGCCAGCCGCCAGCCGGTGATCGAGCGCTACCTGGAGGTCGGCTTCAACTACCGGATGACTGACGTCCAGGCCGCGATCGGGCTCGTCCAGCTCGGCAAGCTGGCCGCGCTGGTCGCGCGGAGGCGGGCGCTGGCACGGCGTTACCAGGACCTGCTGGCCGGGCTCGGCGGCCTGGCCACGATCGGCGATCCGGCCCATGGCACTACCAACTTCCAGTCGTTCTGGGTGCTGCTGCCCGCCGGTTTCCCGGTGGGCAGGGACGACCTGATGCGCACGCTGGCCGGCGCCGGGGTATCCGCCCGGCGCGGCATCATGGCGGCGCACCTCGAGCCTGCCTATGCCGGCCGGCCGTGCGCGCCGCTGCCGGTGACGGAGCGGCTGTCGGCGTCGTCCCTGATCCTCCCGCTCTTTCACGAGCTGACCGAACCGGAGCAGCAGCACGTCGTCTCCGTCATCGCGGCGGCGGCCGGCCAGCGGGCCGGCGGCGCGATGACTGCCGTGCACGCCGACTGAGCGGCGCGGCATGAAGCACTCGCGCGCGGCGACAAGCTCCCTGGGCGGCCTGGCGTCCCGGGCGCTGGGCTGGAGCTTTGCCAGCAACCTGGTCGGCAGGCTCGGCACGCTCGGCATCGGCGTGGTGCTCGCCCGCCTGCTGGGCCCGCACGCTTTCGGCACCTATGCCGTCGCTTACGTCGCGCTGGTGGCCGTGCTCAGCTTCAACGAGCTCGGCGTGAGCCTGGCGATCGTGCGGTGGGAGGGCGACCCCGCCGAGATCGCGCCGACCGTCGCGACGGTCTCGCTGGTCTCCAGCGCGGCGATCTACGCCGGCTGCTTCGCCGCCGCGCCCGCGTTCGCGGCGGCGATGGGGGCGATGAGCCTCGCCGTCGGCCGGATGAGCGGCGCGCTGGCGTCCGGGATCTTGTTCGTCACGTTCTCCCCGGTGCGTTTCGGGTTCGACCGCGCCCGGGCGCGTGCCCTGTTCCGGTTCGGCCTGCCGCTGGCCGGCTCCAGCCTCATCGTGTTCGCGGTGGCCAACGTGGACCAGCGCGCCGTCGCGCCCGCGGTGTTCTCCCGGCTGCAGCATGACCGGGCGGCCATGCGCACCGGATTCCTGTCCGCGGCCGGCCTGCTCGGCTCGGTCACCATGCCGATATGCCTGCTCATCTGCGGATCTGCGGCGCCGCTGCTGGCCTTCGCCTACGGCCCGCGGTGGGTGCCGGCCGCGCACGCCCTGATGTGGCTTGCCGTGCTCGGCGCGCTCCGGATCATCTTCGAGCTCGTCTACGACTTCTTCGTCGTCCTCGCCAGGTCCCGTGTCGTCTTCACCACCCAGCTGGTGTGGCTGGTGGCGCTCGTGCCCGCGCTGATCGCGGGATCCCGGGCGGCCGGCATCGCTGGGGCGGGCATGGCTGAGGTTGCCGTGGCCGCTGGCGTCGTGCTGCCCTGGTACCTGGGCGAGCTGAGCAAGGTCGGCATCAGCCGCCGCGCCATGGCCGCCCGGCTCTGGCTGCCTGTGCTGGCCGCGGCGGCGGTCGGCGCGGCGGCGGCCACGGCAGCCGCCGTTATCCCGGCCAGCCTCGCCGCGCTCGCTGCCGGGGGACTGGCGGCGCTCGCGGCGATCGGGCTGCTCGGCTACGCGATGCGGGCCGCGATCGGCGAGCTCCGGCCGGTGCTCGGGCTGCGGCGGAACGCGGCGCACGCAGCCGCGGCCGGGCCCGCCGTGGCGGCCGATGCGCCGAGCGATACGGCGGCCGATGCGGCGGCCGCCGCCGGCGCGGCCGCCGGGCTGGCCGCGGGGTTCGACGAGCTGGCGGATCCCGGTCCGCTGGATGCGGCAGTTCCCTGGCCGGCCGCGCATGACATCACCGGCCCGCGGCCGGCCTACCGTGACATCACCGGCCCGCGGCCGGCCTACCGCGACATCACCGGCCCGCGGCCGGCGCACCGCGGCCCGACCGGGCCGCCTGGCCGCCGGGACGCGGCCGGGCAGCC
>WNGG01023736.1_pt1 | contig 11661 bp, 13 predicted proteins | sample 5400661 | NCBI WGS metagenome assembly WNGG01 (sample SAMN13153372, study PRJNA577476) | soil metagenome | isolation source: 100 cm soil or saprolite under Garry oak tree replicate 1 | place: USA:California | collected 2016-06-15 | reverse complement strand
CCGGGCTCGCGCCAAGGCTCGCTCCGGCGGACAGCGAAAGACCCGGCCGCGGAAGGCAGACTGCCGCCAGCGGCCGGGTCATGGCCGTTATCAGGCCTCGGGGGCAGCCTCCGGGGCGGCCTCGAGGACGGCCTCGATCTCCAGGTTCAGGAGGATCTTGTCGGAAACCACCACGCCGCCGTTCTGCATCGGCGCGGTGAAGTTGACGTTGAAGTCCCGCCGGTTGAGCTCGCCGGTCGCGGTGAACCCGGCGCGGGTCCCGCCGAACGGGTCCGGGCCGAAGCCGTTCAGCTCCAGCTTCAGCGACACGTTCCTCGTGACGCCCTTGAGCGTGAGCTCGCCGTCGAGCACGTAGTCGCCGTCCTCTTCGCGGACGCCGGTCGAGCGGTAGGTCATCGTCGGGTAGGTCTCGACCTCGAAGAAGTCGGCCGACCTGATGTGCTGGTCACGCTGCTCGTTGCCGGTGATGATCGATGCGAGGTCGATCTCGGCGGTCACCGAGGAGGCCAGCGGGTCCTCGCCGGTGACGATCTTGCCGGAGAAGGTGTTGAACCTGCCGCGGACCTTGCTGACCATCATGTGCCGGGCGGAGAAGCCGACCTCGGAGTGCACCGGGTCGATGTTCCACGTGCCGGCGACATAGCCGGGAATGCTGGTCTGCGTGGTCGCTGCGGTCATGGCGTGCTCCTCGTTGCTCGTAGCTAAGTTGTTGAACACTCAATAAATAGCACGGTAGCGGTCTGTTGTCAAACGTTCAACCACTTTCCCGCGCCCTGTATCCTAGGTTCGTGAGCGCCTCGGAGACCCGCTGGCTGACCGCCGGCGAGCAGCTGGCCTGGCGGCAATTCGTGACTGCCTGCCTGACCGTGTTCAGCGCGGTCGAGGCGCAGCTGCAGCACGAGGCCGGCCTGCCGCACGGCTACTACGAGATCCTGGTGCGCCTGTCGGAGGCGCCCGACCGGGCACTGCGGATGAGCCAGCTGGCTGAGGCGTCCGCATCGAGCAAGAGCCGCCTGTCGCATGCTGTCGCGCGGCTGGAGGAACGGGGCTGGATCCAGCGGGTGGACTGCCCGACCGACCGCCGCGGCCAGGTGGCGCACCTCACCGATTCGGGATCCGCCGCGCTCGCCGAGGCCGCTCCCGGGCATGTCGCCCAGGTCCGGCGATCTCTGGTCGACGTGCTCACCCCGGAGCAGCTCGGCCAGCTACGGGAGATCAGCGCGGCGATCATCGCGGCCGCGGACCAGCCCCGCGGCCCGGCGGCCGGTATCCTCGACTGCAACGCGCAGACGGAGACGAGTAGCCCGGGAGCAGGCGAGCCGGAGAGAGCCGCCGCCAGCTGAGAAGGCGGCCTCGCGCCCTGTGGTGAAGACCCTCCCGAGTGCGGGGAGGAACGGCTGCCGCGGCGCGGCCGCCCAATGCCCCGCCGGCCTGCCCCCGTTACCGGGCATGAACGAGGCCGCGGCCAGCCTGCGGGCAGGCGGCGGCGAAGTGCGGTGGCACCGCGAGTTCCCTTCTCGCCCGCGTCGATGACCTTCCTGATCGTCCGGGACCGCTCCGGCCTCGCCCAGGCGGTGCTGACCGACCCGGCCGCGATCAGGGCCGCCGCGCTGCCGGAGGAGACCGTCATCCGGGTCGAGGGGACGGTCACCGCCAGCCGGCAGGCGCCGGGCGGGGCCGAGATCACCGCGCCAGTGATCACGCCGCTGTCCGGGCCGGCCGCGCCGCCGCCGTTCGACCTGTACCGGCCGGCCGTGACCGCCTCGCTGCCCGCGATACTCGACGGCGCGCCGACCACGCTCCGGCATCCGCTGTTGCGGGCGCCGTTCGAGATCGCCGCGGCCAGCGTGGCTGGCTTCCGTGGCGCGCTCGCTGGCCTCGGGTTTACCGAGATACACACGCCCAAGATCGTCGAGTCCGCCACCGAGTCGGGCGCGAACGTGTTCGGAATCGACTACTTCGGGAAGCCCGCCTACCTGGCGCAGTCGCCGCAGTTCTACAAGCAGGCCATGGTCGGGGTGTTCGAGCGGGTCTTCGAGGTCGGCCCGGTCTTCCGGGCCGAGCCGCACGACACCGCCCGGCACCTCGCCCAGTACACCAGCCTGGACGCTGAGCTTGGCTTCATCACCGACCACCAGGACGTGATGGCGCTGCTGCGGGAGGTGATCGCCGCAATGGTTGCGGCAGTGGGCCGAAACTCCCGTTACCCCGCGGAACTTCTCGGCCTGACGCTGCCACAGGTGCCCGGGCAGATCCCGCGGATCCACTTCGCCGACGCGCAAGAACTGCTGGCCGGCTCCGGCCAGGACCCGCGCGGCGAGCCCGACCTCGCCCCGGCGCACGAGCGGTGGCTGTCGGAGTGGGCGCTGCGCGAGCACGGCTCGGAATTCCTGTTCGTGACCGGCTACCCGATGGCCAAGCGGCCGTTCTATACCCACCCCGACCCGGCCAGGCCGGGCTACTCGAACGGCTTCGACCTGCTGTTCCGCGGCATGGAGCTGGTGACAGGCGGGCAGCGGCTGCACCGGCACGAGGATTACCTCGCCGCGCTGGCCTGCTGCGGCGAGGATCCCCGGCCGTACGCCGGTTACCTGCAAGTGTTCGCGCACGGCATGCCGCCGCACGGCGGGTTCGCGATCGGGCTGGAGAGGTGGACAGCGCGACTGACCGGCGCCGCCAACGTGCGGTCGGTCACCTTGTTCCCGCGGGACGCCCGCCGCCTCAGCCCCTGACGGCGCCCGCCGCCCCGGTAGGGTTCGTCGCATGACGCAGCCTGACGACCTGGACAGCCTCTCCTCTGCCGAGCTGCATGACCGCGCGGTGCGCAGGGCCCTGCATCACCTCGATGCCGGGTTCCTGTGGGAACTGCTCCGGGCCATCCCGGCGGGCGAGGCCGCCGCGGGGCATCCGGACAACGCCGCCGCCGACTCGGTCAAGCTGTCCGCGCTGATCGCCGACGCGGTGGATTCCGGCAAGGGCGATATCGCCGACTCGCTGCGCCCGCTCTACCTGGATTACCTGCGCAAGCACGGCGGCTGACCCGCGGCGGCCGGGCGCGCTAGGCCAGGTCGATGATGACCTTGCCGAGTGTCCCCGCCTCGACGGCATCCTGCGCCGCGGCGCAGTCGTCCAGGGCGAACCTGCTGACCGGCAGCTCGGTGAGCGCCCCGGCGGCCAGCGCCGCGGTTATGTCGGCCGCCGCCTGGCCGAGCGCGGCGGGCGGCACCCCGTACAGCAGCACGAACCGCAGCGCCAGGTTGGCCGTCATGCAGGCCCGGACCGGCAGGACGGGATCGGCGGGCTCGGCGGCGTAGGTCACGATGCGCCCATGCGGCCGGGTGACGGCCAGGTCCAGCTGCAGGTTCGCGCCGAGCGCCAGCTCGATCACCCGGTCCACCGGCGGGCCGAGCGCGCGGATCTGGCCCGCGGCGTCGGCGTCACGGTAGTTGACCACGTGATCGGCGCCTGCCCTGGCGGCGAGCTCGGCCTTCCGCGGGCCGCTGACCGTCGCGATCACCCTGGCGCCCGCGTGCCTGGCCAGCTCGATGGCGAAGTGGCCGACCGCGCCGGCGCCGCCGGCGACCAGCACCGTCTGGCCGTCGATGGGGCCGTCAGCGAACAGGCACCGGTGCGCGGTCATGGCCGGAACGCCCAGGCTGGCGCCGAGCTCGGCCGAGACGCCGTCCGGCAGCCTGACCGCCTGCCGCTCCGGCACGACGGTCCACTCCGCGGCCGTGCCCCAGCGCTGGCCGGCCGCGGCGAGCCACAGCCACACGCGCTCGCCGGCCCGGCCGGGGTCCACGCCCTCGCCCACCTTGTCGATCACGCCCGCGCCGTCGTGATGCGGGATCTGGAACCCGTCGATCGGCCGCGGCGTCGCGCCGGCCCGCGATTTCCAGTCGGTCGGGTTCACGCCGGAGAGCTGCAGCCTGACGCGGACCTGGCCGGGGCCGGGCTCCGGCCGGCCGACCTCCTCCACCCGCAGCACGTCGCCGGCCGGCCCGTAGCGGTCGTAGAGCGCGGCTCTCATCGTGCTGCCTCCATGCTGCTCGGCGTCAGTCCGTCGTACCGATCATTTCACTGCCGCGAACGGTGGCAGCACGCCCAGCGGAGGCATGCGCATCAACCACGTCTGGCCGTCGCAGCCCGGGTGCGGCTGGTCAGCCGGGCGGCGCGGGCGGGGGCATGATCGCGTCGATCTCTGCCAGGTCGGCCGGCGACGGGATCCAGTCTGCCGCCGCGGCATTGGCCTTGACCTGCTCGGCCGACGTCGCGCCGGCGATCACCGATGAGCACCCGGGCTGGGCGGCCAGCGCCCCGACTGCCACGTCGAGCACCGTGGCGCCGCGGGATTCCGCCCATCCGATCAGCGCCTCCACCCGGCGCAGCTTCCGCTCGGTCACGTACTCCGGCCGGCCTGCCAGCCGGGAGCCTTCCGGCACCGCCTGGCCGCGCCGGATCTTGCCGGTCAGCAGGCCGTTGGCCAGCGGGAAGTAGGGAAGCACGCCGAGGCCGAAATGCCGGGCCGCGGGCACGACCTCCGCCTCGGCCTCCCGCTCAAGCAGCGACCAGTGGTTCTGCGCGGAGATGAACGCGGCGCAGCCGAGATCCCGCGCTACGCCCGCTGCCTCGGCGAGCTGCCAGCCGGTGAAGTTGGAGTGCCCGATGTAGCGGACCTTGCCCGCCGTGACAAGCTCGCCCAGGGCGGCCAGGGTCTCGGCGATGGGGGTCGCCGGATCCGGCGTGTGCATCTGGTAGAGGTCGATGTAGTCGGTCCTGAGCCGGCGCAGCGAATGCTCCACCGCGTGGCGGATGTAGCCGCGGCCGCCCTTGGCGCCCGCGGCCGGCCCGTAGCCCATGTCGGCGCCCTGATGCCCGAACTTGGTGGCCAGCACCACCTCGTCGCGGCGGCCGGCCAGGACCTCGCCGAGTATCTCCTCGGAGCGGCCGTTCCCGCCGTACATGTCCGCCGTGTCGAATAGGGTGATTCCCGCCTCGATGGCCGCGTCCACGACCGCGTGGGTGGCGTCGGCGTCCAGCCGGCGGCCGAAGTTGTTGCAGCCGAGCCCGGCCACTGATACGAGAAGCCCCGAGTAGCCCAGCGTCCTGTACCGCATTGCCCTGCCTTCGCCGGATCCGATCCTGCCCGGCACCGATCGTACCGAGGCCCGGCCCCCGGCGCGGCGCCGCCCGCCGGGCGAGATGGCGCGGGGCGCGCGGGCGTCATGCCGCATGCCGGGCAAATGCCACCTGCCGGCGGCGGGCGAAGGTCGCGCATGCCGGCTGCCGAAGATCACAAAACGTCGTAAGTCTGAGGACTAGCCTGATATCGCATATGCGATATCATGAAGTGAGTAACATGACTCAACAAGTCCATTACGCAATTGCTTCTGATTTCGCCGGAAAGGCACAGCTAAGCTCGTTTCCGCTGAGTGACTGGTGGCCCGGCACGCTGATCCCCGTGCCCGGGGCCGCTGAGGAGGGAGCGCGAGTCATGGCAGATGGCACAGGCGGGCCGACGGTACTTCGCATCCTGCTCGGCACCCAGCTGCGCCGCCTCCGCGAGGCCCGCGGCATCACCGCCCAGGAGGCTGCGCGCGCGATCAGGGGCTCGGAGTCCAAGATCAGCCGTATCGAGCTCGGCCGGAACGCCGTGCGCGAGGTCGACATCGCCGACCTGCTGAGCCTCTACGGCGTTACCGACCCGGACGAGCGGGAACAGCTCCTGTCCCTGGCCAGCCAGGCCAACCAGCCTGGCTGGTGGCACCGCTACCAGGACGTCCTGCCGAGCTGGTTCCAGGCTTACGTCGGGCTGGAGGAATCGGCCGAGTCCATTCGCAGCTATGACATGCAGTTCGTGCCCGGCCTGCTGCAGACCGAGGAGTACGCGGCCGCGGTCATCGCGCTCGGCGACTTCGCCGAGGAGGAAGCCGAGCGCCTGGTGTACCTGCGCAAGGAGCGGCAGCGCCGGTTCAGCAGCGGCGGCCTGCGGCTGACCGCGATCATCGACGAGCTCGCGCTCCGCCGCCCGGTCGGCGGCCCGGAGGTGATGCGAGCGCAGCTGGGGTACCTGCGGGACATCTGCGACCGGCCCGCCTTCACCATGCAGGTGACGCCGTACCCGCTCGGCGCCCACGCCGCCCCGGCCAGCTTCAGCATCCTGCAGTTCGCCACGCCGGACCTGCCGGACATCGTGTACGTGGAGCACCTGACGAGCGCCATGTACCTGGATAAGGCGACCGACGTAGAACGCTACGCGGCTGCCATGGACAGGCTCAGCGCGATCAGCGCAACGCCGAACGAATCCAAGGACATCATTCGCGCCTTGCTCGAGGATTTGGAGGGATCCCGATGAGCAGCATCAGCAATGGCATGCCCGCTAGCGCGCTGGCCGACATCAGCTGGATCAAGAGCCGTCACAGCGGCCCGACCGGCGGGAACTGCGTCGAGGTGGCATTCCTCGCGGAGGGCGATGTGGCCCTCCGCAACTCCCGGCATCCGGACGGCCCGGCGCTGGTTTTCACCCGCGCCGAATGGGACGCATTCCTCGGCGGCGCGGGCGATGGCGAGTTCAGTTACCCCGCGGGAGCCTGATCGCCGTGCTTGCCCGCCCAGCGCGGGCGAGCAAAGCGAAGTCGGCCCCGGGGGTTGCCCCCCGGGCAGCACCGCCTCCCTGGCCCGCGCTCCGGCAGACCAGGGAGGCCGTGGCACCGCGGCGACGGCTAGCCGACCGGCAGGTCGAACTCGCCGTTCTTTACGCCCGAGACGAAGGCATTCCATTCACGGCGGTCGAAGATGTGTGCGGCCTTACCCGTGTCCTTGGAGTCGCGGAGCGCAACATGGCCGTCGGGCAGGTGGGCGACTTCGACACATCCCTCGGCGCTGCATGCCCGGCTCTTGATCCACTGCGCACCGGTGAGGTCGGGTTTCATCCGACTGTCCTCTCTGTTGATCATTTGACTTGATTGGCCAGCGTAGAGATCAGATCTGTCGAGTTGGCCGGCGACAATGCCGCTGCCCGCAAGAGGTCGAAACCCTCCGCGCACAGGCGCACGTCCTTGTCCCGCTCCAGGTACGCCTGCCCGGCGACACCCTCGGTGTAGACGACGTCGGGATCATAGCGCTCGGGGAACTCCAGCAGGCAGAAAGGCCCATTCAGGAAGGGATGCGGGCCGCTGGAGAATGGCAGCACCTGCAGCGTCACGTTCGGCCACAGGCTCGCGTCCGCCAGGTGGACAAGCTGGTGGTGCATAATCTCCGGCCCGCCGATGGTCCGGCGCAGCACCGACTCGTCCAGGATCAGCCACAGCTCCAGCGGATCCGGGCGCAGCAGCGCCTCCTGCCGCTGCATCCGCACGGTCACCATCCGCTCGATCTCGTCCGCCGTCAGCTTCCTGCGGACCGTGGTCATCACCTCGCGGGCGTAGTCCTCGGTCTGCAGCAGGCCGTGCACGACCACGGACTCGAAGGCGCGCACGGACGACGCCTCGGCCTCCAGCCCCACGTAGATCCCGAATCCGGTGGGCAGCAGGTCCTCGTATACCGCCCACCAGCCCTTGCGGTGGCCCTCCCTGGCCATGTCGACGAGGACCTGGCGCTGCCCCGGGTCGTCGACCCCGTACATTTCCAGCATCGCCGTCAGGTAGGCCGACCTGGTCGGCGCCTTGCCCGTCTCGATGCGCGACAGCGCAGCCGCCGTAACTCGGTGCCCAGGCGGCGCCGACGGACGGTCGGGCCGATCGACACGGTCATCTCGCCTCCCCGGTGGGGGCCAACGGGCGCAACGCGGCGGGCGGACTCCAGCCGGTTTACCGGCCGTTGCCGCCGCGCTGAGCTGGACTTGAGGATCACCATACAGGAGAAACAGTGCGTATATGAGATCCCAATTGAGATTTCGTGCGTGATATTTGTCCCACGCACTTGCGTCCCATGCACTCCCAGACCATGATGAAACCCGAGCGCCCCGGCCACTGCTGGCGCGGGGACGGCGCCAGCCGCCGGCTGCGGTGCTCGCCATTTTCCGGGCGCAGAACCGGGGAGGGAGCGGACCAGAGATGGCAATCATGGCCGTTGACGCCAGCGACGCAACCGCGGACCTGGCCTTGATGACGGGCGCCAGTGTCTTAGCCAGCCTGACAATTCCGGGCCGTGCGGAGCACGTATCAGAGGCCAGGTCGTTAGTGCGCAAGGCCATCGGGGCGGACAATCCCGCTGCCGACGCGGCCGTCCTGCTCACGTCCGAGATAGTGACGAACGCGGTACTGCACAGCGATTCCCGTCGCGCTGGCGGGACCATCCTGCTGCTGGTCACCGAGGTCAGCGGAGGCCTGCGGGTCGAGGTCACGGACAACGGATCCGACCTCGGCGCGCCGGTGGTGAAGGGCGACGTCTACGCCTCGGACGGACACGGCTTATACCTGGTGCAGGCCCTGGCCGACCAGTGGGGCTATGTCCGTGACCGGACCGGGACCACGGTGTGGTTCTGGCTCCGCTCGGCGGCGCCCGCCCGGCGCCGGCGGCGCCGCTGACCCGGCCGTGCCGCCGGGCTAGGAGCGCCGTGCCGGGCTCGGCCGCCGGCCGTGGCCGCCGCCCGCCCGCTTCTCCCGTAGCCGCATCGTTACCTGCACCGGGCTGCCCGCGAAGCCGAACTCCTCGCGGAGCCTGCGCTCGATGAACCGCCGGTACCCGGCCTGCAGGAAACCCGAGGTGAACAAGACGAAATGCGGCGGGCGCACGCCCGCCTGGGTGGCGAACAGGATCTTCGGCTGCCTGCCGCCGCGGGCTGGCGGCGGCGTCGCCGCCACCAGCGCGGCAAGCCAGGTGTTGAGCCGCCCCGTCTGCACCCGCGTCTCCCAGCCGTCCAGGGCGCGCCGCAGCGCGGGGACGAGGCGGTCCACGTGCCAGCCGGTGGCGGCCGAGATGTTCACCCGGGGCGCCCACCGCGCGGTGTACAGCTGCCGGTCGATCTCCTTGTCAAGGAAGTTCCTGCGGTCTTCGTCGACGAGGTCCCACTTGTTGTAGGCGATCACCAGCGCCCGGCCCGCCTCGATGGCCATCGAGATGATCCGCAGGTCCTGCTCGGCGAGTGGCTCGCTGGCGTCCACCAGCACGACGGCGACCTCAGCCCGGTCCAGCACCCGCTCGGTCCGCAGCGCGGCGAAGTAGTCGGCGCCCTGCGCCTCGCGCACCCGCCGGCGGATCCCGGCCGTGTCGACGAACCGCCAGACGGTCCCGCCGAGCTCGATGAGCTCGTCCACCGGATCCCTGGTCGTGCCGGCCGCCTCGTCGACAAGCACCCGCTCCTGGCCGGCCAGCCTGTTCAGCAGGCTGGACTTCCCGACGTTCGGGCGGCCGATGAGCGAGACCCGGCGCGGGCCGCCCTCGTCGCCGAACGGCTCGGCCGGCCCGGGCGGGAGCGCAGCAAGGATCAGGTCGAGCAGGTCACCGCTGCCGCGCCCGTGCAGCGCGCTGACCGGGCACGGCTCGCCGAGCCCGAGTGACCACAGCGAGGCGGCGGCTGGCTCGCCCGGCGCGTCGTCCACCTTGTTGGCGGCCAGCACGACCGGCTTGCCGGACCGGCGCAGCACGGCAGCCACGGCGGCGTCGGCGTCGGTCACCCCGACGACCGCATCGACCACGAACAGGACCGCGTCCGCGGCGTCCACCGCGACGCGGGCCTGCGCCGCGACCCGGGCCGCGAGGCCCCGGGAGCCTTCCGTCGCGGGCTCCCAGCCACCCGTGTCCACCAGCGTGAACGCCCGGCCGCGCCAGGCCGCGTCGTAGGTGACCCGGTCCCTGGTTACCCCCGGGGTGTCCTCCACCACCGCCTGGCGGCTGCCGAGGATGCGGTTAACCAGCGTGGACTTGCCGACGTTGGGGCGGCCGACCACGGCGATGACGGGGGCGGGGCCGCTGTCGCCGGGCTGGCCGCCCGGCCCGGCCCCGTCGTCTGGCCCGTCGGCGCCATCCGGGCCGCCCGGCCGGCTCAGGTCACCCACGCGGCGCCCGCCGTCCGGCTCATCGCCAGCGAGACGATCTTCTGCACGACCTCATCCAGCCCGATCCCGGTCGAGTCGATCTCCACCGCATCGGCCGCCCTGGCCATCTGCGCGGCGTCCTTGCGGTCGCGCCGGGCCTGCTCGGCCTGGGTCAGCGCGACCGTGGTGGCCGGCTCGGCGGCGAGGTCCGCGTGGCGCCTCGTCGCGCGCGCCGCCTCGCTGGCGGTCAGGAACACCTTGACCTGCGCCTCGGGCGCGACCACCGCGCCGATGTCGCGGCCCTCGGCGACGATTCCCTGGCCGGCCGCGACCGCCGCCGCGATGACCTGCCGCTGCATCGCGATCAGGTGCGCCCGCACCTGCGGCACCGCCGCCACGGGGCTGACCGCGTTGGACACCTCGCGGGTGCGGATAGCCGCAGCGACGTCGGTCCCGTCTACCTGGATCGACGGGGCGCCCGCGTCGGTGCCCACCTCGATGACCGCGCCCGCCATGTCCGCGGTTATCGCCGCCGGGCTGTAAAGGTCGACGCCGCGCCTGAGTAGCCACCAGGTCAGCGCACGGTACATCGCCCCGGTATCCAGGTAGCGCAGGCCGAGTGCGCGGGCCACCCCCCGCGCGGCGCTTGACTTGCCGGATCCTGCCGGGCCGTCGACGGCGATGACGAGCCCGGGGTACTGGCCTGGTTCAGCCGAATTGGTCACGCAGGCGATGTTACCGGCGAACCGGCCAGCCGCCGGCCGCGAGCGCCTGGGCGAGCGCTGCGGCAGCCTCCGGGCTGACCGACAGCTCGAGCACGCCGGCCGGCAGTCCCGGCGAGTGCTCGATCCGAACGTCCTCGATGTTGATCCCGGCCGCGCCGGCCGCGTTGAAGACCCGGGCGAGCTCGCCCGGCTGGTCGCCGATCACCACCTGGATCACGGCGTAGGCCGGCGGCGGCCCGCCCTGCTTGCCCGGGATCCTCGCGACCCCGGCCCCGCCGCGGTCCAGCAAGTCGGCGAGCCGCTTCAGGGACGTGTCATCGCCGCCGGCGGCCTCGGCCAGCGCGGCGGACGCGGCGGCGAGGTCCTCGGCGATGGCCGGGAGCAGCTCGGCGGCGTGCGCGGCGTTGGCGGCCAGGATCTGCGTCCACAGCCGAGTGTCACCGGCCGCGATCCTGGTCACGTCGCGCAGCCCCTGGCCGGCCAGGGCCAGCGCGTCGTCGTCCGCCCGCTCCAGCCGCGCTGCCATGGCCGCCGATACCAGGTGCGGGACGTGCGAGACGAGCGCGACCCACCGGTCGTGGTCGGCGGCGGCCATCCGGGCCGGCTGGGCCCCGCAGGCGGTGGCCAGGGCGGTCACCGCGGCGGTCGCTTCCGCCGAGGTCTCCGGCTCCGGGCAGATCGCCCACGGGCGGCCGAGGAACAGGTCCGCGCGCGCGGCCGCGGGGCCGGACCGCTCTCGCCCGGCGAGCGGGTGCCCGGGCACGAAGGTGGTCATGTCGCAGCCGAGCTCGCGGGCCCGGGTCAGCGGCAGCTCCTTCACGCTGGCGACGTCGGTGTACCAGCGGGCCAGGCCGCGTTCCTGCGCGGCGGCCAGCGCGGCGGCGATGGCGGCCGGGGGCACGGCCAGCACGGCGATGTCGGCCCTGCCGCCGGGCGGCCCCGCCGCGGGCAGCGGGTCG
>WNGG01009007.1_pt1 | contig 11663 bp, 12 predicted proteins | sample 5400661 | NCBI WGS metagenome assembly WNGG01 (sample SAMN13153372, study PRJNA577476) | soil metagenome | isolation source: 100 cm soil or saprolite under Garry oak tree replicate 1 | place: USA:California | collected 2016-06-15 | reverse complement strand
GGACTTCGAGATCACGGCCAAGCACCTGCAAGATGCGGCCCGGCGCGAGCGCGTGACGCTGCGCAAAGGCGACACGGTGCTCATCCGCACCGGCTGGGGCCAGTACTTCAAGGGCGACCCCGTGAAGTACGCCGGCGAGGCATCGCCGGGCCTCGGGCTTGACGGTGCGAACTATCTGATCAAGATCGGGGCGCGCGTCGTCGGCAACGACACGCTCACCTTCGAAAAGCGACCGCCCGTCGTGAAGGAGCCGAAGTTTCAGGTGTTCCCCGTGCACATGCGGCTCATCGCCGACTCGGGCATCTACATCATCGAGAACCTGGACCTGGAGGCGCTCGCGAAAGCAGAAGCCTACGAGTTTCCGGTGGTCGTGCCGCCGCTCAAAGTGAAGGGCGGCACGGGCTCTGCGCTGCGCGCGTTCGCGCTCGTGCCGAGATAAAAAGGGTGCGGCCGCGCGTGGCCGTGCTACGCGCGAAATCTTGGTGGCCAAGGGCGGAATCGAACCACCGACACAAGGATTTTCAGTCCTCTGCTCTACCAACTGAGCTACTTGGCCGGGCCGGTGCGCTCCGGAAAAAACCCGAAACGCGCGAAAAAGGAGCGCGAATTATAAGGGCAATTCACCTGCTCGCCAAGAATTCACCGCGATCGTCGCGAGCGCGAACTCACCGCTGCGCTATAGAAACCTGAACACCGCCGGCAGGCTCAACGTTGCCGCGCCGGCAAGCTCCAGAACAGCACCCACTCGACCGTGCGCGGGAAAAGCTCGGGCATCAGGACCACCGTGATCGGGATCGCCAGTTTGAGATAGGGCGAAAAAATGCCGTTGACGATGCATACGCCAAGCACCACCGGGAACAGGGTATCGCGATCCAACATGCGCGGTTCACTGCGCCATGCGCGGAGTGAGGCCCGCGGCGTACAGCACCATGAAAAACGTCACGCGTGCGATGGCCACCCAGAAAGCAGCGATCGGCGCGAGCGCCACCGGCGGCACGATCGAGGGCGTGATGTAGGCCACCGGCCGCATCATCCAGTCGGTGAGGCGCCGGAACCAGCGGTAGATGTAGTTGGGGGAGTCGGGCCGCAGGAAGATCGCAAACATGAAGCGCCCGATCAGCGTCCAGAACAGCACCGAGAAGGCGTAGTTCGGCAGATGGAAGTACCAGTACGACCACCAGATGTCCTGAGGTTGCATGGCGGTATCTTATGCTATAAGAACTCACTATCCCAATGGCCAGAACTCACCAACTCAGCTCCTCATGACGAGTCCGCCGGCGACCATCGCGAACCCCTTGGCCGCTGGCTGGGTTGGGCGGCTGTGGCGGCGCCTGGGAGCACGCCTGCGGCCGGCGCCGATCGCAACTGCCGATGCCCTAAAGACCTTTCTCGGGGAGCGCGCCGCCCTCATCGCCCAGAAATGCGCGATCGACTATTGCCGCGGCAAGACCGGGCTCGCGAGCTACGCCCTGTTCACCGAGAAACCATTCCTCGACGCGCTCGATGTCTGCCGCTGGGAAACATTCGTCGCCGTTCTGGGCGACCTGCTCATCGTGGCCGAGGGACACCTGCGCCCGTACGTCTCGGCCGAACAGCATCCCCGACTGCGCGAAGCCCTCATCGGAATCCATTCGGCGGTCTTGGTTTCCCTGCCCGTGCCTAGGCATCGGGCGCAAGGCTGGGACGAGGCAACTGCGGAGTTCACCACGCGGTTAAAAGCGGTGAGTCTCGGGGAACCGCGGCGGGCGCGGGATGTCGCCAATCATTCAGCTAAGCGCCTCTTCGAAACGCTGCCGATTCATGCCAGCATGCGCGCACTGGATGAGGAAGTGGTATATGGAGCCGTGCGCTTCCGCATGATCGCCGTGAGCCAGGAAATGCAACGGCGCTTCGTCGCCGCGGACCTGGTCGGGCAGTTTCTCGCCGCCCCCGCACCCTAACCCAGACCACCGAAATCACAGGCCCCACCATTGCCGAAAAATTGGCAAAATACGGAATAATCCGCCGCACCGATTTCCGACTATGAAAAAGGACCTTCGTCTATGTTCATGACTTCCGCTCAGCGTATCGCCGCAGCGAGCGCCACCGCCCTCGCGCTGACCCTCGCCGGCTGCGCCAGGGGAAAGGACGAGCAGCTCGCTTATGACGTCTGCCTGGCTGGCGCGAAAAAGGATCCGAGGTACGCCAAGGCGGCTTTCGTCACCAAGGAGAACTCGAACATTCAGGCTTCGACCGGCGATTCCGGCATACGCGTCAACATCCCCTATGAGCTCGACGGCAAGAAGGGGCTTTACCAGTGCATCGCCGACAAGCAGATCGACGGCACCTACAAGGTCACGTTCTGACGTAGCCGATAAAAAAGCAAGGCCCGCGTTGGGCGCGGGCTCCGTCGAGCGGACGCCGAACCGTCGGCTCGTCGTGCGCCTATTGTGACTGTCATGAGTTCCGTGCTCGCTTCCGCCGCGATCGAGTTCCTGCGCCAGCATGTGCCGTTCAACGATATGGACGCGGGTTCGCTCGCGCTGATCGCAGCGCGCGCCCGCCTCTCCTACCATCCGGCCGGCACACTGATTGTCGGCCCGGGCTCCGGACCCGCGGGCGTGCTGTACCTGCTCCAGCGCGGCACAGTACGGGCGCGCTTCACTTCAGGGCCGGCGCTGTTTGACGAGCTGGTGTTTGCGCCCGGCGAGCCTTTTCCGATCAGCGCGGTGGTCGGCCGGCGGGCGACGACGGCGGAATACCGCGCTACCGAAGACTCCTTCACCTACGAGATCGAGGGTTCCACGGTGGAGGAGTTGATGCTGCGCTCGCCCGTGTTCCGGCGCTACTGCACGGCTCAGATCGAATCCCTCCTGCAGCAGGCATACCGGCGCATGAGGGAGAGCTACGACGAGGAGGGAGAGCACGAGCGCGCGATGCTCACGCCGCTCGCCGAAATCCTGCGTCTCGCACCCGTAACCTGCGCGCCGGGGACGCCGCTTAAAGAGGCCCTCGAGCTGATGCAGCGGTTCCAGGTCGGCTCGGTGGTGGTCGTGAGCGAGCAAACCGCACCGCTCGGCATCTTCACCGAGCGCGACCTGCTCAGGCACAGCGCCGAGGGACGGGCCGACCCGGCGGCGCCGATCGAGCGCTTTATGACCCGCGACCCGCTCGGCCTGCCCGCAACGGCGAGCGTTCACGAAGCGGCGCTGCTGATGGCCCGGCGCGGTATCAGGCACCTCCTCGTGCTCGACGCGGGCCGTGTCAAGGGCGTGGTATCGGAGCGTTCGCTCTTCGCGCATGAGCGCTTGTCTATGCGGGCAGCGAGTCACGCCATCGAGCTGGCGCGCGACCCCGAGGGCCTGAGGGACGCCGCGGACGCGATCCGGCGCTTTGCGGCGAGCATGCTCGTCCAGGGGCTGGGCGCCGAGCCGCTCACGCAGATCATTTCCGCGCTCAACGACCGCTTGAGCGAGAGCATCGTCGCGCTCGAAGCCGCAAAGCATGATCTCGCCGGCCTGCGCTGGTGCTGGCTTGCCCTGGGCAGCGAGGGTCGCGGCGAGCAGACGATTGCTACCGACCAGGACAACGCGATCGTCTTCGAGGCAGGGGACGACGCGGCGCAGGCGCGGCTGCTCGGCTTCGCGCGCGCGGTCAATGCGACGCTCGACGCGTGCGGATTTCCGCTGTGCAAAGGCGGGATCATGGCGGGCAACCCGCAGAACTGCCTCTCTTCTGAACAGTGGCGCACCCGCTTCGCCTCCTGGCTGCGTGCACCGACGCCGCAGGCGCTGCTCGACGCGAGCATCTTTTTCGATTTCCGGCCCCTCGCGGGCGAGGCCGACCTCGCCGCGGATCTGCGCGCGTGGATCGCGCGCGCTATTCCCGGCAACGAAACGTTTCTGCATCTCATGGCCGAAAACGCGCTCGCCAGCGGCCCTCCGATCGGTTTTTTCGGCAATCTCGAACCGGGAGTGGACGCCGGCGGTATCGATCTGAAAACCCAGGGCACCCGGGTGTTTGTGGATGTCGCACGGGTGTACGCTCTCGCCGCCGGCACGACCACCACGCACACGGCGACGCGCCTGCGCGAGGCCGGCCGCGCGCTCGGCGTTCCGGGAGACGAGGTCGAATCGAGCGTGGCGGCGTTCTTTTACTTGCTGCACGTGCGGCTGCGCCGCCAGCGGGCGGGGGCAGCGGCCGTCGCCGAGGTGAACCGCATTGACCCCGCCGCGCTCAACTCGCTCGAGCGGCGCGTGCTCAAGGAATCCTTGCTTCAGGCGCGGCGCCTGCAGCGCCGGCTCGCGCTCGACTATCAGTTGTGAGCGGCTGGCTCGCGCGTCTGCTCGCTCGGGGCGCCGCGCTCACGCCCGAGCAGCGACGCCGGCTCGATGCCTGGCGTGCGTTGCCGGATCCCGTGGACGCGCCCGCAGCCGAGTCGTGCTGGGTCGTGATCGACGTGGAGTCGAGCGGGCTCGACCCCCGGCGCGACGCGCTGATCGCCGTCGGCGCGATCGTCGTCGTCGCTCGGCGCATTGCGCTCGGCCAGAGCTACTACCGCGTGCTGCGCCAGCACACGCCGAGCGGCCGGGACAACATTCTCGTGCATCGCATCGGCGCCGCCGAGCAACTCGAAGGCGCGGACCCGCGCGAAGCTCTGATCGGCTTGCTGGAATTCGCCGGCAAGGCGCCGTGCGTCGGCTATAACTCGCCGTTTGATGCCGCCATGCTCGAGCGCGCGGCGCGAATCTGGTTGGGAGAGCGCCTGCGCTTCACGTGGCTCGACCTTGCGTGGCTTGCCCGCTCGGTCGCCTCGGAGATCGCCGGCACGAGGCAGCCGCTCGACGTTTGGCTCCAGGCCTTCGGCATCGCGTCGGTGGCGCGCCACCATGCGCTCGCGGACGCCCTGGCGACGGCGCAGTTGCTGCTGGTGCTGGAACGCAAGGCCGCGAAGCAGGGTATCCGGACTGTCTCGGCGCTGCGCAAAGCGGCGGCGGGCGAGCGCTGGCTCAGTCGCGGCACGCACTGAGCCCGCGCCTACCGCGGCGCGACGCCCCGGTTACCGATCGGTGTCACTCGCAACGAAGATCGCACCCCCAGGAACGCAAGGCCCGCGTAGAGCGGGCCCTGTCCCTAGCGAACGTCGAAACCGCGGCTAGTCGTGCACTGCCCCCTTGACCCAAGCGAGCTCGCCCCTGGGAACGCGGATCGAATCGACGAATTCCTGCATTTCCTTGGACGGCGCCTGCGTCATCAGGCTCACCACCCAGGTCACCAGGAAAGCCAACGGCAGGCCGAACAGGGCGCTCGAGATGTTGCGGATGCCGAACCACTCCGCCATGCCGAAATAGCGCGTGCCGACCAGGTAATACGCGCACACCCCGAAGCCGATGACCATGCCGGCGATCGCGCCTGCGGCCGTGGTGCGTTTCCACCAGATGCCGAGCACGAGCGGCGCGAACAGCCCTGCCGCCGCCAATGAGAACGCCCAGGCGACCATCTGAATGATGCCTGCCGGGCGCGTGCCGGCGACCGCCGCCGCGACGATAGCAACGCCGACCAACAGCACGCGCGCCACCACAAGGCGCCGCACCGTGGACGCATGCGGATCGATCATCTTGTAGTAGACGTCGTGGCTCAGCGCGTTGGCGATGGCGAGCAAGAGACCGTCGGCGGTGGAGAGCGCTGCCGCGAGGCCACCTGCCGCGACCAGGCCGGAGATCACATAGGGCAGGCCGGCGATTTCCGGCATCGACAAGACGATGATGTCCTGATTGATGATGAATTCGCTCAACTGAAGGATGCCGTCCCCGTTTGCGTCCTTGATCGTCAGCAACCCCCCGACCTGGGACCAGTTCTGCACCCAGGCCGGAAGCGAACTGATTTGATGCCCGATCACGTTCGTATAGACCTCGAGCTTGGCGAATGCTGCGTACGCCGGCGCTGTAAAGTAGAGCAGGAAGATGAAGAAGATGCTCCAGCCCACCGAGGTGCGTGCGTCCTTGACGTTCGGCGTCGTGAAGTAGCGCATCAGGATGTGCGGCAGCGACGCCGTGCCAATCATCAGGGTGAGCGTCAGCGCCCAGAAATTGTTGAACTCGACCCAGCTGAACTGGCCCTTGGCGTCGACGTAGGCCGCAGCGTGCGGCTTGAGGATGCCGAGCTTCTGCTCGAGCTGGCCGATCTGCTCAAGCACCTGCCCGTAGGCGAGTTCCGGAATCGGATTCCCGAAAAGCTTCGTGGAGAGCCAGACCACCGGGATCAGGTAGGCGATGATCAGGATGATGTACTGCGCGACCTGCGTCCAGGTCACCGCCCGCATGCCGCCGAGCATCGAGCACACCAGGATGCCGAGCAGGCCGACGAAGATCGCGATCTCGAATGGGATGTCGAGGAAGCGCGAGGTGATGATGCCGATGCCGAAGCACTGTGCAACGATGTAGGTGAAGGACGCGCAGAACAGCACCACGACGCCGCACATGCGCGCGGTGTTTCCTTCATAGCGCACGCCGAGGAAGTCGGGCACCGTGAACTGGCCGAACTTGCGCAGGTAGGGCGCGAGCAGGACGCCGACCAGCACGTAGCCGCCGGTCCAGCCGAGCACGTAGCCGAGGCCGCCGTAGCCGGCCAGGTACAGGCCGCCGGCCATCGAGATGAACGAGGCCGCGCTCATCCAATCGGCGCCGGTCGCCATGCCGTTGAAGAACGGCGGCACGACGCGCCCCGCCACATAGTACTCCGAGATTTCGGAGGTGCGGGAGATCACGCCGATGTAGGCGTACACGCCGATGGTCAGGAACACGAAGCAGTAGCCGATGATCTTGTTCGGCACCCCCATCTGCTCCAGGATCGCGAGGATGATCACGAAGCCGATGAATCCCCCCGCGTAGACGCCGTAGATCTTGCCGAGATTGTCGACGAAACTCTTGCTGGTCTGGTTGGCCATGCTGGTCGCTCCCGGGTCAGTCTTCGGCGACGCCGAATTCTTCGTCTATCTTGTTCTGCGCGCTCGCGTTCCAGAAGCACAACACTACGTAGGAGATCAGCGAGCCCTGCGCCGCCATGTAGAAACCAAGCGGGAAGCCAAAGATCTTGATCTGGTTCAGCTGCGCGGCGAAAGCGGGTATCACGAAGCTGAAGAGCACCCACAGAGCCATGATGATCCACATCAGCCGTGAGGTTTTTTTCCAGTACGCATCGCGTTGCGCGGGCGTGAGTGCAGCCATGTTCCCCTCCTCTTTGTTCGTCGGGAGCGCTCGAACGGGCTCCCGGATAATCGGGCAGATGCTAGCCGCGCGAGCCTCGCGGTTCCACTAGGGAAAACCCTAGGTCCAGCGTTTACTCTGATTGCTGCATTGCAAATTGCACCAGCTCGGCCACGGAGGTCACGCCCATCTTCTCCATCACCTTCGCACGGTGGAATTCGACGGTCTTCATGCTGATGTCCAGGTCCGCCGCGATGATCTTGTTCGGCTTGCCCTCGATGACGCGCTGCAGCACCTCGCGCTCGCGCTCCGTCAGCATCGCAAGGCGGCCCGCGATGCGAGACCGCCGCGCACGCTTTTCACGATTTTCCGAGTCCCGCCGGAAGGCCTTCTCGATGATGGAAAGAACCTCCCGATGGCTGAACGGCTTCTGGATGAAATCGACGGCGCCGCCCTTGAGCGCGCTCACCGCTGCAGGCACGTCGCCGTAACCCGTGACGAAGACGATCGGGATCTCGATGTCCTTGCGGTTCAGGTATTGCTGCAGCTCAAGACCGCTCATGCCGGGCAGCTTGAGATCCAGCACGAGGCACCCGGCGCCCCCGTTCCGATAGGACTCGATGAAATCGGCAGCGGTGGCGAACGTCTTCACGGGGATCCCGTTCGACTCCATGAGCCACCGCCAGAGCGTGCGGATTGACTCGTCGTCGTCGACGACATAGGCCGTGGGGCGTTGATCGGGATGCATGTCGTTCATCGGCGGGGAGAATCCGCTCGCTCGCTGCGCGGGAGCAAGCCACGCACCGTGTTCATGAGCTCCTTCGTGGAAAACGGCTTCGTGACGTACGCGTTCGCCCCGAGGTCCAGTCCCTTTTCCTTCTCCACCTCGCGCCCCTTGGCGGTGAGCATGATGATCTTCGCGTCCCTAAGGATAGGGTTCTCGCGGATTTTCTGGCAAACCTCGAACCCGCTCCGCTGCGGCATCATGACGTCGAGCACGACTATGTCTGGCCGGAAGCTCTCCGCGAGCTGCAGAGCCTCCTCGCCGTTGCGCGCGACCCGCACCTCGTAATCGTCACCGCGCATCAGAAACTCGAGCGAGGTGACGATGTTCGGCTCGTCGTCGACGATGAGCACCCGGCGGCTCATGAGCTCAGGCCGCTTTCACCAGCGCGAGCCCGCGCGCGAGTGGCAGGGTGAACGAGAAGCAGGCGCCCTCGCCGGGCCGGCTCGTCACCCACATGCGTCCGCCGAAGTGCTCGATGATCCGGCGGCTGATATGCAGCCCCAGCCCGCTGCCCTGCGGCTTACCGGTGAGCGTATCGCCCGCCTGGCGGAATTTCTCGAAGATAAGGTCCTGGTCGGCGGGGCCGATGCCTATGCCGTTATCTTTCACTTCCACGCGAAGGAAACCACTCTGCTCCACGAGCGCTACGGTGACCATTCCCGGCGCACGCTCGCAGAACTTGGCCGCGTTGGAGAGGAGATTGAGCATCACCTGCATCAGGCGATCGCGGTCGGCAACGATGCCCGGCACGTTCTGCGGCAGCTCAAGCGTCAGCTCGACCCGCCGCTCCTTGAACAGCTGGCTCACCGCGCTGACCGCGTCCTTGAGCACCTCGCGCATGTCGATCTCGCTGGAATGCCAGTCCGCGGCGCCGGACTCGATCTTCGCGAGGTCCAGCACTTGGTTGATAAGGCGGGTGAGCCGCTCGGACTCCTTGACGATGATGCCGAGAAACTTCGCGCGCTCGCCTTCGTCGAGGCGGGGATTGTCGCTGAGGATCTCCGAGAACGCGCGGATCGAAGTAAGCGGCGTGCGCAGCTCGTGAGTCACGGTGGAAATGAAATCGTCCTTCAGGCGATCGAGCTCCTGCAGCCGCCGGTTGGCGCTCCGCAGCTCGTTAGTGGCCGCTTCCAGCTCGTGCGATTTCTGCTCCAGCTGCCGGCTGTAAGCGAGAACCTGCGAGGCCTCGTCGATGATGTTCATCACCTCGTCAAGGCCAAGCGGTTCTTCCTCGACGACCGAGGCGACCATAACGCGGGCGGACGCGCTGCCGATGGCGCCGGCGAGCAGAGACTCGGCGTGGTGCACGAGACTGGCGTCGGCCGAGAGGGCCTCGACCGATCGCGCGCCGCGGCTGCGGGCGTAGGCAGCAAATACCTCTTGCGCCCGGTCCGGTCCCAGGAAGCGACCGAGCAGGGCCAGCAGGTCGTTGACCGAGGCACTGCCGCGCCAGAAACGCGAGCCGGGGGCCGCAGCAGGGTGCCTGAGAGCATCGACGAAGACGGTAGCCTGGCCGTGCTCGACGGCGTTCGGCCCCTTGATCAGGGATATGCCGACATAGCACCCGATGTTAGCAAACATGCTCCAGAAGAGGCAGTGCGTGATGTCGTCCAGTCCCTGGAGGCCAAGCAGCTGCTGCGGCTTAAGGAGATCGGTACCGAACAGCCCATGAGAGAGGAAGGTGATCGGCAACCAGCCCGACTTCGCGAAGGAAGGCAGCAGGAGCGTGTAAGTCCACACCAGGAAGCCGGCCGCGAGGCCGCAGAACGCAGCGGTGCGCGTGCCGCCTTTCCAGAAGATGCCGCCGATGATGGCGGGCGCAAACTGCGCCACCGCCGAGAACGAGATCAGCCCGATGGAAACTAGCGCATAAGCTTCCCCGGCGAGATAGAAGTAGAGGTATCCCAGCACCAGAATCAGCACGATCGCCCCGCGGCGGATTCCCAGCAGCAGCCCGGAAAGATCGCGCCATTCGGTCAGCCGCAGCACCTTCAAGCGCAGCAGCACCGGCATCACTAGGTCGTTGCACACCATGGTGGAGAGCGCAATGGTCTCTACGATCACCATGCCGGTCGCGGCCGAAAGCCCGCCGATGAAGGCGAACAACGCGAGCCACGGCTGCCGTTCCGCGATCGGCAGCGTCAGCACGAACGTGTCCGCGTCCACCGTGCCGTTCTGGAAATGCAGCAGCCCGCCAAAGGTGATCGGCAGCACGAAGACATTGATCGCGAGCAGGTAGAGCGGGAACAGCCAGATCGCCTTGGTGAGGTGGCGCTCGTCCACGTTCTCCACCACCGTCACCTGGAACTGGCGCGGCAGGAACATGATGGCGGCCATCGAGAGAAAGGTGAGCGAGGCCCAGGTCGCGTAGCTGCCGCTCTCGCCGCCAAACGTCAGCAAGGCGCTCAGCTGGGGCGTCTGACCGGCGCGGCTGAAGATGTCGCCGAAGCCGCCGTAGAGCCAGAACGTGACGAACAACCCCACCGCGATAAAGGCGAGAAGCTTCACCAGCGACTCAAACGCTATCGCCGCGACCAGTCCCTCGTGGCGCTCGGTCGCATCGAGGTGCCGCGTACCGAACAGGATCGTGAAAGCAGCAAGCAGCATGGCAATATAGAAAGTGTTGTCGCCGAGGAAGAGCGGCGCGCCCTGCTTGTCCGGCGTGGCCGTCACATCCGGGTACTGCAGCATAATCAGAAAGGTCCCAGAAATCGCCTTCAACTGCAACGCGATGTAGGGGATGATTCCGACCACGGCGATGACCGTCACCAGACCGCCCAGCATCTGGCTCTTGCCGTAGCGCGAAGCGATGAAATCGGCGATCGAGGTGATGCGGTTCTGTTTGCTGATGCGGATGATCTTGAGCATCACGTACCACCACAGCGCCGCCATCAGGGTGGGGCCGAGGTAGATCGGCAGGAAGCCGATGCCGCTCGTGGCCGCGCGCCCCACGCTGCCGTAGAAGGTCCAGGAGGTGCAGTAGACCGCGAGCGAAAGGGCGTAGATGTAGGGATTGGCGATGATGCTGCGGCCGGCGTCGGCGCGCTTGTCGCCGTAAAAGGCGATCGCGAACAGCAGCCCTACGTAGGCGAAGGAGGCGATAACGATGACCGGGGCGGTGAGCATGGCTCAGGACGCGGAAGACCCGCCGACGGCTTCTAGCGGCTCCTAGTCATTGCGCTTTTCGACCACCAGCGCCATCGTTGCGATCAGCAGCGCCCACACCGCGAACACGTAGACGTAGAGTATTGGGATACCCCACACCTGACCGGGGCCGGCGAACAGATTGAGAAGTGGGTAATTAAACAGCAGGAAGCCCAAAAGGAACACGGCGGCAAGGCGCTGCCCCTTGATGCTTGGCCTGATCATGATCCCTCCTCCTACAGCCCGGGCGTACGGGCCACCACGGGCGGTCAGTGTAGCAAAGCCGCAGCCGCTGCCGCACCGCTCCAAAACAGAAGCCCCGCCGAAGCGGGGCTCCTTCTGGTCACTCCAAGGAAGGGGGTTACGGGGGGAACCTTGGCTCCCCTGTTCCGAAACCTGCCCGGGACACGTAACTCGCTGAGCGAGTTACATGTCCATGCCTTCCATTCCGCCCATCCCACCCATGCCGTGGGCGTGGCCGCCGGCGTTCTTCTTCTCTTCCACCAGCTCGGCAACCATTGCTTCGGTGGTGAGCAGCAGGCCGGCGA
>WNGG01008019.1_pt1 | contig 11663 bp, 9 predicted proteins | sample 5400661 | NCBI WGS metagenome assembly WNGG01 (sample SAMN13153372, study PRJNA577476) | soil metagenome | isolation source: 100 cm soil or saprolite under Garry oak tree replicate 1 | place: USA:California | collected 2016-06-15 | reverse complement strand
CCTCGAGCAGGAGACGGCCGAGCTTGTACCGCAGATCGTGGAACGCGGGACCCAGTGCGAGAGCCGCTTCGTACTGGGCGATGGCCTCGTTGAGACCACCTGCCTCGAGGTAGGCCTGTCCCAGAGCCGCATGCTGATTCGCGAGCTTGGCGGCCACGTGTCCGTGAAAGCCCGCCCGCCGCTCCGCGCCCACCTGACGCGCCCGTCGCAATACGGCGTTCGCCTCTTCCTCCCGGCCCAGCTCATTGAGCACGAGCGCGCGATGAATCAGCGCCTCGACGTAGTTGGGATTCAGCGCAAGGGCGCGATCGAGCTGCTCCAGCGCCTTGTCCGGTTGTCCGGCCAGAGAATACGACACGCCCAGCAGATGATGCGCGTCGGCGAACGCGCGGCCGGTCGCGATGACCTCCTCGAGGAGGTGAATCGCACCGTAGTAGTCCTGGAGTTGAAAGCGCTCGTTAGCTTGCTCGACTAGGCGCTCGGGACTGACGTCCATGAACCTCCTGGTACCAATCGACGAACTTGCGGATGCCTTCCTCTATCCCGACGCGCGGCCGGAACCCCAGGACACGACCCGCGTGCGCAAGATCGGCATCGGTCAGCCGGACGTCCCCCGGCTGATCGGGATGGCGCTCGATGCGAGCTTCCTGACCCAGCGCCGCCGCGATCAGGGCGATGAGGCGATCGAGCCGGACCCTGGCGCCCCCGCCCAGGTTCACCGTTTCGACCGATCCTTCCGCCGCGCCCCCGGTCCACTCCAACCCCGCCAGAATGCCATCCAGCGCGTCGGTAATATAGGTATAGTCGCGCTCGCTCGACCCGTCGCCGTGCATCCGGATCGGCCGGCCCCGGGCGATCAAATCGGTGAACTTATGAATCGCCAGATCGGGACGTTGGCGCGGCCCGTACACGGTGAAAAACCGCAGGCAGATGATGCGCAGCGGGTAGAGATGCGCGAAGGCGTGCGCCAGCAGCTCGCCCGATCGCTTGCTCGCCGCATACGGCGAGATCGGCTCGACCGCCGGCTCCGCCTCGGCAAACGGCGCCGGCGTGGCGTTGCCGTAGACGGAGGAAGACGAGCCGAACACGATCCGGGTCACGCCGACGCGGCGTGCGCCGTCGAAAATCCTGGCCGTCGCCGTGACGTTCGCCTCCATGTAGGAAGCCGGATCTTCCAGTGAAGGCCGCACACCCGGCTTCGCCGCCAGGTGGATGATCGCCTCGACGTCATCGAGCGGCAGCGGATCCCGCGCCACATCCGCTTCGACGAACCGGAACGACGGGCTGATCAGCAGGCCGGCGAGATTCCGCTCCTTCACCTCACGCGCATAGAACGCGTCGAAGTTATCGACTCCGGTCACCGCGGCGCCGCGCGCGATCAACGCCTCGCTCACGTGCGATCCGATGAATCCGGCGGCGCCTGTCACGAGATAGCGCGGGCTGGATGTCATGAGACTGCGGCGCGTTCTCGCGCGACGACCTGCCGGAAGTACTCGATCGTGCGACGCAGGCCGTCCTCGAGCGATATCTTCGGTTCCCAACCAAGCGTGCTTTTCGCCCGCGTGATGTCCGGCTGACGCACCTGCGGATCGTCGACGGGCAGTGGGCGCTCGACGATCTTGCTTTTGCTCCGCGTGAGGCGCAGCACCAGCTCGGCCAGTTGGCGGACGGTGAATTCGTGTGGGTTCCCGAGGTTCGTCGGCTCGCCATTGCCATGCTCGAAGAGGCGCACGATCCCGTCGATCAAATCATCCACGTAGCAGAAGGAGCGCGTCTGCGAGCCGTCGCCATAGACGGTGAGCGGCTCGCCGCGCAGCGCCTGGACGATGAAGTTCGACACGACACGGCCATCGTTAGGCCGCATGCGCGGGCCATACGTGTTGAAGATCCGGACGATCCGCGTGTCGAGCTGGTGGAAGCGATGATACGCCATGGTGAGCGCTTCGGCGAAACGTTTTGCTTCGTCATACACCCCGCGTGGGCCCACGGGGTTCACGTTCCCCCAATACGATTCCGGCTGCGGGTGCACCAACGGATCGCCGTACACTTCCGACGTCGAGGCGAGCAGGAAGCGGGCATGCTTCGCCATGGCGAGACCCAGCGCCTTGTGGGTGCCGAGGGCGCCGACCTTCAGCGTCTGGATCGGCAACTCGAGATAGTCGACCGGGCTGGCGGGGCTCGCGAAATGCAGCACGCCATCGAGCGGCCCTTCGACCTCGATGTAGCGCGTGACGTCCTGGTTGGCGAACCGGAAGCTCGCATGCGCGGTGACGTGCGCCAGGTTCGCCGGATTGCCGGTGATGTGATTGTCCATTCCCAGCACGTCGTACCCGAGCGCCAGGAACTTGTCTACGAGATGCGATCCGAGGAATCCGGCCGCGCCCGTTATGAGGACGCGCATCCGAGCTGGCGGCCGATACTGTCATAGGTGAATCCAAGCGCGCCAAGCTTGGCAGGATCGTAGAGATTCCGTCCGTCCACGATCAGCGGCCGGTTCAGAAGAGTCCTGATCCTGGTGAAATCGGGATTGCGGTACTCCAACCATTCGGTGACGATCGCCAACGCATCGGCGCCGCCGAGGGCATCGTACGCGTGGCTGGCGTACTTCACCCGGTTGCCGAGCTGATGAGCCGCGGTCTTCATGGCTGCGGGGTCATGCACCTGTACCTTTGCCCCGGCGCAGAGGAGCGCCTCAATCAGCACCAGCGACGGACTCTCGCGCACGTCATCCGTTTCGGCCTTGAATGCCAGGCCCCACACCGCGACGGTGCGCTGGTTCAGATCGCCAAGGTGCCGACTCAGCTTGGCGAACAGGATCTGCTTCTGGGTCTCATTGGCCGACTCGACCGCCTTGAGGATGTCGAGATCCACGCCGCGCTCGGCGGACGTGCGAATCAGCGCCTTGACGTCCTTCGGGAAGCACGATCCCCCGTAGCCTGGCCCCGGAAACAAGAACGCCGGCCCGATGCGCCGGTCGCTGCCGATGCCACGGCGTACGTGGGTCACATTCGCCCCCACGGCCTCGCACAGGCCGGCAATCTGATTCATGAAGGAGATCCGGGTCGCGAGCATCGCATTCGCCGCGTATTTCGTCACCTCCGCCGACGCGATGTCCATCACGATGAGCGGATTGCCGGTGCGCACGAACGGTGCGTACAGCTCCTCGATCACGCGCGCGGCCTCGTCCGAGTCCACGCCGACGACGACGCGATCGGGCTTCATGAAGTCCTCGACCGCCGCCCCTTCCTTGAGGAATTCCGGGTTGGCGCAGACGTGGAACGGCGTGCGCGTGTGGCGCGCGACTTCCGCGCGGACTTTCTCGGCCGTCCCCACCGGCACCGTGCTCTTGGTGACGACGACCTTGGGCTCGTTCATGTGCTCGCCGATCGTGCGCGCCACCTCGAGAACGTGCTGCAAGTCGGCGGAGCCGTCCTCGTCGGGCGGCGTCCCGACGGCGATGAACACGACCTCCGAGCGCTCGATGGCCTGCGGCACGTCGGTCGTGAAGGTGAGCCTGCCTTCGCGCTGGTTGCGGACCACCATCGGCTCGAGGCCCGGCTCGTAGATCGGAATTTTGTTTTGCTTGAGCGCCCCGATCTTCGACGTATCGACGTCCGCGCAAATCACGTCGTTGCCGGTCTCGGCGAGGCACGCGCCCACGACAAGGCCGACGTACCCCGTCCCGATAACCGCTACCCTCACGCGCGCCCTCCCTTATTCTCGCGGGGCAGGACGTGACGGGTATCGACGGTAGCGCGAGCGTGCCGCTTGACGAGCTGATAATCGACCGAGCTGTGGTCGGTGATGATCATGACGCAGTCGGCGCCGCGCAGAGTATCGGCGTTGAGGGGCACGGACGTGAGGGCGATGCTGTCCTCTTTCAGCGTCGGCACGTGAGGATCGTGGTAGGAAACCTGCGCGCCCCGCTGCTGCAGCAACCGGATCACGTCCAGCGCGGGACTCTCGCGGATGTCGTCAATGTTCTTCTTGTAGGCGACGCCGATCAGCAGCACGCGGCTGCCGCGCACCGCTTTGCTCTGCTCGTTCAGCGCGTCGACCACCTTCCCCACCCAGAACTCGGGCATCTCGGCATTCAGCTCGCCGGCGAGCTCGATGAAGCGGGTCTTGTAGTTGAGCGTCCGCATTTTCCACGCGAGGTAATGCGGATCGAGCGGAATGCAGTGCCCGCCGACGCCGGGACCGGGCGTGAACTTCATGAATCCGAATGGCTTCGTCGCCGCCGCCTCGATCACTTCCCACACGTCCACGCCGAGCTTGTCGCAGACGATCGCCATCTCGTTGACGAGACCGATGTTCACACTGCGGAAGGTGTTCTCGAGGATCTTGACGAGCTCTGCCGCCTCGGGGGAAGAAACCGGCACGAGCGTGTCGATGGCCGGCTGATACAGTGCCACCGCGACCTTGAGACAGGCAGGCGTGATCCCACCGACGACCTTCGGCGTGTTGCGCGTATTGAACCGCTCGTTGCCGGGATCCACGCGCTCGGGCGAGAACGCCAGGAAGAAGTCTTCTCCGACCTTCAGGCCGGTGGATTCAAGCGCCGGCCGCATCAGCTCTCGCGTCGTGCCAGGATAGGTTGTCGACTCCAGCACGACGAGCTGCCCCTTGCGCAGCGCACGCTTCACCGATTCGGTGGCCGCAAGCACGTAGCTCACGTCGGGATCTTTGGTCTTGGAAAGCGGCGTGGGCACGCTGATCGAGATGACGTCGGGCTCCTTGAGGCGCGCGAGGTCGGCGGTTGCCGAGAACCGCTTGGCCTTGACGGCGTCGGCGACGGCGGCCGCCGGCACATCCTGAATGTGGGAGCGGCCGCCGTTCAGCGAATCGACGACGCGCGGATTCACGTCAAACCCGAGCACGCGGTAGCCGGCGCGCACGATTTCCATCGCGAGCGGCAGCCCGACATAGCCCAGACCCACGATGCCAAAGACGGCCGTACGGTCTTTGGCTTTCGTCAGGAGTGTATCGATTGCGGTCGGTACTGTAGCAGTTGCGGTCATGGCACCTCCGGAGCGCCACCCCGCGCCAGCGAGCGCGAAGCGGCCTCCAACACGCGGACGACGCGCACGCCGTCTTCCGCGGTGGCGCGGGGAGCTTCACGCCCCTGCGCAGCACGGACGAAATGCGCGAGCTCGGCCGCCAGCGGCTCGACAGCGGGGAGACGGGGAATGAAAATGTCGCCTTCGCGAATCGCCAGGCTCTCGCCGAACGAGCCGTACTCGGGCGGACGGTCCACGCCCTTGTCATAGATCCGCAGCTTCTCGCGCGGCTCCATATCGTCGAAGACCACCATTTTCTTCGCCCCTACCACGGTGAGCTTCCGTTCCTTGTGGGGATCGAGCCAGGATAGCTGGACGTGCGCAAGCACCCCGCTCGCGAACTCCATCGTAAGAAACACGACGTCCTCGATGCCGGGCTGCAAGTAGCTTTTTCCATGCGCGGCCACCCGTACAGGCTGCTCTCCGAGCAAGTAAAGTGCCACTGACACGTCATGAGGTCCGAAGCTCCAGAGCGCGTTTTCGTCCTTCCGGACCTGGCCCAGGTTCACCCGCAGCCCATATAAGTAGAATACTTTGCCCAGCTCGCCTGTCTGCACCAGCTCCCGCAGCCGCTCCACCGCTGGGTGATAAACCAGCAGGTGTCCGGCCAGCACCGGAACCTTCCGCTCCGCGCTGCGGCGCGCGACCGCCTCGGCGTCGCGCCCATTCAGAGCGAATGGCTTCTCCACGAGCACCGGTTTCCCGGCATCCACCGCCTGTTGAGCGATGGCCGCATGGGTGGCGGCGGGCGACGCCACGATCACCGCATCCACGGCTCCAAGCAACGCCGGCACCTCCGCCGTCACCAACGCAGCCGGATACTGGCGCGCGACCTTCTCGCGGACCTTCGGGTCGGTGTCGCACACGGCGGCCAACTCCGCCTCGGCCAGCCCGGCGACCGTCCGGACGTGGTTCCTGCCCCACGCGCCGGCGCCGACTACGCCGAGCCTGAGGCGCTTCACCGATAAAATCCGCGAACCGCATCGATCACCCGGTCGAGTTGGGCACGCGTAAGCTCGGGATAAATCGGCAACGACAGCACCTCGCGGGAAGCGCGCTCCGCCTCGGGTAGGCTGCCATCCTTGTAACCAAGCTGCGCAAAGCAATGCTGCCGATGCAGCGGGACCGGATAATAAACGGCATGGCCGATCCCTTCCTTCTTTAGATGCGCCTGTAGCCCGTCACGGCGCTCGGCCCGAATCGTGTATTGGTGGAAGATATGCTCGTTCGCCGGGTCGACAGCCGGCGGCGTCACCTGTGGTAGCTCGTTGAACGCCCGGGTGTAGTACGCCGCGTGCTCGCGCCGCTTGCCCGACCAATGGGCGAGATGCGGCAGCTTGGCCAGCAGCACCGCGGCCTGCAGCGTGTCGAGACGCGAATTGGTCCCGACCTCATCATGGTGGTACTGCTTCGCGCCACCATGGAGCCGCAGCTTCTTGAGGCGGTCCGCGGTGGCGTCATCGGACGTCACCATCATGCCGCCATCACCCCAGGCGCCGAGATTCTTGCTGGGGAAGAATGAATACCCGGTGACCCATCCCAGCTCACCCGCCATCCGCCACTCGCCGTCCATCTTGCGCCGGGCACCGATCGATTGTGCCGCGTCTTCGATCACCTTGATGCCGTTCCGCGACGCAATCGCCATGATCTCGAGCATGTCGGCCATCTGCCCGTAGAGGTGCACCGGCATGATGGCGCGGGTGCGCGGTGTGATGGCGCGCTTCACCGCGGGCGGATCGATGTTGAACGTGTCCGGCTGGATGTCGACGAACACCGGCTTGGCGCCGGCGTTATAGATCGTTCCGGCAGTCGCGAAGAAGGTGAATGGCGTGGTGATCACTTCGTCGCCGGGCTTCAGGTTCAGCGCCTTGAGCGGCAACAACAGCGCGTCGGTCCCGCTCGCGCAGCCGACGCCGTGCTTCGCGTGTGAGAGACGCGCAATCTCGGTTTCGAGCTGCGCCACCGCCGGTCCCATGATGAACTGCTGCGTTTCCACAACTTGCATCATTGCGGAGACCACGTCGTCTTTGATCGTGGCGTACTGCGCGACGAGGTCCAGCAGCGGCACGTTCACGATGCTCCCGCCTTCGCGCGCGACGGCTTCGTCTGCCGCAGCGTCCCGGACGACTCCTCATAGGTGGCACCACACACGGCACAGGAGCCGCGTCCGCCACTCGGGTGCAGCCGCTCACCGCATTGGCACATCCATCCGACGCGCCGCGCCGGCACGCCGACCATGAGCCCATACGGCGGAACGTCCGCCGTGACGACGGCGCCCGCGCCGATGAAGGCGTATTCGCCGAGCGTGACGCCGCAGATGATCGTGGCGTTCGCGCCGATCGAGCTGCCGCGTTTGACGAGCGTGCGACGATACTCGTTCTTGCGCGGCACGTGACTCCGCGGGTTCATGACGTTCGTGAACACGCAGGATGGTCCACAGAAGACGTCGTCTTCGAGCTCGACCCCTTCGTAGATGGAGACGTTGTTCTGAATCTTGACGTTGTTGCCGATCCTGGTTCCCGGCATGACGACGACGTTCTGGCCGAGATTGCACCGTTCGCCGATCATGGCGCCCGGCATCACGTGGGAGAAGTGCCAGATCTTGGTGCCGTTCCCGATCACCGCTCCGTCATCGATGTAGCTGGATTCGTGCGCGAAGTAGCCGGACGCGGGCATCTAGACCCCGATGACCTTGCACTCGAGCTCCAACGTCACGCCCGTCTTCTTGGCCACAGTCTTGCGGATGTGGTCGATCACTTTGAGAACGTCACTTGCCGTCGCGGTTCCCTTATTGATGATGTAGTTCGCATGCTGCGTGGACACCTGCGCGCCGCCGATGGTGAAGCCTTTGAGGCCGACCTCATCGATCAGCATTCCCGCGGTCTTGGTCCCGCTCGGATTGATGAACGTGGATCCGCAGCATGGCTGATCGAAGGGGGTGCCCGCTTTCCGCCAGCGGAACAGCTTGGCCTGAAGCTCCTTGAGTTTGGCCGGTGACTCCTCGCCGAGCCCGAGCTTCGCCTCGAGTACGATGCCCTCGATGTTGCTCGCCCGATACTTGAACGAGATTTGCTTGCGCGAGAGCTGCTTCACCTTGCCGCGGGCGTCCATCACGGTGACTTCCGTGACGACTTCCGAGAATTCAGCGCCGTGGCAGCCGGCATTCATGTAGATGCCGCCTCCGACCGTCCCCGGAATTCCGACGAAGCGTTCGATACCGACGAAACCGGCGTCTGCGGTACGGCGCGCCAGAATCGGCGTCGGCATGCCGGCGCCCACAATCGCGGTGGCCCCTTTCATCTCGAACCGATCGAGGCCTTTGCCCATCCGGATGACGACTCCCGGAAAGCCACCGTCCTTGACGAGCACGTTGGAGCCGAGCCCCAGGACAAGCCACGGCAGCCCGCGCTCCTGCGCCAGCTCGAGCGCGCGCACCACGTCCTCGGTGTCGGCGGGCAGGGCGAGATAGCGCGCCGGCCCGCCGATCCGCCACGTCGTATAACGCGCGAGCGGCTCGTTCTCGAGCAGCTTGCCGTGGAATTTGACTTTGGGTGTGGGTGGCGCAGCGGGCGCCGGCTTCGGCGTCGGCTTGGCCGACGCCTTGACCTTCGCTACGCTCTTGCTGCTGCTCGCGGAGCCCCCGCCCCCGCCGCCCCCGCTCGTGCTTCGAGCGCCGCCCTTTCGCCGTTCGCTTTTTCGTGCCATTCCTGTAGGCTCCTGACGCTCCCGGTACGACTGCGGAGCGCAATGATCGCATCACACGCGGCGCTCGCCGCGGACATGGTCGTCGTGTACGGCACCCGGTGCACCAACGCGGCGCGCCGGATGGCGTAGTCATCAGCCTGCGTGAACTTCCCGAGAGGCGTGTTGATCAGCAGGTGCACCTCGCCCGACACGATCAGATCGATCGCATTCGGCCGCCCCTCATGCACCTTCATCACTCGTTCCGCCGGAACGCCACGGCCGCGGAGATACCGTTCCGTGCCTTCCGTCGCCAGAATCCGGAACCCCAGCTCATGGAGACGCCGGGCAATCGGCAGCACCGTCGGTTTGTCGTGATCGTTCACCGTCACGAACACGGCGCCTTCGAGCGGGAGGCTCCCCTCCACGGCGATCTGCGCTTTGGCGAACGCCATGCCGAAGCTGTCGGCCAGGCCCATCGCCTCCCCGGTGGACCGCATTTCTGGCCCCAACACGGTATCTACGCCGGGCAGTTTGGTGAAGGGGAAGACCGCCTCTTTGACCGCCACCCCGGCGACGGGAAGCTCATCGGGGAGGCCCAAATCGTCCAGGGTCCGCCCGGCGATCACGGCCGCCGCGAGCTTGGCGAGGGGTACCCCGGTGGCTTTGCTGACGAACGGCACCGTCCGTGACGCCCGCGGATTCACCTCCAGGACGTAGACCACGCCATCCTTGATCGCGTACTGCACGTTGATCAGTCCGATCACGCCCAACGCCTTCGCGAAGGCCTGCGTATGACGCCGCATTTCCTCGAGCTGCCGATCGCCGATCAGATAGGGCGGCAGGACGCACGCCGAATCGCCGGAGTGCACACCGGCATCTTCGATGTGTTGCATCACGCCGCCGATCACGCAGCGCCCACCCGGGCCGTCGGCGAGCGCGTCGACGTCCGCCTCGAACGCGTCTTCGAGGAAGCGATCGATCAATACCGGGTGTTCCGGGGCGACGCGCGCCGCTTTGACGAAATAGTCGCGCAGCGAGTCGTCGTCGTAGACGATTTCCATGGCCCGGCCCCCGAGCACGTAGGACGGCCGCACCAGGACCGGGTAGCCGATGCGCTGCGCCACGCCGACCGCCTCATCGACCGAGCGAGCGATGCCGTTGTTCGGTTGCGCGACGCCGAGTCGTCGCGCCAGCTCCGCGAAGCGCTCGCGATCTTCCGCCCGGTCGATGGCGTCGGGAGAGGTGCCGAGGATCGTCACCCCGGCCGCTTCGAGCGGTTTGGTGAGTTGCAGCGGCGTCTGACCGCCGAGCTGCACCACCACGCCTTTGGGACGCTCCCAACGGACGATCTCCAACACGTCCTCCAACGTCAGCGGCTCGAAGTACAGCTTGTCCGAGATGTCGAAATCCGTTGACACGGTCTCCGGATTCGAGTTGATCATGATCGTCTTGAAGCCGAGCTCGCGGAACGCGAGGCCCGCTCGGACGCAGCAATAATCGAACTCGACGCCCTGGCCGATGCGGTTGGGGCCGCTGCCGAGGATGACGATGCCCTGCTCCCCGAACGGCTCGGATTCGTTTTCTTCGTCGTAGGACGAGTAGAGGTACGGCGTCGCGGACGGGAATTCGCCGGCGCACGTATCCACGGTCTTGTACGCGGGATGCACATCGAGCTTCCACCGCTGCTCGCGGATCGCCGCTTCCGTGGTGTTGCGCAACGCGGCGAGCTGGCGGTCGGAGAAGCCGAGCCGCTTGATCCATTTGAGCTCGGCGCGCCCGATCGAGGCGAGACCGCCGAACCACGCCTCGGCTTCTATCAGCTCCCGGAGCTGATACAGAAACCAGGGATCGATCCCCGACGCTTGCGCGATTTCCTCGACGCTGAGCCCGGCGATCAGCGCGCGCTTGATTTGGAAGATCCGTTCCGGCGTGGGCGTGCGCAGCGCGACGCGAAGATCTTCCGGCGACGCGCTCGTCAACCGATCATCCGCGAGCGTGGCCCCGGCGACCCATCCGGGCCGTCCGATCTCCAGTGCGCGCAGCCCTTTTTGGAAGGCTTCCTTGAACGTCCGCCCGATGGCCATCGTCTCGCCGACGGACTTCATCTGCGTGGTGAGGCGATAGTCCGCCCGCGGGAACTTCTCGAACGCAAAGCGCGGCACCTTCACGACGACATAGTCGAGCACGGGCTCGAACGACGCGGGCGTGGTGCGCGTGATGTCGTTGGGCAATTCGTCCAGCGTGTACCCGACAGCGAGCTTCGTCCCGATGCGCGCGATGGGGAATCCGGTGGCCTTGGACGCGAGCGCCGAGGACCGTGAGACGCGCGGGTTCATCTCGATCACGAGCATCTCGCCGTCCGCCGGATTCACGGCGAACTGAATGTTGCAGCCACCCGCTTCCACGCCGATCTCACGGATGATCGCGATCGCGGCGTCGCGCATACGCTGGTATTCGCGGTCGGTGAGCGTCATCGCCGGCGCCACGGTGATCGAGTCGCCGGTGTGCACACCCATGGGATCGAGGTTCTCGATCGAGCAGACGATCACGACGTTGTCCCGGCCGTCGCGCATCACTTCGAGCTCGAATTCCTTCCAGGCGAGCACGCTGCGCTCGATCAGCGTCGAATGCACGGGGAAAGCTCCAGCGCGCGCTCGACCATCTCCTCGAGCTCGGCGCGATTATAGGCGACGCCGCCACCCGTCCCACCCAGCGTGTACGACGGCCGGATAATGGCGGGATAGCCGACCTCGCCGGCGGCGTCGAGCGCCGCGGCCACCGATGTTGCCGTCCGGCCAGCGGGCGTCGCGAGGCCGATGCGCCGCATCGCGGCGCTGAATTCCGCGCGATCTTCCGCCATGCGAATCGCGCGCGCGTTCGCGCCGATCAGCTCGACGTTGTGTTGCTGCAGGGTCCCAT
>WNGG01008018.1_pt1 | contig 11663 bp, 12 predicted proteins | sample 5400661 | NCBI WGS metagenome assembly WNGG01 (sample SAMN13153372, study PRJNA577476) | soil metagenome | isolation source: 100 cm soil or saprolite under Garry oak tree replicate 1 | place: USA:California | collected 2016-06-15 | reverse complement strand
CGCGGCAGCGCGGCCAGCATCGCGCCGAACTGCGGCCGGCCGCTGCCCAGCAGCACCCGGACCACCTGCGGCCGCCAGGTGATGTCTAACAGGGACACCGCCAGCAGGTCATCAGGGGTGATCTCATCCGGCGGATTGCGGCCAAGATCAGCGAACGTCATCCCGGCAAATTCCGGTTCGGCGAAGTACGCGGCAACCGCCCGGCCCAGGCCGGGGGCAACCAGGCCCGCCCGCAGACGGCCCGCCGCCGCCCGGACAGCCTCATCAGTCGGTAAGGAACGCATAAAACCAGTATGAGACACATTAAGCCGCGTTGGGAGCAGTACGTTCCGAGTCCGTTACTCGCCGCCGAGGCGTGGTTGCTGCGGAGGTGCGGGCATGGCCGGTGCGGCCGATGGGAGTCCGCCCTTGGCTGGGCTGGCTATGAGCAGCGGCCCGGGTGGCCAGGCTGGCCCGGGCATCTGGGCCGTGCCCAGCCTGATGGGCGAACGTGCCGCGCTTCCCGCACCGCTTGTCCGCCGACACGCCAGGTAAGCGTCCTTGCCGCACGGGTTCCCGCACGTGGCACACCGCACGGCGCTCGCCGCTGGACGAGCACGGTCATGTATCAGGACCGGAACAACGGGCCTCTGTCAGTTCGAGGCGCAGCGGCAAGCCTGCCTTGCTTGACCGGCAGCGCTTCGCCGGGTTTCCGAGCTGGCTACCGGAATGGAGAGCGTCGTGAGCTTGCAACAGATGTCGGAGAAGGGCGGAGCCGCGGCGGCACCGGTACGCCGGCGGAGACCTGAATACAACGAGCTCATCATTTCGTACATGTTTCTGCGGAAAACCGTAGGCTGGATCGGAAGCCTCCTGCCGATCGTGCTCATCGCCGGCAACACGATCTTCTTCACGTCGCCGCGGCCGGGCTCCATGAGCGGCTACTACTACACCTCCATGCGCAACGTCTTCGTCGGGGCGCTCTGCGCGCTCGGCGTCTTTCTCCTGGCATATGCCGGATATGACGAGGTGGATCGCTGGATTACCAACATTGCCGGCTTCTGCGCGATCGGCGTGGCGTTCTTCCCCACCAAGCCGTCGGTCTGCACGGCTCATGCCCAGGCCTGCCTGCCGCCGTCAGTCGCACATCTATCGACAGGCCAGCAAGTCGCGGGCGGCTTCCACCTGTCCTTCGCCGCCGTCACGTTTATCGCGCTGGGGCTGATGGCATTGCGCTTCGCCAAGTCGGCAAGGACACCGGGCGGCCAGGCCATGATGGGCCGGATCCGGCACGGGCTGGGATTGGCCACGCCGGGCGACGCCGAGCGGCCACCGCGAAAGAAGGTGCGCGATGCTATCTACCGCGCCTGCGGCTTCACCATCTTGTCCTGCGTGGTTCTCGCGGCCCTCTCGAACCTGCTGCCGCCATCGGTCAAGGCGGACTGGCCTCTGCTGTTCATCTTCGAGGCGCTCGCGGTCTTCGCGTTCGGAGTCTCCTGGTTCGTCAAGGGCCAGACGCTCCGGCTGATTCTCAAGGACTAGCTCGAGTTTCCTGGCACCCACCTCAGCTACAGATGGTGCCGGTGAGCCCAGCTGAACTGGGAACGTGGCCACAATAAGCATCATGATCGACACAATGGCATTCGCTGAGACCGTTATGAAGCGTTCCATGGCCTCCTGTTCCGCTGTTTTCGTGCATAGGCACCGGATGAGCGCTGCAAGGTAGCCGATGGCGATTGCATACCACTTACTTGCGTAAGGCCGCCGGGACCGCCGGGAATCCGGCTCCAGGTGCGGGGCATGCTGGGTGGGTGGGCAGGCCCGAGGCAGAAATCCGGTTCGCGGCTGAGCTACGGCTGTTCTTGTCGCCGGGCCGGCGGCGCGGGCAGGTGCGGGTGGCTTGTGACGGGACATCGTCGCTGGGGCACCTGGTGGAGTCGCTGGGGGTGCCGCTGACAGAGGTTGGCAGCCTGGCCGTCAATGGCGAGCCGGCGACGCCGCGGTACCGGCCCGCTGGCGGGGAAGTCGCGGCTGTCGGTGCCGTGCGGCGGCCGCAGCGGCCGGCGCCGGCCCGGTTCATCCTCGATGTCCACCTCGGTACCCTGGCGCGCCGGCTGCGGCTTGCGGGCGTGGACGCGGCCTGGGCCAATGACTCCGGTGATGACACCCTGATCGAGGCGGCGAACGCCGGGCGGCGGGTGCTGCTGACCAAAGACCGCGGGCTGCTGTTCCGCAGGAAGCTGTGGCTGGGCGCCTACGTGCGCGGCGCGCGGCCGGACGAGCAGTTCGGTGATGTGCTGGAGCGGTTCGCCCCGCCGCTGGCGCCATGGACCCGCTGCACAGCGTGCAACGGACTTCTGTCGCCGGCCCGCAAGGCCGACGTCGAGCCGCTCTTGCGGCCCGGCACCCGCCGCACCTATCAGAGGTTTTCTCGCTGTGCGGCCTGCGGCCGGGTGTACTGGCGCGGGGCGCACGCCAGACGGCTGGAAGCTATCGTGCAAGCCGCCATCTCGGCCGTCAGCACCGCAGCGGAAAAGTAGCATCGGGCATGTGGCGATCCGCTGCGCAAGTCCCCGAACTTGCGCTGCACCAGGCCACCGCTCCGGACGCGCTACCCGCGACATGTGCACGTTCGGCGGTGACAGCGGTCAGTCCCGGCTGTCAGCCGAGGGCAAGCCGGCGGATGCCATGCCGCTGGATCAGCGTGGTCTCGGCCGCCGTGAGCGGGATCCGCCGGGTTGCCTTGGAGATCATCGTTATCTGGTCCCAGCCGGTTTCGTCCATGAGCATCTGGGCCGTGGTCCCGGCGGGCAGCAGCAGGACTGCCAGCACGTGCGCCGCCGCCGCGGTCATCCACGGCTGACGGCCCAGGCCCGCGGCCAGATCCAGGCCGTGCACGGCAAGTTCCAGCACGCGGGTGCGGAGGAATTCGGTCAGCAGCATGCGGTCGCCGTGGCGAGTGCGCACCACCCGCGCCTGCGGAGCCGCCCGCATCAGCGCCCAGGACTCGCGCCAGGCCTGCTCGAAGTCACCAACGATCGCTGTCCCGGTAGCCAGGGCCGCCGCTCCCCTCTGCGCGGCTGTGATCCTGCCGGTGTTCGCCGCGGATGAGAATCGCTGGCCCGGCCGGTAGTAGCCGGCCGCCGATACCAGCGGGCCCTCACCGGGCTCGGGTCCGGCGAGCATGCCCGGCACCCGGCCGACAGCTATCCGCACGTGATACAGCAGCTCCCCGACCGTCCACGGCGGGCACGGGCTGGGACGGGCGAAACTGGCCTCGTCAACGCCCGAGACACTCTCTGAGAGCCGTTCCGCCTCCGCGCGGAACGCGTCAACGACCATGCCCGATGCCATGAGCTGCACCGTATCGTGGCGGGCAGCTGCGATGCCTGCTGCTACGCGTGCAGCCAGCACGACCTTCCCGCGCGAGCACGGCGTCGCGTTCCGCAACGGCCTGCTGCGAGGCGCAGCTCGCTCACGGCGGTGGACAGCTGGGGTTGGCAGGATGCGGGGCGGTGCGCAGATCAGCCGGCGCCCGCCGGGATGCCGCTTGGGGCATTCAACGGATATATGCGCCAGCTTCTCGTCTCGTAATGACGGGAATGGATAGCCGGCGGGTGCTGGGCAGGACGATGCCGGGCTCGTCCCGGGGCCTGTGCTCAGCCGGGGGAATTCCGGCGCGGTGGCCACTTTGGCCGGGTCATCGGCCTGGCAGGCAGGGTGGCTGCGCTACTGGTCCCGCTCGTCGCGGCCGGTCCAGGTGCAGACGCACACTTCATTGCCCTCGGCATCGGCGAGGACCCAGAACGACCGGGCAAAGGAATCGTCGACCAGCCGGCCGCCGGCGGCCAGTGCGGCGCTGACCCGGGCCCCGGCCTCGTCGTGGGCCACGGTGATGTCGAAGTGCACCCGGTTGCGCTGCGGGCGCGGGGTGTCCATCTGCTGGAACCAGATAGCCGGGAGCTGTCCGGCGGGATCCACGATGGCGTCTTGCGGGCCGTTCCTGCCGGGCTCGTCGGCGTAGGCCATCACTGCTTTCCAGAACGGGAGGATGGCAGCTATGTCCAGCGCGTCGATGGCGATCTCCAGCATCTGCACCGGCCGCGGCAACTCGCCGGACGTCGCCCCCGCCGGGTGCAGCCCGAGCTCGCCCACGGCGCTGGTAATGCGGCGGGCAAGCTGGGTGTCGCGGCCGGTCACCGCGTTCAGCGCCCTGGTCTGCACGGACAGCTCGACGCGATCGGGCCGCACGTCGATGCGCAGGTGATCGTCGGCGTCCTGCCCGCTGGCCGCCGCCGCGGCGACGGCCACCTCGCTGGCCTGCGCCAGTGACCGCACCGGCACCGAGACGGCCAGCGTGCCCAGCAGGTACCGCCACCCGATATCCGTCACGGCCTCCGAGGCTGCGGTGCGGGACAGCGGTGTGTCAAGGCCGGGCTCGGTCACGCATGTCAGGATGCCAGCCGGCGGCCAGGCCGGCCACGGTCTTTCTCGCGCCACCGCTCGCGTGATCCCGGATGGTCTGTGCGGCGGCACGCACGATCGGCGGCAGAAGCGGAAGGCTTCGGTATCGGCCGGGCATGCACGGGCATGCACCCTTCGCCCGCCTCCACGCCCAAGCCCGGCGGGCCGTAGCGGCCAGCATCAGGGGCGCAGGAGGGCAATCCGCCACCGATGGTCATGGCGTTCCTTCGTCCGGGCGAGGACAATCCGTGCTATGGGGGGCCATGGCGAATCCCGTGCCGACGCCGGGCTTACCGCTGACCCCCGTCTTCCGGCCGAGGAGCGGGCGCGGCTGCTTGCACGCGCTGGAGCAGACCATCTTCAGCGTTACCGTGATCTCGACGCTGGCGGCGGGGCCGACACTCATCTTCGCGACGAGGTGGAGTCGGCGGTCACGTTGTTCCGGGCTGCCGTTCAGACCGTGCCACTGCAGGTCGGTGCCGCCCCCGCCTACTACTACAACCTTGCTCTGGCACTGCAGTCCCGCTATGACGTCCTCGGGACTCCTGCGGACCTTGACGAGGCAGTAGACACCCTTCGGCGGGGACTCGGCAAGGCGGCTCCCGGCAGCGCTTACGCCGCAGTCCTGCAATACGGTCTGGGCAGCGCCCTGCGCCGTGTTTACGATCTGCGCGACGACCCTGCGATCCTGGCTGAGGCGATCGGCCTCCTCGGAGATGCGCTCGCCAACCCGCAGAGCGAGAACCTGGACTACGCTGACTGCCTTTACGAATATGGGCGTGCAATGCTGGCGCAGGCAGAGATCGCTGATGAGCGTCAGGTCGTCGATGAGGCGGTCACTGCGTTCACCAATCTGGTCGAATCGGTCGATCCTGGGGCGCCGGATTACCCGGCGTACCTCGACTCGCTCGGGTCGGCGCGGCTGCTTCGGTTCGAACGGTTCGGCACCGCCGACGATCTTGAGGCTGCGGTGTCGAGTGCACGGCGGGCGGTGCAAGCTCAGCGGGACCAGGGCGCGGTCACCGCGGCGACGCTTGCCAACCTAGCCGGGGCGTTGCGCAGTCGTGGTTCTCGGCAGGCCGACAGCGGCGAGGACCTCAATAGGGCGATCGACCTCATGGCTGAGGCGTTGTCACTGCCCGGTGCGGCGGCTCTTTTTGGCGGTCTGGCCAGCAACCTGAGCGCGATATTCCTGGAAAGGGCGGAGCGTACCGGCGTCCTCGACGACCTTGAGGAAGCAGTCCGATATGCGGAGGAATCGGTGCGCGCGACGCGCGAGGGCGCGCTGGCGATGGCGGGACGAGCCCACCAACTGGCTATCGCACGAAGGAGCCGGTTTCTGCGCCTGGGCGACGCCGACGATCTCACCGCCGCAGTTGCCGCCCACGCGGAGGCACTGAACGCCTGTCCTGCCGGTGATCCGGACCGCCCAGCGCTTCTGAGCAGTTGGGCTAACACGCTGCGGACCCGATACGACGCCGCCGGGGACCTCGATGACCTGCACGCGGCCGTCCGGGTATACGAGGAGACGCTGGCTGATCTGCATCATTCGTCTCCGGATCGTGCCATGTATCTCAACAACCTCGGCGCTGTCCTTGCCGAGATCGCAGCCGTGAGCGACGATGCGCCGGCGGGCAGGCGGGCTGGTGAGGTTCTGGCCGAGGCCGTCGACCTTGCCGCGCCTGGGTCACTCGAACGGCTCCGGGCGCTCATCAACCTCGGCAACGTGCTTGCCGACCAGTATTCGCATACGCACGAAGCGGCGCTGCGTGAACGCGCCCTGAATGCCTACGAGGAGGTCCGGGTGGCGTCCGGCCCAGCCATGGCTGGGCCGGAGACTCTGTTCCAGGCGGCGAACAATTGCGGCGAGTGGGCAGAGGAGAGCGGCGAGTGGGACCTGGCCGTCGACTGGCTAGAGCGTGGTATGGACGCGGTCGATGACCTGCTTGTCGCCCAGCAGATGCGAGGGCACAAGGAGTCATGGCTTCGGGATGCCCGTGGCGTCGCCGCGCGCGCCGCCGTCGCGGCCCTGCGCGGCGGTGACGCGAAAAAGGCGGTCACGTTCGCTGAGCGGGGTCGCGCGCAGCTTGTCGCGGAGGCGGTGGACCAAGCCAGGCTGGATCTGGACCGGCTCGAGGCAGCCGGCAAGCATGAGTTGCGGCTGCGGGTTGACGCGGCACTGGCCGCCGCGCGCGCACCCGAGGATGCGACTGGTCGATCCGGGGCACCCAGTGAAGGCGCCGGCCATCGGCCCCGGGTGGGCGGCTTGCGTGCTCTGCGCGACGAGATTCGCCGAATCCCCGGCTTCGAGGGCTTTCTTGGGCCGCTGCCGTTTGCCGACATCGCCTCGCACGCACGCGGTCAGCAACTGCTTTACCTGGTGGCGGCGAAAGATACTGGGGCGGCGCTGCTTGCCGCGGGCGGCAAGGCGCAGGGGTGGGAGCTCCCCGAGCTTACTGACGATGGGTTGCGGACGGTGGTCGAGGACTATCTGGCCGGATACGGCCGCCGTCACGCCGACGCCCGTAGGTGGCTGCAGGGATTTGGAGCGGGCGACCCGCTGGCTGTGGGGCGCGGTCGTCAAGCCATTGCTGCCACATATCGACTCCGCTGCCCCGGTGACCGTCGTCGCGGGCGGCCTGCTCGGCCTGCTACCGCTGCATGCCGCCTGGATAGAGGACAGCACGAGGCCGACAGGCCGCCGTTACGCGGCTGACGTCTTCAGCTTGCGCTTCGCGCCGAGTACTCGTTCCCTGCGGCCACATGAAGGACTCAGTCATGTGCCAACAGCCATTCGGCTGCTGAGCGGTCCGGGAATGACCGACCCCCCGCTGGAGCTGGAGGCTGTGCGGGCTGTCGCGCACGTGAATGGCGGGGGTCTGCCTCTCGCCCGGATAGACGATGTCATCGCGGCGCTGCAGGCGAGCGGTGTGGTGCATCTGAACTGTCACGGGATCGGGCGGCTCGACCGTCCGCTGGACAGTGCGGTCCTGCTCGCCAACGGTGGTCTCACGCTAGAGCGTGTTATGCGTGAACGCCTGAAAGCGGACCTAGTCGTCCTATCCGCATGCGAGACGGCCACCCTCGGGACTGAGCTGCCCGACGAAGTCGTGGGTTTGCCTAGCGGATTCTTGCAGGCCGGCGTCGGCGCTTGCATCGGTTCGCTGTGGGCGGTTCCCAGGAAGGCGACGGCGGCATTGATGAGCCTGTTTTACCGGATCTGGGCGCAAGAGCCGGTTACCGCCGCCGAGGCGCTGCGACAGGCGCAGTGCCAGTTGCGCGATGCAACCAACGACGAGCTCACGCGGCTGGTGCCCGCTGTGGTGTCGCCACCCGCCGGCCTCGGGACGGCCAGTCGCAAGGTGTGGGGTATGGCACAGCCTTTCAGCCCAATGACATCGTGGGCCGGATTTCTGTACGTCGGCGTATAGCTGACGCCGAGGATGGTCAGGCGGGGGCATGGCAGAGGATCAGAAAGCGGTTCCGGGCGACGAGCTGCGCGCTCGTTTGCGGGTGGCCTTCGCCACGGCCCAGTCCGCTCAGCAGCAGTACCTGGGCAGCCCGAGCCGTTCCGCGCTGGAGGAGATGATTCGTGCTTGGGAACTTGTGCTTCAGCTACCCTTGTGCGGGCTGCTGAAGGCAGGCCAGGACAGGCAGTGCACTACTCATCGACGACCCGCGACCGCAGTCCATGCCCGTCGGGGCAAGCCGCGTGGACCGCGAAACCCTGGCCGCTTTCTTCGATCGGTGCGAGACGCTTGCCGGGGACACCGCCACCCCACAGGCGGTGCTCGATGCGATGGGTACGGCAGAACATGGCGTCATCCACCTGTCCTGCCACGCCCAGGCCGACCGCGAGGGGCCGCTCGATACAGCCTTTCTGCTGGCCGGCACGAGCAGGCTGACCGCCAGGGATCTGTCCGGCGCGTCGGCTCTGCCGATCCGGCTCGCAGTGCTTGCCGGCTGCGAGACTGGCGTTGTTGGCAGCAACCTTCCAGACGAAGTGCTGGGCCTGCCCACCGCGTTGATAGCTGCAGGAGTGGCTGGCGTCACCTCCTCGGCCTGGGCGATTCGAGATCACCCGGTGACCGCGGTGCTGCTCGCCCGCTTCTATGAACTGTGGCGCGTGGAGGGGCATGTACCCGCTGAGGCCCTGCGCCGTGCGCAGCGCTGGGTCCGCGACACCACAAACGCTGAGAAGGCGCGCCGCTTTCCCGGCTATGGCGAGTCATTCAAGGGGGATGCCGATGCCTGGGGTACCGACTGTGGGGTTCCACGGCAGGCCACGGCCACCCATACTGGTGGGCCGGCTTCGCATATAGCGGAGTGTGACCAAGCGAACGGCTGAGCGAGTGTCCATCGAGGGAGGGGAGTCACGTGGACGAGAGCATCATCGACGTGGCACGCACGATTCGGCCGTACCTGGAGGAGCTGGTCGGAGGAGAGGCGGCAGGATACGACCAGGAGATTTCCCGGCTGCTGACCGCCGCTCTGGCGGGTACCGACGTCGGCGACGAGTTGATGTCAGTCCTCGTCCGCTCGTCTGCGGTACAAACCTGGGCCGCGCAGGTGCTGGAGGACGATCTACACCGGCCGCCGGAATTGCAGCCGGTCGACGAGCTTGGATACGAACCGCTACCGACCCCTGAGGGGCCACCCACCGAGGCAGAAAAGTTCTGCTGCCCAGCCGGGGACTATATCTGGTGGCGGAGGTTCGTCGGCACGCCGATGCGGACGTGCCCAAACCATGGCGCGCTCGTCCCGTGCGACGGATAAGGTCACGGCCACGATGCTCGACAAGTTCTGGGAAGCTGCCGGCAGCAAGCTTGCCGACCGGTGGGCCGAGGTTGGCGTACCCGCTCTCGTGTACTGGCTGGGTGGTCTGCTGGCCTGGCTGTGGGGCCATGGTGGCTTCTCAGCGCTGCGGCAGCCCGCACGCTGGCTGGGCAAACAACAAGTCCCGGCCCAGGTTGTCGTCATCCTCGGTCTGCTCATCGGCGTGGCTGCCTCTGGCGTGGTCATACGCCGAATGACCACGCCGGTGCTGCAGCTGATCGAAGGGTACTGGCCAGCCTTCCTCAGGCCGCTGCGTGACCGACGCATCGATCAGATCCGCCACAAGGCCGAGCGAACGGAAGACCGGTGGCAAAGGCTCCAAGAAGCTGTGCAGAACGGCACGGCTACGGCCGACGAGCGCGCCGAAAGCGTGCGTGCCGACCGGCGGCTGCGACGGCTGCCTAGTGACGGCGACTACTTGCCCACCAGGGTCGGAAACACCCTCCGTGCTGCTGAGAACCGGCCTACGGCCAAGTACGGGCTCAACGCGCCCGCGATCTGGCCACACCTGTGGCTGCTGCTGCCCGAGGCGACACGCACCGAACTAAGCCAGGCCAGGGAGTCGCTGGACACCGCTGTCGCGGCCTGCATATGGTCGCTCGCCTTCATCTGCTTCACCCCGTGGGCCTGGTGGGCCGCTCCCGTCGGCCTCGTCATCTCGCTCGTTGCGTACCTGTTCTGGGTACCGGCACGCTCGGAGGTCTACGCCGACCTCGTCGAAGCTGCCTTCGACCTGCACCGAACTGTTCTCTATACCCAGTTGCGCTGGCCACTGCCGACCAATCCTGCAGAAGAACGCGACTGCGGGAAGCGAGTCAGCACTTACTTGCTTCGCGGCTTGAGCGGTACGAGCCCGACCTTCACCCAGCCTGCGGAATCACCGCCAGAGGAGAAGCACGAGCCCGTGAGCCGATGATCTTGACCAGTGGTCCACGAAAAGGCGCAAGACCTGGTCCCAGGACCTCCAGGGGATTTGGAGACCGCTGAGGGCCAAGGGACAACCTCATGCCGTGCTGCTGCGAGACTTGCGGGCGCCGGCCGCCAGGCCCGAGCGGATCGTGCGGTCGATAGCGCGCTGTCCGCAGCCGGGGTCACGGTCCAGACCGGCATGGATGGCCGCCTCGAAAAGCTTGGCGTAGACGAGGGCTGTGGGCAGGAGCCCGGCGGTGGTGAGCTGACCAAGACGGCCGATCTGCACGGTAGGCATCTGAGTTGCGAACGCGCCACCGCGGTCCTTCGCCGTGTTCGCGCCGGACCTCATCCTCGCCGTGGATCACCGCAACCTTGCTGACCGGGAGTTTACGGTTATGCCTGCGACGGTCGCTTGCGGCTTGTGGACTGCAGTGGTTGGGTCGCAGCCATAGACCGCCGTGGCCGCGAGCCACGAGACAGCGGGCGCTGGAAATCGCGGCCCGATGGGGACCCTCGCCGGCCGGAGTTTCGCCGTGCTCGATTGTGCCGCCGACCTGACAGAACCGCGGCTTAACCCACGCCCGGCAACCCGCGGCACCACTGGTGAGGGAGCGCGCAGCGCGGCAGAAGAGGACGCCCTCGCATCGTCTGGCGCGACACCTGTGATCATGTGAGGGTGCACGATTCACGGATCCAGATCAGGCGTGCTTCAGGTGGCGATGCCGACGCTGTAGCCGGCCTTGCCGGCGAACTTGCGCAGTCCTTCGCGTTCTCACGGCCGCGGTTCGACGTTACCTACCCGGCCCTGCTCGACACCGAGGCCGCCTGCCTGCTTCTCGCCACCAGCGGTGGTGATTACCTGGGCTATCTGCTCGGCTTCCGGCACCTCACCTTTTACGCCAACGGGCCGATAGCCTGGGTCGAAGAGATCCTGGTCAGCCGCGAATATCGCGGGCGCGGCGTCGGCCGCGCCCTGATGACCGCATTCGAACTGTGGTCGGCCGAGCAGGATTGCGTCCTGGTCGCGCTCGCCACCCGGCGGGCGATGCCGTTTACTTAGCGCTTGGGTATGAGGAGTCGGCCACCTACCTGCGCAAGGTGCTCACAGACGAGGCGGCACGGTAATCCGCTCGGCGGCAGATCCGGACGTTCGGTCAGTGACGGGGGCCGCTACTCGAGCGCCTCGGCTGCGCCCGATCCGGTCAGGAATCGAGAAGCGCCACGGTGTGGCCGGGCCTAGCCTTCCGGTGGAAGGCCGGCATGACACCGAGCCGCTGAGCGTCAGGAAAGGAAGCCCGAAAATGCCCGCGAAGAATGCCAGGAGCGAGTCCGGCGGCTTCAGCGCCGAGGAGCGTGCCGCGATGAAGGCACGCGCCGCCGAGTTGCGCGCCGAGGGCAAGAAGGGCGCCAAGAAGGCCGACGGCCTGCAGGCGGTCCTCGACAGCATCGCGGAGATGGCACCGGAGGATCGT
>WNGG01008014.1_pt1 | contig 11664 bp, 13 predicted proteins | sample 5400661 | NCBI WGS metagenome assembly WNGG01 (sample SAMN13153372, study PRJNA577476) | soil metagenome | isolation source: 100 cm soil or saprolite under Garry oak tree replicate 1 | place: USA:California | collected 2016-06-15 | reverse complement strand
CAGAAGCTGATTCATGGTGCCAGGTTCTTTCCACCTCACGGTGAATCGATAGAAGTTCGGAGAAAAGATCCGGTCGCGCTCATCCTGAACCGTATGAAACTGGACCAGTTTCTAGCGAAACAGGCGGTGGCGGCGGGCGTGGAGCTTCGGCCGAAAACTCGGGCGTCAAAGTTCCAATGGACGGTTGATGGCGATCTTCTGACACTGGCGGATGGGTCGAAGGTCGGGGCGAAAGTGGTCATCGATGCGAGTGGGGCTGGGAGTCGGTTGCCGGAGCAGGCTGGGCTTCAGACGCCTGATTGGGCGCAGATCTTGCCGGGCTTGCAGTACGAGCTGGTCGATATGAAGGAGCAGAGTGATCTGGTTGAGCTTTTCTTCGGGTCCAAGAGAGCCCCCGGATTCTTCGCATGGAGCATCCCAACTGGAAAGTACAGCGCAAGGGTGGGTCTTGCTTCAAAGAAGGGAAATGTCAAGAGATTCCTGGATGATCTGTTCAAGGAGCAATGGCCGAAAGCCACAGTTGATGCGACAAAATCAGGATCTGTATTCGTCGCCGGACCAGTAGCTAGATGCTGGTCCCCTGGCTTTATCGTAGTTGGGGACGCGGCTGGACAGGTGAAACAAACGACGGGTGGCGGAATAGTGATCGGAGGCTGTTGTGGAAAACTGGCTGGGATCGCTGCAGCGTCGGCCGCTAAGCAAAGTGGAATAGAGTCTGATCGTTTTCTGAGAAGCTATGATACGCAGTGGAGGGAGAAATTCGGGTCTGACCTTCGAAAGATGGGTCTGGCCCGGAAATTGTTCGCTGGCCTCTCCGATGAGACGCTTGATCGATTGTTCTCGGTCTTGCGGGACAATGTTTCCGAGATCGAGGCAGAAGGCGACATGGACTTTCAGGGGAAAATAATCACTCGCATGCTGAGAAAGAGGAAAATCGCAACCCTACTCCCCCGAGTAGCGGCGGACGCCGTCAAAGCAATATTTTCCTAGCCATGCTTAGCGTTGTTAGGGCCAAACAAGGACGGTCGTGAAACGCTCGGTTACCACGCTTCTTGCTTATTGGTTGGATTCTCCTATTATTCTGGGTGCCGCACAATATTTTATGAGATTAGATGAACCGGAGGTTCCTGCTAGTTCTCTCCGTCGCGATCCTCGGAGAGGTGGCCGCCGTTGAGGCGTTCATCTACTGGCAGCAACAGACCAGCCTAGGGTGCTTCGACGTGTGCGGTTGTGGAGCGTGCCAACCAGCAGGCAGAGAAGTCTTGAATATGGATTCATTCCAGGTGAACTCATCGACCAATGTGAGCTTGAATCTCAGGAATGTCGGGTCGATTTCTCTTTCTCTACAAGCTTACCTTGTCAAAGATTCTGCAGGCGACCAGTGGCAGAGCGATCAATGGCAAAATGTCAGCACGCCAGGACCGACGCTTTCACCCAACGGTGTCGCTACAACGGTCATCACTATAGGCCAGAGTTGCAACAGCTGTTCCTACACCGGCGCAACGGGGGCTTTTTCCCAGTTCACCTCGACCAAATACTATACGGTCGAAGTGGTAACGGCAAGAAACAACTCGTTCACGTTCACGATTATGACGTAACCTGCTCAGGCAGAGTTCTAGGGATAATGGTTAGGAGAACTTCGAAGATCTTTATGGCTTGCTGGATACCGACTTAAGAATCCCCAGCGCCAGCGTTCAGAGGCTTTTGAAATGAAAGTCCTCGTTGTGGGATGCGGTAAGGTAGGCTCGGAGATCGCCCGAGACCTAGCGGGATCGAACGAGGTCGATTCTGTGGTTGCGATGGACGCTAGCTCAGAGAACTTGAAACTCCTCAGGAAACGGGTTCGCAAAAAGCTGCGAACTGTCAAGTTGAGCATATCGCAAAAGGCGCGTTTTCGTGCTCTTCTAGCAAATGTCGACCTAGTGTGCGGTGCTCTACCCGGCAGACTTGGATTGGACTTGATGACTGAGACTGTAAAGGCTGGGACAGATACTGTGGATATTTCCTATACTCCGCGAGACGCCTTCGTGCTTCAGAGTAAGGCGAAAGGGGTTGGTTGTCGGGTTGTGCCTCAGTGTGGTGTTGCTCCTGGTTTTACGAATATGTGTGTTGGCGATGCTTCAAGGAGGCTTGGTCAGATGAACTCTGTGGAGATCTTTGTGGGTGGTCTTCCGGAGAAGCCTGAGCATCCCTTGAATTATCGGATTGTGTTTTCCCTTGAGGATGTGGTGAACGAATACTCTCGACCAGTGCAGGTTATCGAGGAGGGTAAGAGGAAGAAGGTTGAAGCGTTATCCGGACGTGGTTTCACGAGTTTTCCCGGAGTTGGGAAATTGGAATATTTTCTGACTGACGGTCTCGGGTCTCTTCCGAGAAGTTATCCGAAAACTAGAGAGATGCACGAGTTTACGCTGAGATATCCCGGGCATGCGGATATGATGAGCGCGCTTCGGGTCCTGGGCTTCTTTGAACGTAAACCGGTTAGGATTGGTAGTGTTGGGGTGGAGCCTCGGCAGTTGTCGATAGAGCTGCTTCGCGGGGCAATGTCGCAGGGGTCGCCTGAGGATTTTCTGGCCTTGAGGGTTGACGTGAAAGGCCTGTCAGGTGGAAAAAGGATTCATCTGAGATACCAGCTTATGGACCATTACAATCGAAAATCAAGAGTTTCGGCGATGGCCCGGACGACGGCCTACCCGTGCACATCTGTCGCTCTTCTTATGGGGCGTGGTGAGATCAAAGAAACCGGAATAATTACGCCTGAGAAGATCGCGCAAGAGCCGAGGCTTTTCCAGTATGTGTTAGCCCGGCTTGGGGAGCGCGGTGTGAAAATGAAAATGACCACACTGAGCTAATCTACAGCTGAAAGAGAGGGGCGAGTCTTTTCGGATGAAAAAAATGGGGGAAGTTGTCGATCCCTGAGCTATTGTCAAACGGTGTTCGCGCTGCGGATGTCACCGTGGTTCCCGCCACGGTCCGCTGAGGCGTTCTTCCACTCGGTTATGATTAGACCTTGACCACCAGCGGCGTAGTGGTCGAAGAACGTGGCCACCGAAAAGCCGACCGGGCAGCGTGCTGGGTAGCAAGAGGTGAAGTGGGTCTCGATGAAGGTAGTACCTGTACAATCGGTAATTGACGAGGTGGTTGCGTTGCAGTAAGGACTGTTTGAGTCCTGGGTTGCGCCAGCTTGAAGCGGTATGACAAAGTAGCCATGTAAGCTGCCGGTTACGCCGTTGTCGACTGTGCCCTGAGGAACTGGAGAGGTTTCACAAGCGCCTGGGCTCGGGTTGGGCGAGGGAGAAGGCGGGGTTTCGAATAGGACTGATCCAGCAGAGGGCGTTATGAAGCTCCCGTTCTTGAACTGCTCGACGATTGTGATCCCGCTTGCTTCTGTGAAGACTGTGAAGTGCCGGTCAAAGGTGTCGTCAGCCCAGTTGTTTCCACAGGTTCCAGAATCGGGCGAACCGCTCGCATATGGTACGCATATGGTCCGTAGTGCGTTGTCGGGGTCGCAGACGTTGTTGGGTCGACGAGTGTGGTCAAGTCGAGGGTTGAGAACAAATCGTCACCGACAGTGTTGATGAGGGCCGTGATGGGGTTGACTAGAGGTGTACTGGTTGTCTCTCCCTTTGGCATTCCCGCGACGGTTGACAAACCGCTGATTCCGGTTACCAGTAACGCTGCAATAGCGAAAACCGATAGTTTCCTGAGATTCATCATTCTTGTTTTCAATCGAGTACGCCTTTGCTTGAAATATATGGAATGTTACATCCGGCAATATGTTCGAAATTCGACATTATCGGATCTTGATATGTCGCAGAATGATACGCTTTAGCCTGCGGATTGCCGAGGTGATGAAGAAGAAAAAGTTCCAAGGGTAAGTCACCTGATTGGCGACCGGACAAAAGGGACCCCTGAATTCTTAGCGACTGAGCTTAGCGGGCCGTTTGTGGTCCTGGAGGGGGCACTGCTCGGTACTTGCCGCTCTTCTGGTGGATCTCTGAGCACTGTCGACAGAAAGCGAGCTGGAAGCGCTCACCGTACATTCCCTTGACCAGTACGACCTTGCGCTTGCAGCCGCACCCACACCTGCACCTATCCCTCTCCATTGACTTGGTAGCGGGCTCTGGTGGCGTCGGATGCTTCAAGACTAGTGGACCTCTGAGAAAGGGGGGGTTTAGCCTTACGTAACCAGGATCTGATTAGGCCCAGATTAGTGTCGATGTGGCATTTCGGTCCGGTCTCTTCCTTTCATCTCTCTTGTCAGATATGCGCTGGCCATGAGCAAACTATGGGACATGTGGCTAATGGACCTCCGCCAGCCTATCCCCCAGCAAACCCAGCAACCCAAGGAATCCAAGCAACCCCGCAAACGCAGAAAGAAGTCGCGATCTTCACTGAAAGCGGCCCTTTCAAGGCGACCTAGGAAGCGGCGGGCAACCTGAAGCTCGTCTCGTAAGCCCTAGGTTAGTTTTGAATTGCCTTTACGCCATCGCAGGATCAGTCCGAGCATTCCAACAGAGATGACGAGTGAGCCGACCACGATAGCTCCGAAGTTGCTCAATCCAAATTCGTAGTAATGGGACACAGACAGGTTACTGGACAACCTGGAGGGCAACTGCTCGCAGCAGGCCACAACTGTTCCGCTCCTATGAATACGAGGGAAAATCCCACGGCGAGAAGGGCGAACAGTAGGAAATAGCCCTTCAAAACCGCACCAACCTATCGCCCATGTCTAGTTAGATGTGTAGAAAGTTCGTGATCAGTTGCGACAAGAGAATTGCAGCGACTGACAATACTATCGTTATGAATCTGGAGACGACTTGAATGTCGAACAGCCAGGTCGGAAGAGACGCAATCTTCCCGTCTAGCATCTCAAACTCCTGGAGGTCCGTAAGCCTTGCCAGTCGGATGTGAACATCGTCCATTGCCGCTCGACGACGGTGGGATGCTCGACACGACCAAGAGCCAAGGATTGACGAGGTTCTTCGGCCCAGTATTTCCTTGGTTAAGTCTGTGGCCTCGGACCTTTCCCGAAGAACCTTTTCACGTGTGGCCGTGTGAGAGCGTAGATGGTCACCAAGTTGGGTATTATGGTAACGGTATTAATTGTGGCGGAGAATCCTACGCCACTGATTACGGCATTGACTGCCTCGTCCGGCGACCGTGGAGCCGTCGATGCTAGCCCGATGAGTGCGAGGTCGGAGACTATGCCAAACACGGCAACGATAAGGCCTAGCGTCCACGACCACGTTCTTCCGCTAAGGAATCCAACAGCGTAAGAGATGTACAGGATTCCGAGTACCAATAAGACGATACCGAGAGTAACCAAGATTGTCTCGGCGAGGTCTGAGTAAGGACCTACTAACGCGCCGAGGGCTGCGCCGGCAACACCTATGATGATGGATAATATGCCTAGTATGAAGGCTAGAACGACTAATACTGTGACGGTCGTCGGTCTGGGAGTTCCGACCTGCATATCTTCAGGGTCGTGAAAGAGATCAGATAAGGCAAACTGAGACTCGTTGAGTGGGTCGGGAGTTGGTGGTTTGACGGCTTACGGTGTGAGGCTCTTCTTTTCCTTGGTGATGTTCCAGTAGAGCAGGATTGCGATGATAATTGCTGCTCCGACCCCCCCTTTGGCCCAGTTGTCCTGGAAAATAACCCCTAGAACTGCGAGGACAGCCGCAAGAAATACCAAAGAAAGAAGGAACATGGTCCCAATCTCTGTCTTTCCCAATCGAATAGGAACTGACATGCTTCGCCGACTCTGTTTGAGCCTACGTCAGAGATATCAGGCTTTATGTTTATGGAAAATCTCGCATGACGGCCTAACTGCCTCACGGGAATTCGCCTCATTATCCCTTGATTCTCAGGCTGAACTTAACTAGACCGCTGAGCTTGGCAGTTTCGTGTTTCTCCGGATAGGGAACTCGCGAGTCTATTATGAGACATCTGGGGCTGGCGCGCCTTTGTTGCTATTGCACGGAGGGTTCGGGACTGTTGAAGATTTCGCTTCACAGACTCCAGCACTGGCGAAGCATTTCAAGGTAGTTGCCTTCGAACGGCCCGGGCACGGGCATACGGCCGATACCGCTGAACCCTTCAGTTTCGACACCATGTCAGCGAACACTATTGACTTCATTGAAGCACTGAAACTGGGAGCGACGAACCTAGTGGGCTGGAGCGATGGAGCGATCACCGCTCTTCTAGTCGCCATCTCTCGACCGGACCTGGTCAAACGCCTTGTCTCTGTAAGCGGGATCTTCAATACCAACGCCCAGTCTCCCGAAGATCTGAACTGGATCAGATCGCTCACACAAGAGTCCTTCAGGAAAAACATGGCGGCTCTTGTAAGGCGCTACGACGAAAGCTCCCCGGACGGTCCCGCTCACTTCCCGGTTGTGTTCGAGAAAACGAAGAGGTTGTGGCTCAACGAGCCCAACATTACAACGAAAGACCTGGCAAGGATAAGCGCGTCTACGATGGTGATGGCCGGGGACAGGGACTCGATTCCCATCGAACATACGCTGGAGCTGTTCAGGTCGATCAAGGGAGCGCAACTGTGCATCATCCCCTGCACCACGCACTTCCTCATGTCTCAGAAACCGGATATGGTCAACAAGGCGATCCTGGACTTTCTAATCGCGAAAGAGAAACCAAAGGAATAGGCTGGGAAGGTGGAAGGGGACCGGTGACCAGTTGAACGCGCGAGAGATGGTGTCACACGGATTCGCTTGGATTGTTCGATCGAACGGGCCGAAGGCTTAGGCTGGATAATTGCCGCGGTAAGAACAGCCCGGATGGTCTCCAGTTCGGACATGTTTTCTGTTCTTATCTCAAGGAAACCTCTCTGAAGAGCGAGTGTTACTCTATCCGAGTTGGACCACGATGGTGAAAGGCTCTTGACTTCAAACGAGGTGAGTGTGTCGAAGGCGTTGTAGAGCCACAGCCTGCCTTCCTCAAACTTGTCCAGTGTCGCCCTTCTGAGTGAAAAACGCGCGAGCAACATGATTATGGGTCCGATGAGCAAAGTGGTAGGATGGAGTATCCCCAAAGGAAGAGTTGGATCTACCCATCGACCTGTCTTGACCCGAACTCTCGCCTTGATGCCCTTCAGGTTCCCGTACTTTCTAACTTGGAGAGGGTGCGCCTCTTGCCATTCTCGCCTGAACTTTCTCGTTCTCGTTCGGTTGGACAGTGCACCTAGTGCAATTAGCATGGCTTCGATCGAGATATAGGCGCCGAGGCCATAGCCCGTTGCTGCTGTCGCTCCACCCCTCGCTCCGGGGATTATGCCGTATGCGAGCAGCGGAAAGAGAAGCACCATCCATACTACAAGGGAAAGGGTAAGCGCCACGCTCCATCTTCGCCTCCACCTCCAATAATCGCGATGCTCGCTCCTCACGTGACCACGAAAGTCGCGTCCTAGAGAGCCAAATGGGACGTTCTCACGACAGACGGGACAAATAGAAAATCTTGGAATAGGTGGCTGGTGTCTGGGCTTCGGATTTTTTCGCTCTCTGACGGTTGTTAAGGCGAAATGTGAGAGTCTGGCAGCAGCAAGGGCAAGACCGACGAGAAAGAGACCGGACAGGATAATTGCGCCGAGGGCAAACATGGGGTCCTTCGCTAGGGCTTGACCGGCGGCTCGTGGGTCGGTTCCAGCTGGAACTGCGGTGTATACTAAGTAAACGAAGTAGAGTATGGTTGCTCCGAAGAGAAAGACTACTAGCGACATGGCTCTCCGCCACGTCTTGAGAGAGAACAGTTTCATTTCCAAATCGAGGATGGCTCTGCAATAGATGGACCCTCGGAGTCTCGAGCCAATCCTTTGCCTCCATGTAATCGTTCGCTATGCTGAAAGAAAAGGATTCGAGACTTTGCTATCCAAGGGTGCCTTTGGCTGTTGAATGAATGAAGGCACCGCGTGAAACAATAGAATGAAAATAGAGGGCAGGCCCGTGACCTGACGGGCCTATGGGAATCTGGTTGTGCTGTTGATCTGTATGTTACGGAATAGGACAGTCTGGGTTTCGCCTGGAGCGCCAGCGATGGACGACTATCAACCGTCCGTCACGAGGAATATTGAGGAAGTGTTGATGGGTCTATGGCCCTGGCTCAGGCCGCGGTTGCTTGGCCTCGCCCTTCTTCCTCTGTAGAGCGACTTTTCTCCAGCATTCCTCGTGGAAGAATATGGATGCGGTCTCCGGAACGAACGAGGGAACGGCGAAGTGGACTTTGCCCTTTGCAAGACGATAAGCATCCTCTCCATCCTCAAAATCCTCTCCGCAAAAATCACAGGGAGGAGCACTCGGCTTCCTCAATATGCGAATATCGGACGTGCCAGACGCCTTCAGCCTGTTGACCCCTATCTAGGAGGAGACTTGTTTGCTCGCTATATACTGCACTTAACCGTTAGGACAAATGCGTCGTAACTGGGCCACACTCCACTCCTTCTCTTTTTGCGTGGACAACGCGCGGGAATAGATAAAGGAAGATTTCGGTAGACCTAGGCTTCGACCCCTTTTCGTCTCGATGATTAGACATATCAACAATTGATATCTAACGACCGGTACCCGCGAATCCTACGCAACGACCCACTCGCAACCTTGTGCATCTTCCTATGAGGGAGGATGGAAGAACAACCTTATCCAGATTCAGGCGCCTGGTGAGAGATTATTGCAAAGAATAATCGATGCTCACATGCACTTGTCTGAACGCCGAGACGACCTCCTCAATCACTTCGCCCAGAAGAACGGGTTGAGGTACACTCCTGGCGAGCTGCTGGGCACGATGCGAAGGCACAAGATCGCGCGCGGGTTGCTCCTCAGCCCGCCCCTGCGAGGAGGCGTCCCCCTTCCAAACGAGAATGTCATCAGGTTGTGCAGGAGGACTGGCGGGATGCTTGCGCCAGTGATTACGGTAGAACCCACTACTAAAGAAGTGAAGGCTGCGGTCAAACTTGCCGAGGAAAACAGGAAGGACGTGAAGGCGTTCAAGGTGAGACTGGGTTACGTGAAAGCTTCAGCGGAAAGCCCTGTCTTCGATAGGATCTACGACTATGCTGAGTCAGAAAGACTCCCGGTGCTCTTTCACACTGGGGACACGGCATTCAGCACCGGGGACCTCTCCCGCTCTCACCCGCTGACGTTGGACGGATTGGCTAACAAGAGGGAGGAGCTGACGATAGTCCTCTGCCACTTTGGCAATCCATGGTTTGAGGATGTGGCCGAGTTGATCTACAAGCACCCGAATGTCTACGCGGACATCTCCGGACTGACTACAGGTGGTGCGTATGCAGAGAAGTATGCGGAGTGGCTTGTCAGGAAGATCAGCGAGGCCATCTACTTTGCGGGCGGTGCGGACAAGGTGATCTTCGGAACCGACTACCCGGTCACGAAGCAGGCGGATACTTTGGCTCTTGTGAGAAGGCTGGAGGTGGATGAGAGTGACAAGGAGAAGATACTCTGGCGGAACGCGGAGCGAGTGTTCGGCTTGTGACGGCCCAGGAGGATGTCGCGATTGTAGATGTTGCCAAGGGGAAGAGGGCGGTCTTCGAATGGATACTTGAGGAGAGCTTCGAAGGATGGTACCTGATGCATTCGAAGAGGACCCTTCGGGATATCGAGCTGGTCAGGGTAGCAATGTCATCAGGCAAGGCGGTAGGCCTGGTCATGCTCAAAACGCTAGAAGAAAAGGTCGGCTATGTGTACTACATCGCAGTTGCAAAGGCGAGCAGAAAGAAGGGAATCGGGAAACTACTCCTAGAAGACGCCCTGCGGCACTTCAGAGCCTCCAAGGTGAAAGAAGTATTTGCTAGTGTGGAGGAGGACAACGAGCCTTCTGAGGCATTGTTCGCGTCAGAAGGGTTCAGGCGGACGAGCTTCAACGAAGTCTCCAAGAAACACGGGAGTCTCCACACGCTCAACATGTACAGGGAAATGTTGGTCGTTCCAGGCGAAGTCCTGTTACGCAGGGCGATCACATAACAATTATCACCGCCAATTATCTCCGTTCTTCTCCGTGACGAAACATTTGATTACCACTCTCCGCGAAAGCTCTCGAGTTCAGTTTCGATGACAGGAAAGAGTCGAATGGTCGAATTCGAAGCAGAAGGCAGACAGGGAAACGGCTACCTAGTGAGCCCCGAAAAGCCCCGTGGGGCTGTCCTCGTTCTGCATGCCTGGTGGGGACTCAATGATTTCTTCAAAAGTTTCTCCAACAGGCTATCGTCCCAGGGATTTGTCGTACTGGCACCGGACCTCCACGATGGTGGTCTGGCGAAGACTGTGGCGGAAGCGAAGGAGCTCAAGTCGAAAATAGCCGACGAGAGAATCAAGAAGATCGTCTTAGGCGCCGCAGAATACCTAAGATCGATCCCACCCGTATCGGGACGAAAGATTGGCGTTGTGGGTTTTTCGATGGGCGCAGCATGGTCTCTGTTACTGAGCACCCTGAAACCAGAAAATGTTGGAGCAGTTGTTGTTTTCTATGGGAGTTACCCTATTGATTTCTCCAAGGCTGAAGCATCCTATCTCGGACACTTTGCGCCCGATGATGAGTGGGAGCCAATTGCTGACGTGCGTGCGACGGAAGAGAAGATTCGCGGTGCAGGAAAGGAGGTTACGTTTCACTTCTACCCGGGAATGAAACATTGGTTTGTAGAAGAGAATAGGCCGGTAGAATACGATCGAGATGCGGCAGATCTTGCCTGGAAGAGGACGTTAGAGTTCCTTGACAGCAAACTACGATAATCCGATCCCGTGAGAAAATAGTAGGATTATCGAGATCTGGCTACTATCGTCTGGACTTGGGTGTGAACGCCATTACAGGGATGGTCCTCTTGGTCTTTTGTTGGTATTGGGCGAACTGGGGGTAGAGTGAGGCTTGTTTCTTGTAGATTCGGTCGCGTTCGGCCCCGGTTATTTCCTCTGCGTGTACGTCTATAGTTTCATTTCCGACTTCAATTTTCACATCGGGATGGGCCTTGAGGTTGTGATACCAGTCGGGGTTGGTGTCGGCTCCTCCCTTTGAAGCGAAGACCAGGTAGCGGTGGCCATCCTTGAGATACATGACTGGGTTTGTCCGTGATTTTCCGGTCCGGGCTCCCTTGTGATTGATAAGTAATATTGGCGCGCCCTCGAAATTACCGCCTACCTTTCCATGGTTCTTGCGGAACTCAGCAATGACTCCCGCGTTCCAATCGCTCATCGTGATCAGCTGCCGAAGTCTCGCTACAAGGGGGATTTATTGACTAGCATTGAGAAACTAGTCACGTGGTTCCGGGGAGAACCACGCCTCGAATACGCGTACCTTTCCCTCCGACTAACGCGAATTAATCATATCGGCCTATTCACACTCGTCCTTTGCTTTACCGTCTATTAACTAGGCTTTTCGAAAGAGGGATAGGACAATCGTCAATAGGCTAGGCAGTGTTCCTGGAAAAGACTGTGAGATAAACTGACAGTCGTTACACCATGGGAAGGATTCTGGCAGATACTGTCCGACTCGGAAGACGAGGATGTCGTTCCTTTCAAGAACACTACGATTGCAGTACGAAAGGCACTTGGCTTCGTGGTTTTCACTCGAAGACATTTCATGGAGATCAGCGTAGTTGGCAAACGTCCCGTCGTTGCGGGATATCCTCCGACAGAACAGGAAGCA
>WNGG01026996.1_pt1 | contig 11666 bp, 12 predicted proteins | sample 5400661 | NCBI WGS metagenome assembly WNGG01 (sample SAMN13153372, study PRJNA577476) | soil metagenome | isolation source: 100 cm soil or saprolite under Garry oak tree replicate 1 | place: USA:California | collected 2016-06-15 | reverse complement strand
CCCTTGGGCTTTGGTGCTTGGCGATCGCATCCGCAAGCGCCAGACATATTCGTGCCGCTTGAGGTACACCATCCACCGCCGAGCTTTGACGAGTGGGATGAGTACAAAGCGATTGAAGCTCTTGTCTTGAGTCGCCCGAGCCTCCGTCGTTTGATAACCCAGCCAATGAACGCACCGACTGATCCAGTTCCAGACTTCAGGGCCTTGCTATCCGGCATTGTCGCTATCCCCATCGAGCGTTATCAGGCGATACATGGGTCGGACGAGCAGGATTTAGCGGAGCTCATCGACGAGTTGGCCGATTGGTTCTGCCGTGACGCAGACCCGATGTTCGTCGCTACATCAGTAGTCGGGTTCACCGCGCCAGGACCTCTGACGTTGGCACCGGGCATTACGGTCCGGAGAGCGACTGACGAGGAAGTCAGCGCGATGCTTGAGATGGGCGCATTGAATGTAGGTTCGAACCAGAATCGGACGCGGGTCTACAGCACCCACGTCCATGACGCTGCGCGGTGGGTTGTGGCCATGGAACACTCTCACCCACGTCGATTCGGTCGTAGCGCACAGAAGGAAGACGAGCCCGATCTATCGGCGCTTAAGGCGGCGGCCGATGCTTGGTTGGCCGTGCTGCGAATATTGACGCCGGCCGAGGTGCGGCTGGGCACGACATTGACGGGGCAGCTAGTCGGCGGCATCGCAAGTGGTGGCTCGTCGAATGGATACGGCCCGCCAGCCCTATTTGCGTGGCATAACCCGGCGACCATCACGCCGGACAACGTTCCGACGTTCGTTATGCTCGCTCAGCAGATTCTCGGAGGCCGGGCCAGGCGACTCGGGGTGGCGCACGGCCTTCATCGATTCAGCGAGGCTACCACGCGGGCTCGTTCTACTGATCGCCTCGTCGACCTTGTCATTGCACTTGAATCGATGTTTTCCGAGGGCGCAGATTCACTCAGTTACAAGGTGAGTCGACGTGCTTCCGCCATGCTTGCGCCCCTTTGCTTGTCCGCCGCGACTGTCTTTCAGTTTGTCAGAGCGGCCTATTCTTCTCGGTCAAGCATCGTTCACGGTCGGGTGCCGGATCACCGGAACCTAGCCGGCCAGCGATGCCCGGCTGACGAACAGGTTCGCGAACTCGACCGGCTCGTAGCGGCAATATTCAGGCAGATCTTGTCCTCATCGTCGAGCGAACAGCCCCATGCGATCGCGGACGAACTGATCAATGCTGCTCTTGATTCGCATATACGTCCCCCGACTTCAGGTGGATCGACGTCGTATGACGTGATGGTCAGGCATGACGGCAGCAGTTTCGTGGCCGTGCCGCCAGCCGACAACACCTCTTGGGTGCGCGGCGATACAGTGGAACAGCTCCGCGATCGACTGGCCGACGTTATCGCTCTCTGGACGCAAACTCCTTGCGGGTCCGATCAAATCCGCTTCGAACTCGATGACGATGCGCAGGCTGCAAGCTCGTAACGGCGCAGTCCGACGAACTCGATGAGGCGCGTGACGTCAGCTTAACTGCCACTTGACCAAGATCACTCGGAACCATCCGCACATCGGCACAACCGGACACCGGGCCGCCCGCTGCGACGTGACGTTGCGTAGCGAACGGTCGGCGGCAGATGTGTGCACGACCGATGAGATCGGCGCTACGGTCCGGTCGTACCGAACGATCCCAGCGCGAAGGGCACTGCGACCATGAAACTGACGACCGTCACGAACGTCTCCCTCGACGGAGTGACGCAGGGACATCGACGGATTGATGCAGAGACCCGGCGCGAAGCCGGCTCGCCGGACGAGGACGGCAGCGGCGGATTCGAGCGCTTCGGGTGGGCCCCGCCGCTGCTCGACGACGAGGCCTCGACGTTTATCAGCCAGGCCTTCCAGCGCGCCGACGCGTTCCTGTTCGGCCGGCGGACCTACGAGATCTTCGCCGGCTCCTGGGGAGCAGGCATGGATCCGGGAAACCCCGTCGGAGAGGCGTTGAACACGCGGCCCAAGTACGTCGCCTCGAACACGCTCACCGACCCGCGATGGGCGTACACGACCGTCCTGTCCGGTGACGTCGCGGCCGCCGTCGGCGAGCTGAGAGCGGAGCCGGGCGGTGATCTGCAAGTGTGGGGCAGCGGCACCCTGATCCGCTGGCTGCTCGGCCACCGGCTGGTCGACGAGTTCGTACTGCTCACCTATCCCGTGGTCGTCGGCCAGGGCACGCGGCTCTTCCCCGCCACCGGCCCGGACATAGGACTCGAGCTGGTCGACTTGCGGTCCACCCCGAAGGGGCTAACGATCCAGACCTACCGCACCACGGGTCGCCCGCGCTACGAGACGGCCACGACCTGAAGCATGTGACAGAGGTCGGCCGGAGACGAGAAGCATTCGGCGGCTTCTGGATCGTCGCGGCCGCCGACCTCGACGTCGGGCTCAAGCTCGCCGCTGAGGGGTCGAAGGCCTGCAATCGCGGCTGTTGCCGGAGAACCGCGCGGGAACCTGAAGGCGGTGTGCACGCTCATCGGCAGGTTCGGACATCCGCGAAGCTGGTAGCCGAGAGCAAGCCGTGACGACCGATCCGCGGCATGAGAGGGCGAGGAAACGCCGGAATAGCCGCGACCGCGCGAAGAGGATCATATGCTTGTTCGGTGAGCGACGACATAATAGATCCGACATATCTTCCATTTCGTCCCAGTCAGCTGCGCGGACATTTCTGCGCGGTCCGAGGTGGCGAAAACCAGGACGCCGATCGTCACCTGAAGTATTATCTCGACTCCGCAACTGCGGCTGCTGAGTACAGGGCCTTGGTTGACAGCGGTGGTCGGCCGACGCAGTCTCAACTGAAGCGTGGTCGTCAGATGGAGAAGGATGAGCGTTTTTGGCTCGTATCCGCACTCATGGGTCTCTTTCACGCGAAGGGCGAGCTAGATCGACCATCGCTTTTCGGGGACCTCATGGCCCGGGCCGGCGTCCTTCCTCCCAAGGCATTTGGATCATGGCGGGAGGCGTTTGGCGGTGGACTCGATCTCTATTTTGAGGCGAATCTTCCATCGCCCCCGTCCTATCGCGCTTGGCTTCAAGGTCACCTGCGCCAGCGGGTTCTGGTTCCCTACCTCCATGAGGCTGCCATCAGGGCGGGGAGTCGAGTTGAGGGGGCGACGAAGTTGGATGCAATCCTTGTCGCTCCGAGAACTGGCGTTGCTGTGGCCTTCGAGGCAAAGGTCCTATCGGACGCGTCGTGCTCAATAACGAATGATGTACTGCGTAATCAAATCGCGAGGATTATTGACACCCTCCTGGACAAGAATCCGAGCCTAATGTTTCCGCTGGATCGAAGGATTCCGCAACATAGCTACTGTGTTCTCGTAACTCCGGAGATATTCCGGCACGAGAATGAAGAGGATTTTCTCGGCGGGCGACTTTACAGCTGGCTCATGCGCGCCTACCGCGATCCAGACGACACCCTACTGCGCAGACACCTCTCTCATCGAAGTCCGAGTCAACTTGCCGACATGCCGAACAGAATAGGCTGGGCTACTTGGGATGACATGAATCTCGTACTATCAGGTTCCTGTCCTTGGCTCGTTTAGGAGCATGAATGGATCGGTTTTCATTTGGCAGTGCGCTCTCATCGGCATGAGCGTGCGAATCTTGCGCCCCTTCGGCATGGACTCGTCCGGTCAGGCGTCTGGTCCGCCGTCGGCGGTCTGATGCCTCAGCCACCACGCCGCGATGATCTCCTTCAGCACCGATACCGCTGCAGCGCGGTCGTCTTCGGACAGCATCGGCACCAGGACCGGCTCCTCAACCACCACCGGCCTGGTTCGTGAAGGCACCATCGAAACCAGGCTGGTTACTCACAGTTCGTCCTCGCCGAGGCCGCCGAAGAGGCGGCTCGGCCCCCCGCGGGCCGCATTTCCCGTTCGACCGGTGCTCGTACGCACAGACGTGGAAGCTGCCAGATGTCGCGGCGTACGTCGGCGGCCGGCCGGCGGTCTGGATTGACGACGATGTCAACCCGACGCCCACGACTGGCCGCGTGCGGGTTCCGTACGGTAGTCCGGACCGAACCGGAAGTGGGCATAATGCGGATATGCGTTGACCGCGTGCGTCACTGAGGGGCTGACTTGGATGCTGGGGGGCGCGGCGTGACCATCGTGGGCTGGCAGGTCGAGATGGCCGCGCGAACGACACCGGCCGTCGTCAGCATCGTTGAGCGGTCGACGCCGGTGCTGTCGTTCGGGGACGCGCTGCGCGCGGACGTCGCGACCCTCGGCATCAACCCCAGCCGGCAGGAGTTCTACTCGACCGAGGGTGAGCTCCTCATCGGCGCTCAGCGGAGGCTGGCGACGACGGATTCGCTGGGCATTACGGCGGGCCAGCCGCTGACTGAGGATCAGGCGCGCAGGGTCGTCGCGGAGTCCAACGACTATTTCGCGCGCAACCCCTATAACTGGTTCAACCCGCTTGAGGCGCTGCTCAACACCGCCGCCAGCGCCAGCTACTACGACCGCAGCGCCTGCCACCTTGACCTTGTCCAGTGGGCGACCGACCCGGTGTGGGGAAAGCTCACCGACCGTGGTGCGGCGGCGCTGCTGCTCGAGGAAGGCCGGCTACACCTCGAGACGCTGCTCGCGCGGTCGAACGTGCACCTCGTGCTGCTCAACGGCGCCACTGTCGTCGAGCAGCTCCAAAACATCGGGCTGGCGCGGCTTCGCGAGGTCAAGAAGATCGCGAAGGGCAACACCACCTGCCGGCTGCTCGTCGGCGAGGGCCACGGGATCAACTACGTCGGCTGGTCGACCAATCTGCAGACCAGCTTCGGCGTGCCGAACGAGTTCAAGCAGCGGCTGGCGGGGGAGGTGAAGGAACTGGTAGAAGCATTGGTCCCGGCAACGCCGACGCAGGTGGCAGCGCCGATGAGCACGCCCGACATTGAGATCGATGACAACGGGTTCCTTCCACGAGGGGTGAGGGTCACCGGCAAGCGGGAGTTCGCCGACTTGCTGCGCCGCTGGCACAACCAGAGCCAGGCGAAAACGATCGGTGATGTCGGCAGCTTCGGTGGCACCGCCTGCATCACCGTGAGGCTCGGCGACCACGACGTGGTGCTCAATGTCGACTCGAAGCGCAGCGCGGTCGCGACGTACCTCGACCACGTCCGGCGCCTTGGTCCGGACCTGCCATGGCGAGTCGTCGCGAACAATCGCGGTACCGTCAACAAGGTTGTCTTCAGTGACGACCCCGCCGACGCCGCTGGGTGGTACCAATACCTCCGCACGCCCCTCGCGCAGCCGGGGCAGCTGTGAGCACAGCCTGCGTCGTCCAGTTCCCGCATCCGGGGCTCGAGCACAAACCGCCGAAAGGCGCGGCGGTGTTCCCGTGGAACCTCGGACGGCACGGGCGGAAGTTCCTCCGCGCTCCCGGCCGACTGCTCGCGGACGACGGAGCGCTGCGGCACACCGACGTCGTCTTCTGGGGCGAATACGAAGCCGCGTCGCGCGTCCTCTGTCGGTGGTCGCCGACCGGCGAGCTGCCAACCGCGCTGCACGAGCCGCTGCTGACCACGCCGCCTGACTCGCCGAAGCGGCAGAACACCGACCCGTGGGTCTTCGGCGACCGGTTCCTCTACTCCAACTGCAAACAGCTCACGCCGCACGGCGGCGCGTCCGCGCTTCAGTCACTGCCGCGCGGCTCAGTCATTCTGTTCGGCTCGCAGATCGGCGGGCCGTTCTGCCTCGACACGGTCTTCGTCGTCGCAGAGTCGCTGCGCTACAAGGTGAACGACGCCGCGGACCTGCCGGTCGTCACGCCGGCGCTGCCCGCGGGCGCGGACGGGCCGAGATTCGCGCGGCCGGCGTACCACGATCGGCGGTTCGTCAATCCCGAGAGCAAGCAGTCGCCGTCCGGCGCGAAGGTGCACCGGCCGACGGACGAGGTCCGCGAGGCGTGGGAGGCAGCCGTGCTGGGGTGCCGGCGTTCCGGCGTCGACCTCGCCGTCCACGTTGACCTCCCCGGAAGCGCCGGCGTGACCGAGTCGTGATGCGAGGGCGCCGTCGTGTAATGCCAGTTCACGACGCCCGCTCATCGGCAGATCCGGACGTCGGATCATGGCGCACATGGCGTGATGTCAGGTGCCGATCAGGTGTCGATCCGGCCGTCGCTGGCGTGTTTCACCCACCAGGCCGTCAGGATCTCGGCCAAGACGGACACCGCCGCCGCCCGCTCGGCATCCGACATCGGCACCAGATCCGGCTCCTCGATCCCCACCCGCGCCGCCCGTGAATTCCGTCCGCCTCGCTCACCGGTCACCACACAGCGAGCAACAGCGACGTGCACCGGCACGACGCGCCACGACGCAGACCGTCATCCACACGGGGGGCAGGCCGACACCCAGGTTCACCGGTGTCGTTCGACACGGTGATACCCCTCCCGGCGTACCTTCGCGTGAACCGGGGACACCGCACATTCAGGACCCTCAATGACAGGTTGAGGGTTCGTATACTGACGGGTTGGGTGCACCATCAACATAAATCGGTATTTGACGTGACTTGTCCGAATCGATACAATGCCACGCCCTACCCGCTTGAAGCTTAGCGAAGACGCCCCACCGGAGGACGCACATGTCATGTATCGGCGGACGTTGACGCGATCGAGTGACCGACGTTGCCCGAGGTGAGCACTTCAGCCGCGACGTAACCCAGTGGCGGATAGAACGGACAGACAGGATAATCTTCGCGTGATCGACCGCGCCGAGATCGACGCGATGAGCAGGCTCCTCGGCGTCCACACCTCCGAGGTGCAGCGCGACTATCTGTACGGGTGGCTGCTGGCCGGCCTGTACGGCGACAACCCGCTGATGCGTGACCGGCTCGTCCTCAAAGGCGGCAACGCATTCCGCAAGGGTTACTTCGTCAACACCCGGTTCTCCGGCGACCTCGACTTCGCCGCCCCAACCGGCCTGCATCCCGATCAGTTGCTTGGCGCGCTGAACGGCGCCTGCCGGATGATCCAGGCACGCACCGGCGTCGAGTTCGATCTCGATCGAAACGCCCAAACCGATCAGCGCAGCATCGACGGTGGCAAGACCGTGCACAAGTTCACGCTGTACTTCAGGGACTTCTACGGCAGGGCCAGCAAGATGACCATCGCGCTACGCATGGACGTTACCGAGTTCGGACGCCTCTACCTGCCCATCCAACAGCGCAAGCTCATCCACCCCTACTCCGACCAGGTCGACTGCGCCACCATGGTCGAGGTAGTCAGCTTGGAGGAGGCCCTGGCTGACAAGCTCAAGTGTCTACTGCAACGGCACATGTCAAACGACCTGTTCGACCTCGTCTACTCGATCTTCGTCAACAACGACGTCGCGGTGGACAAGACGACGATCGTGACCACATTCCTTCGCAAGACGATCTTCGAGCCCAGCCCGCAGGCCGCCCTCGGGCTCCTGCTGGCTGTGCCCTTCGAGGTCATGCACGGTTACTGGAACAAGATCTTCTGTGTTGCAGAGAGCCGGATGGACTTTACTACAGCCGTGGACCGGTTCAAGGGCGAGCTGCGGTCGCTGTTCTCGTCGTTCCCGTACGGCGATGCCAACCGGCTCGCCTTCTTCCCGCCGGAGCTTCGCACTCCGATCATGCAGGCCGGGCGCTCACAGACCCTTCTGCGCGTGACCTACGAGGGAGTACAGCGGCTGGTCGAGCCGTACTCCCTGGCGTTCAAGTGGCGCAAGGGCGGGATCGGACAGGAGTACCTATACGTCTACGACCAGACCGGAGGGCGGTCCGGCCCAAGCATCAAGAGCCTGTTCAACTGGAAGATCACATCGCTGGAGAACACCGACATCAAGTTCGAGCCCCGCACCGAGATCGAACTAGCGAAGGCCGGAGAGTATGGCGAACGCACCACGTTCTCCTCCTCCCGCCGCTCCGGTGTTCTGCGCTCGACCCGGGCTCGCCCACGCCCACGTGCCCGCTATCGGGTGCGTTGCGCCTACTGTCAGCGCGAATTCGACCGGGCCAGCACATCCACGGTGATGCGCCCGCATCAGGACAGCTACGGCAACCCGTGCCCAGGGCGACGGGGCTATCGCGTCTAAGCGGCGACCCGCGCAGGCTGCAGCACCTTGGCCAGGGTTCCTATCGGCCGGCCAGTGCGGGCAGGCGCGGTCCAGCAGCGCCTGCGAATGGGCGGTGCCACCGTTGCGGGCAAGTCGTACACCACGTCCGTGGACGCAACCGGATCTATCTTCACAACGGATACCCCAGATCCCGCCGCAGCCGGCCAAGGTCGATCAGCTGGGTTGGCCCCGACGCATTTGGGGACATCTCTGTGTAGCCCTCCGAGCCGCTCGGTCCTTGCTTCCATTGATCGCCAAGAAAGATGCGGTTATCTCTTAAGTGCCGGATTGGAAATACGCCGTACGCGCCTCGGCGGAAATCCTTGAGCGTCTTCCGCATACTTCGGATGGCTACCCCGAAGCTCAGGTCGATCATCAGCGCGTTGCGGGCAAGGTAAAGACCTCCGCGTGTCCGTTCGACGAACAAGAGCGCGACGGCGACAGGAGTGGACCAGTCCACCGACAGTGCATCCCAGTCGATTCGATCAAGCGTTGCGGGTGCATCGTCACGACAGCCATTGACGGCCGAGCATGCCCGAAAGTAGTCATACACATGACAGAGAAGATCGCAGCCGTCAGGGGTCGCAATGACAGATGGAAGACCCCCTTTGGCAGACCCGATCGCTTTGGACACCTCTCCTACCGATACCGGGTCGGCCCCGTATACTGCTTCTCGGGCGTAGGTTGCAATCGCGGCACGCATCTCCTGGGCGTCAGTCCGTCCGAGGTCTACGTGCCTGATTGCTGTAGTCCATCCGCAGTCGTCGGTCGTGGCAATGCGGCGCTTCTCCGCGTATGTCAATAGCAGGGTAGCTGAGGTATCGATCGGCAAGGCGATGCCCTCGCCCACCGGCGACTCTACATAGGCATAGGTCCTGTCGCTAGTTATCAAAGGCTCTATGGACGGATAGTGAAGCACGTTCCACCGAGCTGCCATGACGGGCGCCAGTAGTTCTTGAAACTCAATAATGCGACCTTCGTTGTTGACACCTTGGTTCGCGTCCGGCCCCCGAACAAACAGACCCGCGACGAACGGCACGAGTGTATGCAACCAGGTCTTCGTGTCAAGCTTTCTTGCGCGGTTGACCAACATATCCAGGGCGGCAGGCAGACTTTTCTCATAGCCCCAACAATCGATGTGCGGTCCGAGCCACGAGGGGTCCGGCTCAGCGAGTGCGTAGAGGTCATGTTGGAAGGCAAGATTCTCAGCAGACTGCCGGAAGACGCGCTCAACGCCGCGCCTTGCAACATACAGCGGCCGGCGACGGTAACGCTTGGTTTTGTCGCCAGAAAACCGACCAAGGTAACTCGCCGGCACATAGTGATGCCGTTTCCCCGGAATGTCAGCGTCAGAAACAGGGCGCGCCATCGTTATCCTTCAGTCCGCTCATCGTCACCCCGATGCGGCGAGGCGACTCGGAGCCAGGTTACGTCTAGTACAGGTCGAACTCCCAGTCCATCGGTCCTCCCGACGCGTGCCCGACGCGCCCTAATATCGTAGAGGTTCAACCCAAGCGTCGACAATTGTGGCGCGCGCTCTTCTCGGCGTGAGAGTGCGTATCTTGCGCCCCTTCGGCATGGATGTACGGTCAGTGTAGGCGAACCTACTCGCGGCATGAGCGCGCATGTGATCAAGCTGCACCGCCGTGATCTTCACTTCCTCGTTCGGCTACAGATGCCAACGGGGCGTAACGCTGCGCCGCCTCTATACCCGTCAACCAACAGCGTTCCGCATGACGTCTCGGAGGCCCCGCGGGAGGGGCCCCCGAGTCGCAGAATCAGTCCAACACGCCTCGAAGCGCGAGCAGCAGTGCCGCAACGCCGGCCACGTTCTTCCAGCCTCTCGGCAGGAGGCCCACGCCGCCGAGAGCGATGAAGACCGGGAGCCACTTGCCTGCTTCGTCGCCGAAGCCGCCGAATGTAGTTTTGCTCATGTGAATCACCCCCTTTGCTTGCTCGGTCCATCTCTGTCCGTCGTCAGCGAAACGTTGGCGACGGCCGTATCGAAGATCCAGGCCCCGGGAGCAGGCTGCATGATTCCCGGCGCAATCTCCCCCTGTGCCGGATTCGGAGTAGCTGGTTGCAGGGATGTGTACTCACCACGGCCGGCGCGGGCGATTTCGCCGTCACGAGCCAGGGCGCCAAGCAGGTTGCCGACGAGGTTGACCGGTCGAGCGCTCTCGGTGCGCCACCCGCGCGACTCCAAGAGCGCGAGTGCTCTGCTGGCCGTCCAAATGCCGCCCTCTGCGTTGATGACGTCAAGCAGAGCTGACCTTGCCTGAACGGGCTCGTTCGTTGCCTCATTCGTCGAGGCGGGCTGGAGTAGACGGTCGACACGTTTCTTGAGGTCCGGCCATTGGTTACGGTCTTGCAGCATCAAGAGGAACTCCGGCGGCTTTGTGTCGCCCGCAGCATCCTTGGCCTCGGCCTCCAAGTCCTCAGCGAAGGCCGGCTCCAACCGTGCTCGGACATCGAATGTGACCTGGTAGTCGAGCAGGCGATCAGCGGCACGTCGAGCTTTGAGGATCTGCTCGTGCGCCTTCTCGATCGCGGCGACTGCTTCGTCATGAAGCTTGACCTCCTCTCGGACGCCAGCGGCCCGAAGTGCCGCCGACCTTCGATCCGCCCATAGTGCAGCTGCGGCCACGCCAAGGACAGCGAGCGCGACCACTCCCGCATTCGTTGGGCCACCGACGTCCGACACGCGCACCCCCTCCGTCAACCACAGAGTACCACTTCATCTTGGTGTCGTTGACATAACAGCCGGTGTCATTCGATGGCTCCCGCGTTGGAGCAGCGCCTCCTCGGTCAACAGCGAGATGTCATCGTCGTCGCGCACGGTAGGCGCTTGACCGTCTGCCCCGAAGGATCGACAAGCAGGCCAGTCACCAACGCACAGAATTCGGTACGACCGCGTTTGGGGTGCCGACTCGGCCACGGTGACGTTCCGTAGCGATCGGTCGGCGGCATGACAGTATGCTGATCTTGAACGGAGGAAACGGTCGTAACTGTCGGACGCGGCGCGTAATAGGAGGGTTATTCGCGTGTTGCGCACGGACGACGACCTGAACGGATACCGCGTTGCGTCATGCTGTTGCCTCGATCTACCGTCATCGGGCGGCGTCAAGGGATCTGACTTGAGCGTTGATATCGGCGTCCGGCAGCCACCGCGCGGTCGGAGGCGGCCCTTGTCGGCTCCATGTGGCAGCAGGAGGCGTGTGTGGCTCGCGGTGATGCTTGGCGAGGTTTACGGTCGCTGCGGTACCAGCCGCCAGCGTATGCCACAGGTGGAGGGCGTAGGTCGATGTTCCGGGCCTCGCTGGAGCAGTGCGAGCAGTTCCTTGCCGCTGCGGAAGGTGCCGGCTATGCGACGCGGCCGGTGCATCTGTTCTACGCGTTGTCGCAGGGCAGCAGGGCTCTGGTAGCGGCGTCACCGAGGATCGGTAACCAGCAGTGGCGGGCGACCGGGCACGGGTTGAGTATGGTTTCCGCCGCTACCAGCGTCAGTGATGTCACGGTCAAGGCCGCCTGTGACGGGCTGTTTCAGGCC
>WNGG01017670.1_pt1 | contig 11666 bp, 7 predicted proteins | sample 5400661 | NCBI WGS metagenome assembly WNGG01 (sample SAMN13153372, study PRJNA577476) | soil metagenome | isolation source: 100 cm soil or saprolite under Garry oak tree replicate 1 | place: USA:California | collected 2016-06-15 | reverse complement strand
CGAGTGTGAGCGGCGCCATCGAATCCAGCTCGTGGCGCCAATAGTGATCACGCTCGCGAAGAAGATGTACCGCGTGGCGTAATAACGGCGTTGCTCGGCCTTCGTGGTGTAGAAGATTGTGCCTTTGAGATCAACCGGATAGGTCCGCCCCGTCTGCGGTTGAGGTTCGTTCGGCATCCGCGCCCTATAGTTGTAGTAGAGATATGCTGTGTAGAACAAGCTAATCATCCCGATAATCGCGGTCGTGCGCACGAGGGCCTTTTGGAGACGTAAGGTTCGATCCGACTCTATATGGTGAGTGCGCATCGACGGTCTCCGTGCCGCCTAACGGACCGCGCTTAAGCTGCGGGCGACTCGTTCACAGGGCGTCATGATAGTCAACGTTAATTCACGCATACTAGGGCACAACACTCGGCTTCCCTTAGAGCGATCGCCGCCCGTCAGCTTCAAGCGCTTGTTAGGCCTCAACCCTCCCCCGGAGGCTCCGATGGAGGGAGAGAAACAGGAGGTTCGCGGCCAGCGGGGTTAGTCCCAGCACGAGGAACTGGTCGACGAAAGGCCGTGCGCGGCCAGCGACGAGCCAAACGCCGAGTAGATAAGCGTCGGCGACATAGACGAGCGCGGATTGCCGGAAATGCGTCCTGGCTGCTCGTCCCATCTGATTTCGCTCTACGGCAGCCACTAGGATGGTCGCCATTCCAACGACCAAGGTTTGAACAAGGAACTCCAGCACATAGACAGTTAGGAGTGGGCCGTCGGGAGCGACGAGAGCGACAAGCCGGAGACTCAACCAGCCACCGAGGACGGCGGCTGTCATTAGGCTGATCGGGCTGAACCACCGGAAGAGAGCCCCGAGTGCACCCACTGGCCCACCTTGTACGGTTGAGGCCTAACGGACCGCGCGTAAGCTGCGGGCGCAATGGCCGCGGGCGCAAGGTGGCGGAGCGGCTGATGCGGCCGACAGGCGACGCAACGCAATTCTTCCCTGCTTGTGCGCGCCCGGCAGCTTCAAGCGCTTGTTAGGCGGCAGGACGCAGTTGCCGACTAGCGCAAGCGTCCGACTTGCAGGACGATCGTCAAAGCGCCGTGCGGACCCAAGGAGTTGCCCCAGCAGTAGAGGCCAGCCCCTAGAAAGCGTGTCGCACGCCAGGATGCCTGAGCTTCGAGCGGTAGCGCAAGACCACTGCGGTTCCGATACGCCGCCAGGGCGAGGCCGGTGCCGACTGATGCATGGAGCCGGTTACCTGCAGCGGAGGCGAGGCCGATCACGACGGCAACATCGTATGGATCCGGCCAAGCACAAACGTTGCCGCTGCACGGTTCGGTAGAACCGGACACGCGACTAGACACTACCAACCGCTGGCGTTGAAACGAAAGCGCAAGAACGCTGCTCTCTCCTCCGACGGTCGATAGTCCACTGACCACCGATGCCGACAACCACAGAGCCCAAGCATTCCGCGTGGGCGTGGGGAGCCGAGATGCCTCGGGCAAGGCTTGCGCCGTGGCAATCTCAGGACAGGACAGTAGACTCAGGGCCAGACAAGCAGCCTGGCACGGCAGTACGGGTCGTGGCACGTTGACGAGGGTCCTGCCGCCTAACGGACCGCGCGTAAGCTGCGGCGCCCCACCGTGCCGGGCGCCTCGGTGATCAAGCCTCGCAACGATGAGTGGCGGCGCACAACCGCAATTCTACCTCGAATGAAACGCGCCGCCAGCTTCACGCGCTTGTTAGACGGCGGCCTCCTTGCCACATTCTCGGCCATGCGAACCCGCGCGTTCCGGCGCCAGCATGAGGAGCGTATCAAGCGCCGTGTCGCTCACTACTACAGTGGCTACGCCGCCGGCGATCCGCGCGCCACCGGACGTTTGGCCCACACGCGAGCGCCCTGTTCCTGCTGGAGGTGTGGTAATCCACGACGGTGGCGAAACGAACCGACACTTCAGGAAATTCGCGCCGCCGTCTAACTGGTAATTAGCCTGCCAGCGGTCTGCCCGTTGCAGCCTAATTCCACGGGTTCGTGCTGCACCAGTTGGAAACTGCGGCGAAGGCACATGCCGCACCAGGCGTAACCGCGCAAGGTCCTCAATTGAATCCCGTCGTCCTCCACAGGAGCCACCCTGTCCCGCCGAGCAGGGCGAGCGATGCTCCTACGAGCGCCGCCATCGCGCCGCCGCCCACGGGGAGCTGCGGCACGCGCGCCACGAGCCCGAATCCCACGAACACCGCGGTGGCGGCGATCAAGACGCCCCAGTCGAGCCAGGTGCGTCTCCTGCCCGCCGCGCCCTCCCCGGCGAGCCCCGACCGCACGTAGGCCGGGTCCACGCCGTACCGTTCGCCCTCCCGGCTCGCTGCCTCGCGCCAGCGCCCGTGCTCCTCGGCCGTCGCCGTCGCCAGCGCGATCGCCAGGGCGCCACCCGCCATCAGCAGCGAGCCGCCGATCACCCGGGCGTAGCCCGCTGCCCCGCCGCCCTTCAACTCCCCGAACACCAGAATGCCCCACAGGAGTCCCCACAGCTGGTTCGTGTTCGAGAGCGGGATCCCGCGGCTGATGCCCACGTACTTCGCGGCGTACTGCTGGAACAGATCGCCCACCACCCACACGAATCCGCCGCACAACAGCCAGAACAGCACGTCGCGTGCGGCCACGAGGTCGGCCCAGAGCGCGCCCGGCCCGCCCCGATCGCTCACCCCGAGCGCCATCATCATGACCAGCTCGCCGACCGTGAAGAAGGTGACGAACGACAGCGGGTTCATCCCGGTCAGATACGCCTTGCGGTATGGGATGTACATCGTGCCCCACAGTACGCCGGCGGCGAGCGCGGCGGCGACGCCGCGCGCGGCATGGCCGCTGGCTCCCGGTGTGCCCGCGGATGCCGCGGCAAGGAGCCCCGCGCCCCCGAACATCAACACCGCCCCGCCCAGCACCCCCGCCCACCGTGCCCACCCCGCCTGTCGCAGCTCGTTGAAGAACACGCAGCCCCACACGATCCCCAGCAGGCTGTTCGAGTTCCACAGCGGAAACGCGATCGAGAGACCGATGTCACGGATCGCAAAGATCGTGAGCGTGTTCGCCACGGCCCAGAGACATCCCGCGAGGACGGCCCAGACGACGAGGTGCGGCGCCTGGCGGACGTCCGCCGCCACCCCGGCGCTCCCGCGGAGCAGCGCCGGCAGGCTCCAGCGCGCGAGCAGCACGCCCAGCACCATCGCGAGCGAGATGACGACCGGCGGGATGCCGAGGGTGACCATCTTCGTGGGCGCCTCGGCGGTGCCGAGCCAGGCGCCGGCCGTGAAGCCGCTGGCGACCCCCACGAGCTGCAGCGCGCGCAGGCGTGCGCGGTCAATCGCCGGCGAGACCGCTACCGGATCCATCGCAGCACCAAGAGGCCGCCGATGAGCACGGCCATGGGTACCCAGAACTGGAGATCGCGGACCAGGGCGCTGAACCTGCTCACTGCATCGGCTCCTCGGCGAAGTGGCAGGCGGCGAGCTGCCCCGGCGCCACTTCGCGCAACGCCGGCGGCTCGGTGCGGCAGCGCTCGTTCCTCTTGGGATGCGGGCAGCGCGGGTGGAACGGGCAGCCGGGCGGGGGGCTGGCCGGTGACGGCACGTCGCCCGACAGGACGATCCGTTGCCGCTGGGCGTTCGGGTCGGGGACGGGAACGGCGGACAGGAGCGACGTCGTGTACGGGTGGCGCGGCGCTGCGTACAGCACCGCGGCCGGCGCGCGCTCGACGATCTTGCCCAAGTACATCACGGCGACCTGATCGGCGATCTGCCGCACGACGGCGAGGTCGTGGGCGATGAAGAGGTACGTCAGGCGGCGCCGCTGCTGGAGATCCGACAGCAAGTTCAAGACCTGCGCCTGGACCGACACGTCGAGCGCGCTCACCGGCTCGTCGAGGACGAGGAACTTGGGCTCGACCGACAGCGCCCGCGCGATGCCGACGCGCTGGCGCTGGCCGCCGGACAGCTCGTGCGGGTAACTCGGGGCGAGCTGCCGATCGAGACCGACCTCGTCGAGCAAGGCGTCGATGCGCCGCTCGCGTTCCGCTCCACCGTTCGCGAGGTGGTGGATCGCCAGGGGCTCGGCGAGCGTCTGGCGCACGGTCATCCGCGGATTGAGCGAGCCGTACGGGTCTTGGAAGACGATCTGCATGCGCCGGCGCAGGGCCCGCAGCTCGGGTGCCTTGAGGGCGAACACGTCCGCCCCGTCCACGACCACGCGGCCCGCGTCGGCCTCGATCAGACGCAGGATAGTGCGGCCGACGGTGGTCTTGCCGCACCCGGACTCTCCCACGAGGCCGACCGTCTGAGCGGGCGCGATCTCGAAGGAGACCCCGCTGACTGCCTGCACCGCGCAGCCCGGCCGGCCGAACCCCCAGAGCCCGCGGCCTGCCGGAAAGCGCTTGACGAGGTTCTGGACCGAGACGAGCGCCGGCACGCCCGCAGTCGTCACGGCTGCCGCGTTCTCCGCTCCGGTTCGGCGAGCAGCCAGCAGCGGACGCGGTGGCTCGCCGGCTCCCCGGTGCCGGCGTCGAGCAGCGGCGGCTCCTCGGCGGCGCAGCGGTCCCACGCGTACGGGCAGCGGGGGTGGAAGCGGCAGCCCGTCGGCCAGCGCGTGGCCGCGGGGACCTGCCCGGGGATGGCGTGCAGTCGCCGGCGCGGCGTGTCGAGCCGCGGCACCGAGGCGAGCAAGCCTTCGGTATAAGGATGCAGCGGCCGCGCGAACAGCACCGGGGTGGGCGCCGTCTCCACGACCTGGCCCGCGTACATCACGAGCACGCGGTCCACCGTCCCCGCCACGATCCCGAGGTCGTGCGTGATGAGGATGACCGCCATCCCCAGCTCCGCCTGGAGGCGGTCCAGCAGCTCGAGGATCTGGGCCTGGATCGTCACGTCGAGGGCGGTTGTGGGCTCGTCGGCGATGAGGACCTTGGGGCGACACACCAGCGCCATGGCGATCATCACCCGCTGGCGCATGCCGCCCGAGAGCTGGTGCGGGTAGTGGTCGACCCGCGTCTCGGGATCGGGGATGCCGACGAGCGAGAGCATCTCGATCGCGCGGGCGCGCGCCGCGCGGCGCGACAGGCCGTGATGCACGATCGCGGCCTCGGCGATTTGGTCGCCGGCGGTGAAGACCGGGTTGAGGGAGGTCATCGGCTCCTGGAAGATCATCGCGATGTCGTTGCCGCGGACCGCCCGCAGCTCCCGAGGCGTGAGGGCGAGCAGATTGCGGCCCTCGAATTCGATGAAGCTCCCCGGGAGGATGTGGCCGGGCGGCTCGGGGACCAGGCGCAACAGCGACAACGAGGTGACCGTTTTCCCGCATCCCGACTCGCCGACGACGCCGAGGGTCTCCCCCGGGTGGACGTCGAACGATACGCCGTCCACGGCGCGGGCGATCCCGCCGCCGTGCTCCGTGACGAAATACGTCTTGAGGTCGCGCACGCGCAGCAGCGGCTCGGTCACGCCGTCTCCTTGCGCGGGTCGAGGGCGTCGCGCAGCGCGTCGCCGACCGCGTTCAGTGCCATCACGACCAGGGCGATCGCGAGCCCGGGGAACACCGTGGTCCAGGGCGCCGTGGCGAGCTGCGAGGCGCCGTCGGCGATCATGTTGCCCCAGGAGGGCATCGGGGGCGGTACCCCGATCCCGAGGAACGAGAGGCCCGCCTCGAGCAGCATCACGTTGCCGATCCCGAGCGCGGCGGACACGATGATCGTGGCGGCGACGTTGGGCAGCACGTGCCGGAGGACGATGCGCGTGGGGCCGGCGCCCGCGGCGCGGGCGGCGACGACGAAGTCGCGCTCCCGCAACGTGAGCACCTCCGCGCGCACCAAGCGACTCGTGCCGAACCACCCCGTGAGGCCGATCAGTAGCACCAGCAGCGTGAGGGGCAGGCGCTCCCACAGCGCGATCGCCATCAGCATGAGAAAGATGCGCGGGACGGCGAGCCCGACGTCCACCATGCGCATCAGCGCCGTGTCCACCCAGCGGCGCACGTAGCCCGCCACGGCGCCCACGACCGCGCCGACGGTCACCGCGACCAGCATCGCGAGCGCGCCGATGGAGAGCGACACGCGCGACCCATAGACAAGGCGGCTCCACACATCGCGGCTGTAGAGGTCGGTGCCGAGGGGATGGAGCAGCGAGGGGGGCCGGCTCTTGAGGGCCACGATCTCCAGGGTCACCGACGGGCCGTATGGCGCCACCCAGCGCGCGGCCAGCGCCACCGCCACGAAGAATGTGAGGATGAAGAGGCCCCAGGCGGCTGGCGGATGCCGGAAGAACCGCCGTCCCCCGGGGGTGGGGCCGATGCGGCGCCGCACCTCACCCACCACGAAGAGCGCGAGGGCGAGCGCGCCGAGCAGGGCGAAGACGGCGCGCGCGTTCACTCGCCGTGCACCCGGATGCGCGGGTCGGCCACCGCGTACAGCACGTCGGCGAGGAGGTTGCCGAGCACCACCATCGCGCTCGCGGCCATCGCGGCGGCGAGGACGACCGGGTAGTCGCGCCGGAAGATCGCGTCGGCGGCGAGCTTGCCCATCCCGGGCCAGGCAAATACCGACTCGACCAGCACCGCTCCTGTGAGCAGGAACGGCAGCGACAGCCCCAAGAGCGTGACGAGCGGCAGCAGCGCGTTGCGCAGCGCGTGCACCAGCACCACGCGGCGCTCGGGCAGCCCCTTGGCCCGGGCAGTGCGCACGTAGTCCTGGCCCACGACCTCGAGGACGGCGGCGCGCTGATACCGGGCAGTCGCCGCCGCACCCACGGTGCCCAGCGTCAGGGCCGGGAGCGCGAGGTGCCACAGCCGGTCGGCGACCCGTCCGGCCCAGGGGAGGGACCCATGGAGCACGGGGTCGACCACGCCGCCCACCGGAAACCAGCGAAGCCACTCCCCGAACACCAGCAACAGGAGGAGCCCGAGCCAGAAGGTGGGTACCGAATTGAGGAACAGCGTCGCGAGCCCGAGCCCGACGTCGGGGAGGCGGCGCGCGTGCACCGCCTGATACACACCGAGCGCGAGGCCCAGGAGCAGGTCCAGGGCCAGGGCGGTCCCGGCGAGCACGAGGGTGTTGGGGATGGCGTCCGCCAGGGCGTCGGCCACGGGACGGTGCAACGCGAACGACTCGCCCAGGCGGCCGTGCGCGAGCGCGCTGAGGTACTTCGCGTACTGAATCGGGAGCGGTCGGTCGAGCCCGAACTGGTGTCTCAGCTCCGCGACGATGGCGGGATCGATCGGCGTGTCGCTGCTCGGGAGGAACGGCTCACCCGGCGCGAGGTGCAGCAGCAGGAACGTGAAGGTGACGACGGCGAACTCGATCGATCAGCCGGTCGGGCGGGATGCGCCAGGTCCAGAGCAGCGCCGCCCACGAGTCGGGGCGGATCGTCACCCCGGCGACGCGCCGGTGAATCGCGGCGACGTTCTCCGGCGCGAACAGGAAGACCGCCGGCGCGTCCTGGTTCAGCAGCTCCACGGCCGCGCGCCAGGTGCGCCGCGCCTCCGTCCGATCGAAGCTCGAGCTCGCCTGCTCCACCAAGCGGTCGAAGAGCGGGTTGGCGTAGCGCAGGTAGTTCGAGTGGCCGATGCCGCCTTGCGTCCACGTCTGCGTCGTCCCCGACGCCGGTGTGGGGTCGGTGTTCCACGTCTGAATGAGGGCGTCGAACTCGCCGGTCTGGGCGCGCTGAAGGAAGACGTTGAACTCCACCTCGTCGATCAGCACCTCGACGCCGATCTGCCGCAGTTGTTCCTGGAGCAGGCGGGCGTACTGGCGGCGCACCGCGCTGGTGGTGGGCACGAGCAGGTGGAAGGAGAGCTTGGTCCCGTCGTGGTCCCGGATACCGTCCGCATCCGAGTCGATCCAGCCGCGTGCCGCGAGGCGCCGCGCCGCCTGCGCCGTGTCGTACGGCAACTCCCGGGTCTCCGGGTCCCAGATCCACCACAGCTGGGACATGGGTCCCGGGGGCACCTTGGCGTGGTCCCCGAACACGTTCTTCACGAGGCCCTGGCGGTCGATCGCCATCGCCAGGGCGCGCCGCACGTCACGGTCGGCGAACAGGGGGTGCGGCCGCGCGCTGTCCCCCGGCGCGGCGAGGTTGAAGCCCAAGTACCCGTAGGCCGAGCCCTTGTAGGGGTACGTCGCGAGCTGCGGCGCCGCCTGGGCGCGCGCGATGTTGTCGGGAGACGGCAGGACGTCGAGCACATCCGCCTCGCCGGCCACGAGCTGGGTGACTGCGACCTGAAGATCGGGGGTGAAGCGCCAGATCAGCCGCCGGATGTGCGGCCGCCCCAGGAAGAACGTCGAGTCTGCCCTCAGCTCGAGACTCTCCCCCGCCTTCCAGGCGACGAACCGGTACGGGCCGTCGCCCACCGGCGCGCGTCCGAACGCCGTGCTCTGCCACTGGTCGCGCGGGATGTTGCGCAGCAAGTGGCCCGGCAGGATTCGCATCTGGTAGACGGCGTCGTAGAACATCTCGGGGTAGCGCCGGCGAAACCGGAACACGGCGGTGAGCGAATCGCGCGACGTCACGGCGCTGATCCACCGCAGCGCCGTGCGGTAGGGGGAGTTGACCCGCGGGTCGTTGTAGGAGTCGTAGGTGAACACCACGTCGGCTGCGGTCACCCGTTGCCCGTCCTGCCAGCGCGCTCTGGGATCGAGGTGGAACACCAGCGTGAGGGGCCGGTCCCACTCCCAGCGCTCGGCCAGGAGCGGCGTGAAGTCTTCGTCGCCGATCGTGTTGGTCGACGACCCGAGGTCCGCGAGCTTGAGGAACAGCTGGTCGCTCACGTCGCGCGCCGTGGCCGACTGCACCACGGGCGGGAGCAGTGTCTCCGGCTCGCCGACGGACGCCATGACGAGGGTGCCGCAGTACTCGCCGGTGCAGCCCGGGGCGCGCGCACAGGTGGCGAGGGCGACGCCGACGAGCGCAATGAACCCACGCCGGGCGGTGCGGCGGTACAGCATGGTGGTCGGCATGGCGCCTAACATTGTGCGACGCTGTTAGCGGCGCCAGGTCCAGGCGGGGTCGAGAAAGAGGGCGGTCAGGCGGTCGGGCGGACTGGCGGACAGGGGCGGGCGGGGGCGGACAGGGGCGGTCGGAGCGAGCGTCGATCCCCACGCGCCGATGATCGCTTGGACGACCTCCTCGAACGTCACGCGCCGGCCGAGCGCACTGGAGAGCGTGGTCGCACCCCTGACGTCTGACGTCTGATAGCTGAAAGCTGACGGCTGATGGCTGACGGCTGCGAGCATCTCCTGCGATCCGTCGAGCAAAATCGAGCCGTGTTGCAGGAAAGCGCGTCCGCGCCGCACCTGGGCGGAGCCGACGAGCTTGCGGCCGCATACCAGTACTTCACCGCCTACCGGGGACTCGAAGCAGGTACCGGGGCGGTCAGGCGGTCGGGCGGTCAGGCGGTCGGGTGCGAGGCTCGCGTCCGCGCCGAGGGAGCGCAGCGCGGCCGCGAGGCGCTCGTGAATCGCGCGGTAGGCTGCGCGCAGCGATCCGAAGGCGGCGATCGGGGCCGCGACGGCGTACGTCACCTCGTACTCGTGCCACACCGCGCGTCCTCCGGTCGGCCGCCGCACGACGTCGAGGCCCAGTCGCTCGAGTAGCGCGCGGTCGTAGCGCCGCGTGGGCTCGTGGCGGCCGAAGGAGAGACACGGCGGGTTCCATCGGTACAGGCGGAGCAGCGCGGTGTGCGAACGGTCGGCTTCCTCGAGCAGCGACTGGTCGATGGCCATGTTCGCGGCGCCGGGTGAGCCGGACGGGTCGACGAGGAGATGCCAGGTAAGGCAACGGGCGGTCGGGCGGTCGGATGAGGCGGCGGTCAGGCGGTCAACGGCTCCGCGAGACGCAGCGACCGCCGCTTCACCGACCGCCGCATTTGTCACTTGACCGCCAGACCGCCTTCCGCATATGCCTCCACGGGCGGACACACGCACACGAGATTCCGGTCCCCATACGCCCCGTCCACCCGTCCGACGGACGGCCACACCTTGTGCCGCCGGGTGGCGGGCGAGGGAAACGCCGCGCGCTCGCGCGAATACGGGCGATCCCAGGTGTCGCCGATGACGTCCTCGAGCGTGTGCGGCGCATGGTGGAGCAGATTGTTGTCGCGGGGGCTGCGCCCTTCCTCGATCTCGCGGATCTCCTCGCGGATCGCGATCAGGGCGTCGCAGAACCGATCGAGCTCCGCTTTCGACTCGCTCTCGGTGGGCTCGATCATCAAGGTGCCCGCGACGGGGAACGAGACCGTGGGCGGGTGGAAGCCGTAGTCGATCAGCCGCTTGGCGATGTCCTCGACGTCCACGCCAGCCGACTGCTTGAAGGGGCGCGTCTCGATGATGCATTCATGCGCGACGAGCCCATGCCGGCCGGCGTACAGCAGCTCGTAATGGCCGGCGAGGCGTCGCGCGATGTAGTTGGCGCTGAGGATCGCGACCTTGCTTGCCTCCGCGAGCCCTTCCCGTCCCATGGCCGCGATGTAGGCCCAGGAGATCGGCAGGATCCAGGGGCTGCCCCAAGGGGCGGCCGACACCGTGCCGGCGGCGGACCGGTGGCCGAGCGGCACGACCGGATGGTCCGGGAGGAAGGGCGCGAGATGCGGCGCGACGCAGATCGGGCCCATCCCAGGTCCGCCGCCGCCGTGGGGGATGCAGAACGTCTTGTGGAGATTGAGATGGCAGACGTCGGCGCCGAAGTCGCCGGGGCGGCACAGGCCGACCTGCGCGTTCATGTTGGCGCCGTCCATGTAGACCTGTCCGCCGTGCTCGTGCACCGCCGCGCAGATGTCGCGGATCGAGGCCTCGAACACCCCGTGAGTGGACGGATACGTCACCATCAGGGCGGCGAGGGTGGCGCGGTGCGCCCCAGCCTTGGCGCGCAGGTCGCCGAGATCGACGTTGCCGCTCGCGTCCGTCTGCACCGGCACGACGGTGAGCCCGGCCATGACGGCGCTCGCGGGGTTGGTGCCGTGCGCCGAGGTGGGGATCAGGCACGTCGTGCGGTGCGCTTCGCGTCGCGATGCGTGGTAGGCGCGGATCACGAGCAGCCCGGTGAACTCGCCCTGCGCCCCGGAGTTGGGCTGGAGGGACACGGCGGGGAGCCCGGTAATCTCGGCGAGCTGCCCTTCGAGCTGGCGGAACAGCGTCTGGTAGCCCCTCGCCTGCTCGCTCGGGGCGAACGGGTGGAGCCGGCTCCACTCGTCCCACGAGAGGGGCAGCATCTCGAAGGTGGCGTTGAGCTTCATCGTGCACGAGCCGAGGGGGATCATCGCCGCCGTGAGCGACAGGTCGCGGCCCTCGAGCTGCCTGATGTAGCGCAGCATTTCCGTCTCGGAGCGGTGCGCGTGGAACACCGGGTGAGTGAGGTACGGCGAGGCTCGCCGCAGCGGCTCGGGAATCGCCGACTCCGTTTCCGTCGCCAGGTCTTCCACCCGGAAGGGCGGCACGCCGTTCGGCGCGAACGCGGCCACGATGTCCGCGAGGTCGGAGAGCCCGGTGGGCTCGTCGAGCGAGATTCCGATGCGGGTGGGTGAGATGGTGCGCAGGTTGATCCGGCGCGCGCGCGCCGCGTCGAGCACGCCGGGCAGCGCTCGCTCCGGCACCTCGACGCACAGCGTGTCGAAGAACGCCGGGGAGGTGATGCGGTAGCCGAGGCGCCG
>WNGG01008011.1_pt1 | contig 11667 bp, 9 predicted proteins | sample 5400661 | NCBI WGS metagenome assembly WNGG01 (sample SAMN13153372, study PRJNA577476) | soil metagenome | isolation source: 100 cm soil or saprolite under Garry oak tree replicate 1 | place: USA:California | collected 2016-06-15 | reverse complement strand
TACAAGCCTCTAGGATTCTGGTGTTCATGATCATGTTGATGTTGAATTCTACGTCAGGTTCTCGTGAGGACGGAGAAGCGCCTTCTACGTACTTTCGGGCTAGGGCTAGGTGGAACACGTAGTCAACATCTTTGACCACTTCCAAGCAGTCCGCATGGCGCGTGAGGTCTACTTGAACGCTCTCGACCGGGCCTATGTCCTGAAGAGGCCTTTCATGCCATGTCACTCTGATTCTGGCACCGACATTTTGTAGGGCGGACATTAGGTGTCTGCCAATCATGCCTGCGGCGCCTGTAACCAAGACACGCTTGTCTTCGTAGAATCCCATTGCAGGATTTAGATAGTTCTAGCCTATTATTTTCTTCGATTCGGAGCCCTCCACTAAGTTCTACGCTATCCGAAGGTGTTTCGCTGTGTATGCCACTTGGATGGGCATGGTCCAAGACAAAATAGAGCTGTTAACGACTTTACGTGCGCCACGAAAGAGTTGGAGTCAAATAGACGTCGTGGAATGGTGTCATTATTCTAGAGTCGTGTGGTATTTCTTTAGCTGTCTCCTGAAATTGTCAAGCCATGTCAACTTGGAAAGGACAGGAAACAAATTCTCCACTACGTAGCTGAATTGTTTGTTGAATCCAAGAAATCCCAGATGATTGTACCGTCTCGCAGAAATTAGATAGGGGATATCAATGCAATAATCGGTGTCTCCAAGTTCGGTGAGCTTTTTCCCCAGGATACCATCTCCATTAACGTAGTTCGGGTCAAAGCCCCCAATTCTCTCAAAATACTCTCGTCTCACTACGAGAAAGCTCGAACTACTTATGAACTGTTTGAGCGGGCCTGGCAATACAGAAAAAAGGAGCTTAAGTTGATTCCAGACGTGGTACTCGAGTCGGCAAAGTAAGGAAGACTCGAAAGGCACGGGCCGGCCAGTCAGGGCGATCAAGTCAGGCTTTGAACTGAACTTCAATTGAACATGCTCCAAAGTGTTTCGGGGCAGAATCACGTCGGCGGATGTGAATAGAAGAAGTTCTCCACTGCTCATCTTCGCAGCAAGATTTCTGCTTGAAAGTTCATCCAGCCCGTCTTCTACGCGCACAATAGTGTTATGTCTTTCCGCGATTTCTAGTGTATTATCATTGCTGCCCCCATCAAAGCAGACCACTTCGAATGGCCTGTTAGTCTGCTTCTCTAGAGCTAGAAGCGCCGAATCAAGGTACTTTGCTTCATTCAGGGTTGGGATTATGACGGTTATCGAATAATCAGAACGCCGCATGTGCCGACTCACTGTAGACTCAGATGACACTCGTCATAGACGCGAATGACCTCGATTTGAGCTTTAGCTGAAGTCAGACCATACGCCTGTACCTGGTTCAACGCATGCGAGATAGTCTGATTAGGAGGTGTGAAATAGTCCCTTTGGACCTCGACCTATTTTCTATCTTTGAAGCGTGATCCTGTTGTGTTTTCGCGTCCTCCTGGGTCCTGATTTTCAGGTAGGTTGCCCCCCAAAGAGCTACGAGAAACAAAAGCAATGGTGTGACGACGAGGAGAGTGAACCTTGAGTCGGCGGTGTATTTTGCGCTAACTGTCTTGGCATTGGCGGTGATCGGTATGTAGATCATACCCGGCCCTGCAGAATAATAGTTGACGGGTAGTGGATTGTTCTTCTGATCAACGGTCGAGATAACCCAGTTCGGAGAATCTGTTTCCTTCCACAGGACTCCTCTAAAGGCTGGGACCAGATTAGTCATGATTGCACTATCTGCACTTGGCCATTTGGCGGTGATTGTTGTTTGCGTAAGCTTCACAGGAGAAAGAAGCGTGATGTTGCTCCCTAGATTCTCGCTGGATATAACCGCGTCGAAAGATGCGATCCTCGTGGAAGCGTCGACAAAACTCGCCAATGGCACAACGGTCGAAACGGACGTGGGATTACTGGTCATGTAAGCGCCAAATAGATCTCCTATCGACAATGTGATATTCGCGTCTCCGGTTCCTGTTCCATTGAACTTCAAGAGTGTAAGGCCGCTGTTTTCGACCGGACTTGAATTCCTATATACAAAGAATTGGTTCATCCTAATTGAGGTTCCCCGAATCAAAATCTGCGCAGGCGGCGCGTTCGGTGGAATATTGAACACAAGAACGAATTGACTGGTTGCGTTGAACTTGTCATTAGGATATCCCCATTCATCGAATTGTCTGGCCGGAACGTTGAGCATTGTCCAATTGTTCTTCTGTACCGTGGTATCGTAGGCCAGGTGGTTGATACCCGAGGGGAAGACTAGGCCGATTCTCAAATCCACGTTCGATTTGACCTGAAGCGACACACTAGTTTGTGGAAGGAAGAATTCAGTTGGCAGCTGCGTCATTATGTTGGTCTGCCCACGGCTTGATGCATTTGCGAGATTGACGGATAATTGCATGATGTCGCCTTCCGCTGTCAACGTTGAATTTGTATTAATCAATTGTGATAGGCTCCAGTTTCCTGGTTGTGGTTCAAATTGTGTCGCATTAAACGGAGCAGTTCTTATCAATGCTGTTTGGTACGAATAGAGACCAGGCAAAAGTGACTGCGTCAGAAGATAGCTGCCACTCGGACCCAGTGAGACGATCTCACTAAGCGTCTCGTTCATTGCGATCATGTTATTCGAAACCGGGAGTGTGTCCTGTTGTGTCTTGGTGACTCCTACCAACAGCACCCTTACGCCCCTTTGTGTTAGGTGGTGGATTGATTCCTGGTTTTGTATGTATCCATTCCAATCCGTGATTAGTGAGTTAATTGGAACACTTTCAAGATTGCCAGGATTCACAATGAGGGGAATCACATAACTCGGACCGAGTCCGAGGTAACTCAGAGAGGCAAGAAGCATCTTCCAGTCTGTTGATGATTGCTGAGAGCCCATCAGGAATCCGACGGTCGACGCGTTGGTCTCTTGTGCTATTGGTCCACTAAGTGCGCTAGAGAACCCGTAGACCCGGTATTTGTAATCCCCATTGAGGATCGTATTCAGATAAGATGAGTGGTCATAAATTCCCATCGTACCTAAACTAGGCTGAAAATCGGGTAGCAAAATAGCATTTCTGGCGCCAAGCCAATCCAGCCAGAAGATTGTTGTGGCGACATTTGTCGGACTGTCCATATAGAAGGGCTGATATGCCCCGGGTTGGTCTTCGACATACAGACTTCCTGTTTTGTTCAAGTCACCGCGATAGAGCACCACATTGTCAAACCAGGAAGAATAGCCCGGCCTTGAGTCCAAGATTGCACTCCTTATTCCAGTTATCTGGATATCCGGATGTAACAATGGAAACCATCTCGTCAATGTTCTACCGGTCGTCGCGAGCCTGTAGTCTTGGTAATTTGCACTTGAGCAGTTGATGGTTCCGCATGTTGCTTGGTCTAAGGTCTGGTTGAATGTGTTCCAATTTACTGGTTGGATAGAAGGTATGACTAGAACGGCGTTTGCTATGATAGTCGATAGGAACACAACTTTGAGCACGGTGTGATAATAATTCCCGCGCGTCATGTTTGCCATTATGGTCGATGGGAATACAGCCCTGAGCACGGTGTGACAATGATTCCTCCGCGTCATCCCTCCGTCAATAGTTACGGGCTTGGGCCGGAGAGTAATCGAGCCGGTGAGAGTAGCAAGGAGTATCGCAGCCATGTACCCGATAGAGGCAACCGAATCAAACGTGCTCTCAAATCTCGGCAGGAACGCCCAGAGTTGTGGGATCCAGCCTTCGACAAGATAGTAGATCATGAGTGTCGATAATCCTGCAATCAGAACTTTCTCAGCTCGCAGGAACCTCGTGTCTCCTCTTGTCCGGGCGAGGATTACTACAGCTGCGCTTGAGGCTATTAGGGGTAGGTACGCGTAGTTCAAAGTTGGCTGCCAGGTTCCCCCTGGAACCACCAGCCACGAATATTGGTTAGGTGTGAGGTTGTACTGGAACGCATACTGACCATTAACAACAAGTAGATGCTGGAGTATTCCAGTCCAATACCAGGCGGTGATTGTTAGCGAGGGAATGAGCACTCGAACCAGTCTTCTCAGGCCAGCTTTGAAACTGTCAGGCGAAAGAACGAGAAGAAAAGTGGCCAACAGCATTGTTGGCACGGCTATATGCAGGTTAGAGAGTAATGTCAGGGTCCAGGTCGTAACAGTGAACACGTAGTCACGTTTCCGTACATTGTTTCCATTCACCATGCGGAAGGTTGCGCCGACAGTGAAGAAGAGGAGAGGAAGTGAGAAGAAGCGGTCGTACGAGCCACCCCATATCGTCGCGTTCCACTGAGTATTGGTGGACAAAACGAGGAGGGGCATAATGACAGCAATCACTCGCGGCGCTTTCAATCGTCTCGCGAGATAGTACACGGAAATGCCAAGCAGGATGAAGAAGAGCATGAAACTGTCATTCAGAGATGCAACAGCGCCGATTCCGAACCTAGCTGCTATCGAGGCCGGCAGAAGAAGGAAAAACGGAATACCTGCGACCGGATAGCCTCCAGAGCAGCAACTATCCCATGTGGGAAGCGGGAGATTCTGTGAAAGAAGTGAAACATAATGAGCCCACAGGGTTGCATCATCTCCCAATGTCAGGGAATCGGGTGTCGGGATGACATAACGAAACAGGGCGAATCCGATGAGGATCAGGAATACGAGATCAATAATGACACCCAAGTTCCGCCGTAGAGGTTCGACAAGTTTTCTCGAGTTTATGTTCTTCACGTTCTTCACGCTAGTTTTGAAGAAGAGCAGATTCTTCGTCGGTAGTCATTCAAGAAGAACTGATAGTGAACAATGATCCCAGCACAGAGCACGACCCTTGTAATTCCTTTCACCAGTTGTGGTCTGCCTTACAAGATCTAGACACTTGGAGCGTCGGTGCCAACCGGACGGATTCCCCCCTACTGGCAGCTCGAGCGATGCTCCAGCGACTCAAGAGACTTCTTGTTATTCCAGCCCTGGTATGGTCCCTGCTTTATTTCTATGCACTTGCAAGGGCTTAGCATCTCGAACCCATGCCCTCCAGATATCAAATGTACAGTGTCGCCCCCTTTCATCATGAGAGACGCGAACTTGACCGAGTCATTCCCGTACAGGTCAACACGCATCCGACCCTTGATCAAATGGATTAGTTCCTCATAGTGAGCATTCAATTGGACCTTTTCATGCGTGTGACTTGGCGGGGACAGCCCTTTTGGGTAATGACCCACCCCTAATTGCAAAGACTGGTTGTCTGCGGAGACAAAGGTGGCATGGTCTGTAGGTCTCCGATTTCGAAACTCTTTCGTGACTAAGAGTGCTATTAACTCGTCACCGTATCTGAATTCCTTTACGTATTTCATAAAATGATTTCTTGTAGTTTCTTGAAGGATTCTATCGTTTGATCGAGCCCAGTTTCAAGCGGCACCTTGGCTTCCCACCCGAGAACCTTCTTGGCACGTGACGTATCGCTCTGCATGTATGTGACGGTATCGTCTTTTGCAAATGTCAATTCAGCATTGAGGGCCTTAGCGATGTGTCCGGCAACGGCTTCGAGTGTCGTGGATGTACCGCTTCCAACATTCAGTTCGCCTACGTAGTCTGACTCGAGCAGCTTGACATACGCGTCTATCACATCTGTGATGTAAACGAAGTCTTTCCTAACGAGCCTGCCTCGCAGGTGTATCTTGCCCGGGTTTAATGCTTCCTTGATTTTTGCTGGTACGAAGTAGTCATTTGTCTGCCTCGGGCCATAACTATTGAATAGCCTGATCGTGTTGTAGGGTATGCTGTAATTCTCGTAGAAGAGCCGGATTAGGTGTTCACCCATAATCTTGGTCGAGGTGTAAACATCCTCCTGTAACCAGACCGGCTGAATTTCTGGCGTCGGAACGTATCGTGGAGAGATGCCATATACGTGCGCACTGCTGGTAAAGAGAATCTTCTTGACACTTTGCCGTTTAGCGAGTCTCAAGACATTGAAGGTCCCGAGAACGTTTACATCGTATGCAAGCTTGGGCTGAGAGGTGCACAGAGATGGAGAGGCTATCGCGGCGAGATGATGAATATAATCAATATCCATCCCATTAATTTGCTCAAGGGCGGAATAATCCGTTATGTCTGCTTCAATCGGTTCTATCCTGTTACAGGCATTTCCAAGATTTCCATTGTCGAACGTCCCTTTCAGGTCGACTCCGACTACATCATACCCTCTTTCCAACAGAGCTGGAACTAGGTAGGATCCCATGAATCCGTTGCACCCTGTGATTAGTACTCTCAACTGTTTCACAGATCCTGGGGCAGGATTGGTTTTGACGAATTTCGCGCATAGCTCAGAGCGTCTTGAATCTCCTGAGTGATCTCGCTCGTGAGCTTGGCTCGATCCTCCTGTGAGATCTTCAAACGTTTTTCCGTCCATAGGAGCGGATCTCGCTTGGTCAATTCTGCAATTTCCTCGGCACTGCGTGCGTCGCGTTGTCCTTGCTTGTGCCAGCATAATCTAGTTGTATCGAATTCTACCATGAAGGGAAACGAGTTCCTCCTTACTGTTTCTGCTCCAATTCTTACCGCTTTGACCACTTCTTCAATCTTGTTTCCGTCCACCTTGGTTCCTTGTATGCCGTAGGCCAATCCTCGATCAATCACGTTGGTGACTGGCAAGTAAACCTCTTTCCTAACGTTTCCCGCGAGACCATTATTTTCAACCAAGATTAGCAATGGCACCTTTTGAACTGCTGCAATGTTCATTCCTTCATGGAACTGGGCGTTGCCGGAGGATGCGTCTCCGATGAAAAGTGCAACTATATCCTTCTCTCCTTGGAAGTATTTGACGGCCCAAGCCACGCCTGCGGCTACAGAAACACAGGTTCCGACAAGTTGGAATGCGAACATGTAGCGATACCTTGAGTCCTGTATGTGCATTTCTCCGGATATGCCGTGGTTGTGACCTGTCGAATAGCCTAGGAGTTCAGAAATCAGTTCTTTCATTGGGACTCCCTTGGAAATTGAATGAGCAATCGTTCGGTGGTGGGTAACAATATAATCGGTCGGACTTAGTGCCGCACAGGCACCGACAGTGATAGCTTCCTGACCCTTGTTGAAATGGAGATCGCTTGCCTCGCCGGTGTAGCATAGCCTCTGTAACTCCTCTTCCAATAGACGAATTGTAAGCATCTTCCTGTAGACCTCGTATTCACTCTTCCCCGACTCATCTAGTCCGCTGCCTACCACTTGGGTGAGCATCTAGGCTTTTTCTCCCCTACTGCTGGCCCGAGGTTGTCCACAGTTGCGGCATTTGATGGTCTCGGGCTTTTCCTCTTCCAGGATCTCAAACTGTGACTTGCCGCAATTCGAGCAAGTGAGTTTGTTCTGAAAAGTGATCATTGCGGCGAGTATCTTCTTGTCGGTTACTAGGACCTCTTTGTGCAGGAACTGGCTCGTGGGAATGGTAGACCTTGGCGCACCTAGCCGCATTATCGGTTTCTCTAGAAGACCAAAGCATCTTTCCCCCATGAATGCGGCGATCTCTGCTCCGACGCCAGCATACTTGATGTCAGGCTCGATTATCAGGAGATTCCCGGTTTTCACTACGGACTCGTAGATCGAGTCAAAATCGACTGGATAGACAGTCCGCAAATCTATGATTTCGCAATCGAGGCCGTATTTCTCAGAGAGATGTTCGACTTGTCTTAAGGTCAGCCCATAGGAAACTACTGTAACATCCAGCCCCTGCCTTCGGATCTTAGATTTGCCAAACGGGATCGGCGGGACGTCTCTTACCTTCTTTTCTTCTTCTTCTTTGGTTGTGGCGTCGGGTATCATTCTGTCCTCAAAGAAGATCGTGACGCCTTTCCTCCGTAGGGCTGTCTTCATCAGGCCGGCTGCATCGGTTGGGTTGGATGGAACTACCACAGTAAGTCCTGGAATGTGCGTGAAGAGTGATTCCAGTCGTTGTCCAGTCGTGGGGCCGAACACCATGAATTCAGATCGGATGACAATCGTTCTGGCGGGCTCTGACCCTCCCGATACAAAGTTGATCTTCGCTGCGGTATTGCAGATGCTATCCATGGTCCTAAAGAGGAAATCAGCAGTTATTACGTCGACGATGGGTTTTAGACCGATGAGAGAGGTGCCAACGCAGAAATTCGTATTTCCGTCTTCAGAAATAGGCAGGGTGGTAACTCTATTGCCGAAATCTCTCTCGATGTCGGGAGCGTCGTAATGCACCTTCATTTGAGCGCCTTCGCCGAATAGGTAGATTGAGGAGTCTCTCTCCATTTCCTCGTAAATGGCCCGGCAGATACCGTCTCGAATTAGTCGGTTTCGGAACCATGCCGCACTATTTGGCGTTGGACCAGCGGCGATTTGAAGTGCGGCTGTCATTTTCTGAGAGTTTGCATTAATACGTTAATCAAGCTTCTTCTTGCGGCCGATGCTTATGGATTCCTACAGTTTATCAATGGGTTAGCTCGATATGAACCGAAGGCTTAGAGAGCACTATCGCATGGACGCAGAATCTAAGGTTCTTGTGGCAGGTGGGACGGGTCTCATTGGGGCCAACCTGGTCAGAAGACTGGTCAAGCTTGGTGTAACTCCTAGGGTCACTTACCACTCGAAGCGGCCTGTGATTGCTGACGACAGAATCGAATATGTTCATGCTGATCTTACGAGCTTCGAGAGTTGCAGGAAGGTCGTGGAGGAGATTGATTGTGTGTTCATGTGTGCGGCGAGCACTTCTGGGGCGGGGACTATCGCTTCCAACCCGCTTATCCATGTGACTCCGAATATTGTGATGAACAGTAGGATGCTGGAGGCTTCCTACAGTGGAGGAGTGCGAAAATTCGTTTGGATGAGTAGCAGCGTGGGCTACCCGCCTTCCGGCGATAGACCTGTGAAAGAGGAAGAGTTCTTCGATAATGATCCGCCTGATGTGTACTTCGCTTCTGGCTGGATGAAGAGATACACCGAAATCTTATGTAAGATGTATGCTGAGAAGTTGGAGAAGCGGATGGCCGTCGTCGTCTTGCGACCTTCCAATATCTATGGACCGTACGACAAGTTTGATTTTGAGACATCGCATGTGACCGCGGCGATGATTCGGAAGGTTGTTGAGAGAATTGATCCGTTGGTCGTTTGGGGAAATGGGAAGGATGTGCGGGATGTCATCTATATCGATGATTTCATTGATGCAATGCTCCTTGCCACCGAGAAGATCGATTCATTCAATCCTTTGAACGTGGCAAAGGGGGAAGGAATCGCGGTCAAGGAGCTTCTGAATACGATCTTGAGAATTGACGGCTACGACAACGCCAGGGTCATATGTGACGAATCGAAGCCGTCAATGATCCCCAAGAGATTGATTGATGTGAAGAAGGCGGAGAATATCTTGGGTTTCCGTGCCAAGACGTCGCTCGTTGATGGCCTTAGCATGACGATTGATTGGTATAGACACAATGCCGAAAGACGAGATAGCAGAAACTTGAAGGCTAGGTGAAATCTCTGGCGCGATTGATTTCTAGAAGAACCTGCTACCAGCATAGCCTTTCCAAGTAGCTCTTGGAACGAGCGCTCAACCCTCTTGATGAATAGTTCGTTTGCGAAAGGAAACCTGGCGAAGAAAAATGATGATATCGATGCTTCTTGGCGAGTGCGCATCCTAAGTCCATTGGAATCATTCTTGGGAAACATGAGAGAAGTCTCTGCGTTCACCTATGTTCCGGCGCATGTTCCGTCTTGGTCGTGGCCCGCGTGGAAGCTGCCGTCAGAGCCTTCTGATCAGAAGAGTTTGTCTTCTTCTCAGTAATAGTTCATGCCAGTCTTTAGGAGGACGGAAGAGAGAGAGTGCGAGCTTGTATGTCTGGTAGATTCCATGTTCGGATCCGGTGCCGTCCTTGTAGGGTTCATCAACAAGACCTCTGCCATCGAGCATGAGCGCGAGGCAATCCATCTCATGCTGTACACCGGTTTTTTCTAGATCGTGTTTCGTTTTGGGTCCGGTCTCTCGCGAACTAGGATGCGTTCTATCAAATCCAGAGACGGTCTTACTACATGGGGGAGAGCGTTCTCTAGGAGTCCGAAGTCTGCCTCGGTGAAAACGGAGAGCTGTCGAGAGACGATGAGAAAGGAGAGAGTGAAGGTGATAACGAGGGCGGGTAGACGGAAGAGTGGTGTAAGGTGGAGGTTTGCTGCCAGAGCATAGTCAACGATTGCAAGCGGTGCAGCTGTGAGGATGGCAACGAGGAAGGCCTTGGCCAATCCTTGTGTGATAGGCACGTGTAAGACTCGTCGTAGAGTCCACCATCCTAGGGTCATCATTCCTATGGCGAGTAGTGCTCTGCCGATGGCTCCAGCTGTTGTTCCAAGTGGTCGTGCTCCAAGACCGACCGCTGTAAGATCGAGGATTGTGGCAATGACGCTTATCCAGAGAATCGCTCTCGTTCTGCCGATTGCCTGCAGTGTCGTTATCAGAAGGAGGCTCTGAGCAGAGAAAATTATCGTAATAGCGAGTATGGCGAAAGGTAGTGCGCCAGCGACGAGTGAGGGTCCGTAGACAGCTTCTAGGGCTGTTGGCGCGATTACGGCTAGAGCGGTTCCTGTTGGGAGGACTGTGAGGTTGACGAGCCGCATTGCGATGCCGAGTGTCTCTGATACTCCTGTTGGTCCTTGGCTGGTGTAGCTGGAGGAGAGTGCAGGGTAGAGTGCGCCTGCTGCCGGTGTCCAGAGGATGGAGAGGAAGGAGACGCTTGTCACGACAAGATAGTATGCGCCTGTGGTGCCGAATTGGCCTAGTATTGCTTGTAGGAGTGCGATGTCTCCCCAGCCCTGAAAGAGGGTGACGAGGGCTGACGCGAATAGCGGGAGGCTGAAGACGAGCAACGTACGGGCCGGAAAATTATCACCTTTTGGAAGCCTACCTTTCATGAGAAAGGTCGATAGCATGAGGGCTGCGAACGCGCCGATGGCCCATCCCGCTGGTATTCCTAGGGGTCCGAGGCCCTTGTAGGCGAGGACTAGTCCGAGGCCACGGCTCAAGGGATGGAATAGAATGTTCTGGTAGGCCATTTCTGCGTAGCGTCCGAGGCCGAGAAAATAGGCGCCGTAGAGAGCTGTGAGGTCGAGCAGAAAGGATGCGGCGAAAGAAACGATGAGGAACAAAGTTGCGTCGGGGTTTTTGAAAACCGCGCTGGCGATCCAGGGAGAAGCGAGAACCGATAGAAGAAGCACGGGCGTAGCGATTGTAGTGACGAGTCTGAGGCTTGTCCTTGCAACAGCCCCCGCGGTGGAAGGGTCCTTGCCTCCAATGCTTGCCGAGATGAAGCGGGTCGCCGCGAGCGGGAGAGCGAGCTGAGTTATGGTGGTGAATCCGGCGGATGCTGCGGCGAGGAGGGACACCTGTCCGATCTGGGACAGGTTGAGGATCCGGATCAGGAGGACGTAGTAGACGAAAGAGCTGGCGTAGATGACCAGTTGCTGGGCGGTAATGTACGCTGTTCCACGTGGAACGTTGAAGATTGTAGCTGTCTCCGTCAAAGAGGACGGATCGTGCTCAGAACTGCAGTTCTTCTGGATTGCGCTCGGAGATGACTACGTTGCGGACCGCGATTATTTGGTGAATGGATTATGGGAACGAAAATACAGAACGCTTATGTAATCAGATTGTAATACATTGTCTCAT
>WNGG01011950.1_pt1 | contig 11669 bp, 11 predicted proteins | sample 5400661 | NCBI WGS metagenome assembly WNGG01 (sample SAMN13153372, study PRJNA577476) | soil metagenome | isolation source: 100 cm soil or saprolite under Garry oak tree replicate 1 | place: USA:California | collected 2016-06-15 | reverse complement strand
GTGGCGCCGGACCCGCTCCCGGCCAGGTTCTCGATCCCGCCCGCGGTCATCGGCCGGGCGACCAGGAATCCCTGGCCGAGGCTGCAGCCCATCTCGCGCAGCAGTTCCAGCTGCTCCGGCCGCTCGATTCCCTCAGCCACCACCTCGATGCCCAGGTCGTGCCCGACCCGGACGATCGTGCGGGTGAGCATGGCCAGGGTCGGATCCTGGCCGAGCCCGGCCACGAAGGACGGGTCGATCTTGATGATGTCCACCGGAAGCTGCCGCAGGTAGGCCAGGGAGGCATGGCCGGTGCCGAAGTCGTCGATGGCGAGCCGGACGCCGTGCCGCCGCAGCTCGGCCAGCCCGTCGACCATGGGCCCGGTGCCCTCGGTCAGTACCCGCTCGGTCACCTCCAGGGTGAGCGCGTCGGCCGCGAGGCCGGTGTCCTGCAGCACGGCGAGCACAGACTCGCTGAACCGGGTCGCGCTCACCTGCCGCAGCGAGCAGTTGACCGACATGCCGATGGCCCAGCCGGACTCGCGCCAGGCGGCGGCCTGCGCGCAGGCTGTGCGCAGCACCCAGCCGCCGAGCGGCACGATCAGGCCGGAGTCCTCGGCCACGCCGAGGAACTCGGCGGGCGGCACCGGCTCGCCCGCCCGCGACCAGCGCGCCAGCGCTTCCACGCCGGTGACGGCGGAGGTGACGAGGTCGACAACGGGCTGGTAGTCGAGCCTCAGGTCCTCGTCGGTGATCGCCCGGCGCAGGTCGCTGGCCAGCTCGAGCCTGCGTACCACGTCCGCGTGCATGTGCGCGGCGAAGACCTCCACCCGCCCGCCGCCGGAGTTCTTGGCCCGCGACATCGCCACATCAGCGTTGCGCAGCAGGTTGCCCGAGCCTTCCGTGTCGGCGAACGCCACGCCGACGCTGGCGGTCAGCAGGATGTCCCGGTCCGCGACGCGGAACGTGGTGGCGGCGATGGACGCGGCCACCCGCTCGGCGATGTCCACGATCTCCTGGGCCTTCGCGGCGTTCTCCACCAGCACGGCGAACTCGTCGCCGCCCCACCGGGCAACGGTCTCGTGCGGCGGGACCGCGGCGCGCAGCCTGCGCGCGGCCTGCGCGAGCAGCAGATCACCGGCGCCGTGCCCGACCGAGTCGTTCACCCCGGTGAAGCCGTCCAGGTCGACGAAGATGGCGCCGGTCACTGCCTCCTGCAGGTCGATCGCCAGGCCGCCGGCCGGCATCTCCGCCGCGGCCAGTCCGCTCGCCGCCTGGCGCGCGGACAGGACGTCCTTGGCCCGCTCTTCCAGGTACGCGCGGTTCGGCAGGCCGGTCAGGCCGTCGTGGAAGGTCAGGTGCGTCACCTGGCGGCGCAGCGCCACCTGGTCGCTCACGTTGCGCGCGGTGACCAGGAGCTGCTCGGCCGAGCCCGGGTAGCGCTGGCGCGTCACCGTGGCCTCGACATGCCGCCAGGTCCCGTCGGATGACCTGACCCGGCAGGGGAACCGGCGGGCGGCCGGCGACGCGGCGGCCGCGTGCACGGACCCGATGCCGTCGGGCAGGTCCTCGGAGTGGATCAGGTCGGGCAGCGACATGCCGTCGAGCCGCTGCGGCGTGTAGCCGTACTCGGCCACGGCCGGGCTGGCATACCGGATCGTGCCGTCGAGATCGCAGACCAGGACGGCGTCGGTGATGCAGTCGGCAAGCTCGCGGAACTGGCGCCCGGACTCCTGCCGCGTGACGGCCGCCGCGCGGTCGCTGACCAGCAGCCCGGCGATCCTGGCGGCCAGGGCAAGCACGCACATGCCGCCGATGACCGCGACCGCGGGCTCGGCCACCGACCGGCCGGCCAGGGCCCGCGCGACGACCACCGCCGCCGCCACCGCGGCGGCCAGCGCGGCGAGCTGCGTCACCAGGTCACCCGGGCGCCGGGCCTGCCCGCGGCGGGCCAGCCTGGTCATGCCGCGGACCGACGCGCCGCCCGGCAGCGCGAGGCGCGCGCCGACCAGCGGCGCCGCGCCGAGCAGGCAGAACGCGGCAAGCTGGGCGAGCTGCGCCCACCCTCCCGGGCCGGCGGCGTTGACCTTGGCGCCTACCGAGAGCGCATCGCTCAGCGTCACCGCGAGCAGCGCGAGGAAGGGCGTGACCGCACGCCGGCCGGCGCGGACCGCGTACGGCAGCACGACGCCGAGCACGGCCAGGTCGGCCAGCGGGTGCAGCAGGGCGAGCACGAACGTGCCCGCCCCGTCCCCGGAGCGGTGGTAGATCGGCCCGAAGATCGTCACCCAGCCGGTAATGAACAGCGCCGCCGCCAGGATGTAGCCATCGGCCAGGCGCGCGACGGCATCGCGCGGCGCCGGCCCGGCCGCCGCGGCGCGCCTGGCGGCGCCCGGATCACCCGATCCGTCCTGCTGGCGGGCGGCGGCCGCCAGCGCGGCGAATCCGGCCACCATCGCGGGTAGTGCAAGCAGCGAGAGAAGATCACCGAAGGTCAGCGGGACGGCGGCGCCACCGAGCGGGCCGATCAGCGCCTGCTGGGCGACGAACCCCGCTCCCCATGCGGCGGCCACGGCGGCGAACCAGCGGTACGCAGCGCTGGCTGTGGCGCGGCGGCCGCCGCGCCACAGCACGATCGCCGCCGCGGCGGCGAGCGCCCCGGCCGCCGTCTGCGACTGCGCGGCCAGGCTCATCGGGCATCGCCAGATGCAACCCTGCGCACTGACCCTCCTCCGTACCCGCGTCCGGCCGACTACGATGAGCCCGGCCGGCCCCGGAGGTCTGCCGGGCTAGCGTCCGGTCTGCCGTGCCCCGCAGCGTCGCCAACGCCACGGCTGCAGTCAGCCGGGACAAATGAATGTCGCCGCACCGCGATGTGCGGCGGATCGCCGACGTACGAGACGCGGTCCTGCGGTATGCGAGCGGTCTTGCACTAAGCGATATCACCTAACTCTACGTGCCCGAGGTCACGCTTCGGTTGAGGAAGGGCCTACGCGCAGCGACAACTTCGGGAAAGTCGCAAGCCGCCCGTTACGCCCATCTCGGCCAGGGCCGGTGACCAGTCAGTACTCTCCGGTGATCACATTGCGGAGCGGCTCACCGTCGCGAAATCGTTGTACTTGATCCCGCACGAACACCGCCGCGGACCGGGCGGAAACCGGCGTGGAGCCGGCCACGTGCGGCGTGATGAACAGGTTCGGCATGGCCCAGAGCGGATGATCCGCGGGCAGCGGCTCGGGGTCGGTGACATCAAGGGCGGCGCTCAGCCGGCCGGCCCGCAGTTCCGCGGCCAGGTCGTCGGTGACCACCAGCGAGCCCCTGGCCGCGTTGACGAACAGCGCGCCGTCCTTCATCCGGGCCAGGAACGCCGCGTCCACCATTCCGACGGTCTCCGGGGTGACCGGCGCAAGCAGCACCACGACATCAGCCTGCGGCAGCAGCGCGGGCAGGTCGCCGACCGGGCTCACGCCGTCGCGCGCGCCCCGGGCCGCCCGCAGGACCTGAACCTCGAAGCCTGCCAGGCGGCGCTCCACCGCGGCGCCGACCGAGCCGTAGCCGACGATCAGCACGGTCTTCCCGGCCAGGGCGCCGGTGAACCGGTAGCACCACCGGGCCGCCGCCTGCTCGGCGGCGAAATAGGGAAACTGCCGGATCGAGGCGAGGATCGCGGCGACCACCCATTCGGCGGTGCCGGCGTCGTGCGCGCCGCGCGCGTTGCACAGCACGACGCCGTCACCGATGTGCGGCCGGAGCCGGTCGATGCCGGCCGTCAGCGTCTGGACCACCCGCAGCCGCGGCATGTGCCGCATCGCCGCGATCGACGCCGGGCTGGGGAAGAACGGCGGCACGTAGAACTCCACCTCGGCGGCGCTGGCCGGCCGGGCAGGCTGGCCGTCGGCGTCCGGGTTGACGATCTCGACCGTCACCCCGGGCATGCCGTCCAGCACGTCGGCGATCTCCTTCGCCGGTACCCAGATCCGCACAGGCCACCTCACTGGTTTCGGTGCAGCGCTTCCGCGGAAACGCCGGGGCATCGACGCTATCGCGCCGACCCAGATGCCCGCCCGGCCAGCCCGGGCCGTCAGCCGATGCGCGGGAACAGCGCCTGCGGCGCGGGCAGCCGCCCGGCGCTGTCGTCGCAGGCCGCGGCCACCCGGGCGGCGAGACCGGGGACGAACGGCGAGAACCCGTCCGCCAGCGCGCGGCAGGCGCGGGTGAGCGCGCCGAGCGCGGCGTCCAGCCTGCGCCCGGCGGCGGCATCGCCGACCCGCTCCGCGGCGGCGAGCCGCCACGGCTCGGCCCGCTCGATGTAGCGGTTCGCCTGGCCGACGACCTCCCACCAGGCAGCGATCGCGGCCCGGAAGTCATAGCCGTCCAGCGCGGCGCCGGCCCGGCCCGGCGCGTCCCGGCAGGCCGCAGCCAGCGGGCGGGCTTCGGCGTCAGCCCGGCCAGCCGGCCCGCTGGGCAGGCGGCCCTGCCGGTACCGGTGCACCATCGTGACCACCCGGCTGACCAGGTTGCCCAGCCCGTTGGCCAGGTCCTCGTTGGCCCGGGCGACAAGCCGGCCGGCGGCGAAGTCGGCATCACCGCTCCGCGGCACGTCCCGCAGCAGCCACCAGCGGACCGCGTCGGTGCCGTACCGGCCGGCCAGCTCGGCGGGCCCGCTGGCCGGCCCGGCCGCGCCGGCCGCGGACTTGCTGATCTTGCGCCCGCCGATGGTCAGGTAGTCGTGCACTCCGATGTCGGTCGGCAGCGGCAGGCCGGCCGACAGCAAGATGGCGGGCCAGTACACCGCGTGGAACCGCAGCACGCCCTTGCCGACCAGGTGCACGCGCCGGCTCGACCCGGCCCACCAGTGCCGGTACGCCGCTGCCCGGTCGCCGCCCGCGCCGTATCCCAGCGCGGTGACGTAGTTGCCCAGCGCGTCCCACCAGACGTAGATGACCTGGCCGGGGTCGCCGGGCACCGGGATGCCCCAGCCGCGGGCGCGGGCCACCGACCGCGACGCGCTGAAGTCGTCGAGCCCGCCGGCGATGAAGGCGAGCGCCTCGTTCCGGCGGGCGGCGGGCTCGATCCGCAGCCGGCCGGAGCCGATCAGGTCGTGCAGCCGCGCCTCGTACCGGGACAGCCGGAAGAACCAGTTCTCCTCCGTCACCCGCTCCGGCCGGGTGCCATGCTCGGGGCACGCGCCGCCGGGCGCCAGCTCGGCCGGCTTGTAGAACTGCTCGCAGCCGACGCAGTACCGGCCCGAGTAGTCCTTCTGGTAGAGATCGCCGCTGGCCAGGCAGGCCCGCCAGAGCCGCTCGACTCCGGGCCGGTGCCGCGGGTCGCTGCTGGTGCGGATGAAGTCGTCGAAGGACAGCGCGAGCGGCTCGCGCAGCGCGGCGTACGCCGCCGCGTTCCGGCCGACGAGCTCGCCGACGCTGATCCCGTCCGCCTCGGCGGCCAGCACGTTCTTCAGCGAGTTGTCGTCGGTCCCGGTCTGGAACCTGACCTCCCGGCCGGCCAGCCGGTGCTGGCGGGCGAGCACGTCGGCCTGCACGAGCTCGAGCGCGAAGCCGAGATGCGGCGGCGCGTTCACGTACGGGATCGTCGTGCTGATGTAGATGCGTTCAGTGCGCACCGGAACCTCCTGAAGATGAAAGGGGCTCCGACCGCACAAAAAATCGAGGCCCCGGAACGGGACCTCGGCCGGACGTCGTCCGGGCAGCGTGCAAGGGCCCCGCTAGCGGGGCATCATCTCCGGCCGCTGCCATGACGTCATGTGTCCATGATACGACCCCACGCTACTTTTTAACGGGACCGGGCACCGCCGGTCGCCGGCCGCCCCGGGACTACCCGGCAGCGCCGGTCCGCCTGCGGCACCAGTTCCGGGGGCGGTCACGGCCGGGCTAGCCCGGCGTGACGAGATCGCGGGCAGGGACTGTCCCTGGCCGGCTCCAGCGCCGCGCGCAGTTCGGCCATGTCATCGGTCACGACCGTGTGCGGGTTCAGCTCGAGGTGCAGGCTGCGGGAAACGTACCGGGCGCGGTCGCAGGTCTCCTCCCGCCAGATCCGGAAGCACGGGAACTCCGCGCGCAGTGCCGTTAACTGGCGGCGCGACGAGCCGTCTCCGGCGGCCGGTGGCGGGGTTCGGTTGCTCGTTGTCATGACGCCTCGCTGCGCTGTGTGTCCTGCCCGGAGCACGGCCGGCGGCGGGGCCGCGGCGCCCCGGATGAGGGGCGGGGAGCCGTGGGTTTCCCGCCGCCGGCCGGACCTGTTACCTAGTGGCCAGCCTGCCCGGACAGTCATAGGATTTCCACGCAAAGTGAGCCGCCGTCACAAGGCGTCAGCTCTGATCACGACGCGTCGGAAGGTGTCGAAACGATGACTCGCAACCTTGATGCGACGCGCAGCCCGATGGCGTTCTTCGGCGCCGAGCTTCGCCGGGCGCGGGTGGCCGCCGGGATGAGCCAGGAGCAGTTAGGCAGGGAACTCAGCTTCTCCGGCGACCTGGTCAGCAAGGTCGAGACCTGCGACCGGACGCCGGCCCCGAGCTTCGCCGCGGGCTGCGACCGGGTGTTCCCGCACCTGGACGGGCTGTTCACGCGGCTGATGGAGCTGGCCCGCCGGTGGGACGGGCCGTATCCGCAGTGGTTCCGTGACTGGGTCGAGGCCGAGCGCGTGGCGACGTCGCTGCGCTGGTGGGAGCCGATGCTGGTGCCCGGCTTGCTGCAGACCCCCGACTACGCGCGTGCGATCCTTGGCGCCGGGCCCGACACCACGGCAGACATGCTTGATGACCTCGTTAACGCCCGAATGGCTCGGCAGGGCATCCTCGACCAGCCCAGGCCGCCCGAGATGTGGGTGCTCGTGGACGAAGCGGTGCTGCACCGGCTGATCGGCTCGCACAAGATCATGTACGACCAGCTGCTGCACTTGGCCGACGCTTCCTGCCGCCAGCACATAACGGTCCAGGTGGTACCGGCGGAGGCCGGCGCTCACGCGGGCCTGCTCGGCGCGTTTATCCTGGCCGGCTTCGACAGCGCGCCGAGTATCTTGTACGCAGAGACGGCCGTTGAGGGCCAGACGATCGAGAAATCCTCGCTGGTCGGCAAGGCGGCGCTGGCGTTCGACCGGTTGCGGGCGGAGGCCCTGCCCCGCGGGCCCTCGCGGGACCTGATCGGGAAGGTAGCTGAGGAACGATGGACGGCATAGACCGCGTTCAGTGGCGCAAGAGCAGTTACAGCGGCAGCAACGGCGGCGCGTGCGTGGAAGTCGCCGCCCTGCCAGACGGCACCCGCGCAGTCAGGGACTCCAAGGACCCAGCCGGCCCGCGCCTGGCATTCACCCCGGACCAGTGGCTGGCGTTCACTGCCAGAGTGAAGGCCGCCAAGCCCGGCCGACCCTGAGCACACGCTGCGGCGCCGCCAGGTTAGCGGTGCACCGCGCGCGTCCGCCGCCTCCGAATCTCGCCCGAGCGCATCGCTGGGTATTGCTGGGTCTCGTCCGGCGGCGTATAACGGTCGCGGGGGGACTAAATATGCCGTGCGTGCAGTCGGGCGCCGTCTCGTCTGCTAGCAGGGCGAAGGGGGTATCGCATGGTCAGTAGGAGGATGCCGGACCCGCTGCGCGGCGCGTTCATAGCAGTCGTCGCCGCCGCGATCGGAACCGGAGGCACACTGGCCGGAAGTGCCATCGCCACTGCAAACGCAAGCCACAACCTAACCACCCAGATCAGGCACGAGGACCAGATCAGGCGGGCTGATTTACGTCGAGATGCCTATGCAAAATTCGTCTCGGTAGCCATCCGGTACATCATTGATATACAGACCAATGTAAGTGATCAGAGCACCGCCCGCGCTGATCTCCATGACGTCGTCGCTGCATACTCGGAAATCCAATTGGTAGGTAGCCCGGAAGCTGCTCAATTAGCGGTAAAGATCGGGCAAGAACTCAGCGACATAACCAATGAATTCTACAATGGCAAGGTGTACCAGGACGGAGCTGCGTCCAGAGCTGGAGCCGCTGCCGACATGACGTTTAACCGTTTCGTTCCTGTTGCCAAGAAGGACCTGAACCCTTCCTAGGTCAGCTCAGGTGCTCAGGGCTGGGTGAGGCGCTGCAGGATCAGCTCGCGGGCCCTGGCCGCGTCGGCCTGCCCCCTGGTCGCCTTCATCACGGCGCCGACCAGCGCGCCCGCGGCGGCGGTCTTGCCGGCCCTGACCTTGGCGGCCACGTCCTGGTTGGCCGCGATGGCCTCGTCCACGGCGGCGAGCAGGGTGGCGTCGTCGCTGACCACGGCCAGGCCGCGGGCGGCCACCACGTCGTCCGGGCCGCCCTCCCCGGCCAGCACCCCGTCGAGCACCTGCCGGGCCAGCTTGTCGGTCAATGTTCCGGACACCTCAAGCTGAGCGACTCGAGCCACATCAGCGGGTGTGACCGGGAGGTCCTCCAAACCGATCCCGGATTCGTTGGCCCGTCTTAGCAACTCGCCGAGCCACCACTTTCGAGCATTCTCCGGCTGTGCACCTGCCTCAATAGTCTGGGCAATGAGGTCAGATGCGCCAGCATTCTCGATCGCCTCCATCTCAAGGCTAGATACATTCCACTCGATTCGACGCAGCGCACTCACTTGTTGCCGCTTGGCCCGGCTGACGGCGGGCAGCTCCGGCAGCTCCGCCCGCAGCCGCTCCACCCACTCCGCCGACGGCGCGACCGGCACCAGGTCGGGCTCGGGGAAATACCGGTAGTCCTGCGCCTCTTCCTTGCTCCGGCCCGGGGTGCTCTGGCCGGAATCCTCGTGGAAGTGCCGGGTCTCCTGCATCACCCGGTCGCCGGCGTCCAGCACCGCGGCCTGCCGCTGGATCTCCGACCGCACGGCACGCTCGACCGACCGGAGCGAGTTGACGTTCTTGGTCTCGGTGCGCTTGCCCCACTCGGCCGCGCCGCGCGGCGCGATCGAGGTGTTGACGTCGCAGCGCAGCGAGCCCTCCTCCATCCGCACGTCCGACACCCGCAGCGCCCTGAGCACCTCGCGCAGCTCGGTGACGTACGCGCGGGCGACGGTAGGGGCGAGCGCGCCGGTGCCGGGCACCGGCTTGGTGACGACCTCGACCAGCGGGATGCCCGCCCTGTTGTAATCGACCAGCGAGTAGTCGGCGCCGTGGATCCGGCCGGTCTCGCCGCCGACATGCAGCGGTCCAGCCAGCCGTCGGTGCACAGCGGCTCGTCGTACTGCGAGATCTGGTAGTTCTTCGGCATGTCCGGATAGAAGTAGTTCTTCCTGGCGAACCGGCACCAGGACGCGATCGAGCAGTTCAGCGCGAGACCGATCCTGATCGTGTACTCGATGGCCGCCCGGCTGGCCACCGGCAGCGAGCCGGGCAGGCCGAGGCAGACCGGGCAGACCGCGGCGTTCGGCTCGGCGCCGAAGGAGACCGGGCAGCCGCAGAACATCTTCGTCACGGTGCCGAGCTCGACGTGCGTCTCCAGCCCGATGACCGGCTCGTACCTGGCCACGGCGTCGTCGTAGGGGACGGCGGTGAGCACCCCGGTCATCGCGCGGCCTCCCGGCCGGCCGCGGCGTCGCCGAGCCCGGTCGCCTCGTCCAGCAGCGGATGCCCCCGGCGCTGGTCAAGCGCGGCCTCGACGGCGGCGCCGACCCGGTACATCCGGTCGTCGGCCAGCACCGGGGCCATGATCTGCAGGCCGACCGGCAGGCCGTCGTCCGGCGCCAGGCCGCACGGCACCGAGATCGCCGCGTTGCCCGCCAGGTCGGACGGGATCGTGCACAGGTCGGCCAGGTACATGGCCATCGGGTCGTCGACCCGCTCGCCGATCGCGAATGCGGTCGTCGGCGTGGCCGGCGACACCAGCACGTCGACCTGCTCGAACGCGCGGTCGAAGTCCCGCGTGACCAGCGTGCGGACCTGCTGCGCCTTGCCGTAGTAGGCGTCGTAGTAGCCGCTGGACAGCGCGTAGGTGCCGAGCATGATCCGGCGCTTCACCTCGGCGCCGAACCCGGCGGCCCGGGTCAGCGACATGACCTCCTCAGCGCTGCGGGTGCCGTCGTCGCCGACCCGCAGCCCGTACCGCATGGCGTCGAACCTGGCCAGGTTGGACGAGCACTCGCTGGGCGCGATCAGGTAATAGGCGGGCAGCGCGTAGCCGAAGTGCGGGCACGAGACCTCGGTGATCTTGGCACCGAGCGACTCGAGCAGTTCCACCGCCTCGGTGAACCGGGCGATGACGCCGCCGGCGTAGCCGGCTCGGTGACCACGCCGATCCGCAGCCCGCTGACGTCGGCATGCCGGGCGGCGGCCACCACCGGCGGTACCGGCGCGTGCACCGAAGTCGAGTCGCACGGGTCGTGCCCGGACATGGCCTCGTGCAGCAGCGCGGCGTCGAGCACGGTGCGGGCCAGCGGTCCGGGCGTGTCCAGCGAGGAGGCGAACGCCACCACACCGTAACGGGACGACCCGCCGTAGGTCGGTTTCACTCCCACGATGCCGCAGACCGATCCCGGCTGCCGGATCGACCCTCCGGTGTCGGTGCCGATGGCCAGCGGGGCCTCGAACGCGGCGACCGCCGCGGACGAGCCGCCGGATGAGCCGCCGGGCACCCGGCTGAGGTCCCACGGGTTGCGCGACGTGCCGAACGCCGAGTTCTCCGTCGATGAGCCCATCGCGAACTCGTCCATGTTGGTCTTGCCGAGTATGACGACCCCGGCGCTCCTGAGCCGGCGGGCGATGGTCGAGTCGTACGGCGGCTGCCAGCCGTCGAGTATGCGCGACCCGCAGGTCGTGGGCATGTCGATCGTGGTGAAGACGTCCTTGAGCCCCAGCGGCACCCCGGCCAGCGGGCCGAGCTGCTGGCCGGCCGCGCGCTTGTCGTCGACGGCGCGGGCGGCCCGCATCGCGCTGTCGGTCGCCACGTGCAAGAACGCGTGCACGCGGTCGTCCACGGCCGCGATCCGGTCCAGGTGCGCCTTGGTGACCTCCACCGCGGAGATCTCGCCCGAGGCGACCATGGCCGCGATCTCGGCCGCGGTCAGCCGGGTCAGCTCGCTGCTCATGGTCAGTCCTCCGCCAGGATGCGCGGGACGCGGAAGCGCCCCTGCTCGGCCGACGGCGCCTGGCTGAGCGCGGCGTCCGCGCCGATCGGCGGCACCACGATGTCGTCGCGGAACACGTTGGTCACCGGCACCGCGTGTGTGGTGGGCGGGATGCCGTCCGCGGCGACTTCACCGACCCTGGCCACCGCGGCGATGATCACGTCGAGCTGGCCGGCGAACCGGTCGAGCTCCTCATCGCTGAGCGCCAGCCGGGACAGCCGGGCCAGGTGGGCGACCTCCTCGCGGGTAATAGACATGCACGCCATCCTAGGGGCCGGTCCGGGCCGGAATCGACGCCATTATGGCCCGGACGCCGATGCGCCGCCCGGCCGCAGCACCGGGCTGCCCGGCCGCAGCGCCGGGGGCCCCTGCCGCTGCGCAGTACCAGCCTGCCGCTGCGCAGTATCAGCCTGCCGCTGCGCAGTATCAGCCTGCCGCTGCGTCGTGCCTGCCTGCCGCGACGCGGTATCGGCTGGCCGCGGCACGGTACCGGCCGGCTGTGGCACGGTGCCGGCTGGCCGCGGCACGGTACCGGCCGGCTGTGGCACGGTGCCGGCTGGCCGCGGCGCGGTACCGGCCGGCTGTGGCACGGTGC
>WNGG01025073.1_pt1 | contig 11672 bp, 12 predicted proteins | sample 5400661 | NCBI WGS metagenome assembly WNGG01 (sample SAMN13153372, study PRJNA577476) | soil metagenome | isolation source: 100 cm soil or saprolite under Garry oak tree replicate 1 | place: USA:California | collected 2016-06-15 | reverse complement strand
CGACGCGCCACACGTTCGCACCCTGCGGCAGGAGCGCGAGTCGCTCGGCGCGGCGGTCGAGCGGCCGGTCGCGGCGGCGCGCGGCCTCTTCGAGCCCCGCCCGCATCCGCTCGTTCAGGACGAGCCGCGTGCCGGCGGCGCGCGCGAGCGCGCGGCGCACGACGTCGCCGGCGGAGCCCCCCGGCCCGGCGAGGACCACCGTGAGGCCGCCGGGCCCCGCGAGCGTCTGCTCCAGGGACGCCTCGTCTTCCTCGACGATCGTCCAGCTAGCCACGGCGATGCCGGTGGCGGCGAGCGTCGCGCTCACGGCCGCGAGATCGGCGTCTGCACCGGCCGAGGGCGGACCGACGGCGACGAGCCGGACGCTCATGGCCGGGCCATGCTCACAGGCCGAGCGCCGCGCGAAGCGCCGCGAGGACGAGCAGCGCGTAGAGTCCCGCGACGAGGTCGTCGGCCATCACGCCGATGCCGCCCGGCAGCCGCTGGGCCTCGTTCGCGGGGAACGGCTTCCAGATGTCGAAGATGCGGAAGAGCACGAAGCCTGCGGCGAGCACGGGCCACGTCGGCGGGAACGGGAGCACGGAGAGTGTCATGCCGGCCACCTCGTCGACGACGATCGCGCCCGGGTCCGTGCGGCCCAGCGCCCGCTCGGCGCGGTCGGCGGCCCAGAGGCCCAGCGCCGTCACGGCGACGAGGAAGACGGCCCGCCCGCCGCGCGACGGCGGCGCCAGCCAGAGCGCCAAGACCGTGAGAGCGCTGCCGACGGTGCCGGGCGCGATGGGCGCCCAGCCTGCGCCGCCCGCCGTCGCGATGACCAGTGCCAGACGCGTCACGGGTGAAGACGCTCAGGCGCGCTCGCCGACGAGCTCGTACCCTTCGACGTCGACGACCCGGACGCGCGCGAACCGCCCGGGCGTGAAATCGCCGCGGAGGTGGACGATGCCGTCGATCTCGGGCGCCTGCCCCGCCGTGCGTCCTTCCCAGCGGAACGCGGGGTCTTCGTCCGGTCCATCCACGAGGACCTCGGCGACGGTGCCGACGAGCCCCGACTGCCGCTCCCACGCGAGCCCATCCTGGAACTCCTGCACGGCGTGGGCGCGCTCCGCCGCGACCTCGGGCGCGACCTGGCCCGCGAAGGCGGGCGACGGCGTGCCCTCCTCGGGCGAGTACGTGAAGACGCCGAGGCGGTCGAAGCGTACGGCGTCGAGGAACTCGAGGAGTCGCTGGAGAGCCGCCTCGTCCTCGCCGGGGAATCCGACGAGCACCGTCGTGCGGACCGTGAGTCCCGGGATCGCCTCGCGGAACCGGGCCAGGATCTCCTGCATCCGGCGTGCAGTGACGGCGCGCCGCATCGCTCTCAGGATTCCATCGTCGCCGTGCTGCACCGGCAGGTCGAGGTACGGCACCACGCGCGCGCGCGCCCAGCGCTCGATCAGCCGATCGTTGACGTGCGCGGGATGCAGGTACATCGGCCGGATCCAGGGCATCCGCGTCTCTCCGAGCGCCTGCAGCAGGTCGGCGATGTCGCCGTTGCCCGGGAGATCCCGCCCGTAGGCGAGCGTATCCTGCGAGACGAGGATCGCTTCCTGGACCCCGCGCGCCGCGAGCCCCTCCACTTCGCGGACGACGTCGGCGAGCGGGCGGCTCCGGTGGCTGCCACGGAACTGCGGAATCGCGCAGAAGGTGCAGCCCATGTCGCAGCCCTCGGCGATCTTCACGTACGCGTACGGGACCTTCGCCGTGAGCAGGCGCGGCTGCGTCGCGTCGTAGAGATATCCGGGCGGCGCCGACGTCGCCCAGTCGTGCCGGTTCTGCGCCTGGCGGACCAGGTCCACGACGGCGCGCAGGTTGGAGGTGCCGAGGATGCCGTCCACCTCGGGCAGCTCCTCGAGAATCTCAGCGCCGTAGCGCTGCGTGAGGCACCCGGTGACGATCAGCGCGCGGCAACGGCCGTGCTCCTTGAGCCGGGCGAGCTCGAGAATCGTCTGCACCGACTCCTCGCGCGCGCGGTCGATGAAGGCGCACGTGTTGACGATGAGGCACTCGGCGTCCTCCGGCCGCTCGGCGAGCGGGAAGCCGGCCTCGGTGAGCGCGCCGAGCATCAGCTCGGAGTCGACCTGGTTCTTCGGGCAGCCGAGCGTGGTGAGGTGGACGCGCACGCGGGTCACACGCTCCGGAGGTTCGCGAACTGCACTGCGATGCCGAGGTCCTGCGCGCGTACCAGCGCCATCACCTTCTGTAGGTCGTCGCGGCTCTTGCCGGACACGCGCACCTGGCTCTCCTGGATGGCGGCCTGCACCTTGAGCTTCTGGTCCTTGATGAGGCGCACGATCTCTTTCGCCTTCTCCATCGGAATCCCCTGCTGCAGGCTGATCTTCTGCCGGAGCAGGCTGCCCGCCGCCGTCTCGACGGCGCCGTACGTGAGCGCCTTCAGCGGCACGCCGCGGCGGTGAAGCTTCGACTGGAGGATGTCCACGACCGCCTTCAGCTTCATCTCGTCGGGGGCCGTCACGACGAGATCGGTCTTGTCGAGCGCCGCCTCGTTCTTGGCCCCCTTGAGGTCGTAGCGGGTCTCGATCTCGCGCCGGGTCTGGTCGAGCGCGTTCGTCACCTCTTGCATGTCGATCTTGCAGACGATGTCGAACGAGTTCTCGGCCGCCACGACGCCCTCAGCGCAGCGGCACGGTCGCGACGCCCGGTGGCGGCACGAACGTGAAGAGCCGGTCGGCGAGGCCGGTGTTCACGGCGAGCTTCGTGAACTGCATCGTGACCGTGTTCTCGAACTGGTCGTAGGTAACGGCCTTGCGAAGCTCGAACGTGTGCGCGTCGGCGGCGAGGACGAGGCGTGTCAGCGTGGGCAGCGGCCGCTTCGGTGTGAGGTCGAGCACCCAGTTGCCGTCGCTGTCGCGCGGCTGGGCCGGGTTCAGGAAGCGGACCTGGAAGTGCTCGCGCAGGCGCCCGAGGCCCGCCAGGAAGCTCCCGGCGGGGCCCGCCAGCGCCTCCGGCGCCGCGCCGACGTTCACCTGATTGAGCGTCGGCGTGTACACCCAGAGGGTCTTGCCGTCCGAGACGATCTCCTGGGGCGTCGGCTCCGAGTACTCCCAGCGGAGCTTGCCGCCCCGCTTCATATAGACGGCGCCCTTTGCCGGGATCGACTGGTTCAGGCTCTTGTTGAAGGCGGTCTGCGCGAACTCAGCCTTGAGATCCTGCATGCGGCCGTACGCGCCCTCGAGCCCGCGCACGACATCGTCGACGGTCTCCGCCCGCGCCGGCGAGGGCCAGACCACGAGGAGCATCAGGAGGGCGAGGACAGTGCGGCACGCCATGCTTCTACTGTACACGACGGCGCGCCCGGATCGGACGCCGCTAGTCGGAGGTGACGCGCAGGACTTCTTCGAGGGTCGTCAGGCCCTGGAGGACCTTGAGCAGGCCGGACTCGCGGAGCGTCCGCATGCCCTGGTCGCGGGCGACCTTGCCGATCTCGGCGGTGGAGGCGTTCTGCATGATGAGGTCGCGCAGCTCCTTGGTGATCGACATGACCTCGTAGAGCGCGATGCGGCCCCTCACGCCGCTGAAGCCGCAGGCCTGACAACCCTTGCCGCGATAGAGGGTGACACGGCCGAGCCCGACCGGCGTATGGCCGTGCGCCGCCAGGCTCGCCTCGTCGACCTCGTACGCCTCCCGGCACTCCTCGCAGACCTTGCGTACGAGCCGTTGCGCCACGACGAGGCGGAGCGAGGAGCAGAGCAGGAATGGCGGCAGCCCCATGTCGCGCAGCCGCCCGATCGTCTCGGGGGCGTCGTTCGTGTGGAGCGTCGAGAACACGAGGTGGCCCGTGAGCGCCGCGCGGTTGGCGATCTCCGCGGTCTCCTGGTCGCGCATCTCGCCGACCAGGATGATGTCCGGGTCGTGGCGCATGAACGAGCGGAGCGCGGCCGCGAAGCCGAAGCCGATCTCCTCGTTCACCTGGACCTGGTTGACGCGCGGCAGGTTGTACTCGACCGGATCCTCGAGCGTCAGGATGTGCACGTCGGGGGTGTTCACCGTCTGCAGGGCCGAGTACAGGGTCGTCGTCTTACCCGAGCCCGTGGGCCCGGTGACGACGACGAGACCGTGCGGGCTTCGGACCGCCTTCTGGAACTGCTCGAGGCTCCACGCGTCGAAGCCGAGTCCCGTGAGGTCGAGCCGCAGGGCGTTTTTGTCGAGGATGCGGAGCACCACGCTCTCCCCAAAGATCGACGGAATGATCGAGACCCGGAAGTCGACCTCGTGCGAGGAGTCACGGAACTTGATGCGCCCGTCCTGGGGCAGCCGCCGCTCGGCGATGTCGAGGTTCGCCAGGATCTTGATGCGCGAGACGACCGCGGGCTCGAGCCGGCGTGCCGGCATCATGACGTCCTGCAGCGCACCATCGATCCGATATCGCACGTGAAACGCCCGCTCCCCCGGCTCCAGGTGGATGTCCGACGCCCCGCGCTGCATCGCCTCGAGCAGGATCATGTTGACGAGGCGGACGACCGGCATCTGATCGGCGGAGGCGCGCAGGTCGAGGGGCGACATACACTCCTCGAGCGCGTCGCCGAGGGTCGCCGTGTCGGCCTCCGCGTCGCTCAGCGCCGAGGCGAGCGTCTCGCGCGGCGCCTCGTAGTAGAGGTCGATCGCGGCGCGCACGAGCGACGGGCGGGCGACGGCGGGGAACACGCGCATTCCCGTGCGAAAGGCGACGTCGTCCACCGCGGAGAGGTTCGTGGGGTCCACCATCGCGAGCGTCAGTGTGCCCGTGGAGCGCTCGATCGGGATCACCTCGTACCGACGCGCGATCGCGCCCGGCACGAGACGGAGGAGCTCGGGCGCGATGGTCTCGGGGATCTCGGCGGTCGGGATCCGGTAGTGCCGGGACTGGGCTTCGACCACCTGCTCCTCGGACAGGAAGCCCAGGCGCACGAGGACGCTTGGCAGCCGCTCGCTCGTCGTCTTCTTCTGCTCCGCGGACGCCTGGGCGAACTGCTCGGGCGTGAGGAGGCCTGTCGCGACGATGAAGTCCGAGAGTTTCCGTCCGGTCGTGACGCCGCCGGACGGCGAGTCCCCGCGCGCCGTGGCGACCGCAGACGCCGCTCCCTCGACAACCTCCGGCATTCCGGAATTCCGCATGAACATTCCCGCTCTGCAAGGGAGCAAAACCGAAACCAACGTCGACCGAGTCGTAAGTGTCGAGATCTAGAGCGATCGGTCGGCCCGTCGAGGCGGGCTCGGGTGATTCCTGTCCGGCGTCACGCCCTCCGACTGGAGCGGCGGGAAAGAAAGTGACCGCGCTCAGCGACGGGCGTCGGCCGAGTCGAGCGGCTCGAAGCCGAGCACCTCGCGCGCGTGGCCGAGGTCGCGGTAGCCCCAGCGGTTCTTCGACGTCACGAAGAAGACGTCGTACCGGAGCGTGGCGGGCGCCTCGACGCAGCGCTCGAGCATCCGCACGATGTCGCGCTGACTGCACCACACCGAGAAGTCGCGCGTTCGGAGCGGCCGATCCTCGGCGTTGACGCGGCCGATGCGGACGCAGAGCACCGACAGGCCGTGCGCGTCGGCGAAGTGACGGCCGAGCGCCTCGCCCCAGACCTTGCTGGCGCCGTAGAGCCCGGCCGGCCGCACCGGCGTCTCGTGGGTCAGCATGGGCCAGTCGCGCAGGCCATCGTACTGGCCCGCGACGAGGGAGCGATACGGCTCGTCGCGCTCGCACGCGCTCACCGCGGCGCCGCTGGAGGCGAAGACGACGCGCGGCACGCCGGCGCGCCGCGCCGCCTCGAAGACGTTGTGGGTGCCGACGACGTTGGCGCGCAGGAGCTCCTCGAACGGCGGGCTCGAGCCCACGCACGCCGCCAGGTGCACCACGGCGGCGGCGCCCGCGAACGCGGGGGCGATCGCGTCGAGGTCGGCGATGTCGGCCCGGTGGGTCGGGACACCCTCCCGTCTTGTCCCGCATGAGCCCCTCGCGCGCGAACGCCCACGCGTCGGTGTCGGCCTGGCGCCGGGCGAGCGTGGCCTTACCTTCGGCGATCGCCCGCTCCTGGGTCGGCGCCTCGAATCGGAGCACCTGACGCTGGCCGCCCTTCTCCACGATCGCGACGGGGACCAGGAGCTCGCCCCTCGGCACGTCGGAGACGCTCCACGCGCCGTGCGCGAGCACGAAGCCCGCGAGCAGGAGCAGCGAATCGGCGATCATGTCAGTCGCGGCGCCATTCGCTCCGCGGCCTCCTTCGACGTCACGACGGGATGCACCTCGAACTCGATGAGATCGCTCCACTTCGCCATCCACGCGTCGAGGAGCGCGCGATCGTGCGTCTCCATCACCTGGTAGCAACGCGCGAGCCCGTGACCGACCCAGCTCGAGACATACTCCAGCCCCTCGGGCGTCATGCGGCCCCGGTCGCGAAAGCGGCGATAGACGGACACGGCGTCCCCGTTCTTGAAGTGCTCGATCACCATGTAGAGCGTCTTCGTCATCAGCGTGACTCGCTTTCGAGGATGTCCATCAAGGTGAGGCAGCGCTCGATCCGCGCGGGCTCCGACATCGCCCGGAGCTGCTGAAGCAGCGCGTCGCGCTTCGAGTCGAGCGCCGCTTCCAGGCTCGTGCCCTCGCCGCGCCTGGCCGCGCGCAAGTCGCGCTCCCCCTGGCGCGCCACCGCACCAGAAGGGCCTCCTGTCGAGCGCCGCTCCCGGGCAGCGCCACCCGGCACACCTCGATCATCGCGGGAGCCATGAAGGACTGGACGTACATGACGGCGGCCGTGTGGTCCTGCGCCGACGCCACGGCGACCGTCGCGAACAGGGCCCCGGCGAGAAACGGGACGGTGAGGGTCGTCATCGCTTCGGCGTGTCGGGTCCGAGGTGGCGGCCCAGGAATTCGAGCGCGCCAGGCCGGAGCGCCTGCGCCGGTCCGAACGGCGCGGAGATCGCTATCCCGTGCGGCATCTCGCGCTTCTGGAGGATCGCGCCGAGCGTGGTGATGGAATCCGTCGTGCGATCGTTTTCGGCGACCTGCAGGAGCGTCGGTGTCGTCGTCCTCGAAGCCGCGGCGGTGAGGGCACCACGGATGCTGGGGTTCCCGTTCCACGTCAACGCGCCGCCGGCCTGGTCGATGGCGACGGCGAACGCCTCGCTGCGACTCACCGCGAACATGGTGACGATACCGCCGAACGACCAGCCCATGATGCCGACGCGGCGCGTGACGTACCCGGCCCGAGTGAGCAGCCCGCCGATGTGCTCGAAGGGCATCGGCTGCCACTCGCGTCCCACACGCGAGCCGTGGTTGTAGATCACGACCGGAAAGGGGCCCGGCCCATCCGGCCGGTAGAGATACGCGTGGATCCGCAACCCCGCGCTCGGATAGAACGCTTCCGTGTACGGAGAGCGTGTGGCCGGCTGACCGTGCGCCGTCGCCGCCAGGCACAGCGCGACGCCCCGCAGGAGCGCCGGCAGCGCGAGCGGCGTGTGTGAGCTCCCCACGGACCACCCCCGGTCCACGATAGCCCGAATCTCCGGCGCCGGGGAACTCCCGGCACGCGGTATGGTCTAACCTGATGGAAGGACGGACGGATGATGCCCACCTGGTGGACCGACTGCGGCGGGGTGATCCACGCGCCTTCGAGGAGCTGGTGATCGCCTACCAGCACCGGATCTTCGGTGTCGCGCTCCGCATGCTCGGGAGCCGCGCCGAGGCCGAGGAGATCGCGCAGGAGACGTTCCTGCGCGCCCACCGCGCGCTGGGCGATTTCCGCGGGGACGCGAAGCTCTCGACGTGGCTCTACGCGATCGCCTCGCGCCTCTGCCTGAACCGTCTGGCGTCCGGCGACCGGCGGCGCGTGCGCGAGGGCGAGGAGACGCTGCTGCGGCTCGCGAGCGACGACGCCGGCGCCGCGGCGCGCCTCGAGCGGAGCGAGCTGGAGCAGGCGCTCGCGGCGGCGATCGAGGCGCTGCCCGAGGAGCGGCGGATCGTGGTCGTGCTGCGCGACGTGCAGGGGCTGTCGTACGAGGAGATCGCGCAGACGCTCGGTCTCGAACCCGGCACGGTGCGCTCCCGGCTCCACCGGGCGCGCATGGATCTCAAGGCGAAGCTGGAGCGATTCTTCCCATGACCCACGGACTCGCCTCGCCCGTCGAACGGGCTGCGGCTCGCACTGCCATGACCACGGACTCGCCTCGCCCGTCGAACGGGCTACGGCTCGCACTGCCATGACCTGTCACGAGGCACGCGAGCGGTTCTCGGCGCTGGTGGACGAAGCGCTCGGCGCCGAGGCGCGCACCGCGCTCGACGCGCACCTCGCCGGCTGCGCCGAGTGCCGGCGCGAGCTCGACGCGCTTCGCCGCACGGTCGCGCTCGTGCGCGGGATCGAGCCGGCGCGCGCGCCCGCCGGGTTCGTGGATCGCGTGCTCGCGGCGGCGCGGCCCGAGCCGTGGCCGCGGCGACTCACGCGCCGACTCTTCCGGCCGTGGGCCGTCAAAGTCCCGCTCGAGGCCGCCGCCCTGATCGTCGTCGGCGTGCTCGCCGTGTGGCTCTTCCAGAGGATGCCCGAGCAGCAGCAGATGATGCGTACCGACGCCCCGTCGGCGGTGACGTCTGCGCAGGCGCCCGCGCCACCGCCGCCGCCCGCCCCGGCGCCGCGGGTCGCGAGCGAAACGAAGTCCGTGGGCCCGCCGCCGACGGCCTCTCGGGCGCAGGACCGCCAGGCTCCGCGCGTGCCGCCGCGGCCCGCGCCGGCGCCGGCCGACAAGCGCGAGTCGACCGACGCGCTCGGATACGGCGGGGAAGCGCGCGGCCAGCTCGCACGCGAGGGATTCCGCGATCAGCCGGCAGAGCCCGAGCGCCGGTACCAGGAGCTCAGCCCGAGAGCACCGCAAGTGGCGGCCGAGGCACGGAAGGAAGCGCCGGCGTCGGCGTCAGCGCCGGCCGTGGCCGAGGCCAAGCGTGCCCAGATCCAGTCGACGACGGCGGAGCGCGACAAGGACGCGGCGGCGAGCCAGGCGCTCGGCTTCATGCCGCCCCCACCGGCGTCCCAGGTGGCCGGCCGCCTCGCGGCGTCGGACCACGAGCGCGCCGAGCGCGATCTGCAGGCGTTGACAGCGAAGCACGGCGGCACGATCGTCTGGCGTCGCGGCGACGGTCGCGTCACGCTCCTCGACGTCGAGATTCCGCGCGACGTGTACGCGCGGTTCGCCGCCGACGTGGCCCGCCTCGGTCGCTGGACGGTCGACCGCGAGGCGCGTGAGCTGCCGGAAACGGTGCGCGTGCAGATCCAGCTCGAGTAGTCCCTCTCCGGAACTTCGCGCTCCGACCCCGGTCTAATCGGCAGACGCACCGTATCCGATCGCCCGGAGGACGACGATGAAGCGCTGGCTGGCATTTGTGCTCCTCGCGACGCTGGCAGGGGGGCCCGCCGCGGAGGCGGCCTCGCTGAGCGTGACGCGCGAGACGCAGAAGGACGTGATGGTGACGATCTACAACGGCAACCTCGGTCTCGTGAAGGACACGCGTGAGGTCCGGCTGCCCGCGGGGCTCCACGAGGCGCAGTTCATGGACGTCGCCGCGCTGATCGACCCGACGACGGTCCACCTCAAGTCGCTCACGGATCCGCAGGGGCTCAAGATCCTCGAGCAGAACTACGAATACGATCTCCTCACCTCGCAGAAGCTGATGGAGAAGTACGTCGGCAAGAAGGTCCGCCTCTACCAGGGCGACGGCACCTGGCACGACGCGACGCTCCTGTCCACCAACGGCCCCGTCTTCGAGATCAACGGCCAGATCCACCTCGGCCACTACGGCCGCATGGTGCTCCCCGCGCTGCCCGAAAACCTCGTCTCCAAGCCCACGCTGGTCTGGCTGCTGCGCAACCAGACGGCGGCGCCGCAGCGCGTGGAGGCGTCGTACCTCACCGGCGGCATCACCTGGAAGGCGGACTACGTGATGGTGGTCAACGCCACCGACACGAAGAGCGACGTCACCGGCTGGGTGACGGTCGACAACAAGAGCGGCGCCACGTACGCGAACGCCGCGCTCAAGCTCGTCGCCGGCGACCTGAACCGCGCGCGCGACGCGCGGCGCGAGGCAAAGATGATGGACGTCGCGGGGCGCGCTGTGACGGCGCAGGAGGCGAGCCGCGATTTCAGATCCGAAGGGTTCTTCGAGTACCACCTCTACACGCTCGACGGCCGCACGACGATCAAGGACAACCAGACCAAGCAGCTGACACTCATGTCGGCGGCCGACGTCGGTGTCAAGAAGCAGCTCTTCTACTACGGCGCCGCCGAGTATTACCGGAGCTCGTACGGCGCGCCGATCTCGAACCAGAAGGTCGCCGTCGTGCTGGAGATCGGCAACACGAAGGCCAACCGCCTGGGCGTCCCGCTGCCGAAGGGCAAGGTCCGCGTCTACAAGGCGGACGCCTCGGGCAGCCAGCAGCTGATCGGCGAGGACTGGATCGACCACACCCCTACCGACGAGCGGGTGCGGATCAAGCTCGGCGACGCTTTCGACGTGGTCGGCGAGCGCACCCAGAAGGAGTGGAGGAAGCTCGCGTCGAACCTCTACGAGGTCGAGTGGGAGATCTCGCTCCGCAACCACAAGAAGGAAGACCAGACGGTCACCGTCGTCGAGCCCGTGCCGGGCGACTGGCAGGTGCTCAAGGCCACGCACGCGTGGGAGAAACCCGAGGCCCACACGCTGCAGTTCGACGTGCCGGTCCCCAAGGAGGGCGCCGTGAAGATCGTGTACCGCGTCCGGCTCGGCTTCTAGTCACGTGGGGGGCCCCGAGATGGCCCCCCACACCCCCCCCAGCGCTCGGGGCGCCCCGGGGAACCCGCGGCGCCCCTCGATGCGCGTGTGCTCACGTCGGGGGGCCCCGAGATGGCCCCCCACCCTGTTCACGCGAAGGGGGGCTACGCCCCCCTCGGACTCCCCCGGCCAGCGCTCGGGGCGCCCCGGGGAACCCGCGGCGCCCCTCGATGCGCGCGTGGCTATGGCAGCTTGTCGACGCGGCGAAGCAGACGGCGGACGACGGGCTTGCCGTCGGCGAAGAGCGTGAGCAGCACGTCGCCCGGGCTCGGGGGGATGTCGCTTTTTGAATCTCGGGTCTCCACGAGAATCACCTGGCAGGTGCTGTTGTCGAGGCGCGGCTCCCCCGCACGTTGCGTCAGGAGGCGCCCCGCCTCGTCCACCGCCCACGTCACCGGCGGTGTCGCCGCGAGCAGCGCACGCTGCTCGTCGGGGGTGATCGTCTTCGTCGACGCCAGGTGGTACAGGTTCGCGTTGGCGTCGAAGACGTAGCGCTGGTGCGCGGAGTACGCCGGGTCGGCCCTGTCCACCGTGTAGCCGGGAACCACGCCCATGCGCAGCACTTGCCAGGCCCCGATGAGATCCGCGCGCGCGCACGGCCGGAACGCGCTCGCGACGTCGGGCCGGGGCCGCGACTGGGCGAGTACCACGGAGCCGGCGAAGGGACCAGCGGCGGCGAGCGCCGCCGCGAGCACGACGCGCAGCCGTACCTTCACTTGCCGCGCTTGGCGAGGTACTCGACGCCGACGAGGATCTCGCGGGGCTTGGCGCCCTCGCCGGGACCGATGATCCGGTCCTGCTCCATCATGTCCACGAAGCGCGCGGCCTTCGGATAGCCGAGCCGCATGCGCCG
>WNGG01020994.1_pt1 | contig 11672 bp, 5 predicted proteins | sample 5400661 | NCBI WGS metagenome assembly WNGG01 (sample SAMN13153372, study PRJNA577476) | soil metagenome | isolation source: 100 cm soil or saprolite under Garry oak tree replicate 1 | place: USA:California | collected 2016-06-15 | reverse complement strand
CTCCTTCGCGGCGCGGGCGCAGGAGACCGAATTCAATACCGTATTGTTCCAGGCAACATTCAAAATCGAGGGCCCCGCTGGGCCGAACTCTGTCACATTGGGCACGGTTTTTTTGATGTCCAAGCCAATCGCGGGTAGCACCAAATTCAAAACCGTGTTGATCACCGCGAAGCACGTGCTGGAGGGTGTTTCCGGTGACATGGCAATCCTGAATCTGCGCCGGCGAACGGCCTCCGGCTGGCAGCGCGTCCGCTATCCGATCAAAATTCGCGACGCCGGGCAGCCATTGTGGACCGGCCCGGACGACGTCGACGTGGGCGTGATGTACATTACGCTGCCGGCCGGGATCCAGATTCCGATCATTTCCACAAATCTTCTTGCCGACGACGACATGCTGTCGGAATTCGAGGTCAATCCCGGCGAAGAGCTCACTTGCCTGGGTTATCCTTTCGGGACGGAATCGAACGCCGCCGGTTTCCCCATTCTCCGGAGCGGCAGAATCGCCTCGTATCCTCTATTGCCGACGGAATCGACCCAAAAATTTCTGTTCGATTTCGCGATCTTCCCGGGAAATAGCGGGGGTCCCGTTTATCTGTCCTCGAATAACCGGTTCTACGCCGGACGCATGCACACCGGCGAGACCGTCCATTTCATCGTTGGACTCGTCACACAACAGCTTTCGGCCAACACCCGTTCTTCGAAAGAGAGCCTGTCGCTCGCCACTGTCATTCACGCCAGCCTTATCAGGAAAGCTGTGGAAATGCTGCCCGAGCCGCCCGCAACGGAAACGACAAAGTAAGTGTTTACCGTGATTACCATGTTTCTTCTTTTTTTATTGTGAGAAATTTTTCCGCTGTGTAGACTCGCGCTCGCCGAGCGAAGGATTTGCTAGCTGCATTCTCGTCAGACGGCGAGTTAAGAGGACTCGTTTCTTGCCTGACCCACCGTTTCGACGATCTAGCGTTCGCCCGACATTGTCCAAACAATCGATCAAGGAGGATTGATCATGCGATCCCGCATTATCCGTTTGGCCAGCGCGACTCTTGTCTTGCTTTCCTGCATGTCGTCGGCCGTCATCCACACTACTCCGGCGACGCATCCGGACGCGGTACGATACGCAAGCGCAGCCTATATGCGGCTTCCCCTGAGCTTTGAAGCCAACAATGGGCAAACCGATCCGCGTGTGAAATTCCTCGCGCGTGGCAGCGGCTATCAACTGTTTCTGACACCGACCGAGGCGGTATTGACGCTGCGGCAGGATGTTGGCGGAGAGCGGACGCACAAAAAGTCGCATCATGACTCTAGTGAAAAAGCGGACGCAAGCAGCCGTAGTGCGGTCCTCCGGATGAAGATTGTGGGCGGGAACGCTGAACCGGGATTGACAGGGTTGGGAGAACTAACCGGCAGGACCAATTACTTCATCGGCAACGACCCGGAGAAGTGGCGCACGAACGTTCCGAACTACGCCAGAGTGGAATACCACAGCGTGTACCCCGGCGTGGATTTGGTTTATTACGGGAGTCAAGGCCGTGTGGAACACGATTTCGTGGTCGCCCCCGGCGCCGATCCCAGCCAGATCAAATTGTCGTTTGATGGTGCAAACAAAGTGGGGATCGATGACCAGGGCGATTTAGTCTTGGGCGTTCCCGGAGGCGAACTTCGCCTCGAGCGACCCCGTATCTATCAAGACATCAAGGGCGAGCGCCGGGAAATCGCCGGTGGCTACGTGCTGACGGGGGCCGGCGATTTTCGCCGCGAAGACGGTGAGGCTTCCGTCCCCGCTCATCACGTCGGTTTCCAAGTGGCTCGATACGATCCGTCCAGACCACTCGTCATTGACCCTGTGCTCTGGTATTCAACCTACCTGGGAGGGGGGAGCACCGAGACTGGTAAGAATGTTGCCGTGGATGCGAGTGGCAACGTCTATGTCGTGGGTGAAACCAATTCGATTGATTTTCCCACAACGGCGCCATTCCAGTCGCAGCTGCGTTCGATCGATGTGTTTGTGACAAAGCTGACGTCGACCGCGTCCGCCACCGAAACCTCCGCGTTCATTTATTCCACCTATTTAGGAGGCACCGGCGCGGAAGAGGCCGGCGGCATTGCAGTGGACTCCGGAGGCAACGCCTATGTGGTCGGAGACACGAATTCGACGAATTTTCCGATCTCAACGGCCGTAACCCCCATTCAAAGTGTCCTGGTGCGTAATGATGACGTATTTGTTACGAAGTTGAATCCTAGCGGGACTGCGCTTGTCTATTCCACCTATCTCGGCGGTTCCGATTTTGACCACGGCCAAGGTATCGCCGTGGACGGCTTCGGCAACGCGTATATTACGGGTCACACGGAATCGGACGATTTCCCGATACGGGCCGCTTTCCAATCTGTGCACCGGGATGCTGAGGGGATTACGGACGCCTTTGTGACAAAACTGCTGGTGATCTCGTTCGGCTTTCCCGCCCACCTGGCTCTGTCGTTGGGCTACTCCACATATCTGGGAGGTACCGACCAAGATGAAGGCCACGCAATCGCCGTCGATAGCAGTGGAAATGCTTACGTGACGGGTTCGACGCGGTCGTCGAATTTTCCGACCACACCGAATCCCTTTCGCGCCGACCAGCCTGGCGGCGACGCTTTTGTGACCAAGCTCTCGAAAGGGGGCAGCCTCGTTTTCTCCACCTACCTTGGTGGAACAGGCGACGACACCGCATCGAGCATCGCCGTGGACTCCCTGCTGAACGTGTATGTCACGGGCGAGACTACTTCCGGCAACACGTTCCCGATACAAAACGCGTTCAGTGCGACCCAGAGTGGTCCGCGGGACGTTTTTGTGACGAAGTTCAACTCGGACGGCGCCTCGCTGGTGTTTTCGACCTTTCTCGGTGGAAGCAACACCGAGACAGCGTCTGGCATAACGGTTGACTCGGCCCGCAATGTATGGGTCACGGGTTCGACATTCTCTTCTGATTTTCCGACAAAGAACGCTTTGCAGTCTAAGTTGGCAGGTAGCACAGCCAGTTTGCCGACCGCCGACGCTTTCGTGACACAGATCAAAGCCGGCGGATCCCAACTGGCATTCTCCACTTATTTTGGGGGTAGCAGCGGCGATAGCGGCAACAGCATTGCCGTCGATAACAGCGACAACATTTACGTGGCGGGCGATACCTTCTCGACCGACTTTCCGACCAAGAATGCGCTGCAGTCCGTCATCCACGGTTTCAGAGATGCATTTGTGCTGAAAATCGGAGCTACGCTTCGGCCGGATCTGACCGGTTCGTGGTCCGAACTTAGCCAGACCTGCCGGGGGAGAGGGCCGGTCTGTAGCCTTCAAGGCGTCTTTGAAGTGCAGAACGTCGGTACCGCGGACGCCTCCAACTCGCAGCTTCGGTTCTATCTATCCAGTGATGCCAAACTGGATGGGAGTGATCGTTTAATCGGAAAGGTGGCCGTTGGCGAGCTCCGGGAAGATGAAAGTAAGACGCGGATCCTGAACGCCGAGCTTGCCGGCAGCGCGTCGGGCCTGTTCGTCATCGCCTTCGTGGATGCCGGCAGCGACTTGCAAGAACCGGACGAGACAAACAACGTGGTGGTTTTCGGTCCGATTCCATAATCCGCTGATTGCGTTCTTAGGCTGGGCCCAACGGGATCTACGGCATTCCCGTGATTGACATCCCTACAACCGGCCTGTTATAAGACCCGCCAAGTCGAATTCTCGAAGAACATGAGCACTGAAGCTGCGACACAACTGGTTGCGCGTGAACATTCAGCCGATGTTCCGCTGCGCGTGAATATTGGCCGGGTTCTGTGCATCGTCGTTCCACTGATCGTTTGGTTCGCCCCTCTGAATATGGCAGCCCCGGCCAAGCATGGCCTTGCCATCACGTCGTTCATGATTGTCGCGTGGATCACGGAAGCGATGGAATTCGCCCTGGCTGGTTTGATCGGATGTTATTTGTTTTGGGCATTGGGTGTCGTTGGCTTCGACGTCGCATTCCGAGGGTTTGCCACCGACACCCCGTGGTTCTTATTTGGCGCCATTTTGTTCGGCACGATGGCGACAAAAACCGGTTTGGCCCGGCGAATGGCGTTTCTTGTGATGCAGCGGGTGGGAAGCACCTATTCGCGCATCCTCCTCGGTCTGATAGTTGCGGCTGTGCTCTTGACGTTCATCGTCCCATCGGGGGTGGCTTGCGTGGTGATCATGGCGTCGATAGCGCTGGGATTCATCGAGGCTTTTGGCGTGGGACCCCGCAGCAACATCGCCCGGGGAATGTTCCTGACCATTACGTACTCTGCGGGACTTTTCGACAAAATGGTCATAGCCGGAGCATCCTCAATTACCGCCCGGGGGCTGATCGAGAGAGCCGGCGGCGTCCAAGTTCTCTGGAGCCGCTGGTTCCTGGCGTATCTGCCTTGCAGCCTGATCACGATTTTTATCGCGTGGCGCCTCATGCTTTGGTTCTTTCCTCCGGAAAAACCGGTACTCTCGGGCGGCGAGCATTATGTCCGCGGCGAGATCGAGAAGATGGGTTCGTGGACGCCTCTCCAATCGAGAGCGGCGCTTTTGTCGCTGGTCGCGATGGCCCTATGGCTCACCGATTTTATTCACGGTGTTTCGCCTTCAATTATCGGTCTGGGCATTGCATTCTGTGCCCTTCTGCCGGGTATAGGAGTGCTCACCGTCGAGGACCTGAAGCGCGTCAATTTGCTGCCTGTGTTCTTTGTTGCATCGGCTCTCGGCATGGGGGAAGTCCTGAATCAAACCAAGGCGCTCAGCATCCTCACCAACTTCGTGTTTGCGTGGATGGAACCGCTCCTCTCGAATGTCTTCGTCACGACGATAGTTCTCTATTAATGACGGTTGGTTACTCTTACGGGTATTTCGAAGCCAGAGACTTGCTTCGCATCGGATTCGCACTGACGGTGATCGAATCCATAATCCTGATGTTGCTGGTTTCTTTTTACTGGCCGTTAATAGGAATTCAATAACAGGGGAGGTCGCATGGGCCACCGATTTCGAACATCAGTCATTCTGGCCGCGGTTGTTTTATTTGTCGTGGTGGCGCCGCTCTTTGGTCAGGCGCCGGCAGGCAAGAATTGGGCTCCGCCAAAGACGCCTTGGGGTGACCCGGATCTTCAGGGGATTTACACGAGCGATGACTTGATGGATACGCCCATCGAGCGGCCCGTCGAGTTTGGAAACCGGCTCTACTTTACAGAAAAGGAGCTTCAAGAAGCCGCTGCCAAATTAGAAAGGCGGGCCAAGGCCGATCTCGAGCAGTACGTGAATCCCAACGCTGGCGTGACCACAGGCCCTCCGTCCAACTGGGGCGAGCGGGCAAAAAGACCGCCGCGTCAGACGTCGCTTATTGTGGATCCGCCTGACGGAAGAATGCCGCCATTGACGCCGGAAGGTCAGAAAAGATTGGACGCATCGGAATCCCGGCAAACCGCCCTTACGCCGCAGCGGCCGCCCGCGTCCTGGGAGGATTACGACCTCTACATCCGGTGTATCTCTCGAGGAGTGGCGGGCACGATGCTTTCATCGGCCTACGACAATGGGACTCAGATTCTGCAAGCGCCGGGATACGTCACACTCGTCCATGAGAAACTCCACGAAGCGCGTGTCATTCCCTTGAACAAACCGCACGCCGGACCGAACATCCGGAATTATCTGGGTGACTCGCGAGGGCATTGGGAAGGCAACACGCTGGTGGTCGAGACAACGAATTTCCTCGACAAGAAGACCGGTATCGGACGGAACGGCAATGGCATTCCCACCAGCGACGCCCTTCGGTTGGTGGAACGTTTCACACGCGTGGACACCAATACAATCCAGTACGAGATGACGGTTGACGATCCGAAGATCTATACCAGATCGTGGAAGATCGCTTTTCCGATTACGCAGGAACCCGGCTATCAACTTTTCGAGTACAGCTGCCACGAGACTAATTACGCTATGTTCAACTCGCTCAGTGGCGCGCGTGCTCAAGAAAGAGCCGCCGAAGCGGCGAAATAACACACGTTTCGCAGAGGAGTGGAATTTTGGGAGGTGGTTCATGTCGTTTCGAAACTTCTTTTCGACATTGTTGGTTTTCGTTTTCGGTGCCCAAGTCGCTTCGGCGCAGGTCAACACCGCAACAATCTCCGGGACGCTACGCGATGAAAGCGGTGCGGTGCTGCCCGGCGCGGCCGTGACGGTTCAGAATCAAGATACGGGAATTTCCCGAAGCCTCACGACCAATGAGACGGGCCGTTACACCGCTCCGGCGCTTGGCCTGGGGAACTATCAGGTCAGCGTGCAGCTGCCCGGGTTTCAAAATCAGGTCCGCTCGGGTATTGTCCTGACAGTGGGCCGGGAAGCCGTCGTCGATTTCACCCTGGCCGTGGGAGCAGTGACTCAAACGGTGGAGGTGAAGGGAGAGGCGCCTCTGGTTGAATTAACCAATGCAACCATGGGCGGCCTGGTGGATGACCGCACGATCCGCGAAATGCCGCTCAACAGCAGAAGCTGGGACACTTTGGCTTACACGGTTCCGGGAGTGGTCAAATACACCAGTGCTGACGGTGGCTTTAACAGCGGTTCGGGCGCGAACAAATTCAGCGTTGCCGGCTCGCGCAGCTATTCGAACAGCTTCTTGCTTGACGGGACCGACGTCAATGATTCATCCAATTCCACGCCGGGTGGTGCGGCGGGCACAAACCTCGGCGTGGATGCGATCAAGGAATTCAAGATCGTCGCCACGACGTTCAGCGCGGAATACGGCCGGGCTTCCGGCGCAGTGGTCTCCGCCGTTACCCGAAGCGGCACGAACAACTTGCACGGCACATTGTTCGAATTCCATCGGAACAGCCCATTCGATGCCCGAACCATTTTCGACCTTGAAGACCACGACGGTGACGGCAGGGCCGATCTGCCGCCATTCCATCGGAACCAATTTGGCGGCGTTCTGGGTGGCCCGATTAAAAAGGACAAGACCTTCTTCTTCGGCGGGTATGAAGGCTTCCGCCAGTCGCGCAGCGAAACCACGATTGCCGTTGTCCCTACAGTGGCCGCCAAACTGGGAGTCCTGCCCTGTGTGCCGCCGGCAAATCGCTTAGCCGGAAGCGAAGCGGCACGGCTTTGCCCTGGCAGCCCGATTAACAGTAGCGGGTCCTATGGGACCTATAGGGTTACGCCCAGCTCGAAGATCATTCCGTTCTTTCAGTACTATCCGGACCCCAATGGCCAGATCTTCAAGAACCGCGCCACAGGCGATGACTTGTACATTGGGGAATTCGTCGGCTCCCCGAAAAGCATTGTCCGGCAGGATTTCTTCATGGGCCGCGTGGATCACCAGCTCACAACTTCGACCAACATCTTTGGCCGGTACCAATTCGACGATGACAACAGCTCGGAGCCGCAGGTCGTGGGTAACATTGAGGAGCGAAACCGGGCGCGGCGTCAGTATGTGACGCTGCAAGGCAACACGGTCTTCAACCCATCCTTGCTCAATTCAGCCCGGTTTGCTTTTAATCGGTCCGCCCAATTCTCCGACGCGTTTGCTATCAGCGATCTTGCGAGGACGCTCACCTTTGTCCCAGGCAAGATCATGGGGACCCTAACCGTCGGTGAGGAGCGCGGAACCCCTACGATTGGCGATGTCGGGTCGGACACCAACTTCCCGCGGTTCTGGGTGTACAACCTCTGGGAATTTGGCGATGACCTCACTTACGTGAAGAGCCGGCACAACTTCAAGTGGGGCGGCGTCGTCCGGCGCATACAAAATAACAACACCGTTCAGTCGGAATCGAGAGGCCAATACACGTTCCAAAATATTGAGGACCTGATCCTGGCGAAGCCGCAGCTTTTCGGCGGTGTGCCCATCGGCGAGGAAGGCTACAAGGGCATCCGCCAGACCATGCTGGCCTTCTATATGCAGGATGACTTCAAGATGAGCTCGCGGCTCACCTTGAACATGGGCCTGCGTTGGGAAACGACGACGGATCCAAGGGAAGCCCACCACCAGATTTCGAACCTGCTCGATATCCGGAATGCGAAGGAAACTGTCTACCCGGCGATTGATGCGTTTTTCAAGACCAAGGATTTGAATTTCCAACCCCGGTTCGGTTTTGCCTGGCAGACGAACAGCAAAGCCACGCGGGTCGTGCGTGGCGGGTTCGGCATCTACCACGATCTCGTCGTGCCGTTTGCATTCAACCAGCAAACGTCCAAGTATCCCCCTTTCTTCCATCGCCTGCGGGCACGTGACACAAGTACCCTGGCCGCGACCTTCCCAAATGCTGCGCCTTTGCTCAATCTCGCGAACGTCGCCGCCATCCAGATGGAGCCGATAGCGTCCACGATGCCCGCCGGTACCAAATACAACTTCACTCTGGCGGTCCAGCAACAGTTGGGTCAACGGAACTTGCTGGAAGTTTCCTATGTCGGCTCACAAGGCCGGCATCTCACGCGCTACATCCAGCTCAATTACCCCAACTACGAAATCGTGAACGGGCAGAAGTGGTATCCCGCAAGAGGCACGACAGCCGCTAACTGTTTCGGGCCGAATCCGGCTACGGCGTGCACCACCCTCAACATCACGCGCCGGAACCCGAACTGGGACCGTGTCCGTGAGAAAACCAACGACAGCAACTCTCATTACAACGGACTGCAAGTGAAGTTCATCCGCCAGGCCGGCGCCGGTGTGACATTTACCACTGCCTACACCTTCTCCAAGGTCATGGATCAGCAGGGCGGCCTGAATAACGGCGACAATGGCCAGAGGGATCCCTCGACAAGCCTCGATCCGGACGATTCCGCACGCGAATGGGGGCGCGCGGCCCACGACGCCACGCACGTGTTCTCGTCGAGTGCCAGTTACCCGTTCCCGTTCCGTTTTAACAGTCGCGCGGCTTCGGTGCTGCTGGGCGGTTGGGAAATCTCAGGCACTTCCCTGGTCATGTCCGGCCAGCCGCTGACGCCGCAGTTGATGTTTGATTTTTCCCGTACGGGGAACTCCGGCGCCGCGGACCGTCCCGATCTCGCTCCAGGCCGAAGCTTGAACCCGACGCAGGGTATCGGAGCAAACGGGATAAGCCTGGGAACCGCAGAGCACTGGTATGACCCCTATGCGTTCGCGCTGCCAAACCCGTTGGGGTTGCGAAACCCAGTACCAGGCTTCTTCGGTAATGTGGGGCGAGGCACCATCGTTGGACCGAATCTGGTGAATGTCGATTTCGCGTTGTTCAAACGGTTCAACTTCAAAGAGGATAAAACTCTTACCTTCCGGGCCGAATTCTTCAACGTTTTGAATCACACGAATCTCGGACAACCCAACATGCAGCCGATCCTTCAGGACGGCTCTTACAACGACGCCGGCGGTAGAATCACAACGACCAGCACGCATAACCGCGAGATCCAATTCGGTTTGAAATTCGTGTTTTGATGCGTGTCATTCCCCTCCTCGCAGAGCTCGTAGAAGAGGGGAATGACACGCCCCTCTTATTTATGTCCTCTTCGGTAAATGACGATGTGGCGGCCAGTCACGGTGGTGACGTCGGAAGCCATTTCGAAGAATGATGCTTCGAAAATCGGTTTGGCGGCTGAGGCGGGCTTTTCGGGTTGTTGGGGACGCTCTCCCAAATCTATTTCAAAACGGTTGTCGGTAACGAAAATTCCATTCGCCGAGAGTGACTCTCGGATGTTAATTCCGGCCAACGCCCGCTCGGTCTCGTTCAAATACTCCAGCGTATTGAAACAAAAAATGAGGTCGTACTTACCGCCGTTCTTGGCCGCCAGATTTTCAAGATCAGTCGTGGTCAGATCGCCCTGAAAAGGATGAAATTTTTTCACCACGGCGGAGGGAATGGTCAACGTGCGTAGAGAGACCGAGTCTGAATCCAGTGTTCTAGGAATAGGCCGCCGGCTCCTTTTCATCGAGATTTCCGAGGTCACGCCCAGAAGAGAGTTTCCAAAGTGAGCGATGTAGCTTGTGATCACGTCGTTTGATGATGGATTTCCCCCTCTCAACATCGCCGGTCCGCTAACCAGGAATAACGTCGCCGGTTTGCCCTGGTTTGCTGACCTCACAAGGTCTTCCCAATGCTCGATGACACGGGGACTGATATCGAACAAGTCGACTTGAATACCTTCAAAGCCGGACCTCTTGGATTTCAAGAGAATGTCTAAGACGGCAAAAGGTTCGTAGGACTGTTGCGGGATTTCCTCCCCCAGTTCGGGATGGCTGAAGTCAAGACCAGGGCCAATGACAAGAACACGTTTTGCTTTCTCAGGAAACCGCGTTGTCGACGCGTTAACACCTGGTCTATTCAGATACGAATCCAGCGTTGCGCCCATGTGGGCGTACGATGTTGTCCTCAAACCTCGATCTACGAAAACGTAACTGTCGTCGTGGTAGCTTTCGGATTCCAGGTATTTTTGAATCGCGGGATTGAAGACCCAGGACTTCTCCAACAGCAATCGAATGAGTTTGAGGGCACCTTCTTTTCTGGTCGAAGCCGACAGAGTTTTAATCTGTCTTTCGAGTAGCGCTTTCCTCGCCCGGTCCGAATCGGAATCGATGGCCTTGAGAAATAGGTCCGCTTGTTCGCTCTCGGAGGAAGCGCGATCGAGTACGACTTGCGGTATCTCTCGTTCGGGGAAACCGATCTTGTAACTGAAGTAATATCCGGTTTCGATCTTTTGAGTTGCTAAGAAATAATCGCCCATCATATCCAAAAGACCTTCCTCGATCTTGACCTCGTGGTCATGTTGGATATGTTCCAGGTAGCGGCAGAACGCAGTCCGGTCCCCGGCCGGCAGAGAATACTTTTTGAGATACGCCACTGCCTCGGCGGAAATCTCTTTCAACTCAAGGTTCGGCAATTTCCTGGCGATGGAGGGACACGGCGAATCCTGTTTTTTCGGCAGAGCGTTTTGTGGTGCAGCGCCGAAGCCATAGCCCGCGTGAAAAACGCCGGCTATCAGGAGGATGGAAAGTAAAGATTGTTTAGACAACTCGGAGCCTCGCCCGGTTCGCTCCGTCTCCTGCTTTGTTCTCCTCCATCGTTGGGCCGTCAGTTGGATTTGCCCGAGCTGGCGAATTTTGCGAATTCGCCCCACGGAACAAGCCGCCCATGAATCGGGGCGATCTGGTCCACCTGAAGCTTCAGCCGCTGCACGTTATTGTAGAGACTCGTGGCCGCCCGTGAGGGAGTGGCCGGATAGGACGCGTTCGGCGCCGGCGGATTGAACAGATCCGCTTCTACCAGAATTCTCTCTTTGGGCAGGTGCACCATCAGCATGCCCACCGCATGCGGATTGCCCTCGACGAGGTGCAGATCCATGATTCGTGTCCCGTCGCTGATCGTGTACTTGTCGTTTTGTACCGCTTCCAGAACGAAGGTCTCCTGGAACTCATCCGGCGGATAGAGCGACAACCGGTCCGGCTCCAGCGTCCGTGGCGCGAGGTCCATGACGGCGTAGTAATAGTAGGGCACAATGTCCCGGTGAGCTATGGGAATCGCGCCCTCATGCACGTAGGTGCGAAGACCGCCGGAGTGGTCGAAGTGGTGATGCGTGCTGACGACGTACTTGATCCGTTTGTTGGGAAAGAGCCGTTTCACCTCCGCGATCACCGCCAGGGACCGCGCTTCATCGAGCGGTGCCTCGACGACGGTCACGAAATCGC
>WNGG01008006.1_pt1 | contig 11673 bp, 10 predicted proteins | sample 5400661 | NCBI WGS metagenome assembly WNGG01 (sample SAMN13153372, study PRJNA577476) | soil metagenome | isolation source: 100 cm soil or saprolite under Garry oak tree replicate 1 | place: USA:California | collected 2016-06-15 | reverse complement strand
TCCTTGAGCACCCCGCGCGGATCGATCACCGCGCGGGAGCGGTACGGCGCCGACTTGTACCAGACGGGCGGCAGCCCGAGCACGGGCCACGGGTAGCAGGAGCACAGCGTGCAAACCACGACATTGCGGACCTGGGGCGTGTTCTCGAGCACGACCATGTCCTCGCCCTGGCGCCCGATGAAGCCGAACTCGGCGATGGCGGCGGTGGCGTCCTCGAGCAGGCGCTTCCTGTAGGCAGGATCGACCCAGGCGCGCGCGACGATGCGGGCTCCGTTGCGCGGCCCGACTTTCGTCTCGTAGGTGTCGATCAGCTGGTCGAGCGCCTTCGGATCGACGAGGCCCTTTTCGACGAGCAGCGACTCGAGCGCCTTGGCGCGCAGCGCGGGACCGGAGAGCGGGCGGTCGCGCTCGCGCGCGTGCTCGTCGTCGTGATGGTCGCTCATGACTCCTAGGCAGCGATGTTGACGACGAGGAACACCGCGCCTATCGTTCCCACCACGGCGCCGACTCCGCAGGAGGCGAGCTTCGCCCATGCTTCGCGCGTGGCAATCAGGCGCCGATGGATCAAGAAGGCCGCCGCGGTGATGCCAAGCTGCACCAGAGAGAAGCCGATCAGGTACGCGACCAGCGGTGTCGCCTCGGCACCGAATATGGACTCCGCGTAGGCGTATCCATGCAGAATGCCGGCGAGCGCGAGGCCGCCTGCCAGCAAGGAGAGCTTGACCTCGCGCCGGATCATCACCAAGCCGCCGATGAGGATCACTGACAGCGCCACGCCGGCTTCGCTTCCTGGCAGCACGAACCCGGTCAGATGCAGGGCAGCGCCGATCAGACTTCCGCAGATCAAGGCGGGGACGCCCCACATCCCACCCTCGATCAAGGCGAGAAAAAATCCAGCGGCGACGATGAACGCCGCGTGATCCGGGCCGATCACGGGATGGCCGAGGCCCGACAGCAAGCCCTGAGCGAACGTCTCCGGGAGCCCTCCGCCCATGAAGTGATGGGCCCAGGCTATGCGAGGGAGCACCGCGAGTGCAGTTGCGGCAACGGTGAATGCTTTCATTGTTCTTGTCGAGTATACCGGCAGGCGCGAGGAAGTGCGATCCGGTGTGCGCCCCGTGCTGCGTTGCCGCCGAACGGACGGGCCGGTAATATGAATTCCACAAAGGAGGAGAATATGTACAAGTCATTGGGAATTCTGGTTGCCGGACTTCTCGTTTCGGCTTCCTGCTTCGCGCAAGGGACGCTGGTCGGAACTTACAAGCTGGTATCCATAAAAGCCGAGATCGACGGCAAGCTCCGCGACGACAGGACCAAGCCTCCGCACGGATACCTGATGATCACACCGAAGTATTACGCTGTCTTCTACACCCTGCAGGACCGCAAGTTCGGCACATCGGACGCGGACAAGGCGGCGCTGTGGGAATCGCTGACGGCATTCGCGGGACTTTACCGCATCGAGGACAAGAAGATCGTTATCTCGCCCGACGTCTCCTACAACGAGATCTTCAACGGCACCCAGCAGACGCGCGACCTCGAGGTGAATGGCGGGCGCCTCACCTTGAGCAGCGGTCCGAGGCCTTACGGGCGCGATCCCTCGAAGAAGATCGTGTTGCGGCAGGAGTGGGAAAGAATCGAGTCGGTGAACTGCCACCCGATGTAGTCGGATGTGGTTGCCTTCATTCAGCGGACATACCCGGCGAGCTCGGGAAGGGCGAGAACGAGCGAGGGCACGAAGGTGATGAGGAAGAGCACGGCGATGAGCGCCAGGATGAAGGGCACGAGCTCACGCACGATCTCCTTCACCGGCGTTCCGGCCAAGCCGGAGAGGACGAACAGCAGCACGCCGTAAGGGGGAGTGAGCAGGCCGATCATCATGTTCAGGACGATGACGACGCCGAAGTGCACCAGGTCCACGCCCAGCGCCCTTGCGACGGGAAGAAGAAGCGGGACCAGCACGAGGAGCAGGGTCGTGGTGTCGAGCAGGCAGCCGAGCACGAGGAAAACGAGGTTCGCGACGACGAGAAAGCCGAGAGGCCCCAGATCGAGCGAAGTAAACCAATCGGCCACGCGCGCGGGGGCCTGCTCGGTCGCGAGCACGTAATTGAAGAGGAATGCGCCGCAGATGATGATTCCGACCACCGCCGTGGATCGTGCGCTGTCGGCGAGGACGGACGCGAGCCCCCTCCAGTCGAGCGCGCGATACACGAAGAGCGCGAGTACGAGGGCATAGAGCGCGGCGACTGCCGCGGCCTCTGTCGGGGTGAACACGCCCGAATAAATTCCGCCGAGGAGCACGACCGGCATGAGCAGGGGAAGCAGCGTGCGCACGAAGATGCGCGGGATCTCCGACCACGGCACCGGCGCCTCCATCGGGAAATTGCGCCGCCTGGCGATCCGGATGATGACGAGCATCATGGCGGCGGCCATGAGCAGGCCGGGCACCACGCCTCCGAGGAAGAGCGCGCCGACCGACGCACCCGAAACGAGCGCATAGAGCACCATCGGAATCGACGGAGGGATGATCGGTCCGATGGTGGCGGAGGCCGCGCTCACCGCGACGGCGAAGGGCCTCGAGTAGCGGCCGTTCTTGCACATCATCTCGATCTCGACCATGCCGGGTCCGACCGCGTCCGCGATCGCGCTGCCGCTCATTCCGGAGAAGATCACGCTCGCGAGCACGTTCACGTGCGCGAGGCCGCCGCGAAACCGCCCCATGAGCGCGTGCGCGAGCGCGTAGATGCGCTCGCTCAGGGTGCCTGCGTTCATTACGTTCGCCGCGAAAATGAACATCGGCACTGCGATCAGCACGAAGCTCCCGAAGAGGCTGTTCAGGATCTGCTCGGCGGCAAGGCCCATGTCCTGCCCGGTCGCGCCGAGATAGGCGATTCCGCCCGCGATCATCGCGAGGCCGACGGGACCCCGCAGGAGGGCGATGACTACGAATATGACCAGCATCAGCCCGAAAGCGGCGCTCATGCTTTGTCGGAGACTCCAGGGCGCACAATCGCGGCGAGGCAGCGCAGCACCACCATGACTGCGGCGGCGAGAAAGACGCTATAGACGACGCCGTAAGGCCACTCGAGCACCGGCGTCCGCTCGCGCATCATGAAGCGCAGGTAATCGGCGATGCCGGGAAGCGCCCAGAGAAAACAACCCGCGAGCGCGGCGAGCCCGAGCGCGTACAAGGCGCGCCGTACGGAGGGCGCGAAGCGCGGCACGACGAAATCCACCGCAACGTGCGCCGAAAGCGGCACCGCGAACGCGGTTCCCCAGAAAATCACCCAGACGAAGGCGATCGCGGCGAGCTCCTCGGTCCACGCGGCGGGCGCTCCGAACACGAAGCGGCGCACCACCTGCACGACGAGGGCGAGGAAGAGAACCGCGAAAACGCCCGCACCGGTCAGATCGGCCCAGCGCTGAAAACCGGGGACAGACCACGTTTTTGCGGAAACCGTGGTCTGTCCCCGGTTTGCTTCATTTGACTGCATTGATGCGCGCTAGGAGTCCGCGCGGCCACTTTTCCGCGTACTCGGACTTCAGATACGCGTCCTGCACGGTCTTCCTGAACGCGGCCACGTCGGGCACCGTGATCGCTATGCCCTGCGCGCGGAAGAATTCGATGAGCTCCCCTTCCTCGCGCACGCGGTTTTCGTCGTTGAATTTCGCCGCTTTCGCTGCCGCCCTTTTCGTCTGAGCCCTGTGTGCCGCGGAAAGCGCGTGCCAGGTCTTCGAGGAGATCGCGAGCTGCAGCGCGTCCACGAGGTGCCCCGTGAGCACGATCTGCCGTGTCACCTCGTAGAACTTCGCCGACTTCAGCGTCGGCAGTGGGTTGTCCTGGCCGTCGATCGTGCCGGTCTTCAAGCCGAGGTAGACCTCGGTGAAGGCGAGCGGCGTCGGGTTCGCGCCGAGCGCCTGTCCGAGGAAGAGCCACTCCTTGGAGCCGGGCATGCGCAGCTTTACCCCTGCGAGATCGGCCGGGGTTCTTACCGCCCTCGGCTGGGCGAGGCTCACCTGTCGCGTGCCAAGATAGATCGCTTGCAGCAACTGGATTCCCATCGCTTCGGCGATCCTGCGGCTCACTTCCCCGCCGATCGGCCCGCCATACACTTTTGCGAGATGATCCGGATCACGGATCAGGTAGCCGGCGGTGAAGATCGAGTACTCGGGAATCTGCCGCGCGATGTCCTGCATCGACAGGAGCGCCATCTCGAGATTTCCGCGCTGCATGGCGACGGCCTCCGCGCCCTGGCGAAAGAGGGTCCCCGAATGATGCACCTGTACGTCGAAGCGGCCGGGCGCCGACTTGTTGAGCTCATCCCTGAAAACGTAGAGCATCTTCACGTGCCAGTCCTCGGGCACCGCGGGCGTGGAGATGCGCAGCACGGTTTTCGTTTGGCCGAAAGCGGACGCGGTCGCGAGCAGGCAGGCGAGGAGGGCCGCCGCAGTCGCGTACTTCATTGCGGTGTGCGTCACGCCAGTCGGAATCATTTCTTTTTCTTCCCTTCAAACTACCAGGCTGAGCGGCGCAGGCTCGGCGATGCCGAAGCCCTGGGCGAAGTTGACGCCGACTTTGCGCAGCATCGGGAGGGTTTCGGCATGCTCAACGAATTCGGCGATGGTCTGAAGCCCGAGCTTCTGGCAGTAGCCGTTGAGCTCCAGCAGCTTCGACAAGGCTTCCGGATTCCTGTGGATGTTCCGCACGACGCTTCCGGAAAGCTTGACGATCTGCGCGCCGGCGTCCTTGTAGCCCCGGGCGATTATCTCGGCGCTGGAAAAATCCGAGACCGCGATGCCGCACCCCAATGACTTCAGGCGGGTGATCGTCTGCTTCGTTGCGTCGGGAACCTTGGCCATCTGCTGCGCCTGCATCTCGAACCACAGCCTGTTGGACGGAATTTTCGTCTCCTTGAGCTGATCGCGCACCTGTCCGCCGAAATCCTTGTCGCGAATCGTGTCGTCGGCGAGATTGAGGCTGAAGCGCGGAATGTGCCAATTGGGCTGAGAGCTCTGCTTGTCGGCCGCCCACCTGAGGACCTCGCGCACCACCCACCGGTCCAGCAGCGGCGTCAAATGGTTCGCCTCGAGTATCGGGAAAAAAGTGCCCGGCGGCAGCAGCTTGTCCTCCTCTTCGCGAAAGCGCACGAAGATTTCCAGATACTTGTAATCCACTTTCGCCGATTCGACCGGCACGATCGGCTGGCAAAACAGCGCGAAAAGGTTTTTTTTCAGCGCGTCGGTGAAGTGCCCGGCGGTCCGGAACCGCGTTTCGATATCGTCGGCTTTGGGCATCGCAGCGCAGCGATCTAGACTTTCCTCGAGCGCTCCCGCGCGATGCTGATCGGCGGGATCCACGGCTTGTCCGCCCAGGCGACTCCCACGCGCGCCACCTGCGCGTCGATGAGGTAGGGCCTGCCTTCCACCGTCGCGTTGCGCGCGCGCCCCAAGGCCGCCCTGAGCTGCTCGGGGGACTCGGCGATTTCCCCGTCGACCCCGAACCCCTTGGCGATCTGCGCCATGTTCATGTCCGGGCTGCCGAGGTAGTCGTGCACGAATTGCCGCCTCTGCACCATCTTCCCTCCTGCCGTCTTTTCGATCACGCGGCTGTGCGGGCCGCCGTAGGCGTGGTTGTTGTAGACGACGGTGATGACCGGCAGCTCCAGGCGCGCCATGTTCCACAGCGCCGTCGGTCCGAACACGAACGATCCGTCCCCCACCAGGCAGATCACCTGCTGGTTCGGGCGCGCGAGCTTCACGCCCGCCGCGGTTCCCACCCCCGAGCCGAGATGCGCGCCGTAGTAGAAAAAGAGCTCGCGCCCGCCGGCCGGATTGAACTCGAAACCGTGCAGCACCACGGAGCCCGCTTCGTGGACGATGATGGCGTCCTTGTCCGCGAACCGCGCCACCTCCGAGGTCACACGGTCGGCGAGCATCGGGCTCCTGTCCCATTCCGGATTCTTCGCGACCAGTGCGCGGAGAGATTTCGCCTTCTCGCTGAAGCGCCGGACTTCCTGCGCCCGCTCCTGCGATTTTTTTCGCAGCGCCGGCGTCATCAGGCCTTCGACCGCGGCGATCAGGTCGTCGAGCCCGTAGGCGACGTCGGCGACGAGAGGAACCTCGGTATTCATGACGTTTCCCATGCTCGAGCTGTCGATGCGCATGTCGATGAACAGGGCCTCGCGCGGAACGACCGGCGCGGGGCTGTTGTGCTGGAGCTTGTTGCCGACGTTGATGACGACGTCCGGGTTCTTCGGGAAATCGAGCGAGGTGAGCCGCGCCGCGGGCGGACTGCCGACCCAGAGCGGATGCGTCTCGGGGAAATTCGCGTAGATCTGACGCGCCTGCGTCACCGGCATCCCGAGCAGCTCGGCGAGCTTCACCGCCTTCGCCGAGGCCTTGGCGGTGTAGATCTCGTCCCCGGCGATAAGGAGCGGCATTTTTGCCTCGACGAGGAGCTTCGCCGCGCGCTCGACCTCGGCCGGGTTGGGCCGCACGCGCATGCGCGGGTCGACTTTCTCCTGGACGATGATCTCGGCGTAGGCTTTTTCATCGTTCAGATCCGAGTGCCAGGACGCGTAGGTGGGTCCGTGCGGCGGCGTCCAGGCGGCCTTGAAGGCGCGGCGCACGGTCTCGGGAATCATGTCGGCGCGCCGCGCGAGCCACGAATACTTCGTCATCGGCTGGACGATCTGCTCCTGGTTGGCCACTTCCTCGAAGCCGTCGCGACCGGCGCGGCGCGTCTGGTCGGTGCGGTAGCTGTAGAAAACGAGCGGCGTCTGCTCCTTGAACGCGTTGAACATCTGTCCCATCGCGTTGACGAGGCCTACGACGGCCGCCTGCATCACGATGCTGGGTTCGCCGGAGGCTTTCACGTAGCCCGCGGCCATCGCGGCCCCCGGTCCTTCGTGCGGCGTCAGGATGTATTTGAGCTGAGGCCGGTCGACCAACGCCTCGTAGAACTGCGCGTCCTCGCTCGCCGAGTTGCCGAAGACGTACTTGACTCCCGAGGCGATCAGCTGCTCGGCGAAGCACTCGGCGCCTGTTCCCTCGACCATCCTGATCGCTTCGGCGATGCGTCGCGTTCCTTGAGCGTGGGCGATCGGGACGAGCGATTCCAGGATGGATTCCGCCGAAGCGAGCGAGATTCCGGCGGTGGTCAGGCCTTTTAAAAACCCGCGCCGTGAAATCGAGCGGGACAGATATCGTGCGACGAGCTCTCTCATGGGCCCTCCCTCAAAGCTCTGCGTTATTTCGATGCCGCCGGCTGCCGCCCGTATGCCGCGGCGAGATAGTCGGCCATGGTCCTGATTTCGTCCTCGCTCCAGAGGGCGCCGCGCCCGACCATGCGGTAGAGCACACTCTCCCAGCCTCTGCGGTCCTGCCGGTGGTCCTGCCACATCGTCGGGGCGTGGCACTGAAAGCATTTGCCGACGAGGACTTCTTTTCCGGGCGCGTCGGGAAATCCGGTCGGCTTGGCACGCTGCGCCTGTGCCGCCGTCGCGAGGAGCAGGCCGCAGAAAAAAATCGCTAGGGCGGGTTTGCAGGAAAAGGGCATAGTAACTGCCTCCTGTCGTTGCCGGCAACGATAAGCCGGGCTTCGCGGGAGTGTCAATCGCGGCTCACTGCGCTGCCCGGCTTGGCCTGCCCGCCGCGGCATCGGGCACGAGCTGGATCCCGACCCAAAACGCGCGCGGCGCGCCCGGTGCGTAGAACGTCTCGTTGACCTGGGCGCCGGGTGCCGCCAGATTTCCTCCGGGGAAAAAGTTCTGCCGCAGCGCGCCGGCGGTGGCGTAGCGCCGGTCGAAGACGTTGGCGAGCTTCGCGAAGACCTGCAGGTCCCGATCCAATTTGAAGTCGAGGTTCAGATTGAAGAACGCGTAGCCGGGGATCTCGCCCGGGCCCAGGAAATTCACCCCGTCGGGCTGATGCCGGTTGTTGTCGTTGCCGCGCGCGAACTGCCGGGACACCGCGACCGCGCCGGCACCGATCGTGGTCCTGTCCGTCAGGTCGTAGCTCGCGGCCGCATTCAGATGGTGCCGCGGAATCCCCGGTATGCGGTTGCCGGGTGAAACCTGGATCTCGCCGTTTGCGGCGGCGCTGCTGTTCGCCTGGGAAAACAGCACCGCGGACGACTCGTAGGTCGCGTCGATCAGGCTGCAGTTGAGCGCCCAGGAGAATTTTTCCCGTGAGCGCTCGAGAGCCGCTTCCAGACCCTGCCTGCGCGTCTTTCCGAAGTTCGTGAAGAAGCCGGAGCTCGCCGAGGAGCTCACGAACAGGATGTCGTCGTAGCTCATGGTGCGAAACAGCGTCGCATTCCACCGCAGCCCCGAGGCCGTCCGAGCGCGAGCTCCGGCCTCGAGCGTGCGCGACACGACCTGCCTGAGCGGCGGATCGGAGGTCATGGCGTTCGGCAGCTTGCAGGGACTGTTTCTGTCCGCGCATCCCAGCTCGACGGGCGAAGGCGGGCGGTTGCCCTGACTGAAGCCGGCGTAGAAGCTGGGCGCGCCCTCGGGTGTGTAGGACACGCCCGCGGCAGGATTCAATTTCGCGAACCTCAGGTCGTTTCCCAATCCTGCAGCGGGCGGAGGCAAAGGCGGGGAAAGGCCGTCCACCGTGCGCACGCGCGTGACGTTGTAGCGCGCGCTCCCGGTGAGATGCCATCGCGGGTCGAGCGAATGCGTGTCGGTGACGAACAGGCTTGCCGTCGCGCTTCCGCCGTCCAGATTCACGATCTCGGTCTGCGTTCCGGTCGGCATTGCGCTTCGGTCCGAGTCGAAGCCGCCGAGCTGGTAGCTCTGGCGGAAGTCGCTCGCGCTGCGGTCGTAGCCGCCGCCGACGATCAGCAGGTTGCGCCGCCCGGACTGCTCCTCGCTCGTGAGCGCGGCCTGCGTGGAGAACCCGTAACCCCGCTGGCTCGTGCGGGTGCGATTGACCGAGGAGGCGTTGGGGTCGCCGTCCTCGTAGGCCATCACGTTGTTGCGGGGGTCGCTGACCTCGTTGACGTCGCCGCTGGAAGTGTTCTTTTCGCTCTGGCGGAAATACGCGGTGCTCGACCAGAGCCGATCGCCGCTCAGCCAGCGCGTGGTGTTGAGCGTGAGGAGCGTCATCCGGTTGCGGGTGTCGTCGCTCAGCGTATAAGCTTGTTTCGGGTCGGTTCGGAGCATGCTCTGCGGTAGCAACGCGTTGCCGCCGAGATCGGTCTCGGCGTGGGTGATGCCGAAGTCGATGTCGGTCGTGCCGTCCTGCCAGCCGATCTTGGAAAAAAACTGGCGCACGTCGGAAGGAGACTTCGCGCGCCAGCCGTCCTCGCGAAATGCGCTCGCGCTCGCGTAATAATCGAACTCGCCATTCGCGCCGCCGTGCTGCGCCTCCGCTGCGCGCCGTCCGAACGATCCGCCGTAGAGCGTTGCCGCCGTTCCCGGATACTGCGCGCCGCTCTTGGTGCGGATCGACAGCGCGCCGCCCAGCGTGTTCAGGCCGAACAAGGGATTCGAGCCGGGAATGAGGTTGATCGTCGAGATCGCCGAAGTCGGGATCAAATCCCAGTTCACCGTGTCGCCGAAAGGCTCGTTGATGCGCACGCCGTCCTGGTACACCGAGATTCCTTGGGGCGTGCCGAGCAGGGGCGAAGCGCTGAAGCCGCGATAAGTGACGTCGGGCTGAAAGAGGCTGCTCTGGTTGTCGTTGACGTTCACGCCGGGGAGGCGCTGGCTCATGAATTCGGGCAGGTTGAGCGGATGTTGCCGCATGATCTCCGCTCCCGTGACCGCCTGGACGTTCGCGGGGACTTGGGCGGCGGGGACGCCGAACCCAGGTAGGGGAGTGATGCCGATCACTTCGACGGCGGGCGTCTCGAGCTGCTCTGCGGGGTTCTCGGCGCAGGCGGCGCCTCGAGCGAGGCCGAAGCCGGCCAGCGACAGGACCAGCGATGCGCAGGTGAAATCCCGCTTTCGCATCGGGCTGCTAATCCAGGCTCGAGATGTAATGCGCGAGATCCTCGATGTCCTGCTCCGTGATGGTCTGGGCGACGCTGGTCATGCTGCCGGCATCGTTGGTGCGCGTGCGCGCCTTGAAGGCTTTGAGCTGCTTGATCACGTACTCGGGGTGCTGGCCGGCGACACGCGGAATCTCGTTCTGCCCCGAGAGCCCTCCGAGGTGGCACATGGTGCACAGCACCTCTTCGGCCTTCTTCTTGCCGCGGGCGACGCGCGCTGCGTCCGACTTGAAGGCGATGGGCTTCGGTTTCTGCGCGGCAAAGTACTCGGCGAGATCGAGCATGTCCTGGGTGGAGAGCTTCGCCACCGCCGGCGCCATCGCGGGTTCGCTGCGCCGGCCCTCCTTGAAGTCTTTCAGCTGAAGGTAGAGATAGCGTGCGGTCTGGCCCGCGAGCACCGGGAACTGGCCGACCGCCGGGTTGCCGTTGGCGCCGTGGCACGCGGCGCAGGCTTCGGCCTTGCGCTTGCCCGCGACGGGATCGGCGTGCGCCGCCGGCGGGAACGCGAGAAGAAGGCCCAGGGCAAGAATCCGTTTCATCCGGCGCCGAAAAAAACAAAAGGCCGCCCTCGGGCGGCCTCAAAGGATCGCCGCGATCAAGGCAGAGCGAATACGACGACGCTGTTGCCGCGCTTGAAGTCGATCTGTGTATTTCCGCCCGCGGCAACGGCGACATACTGTTTGCCCTTCACCGTGTAGGACACCGGAGGCGCGTTGACGCCGGCTCCGGCCTGGTACTGCCACAGCAGGCTTCCGGTCGCCGCGTCCAGCGCCTTGAAAAGGCCGTTGCCTTCGCCGAAGAACACGAGACCCCCGGCAGTGGCGAGCGCGCCGCCGATCAAGGGCTGCTCGGTGTCGTACTTCCATGCGACCTTGCCGGTATCGACGTTGACCGCCGAGAGCCGCCCCCACTGCTTCTCGCCCGGTATGACCTTGAATGCGCCGCCCAGCCAGAGCTTGCTGCCGCCCGGATAGTTCGCGGCTTCGACGTGATAAGTCATCGGCTGATGCAGGTTGAGCGCGTAGGCGAGGCGTGTCTTCGGGCTGAAGGCCATCGGCGACCACTCGACCCCGCCGTTCGCGCCCGGCAGCATGCGCGCGCCAGTCGCCGTCGGCAGCACCCACATGTTTTCCTGCGGGATCATCGCATCCGAAAAGCGGATCAGCTTGCCCGTGCCGCGCTCGTGCACGTAGACGTGGCCGGTCTTTCCGCCGTGGATCACGACGTCGACCGTCTTGCCGTCCTTGTCCCTGGCCTGCGTCAGGATCGGTGGGCTGACGGCGTCGAGGTCCCATACGTCGTGCGCGACGTACTGGAAGTGCCACTTGTACTTGCCGGTGTTCAGATCGATTGCGACCATCGAGTCGGTGTACAGGTTGTCCCCGGGACGATCCGTGCCGTAGAGGTCGGGCGAGGGATTGCCGGCGACGAAAAACACCGTCTTGGTCTTGCGGTCGACCGCGGGCGTCATCCATACGCCGCCGCCCAGCGTCTGGTAGAAGGCGCCGCCCTTCCCGGCGAACTGCTTCTTTTCCGCCGCGATGTCCCGCTTCATGTTGCGGCCGGTAGCGTCGTTCTCCGCCCACACGCCTTCGTGCCCCTTGTCGGGAATCGTGTAGAACGTCCACAGGAGCTTGCCGGTCTTGGCGTCGAACGCCTTGAGAAAGCCGCGGATGCCG
>WNGG01008004.1_pt1 | contig 11673 bp, 12 predicted proteins | sample 5400661 | NCBI WGS metagenome assembly WNGG01 (sample SAMN13153372, study PRJNA577476) | soil metagenome | isolation source: 100 cm soil or saprolite under Garry oak tree replicate 1 | place: USA:California | collected 2016-06-15 | reverse complement strand
AAGAAAGCAAGCACAGCAATCGCGACAATCGCGAACGATCGAAATGTTTTGGTTACTAGCATCATGTCCTCCGATTTTCTTACTGCCATTTCGGGGGAATCAAGAAACTACATCCCTTCCTTCGAAGTACATCTGACTGTCGAATCTGTCGTCATCAAATTGCGGCAGCACACGGCGATAAGAACCGTCGGACTGCAACTCGCGCGCATTGACGTTGTCGCGCAGATAAGCATTCAGCACTTCATCTTTCAGGTACGCGCGAAGTTTCGGGTCCTCGACGGGGCAAACAACTTCGACGCGACGATCCAAGTTTCGATACATCCAGTCCGAGCTGCCGATATAAATTTCTGCTTCACCGCTGTTCGAGAAATAGAAGATGCGGCTGTGTTCGAGAAAACGACCGACGATGCTGCGCACGCGAATGTTTTCAGAGAGACCCTGAACGCCGGGACGCAACATGCAGATGCCGCGAATGATTAGATCGATGGACACGCCCGCCTGCGATGCTTCGTAAAGACGATCGATAATTTGCTCGTCAGCAAGTCGATTCAGCTTCGCGATGATCCGCGCCGGTCGCCCCGCTTTGGCATGCGCGGTTTCTCGGTCGATTAGTTCAGCGAGCCGCTCGCGCAGATTAACGGGCGAGATCAAAAGCTTTCGATAATCTCTCTGCCGCGAATATCCCGTCAGGTAATTGAAGAACTCAGTTGCGTCTTCGCCAATTTGATCGTCAGCCGTAAAGATGCCGAGGTCCGTGTAGGTTGACGACGACGTTGGATTGTAGTTACCCGTCGCGATGTGCACGTACCGCCGCAACGCGTTACCTTCGCGACGCACGACGAGCGTCAACTTGCAGTGCGTCTTCAGACCAATCAAGCCGTACACAACGTGCACGCCTGCGCGTTCCAGACGCTGCGCCCATTCAATATTGTTCTCTTCGTCGAACCGCGCTTTCAGTTCGATCAGCGCCGTGACTTGCTTGCCCTGCTCGCCGGCCTGCCGCAGAATCTCCGCGACTTCCGATTGCTGCCCGGTGCGATAGAGACAGATCTTGATCGCCAAAACGTTCGGATCGTTGGCCGCCTCGCGAATGAAATTGATGACGGTCGAGTAGTCGGTGTAAGGATGATGCAACATCACGTCGCGATGTCGGATCACGTCGAAAACCGAGCGGCCCGACGATAGCGGTTTCGGAAAATGAGTCCTCAGCGGCCGGTATTTGAGGTCCGCTCGATTCAATTCACACAGCGCGTTGAGATCGATAATGTTCAGCGGACCATCCAACACGTACACGTCATCGGGTTCGACACCGACCGACTGCATCAAATACGCGAGCATGTCGTCAGACATGTCGGCTGCGACGTCAAGCCTGACCGGCGACCCGAATCGACGCTTCCGCAACTCGCGCTGCAACGCGCGCAGGAGGTCGTCCGCCTCCTCTTCCCGAATGTCGATGTCCGCGTCACGCGTGACGCGAAAAGTGTGCGCGTGCTCGACGATCATTCCCGGAAACAACGAACCGAGATTTCCCGCAATCACATCACTGAGGAACGTGTACCTCGCGCCGCCGTTTACCTGGATCAAACCCGGCAAGGAGGGTGGGACCTTCAATCGCACAAATCGTGTTTCGGTCTCACTGGATTCAGCCGCACGCACACTGATCCCGAGATTCAAACTCAAGCCCGAGATGTAAGGGAACGGATGCGCCGGATCGACCCCTAACGGCGTCAGCACTGGAAAGACTTCGCGCGCGAAATATTCATCCGCCTTGTCGCGCTCGGTTTTTGACAGCGCATCGTAAGAAGTAACCACGATTCCTTCGCGCTCGAGTTCGGGCAGAATCTTTTCTTTCAAGCAACGCATCTGGTCAGCGAACATCGGTTGCAGGCGATTTCTGATCTCCGTCAATTGCTCATCGGCCGTCATTCCATCGAGCGATGGCTGCATCCAGCCATGCTCAACTTCTTCCTTGAGCCCCGAAACGCGAACCATGAAAAACTCATCTACGATGCTCGAGAAGATCGTCAGAAAGCGAAGCCGGTCGAGCAGCGGATTGCGTTCGTCTTGTGCTTCATCGAGGACTTGACGAAAGAATTCAATCAGGCTCAATTCGCGGTTCAGGATGCGCTTTTCAGGAAGTGGCGCGAGCGTGAGCTTCGCCTTCGCGGGCTCAGCCGCTGAAAGACGTTTCTTGAGTCCAACGTTGGGTATGTTTTGCATAAGTGATGCGCTGAGGGCTGAGAACTGATATTGAGGCTCGACCCGACCAACGTGTACGCAAACAATTCTGCCGACAGCGCCGCTACTTTCAGCAACTTTTGTTCCGAAAACACCGGTGGGAAGCGGCTCTACACGGATTCGTTGTTTGAAGGATAGGCTAAAGGAAAATCAGAAAACCTTTGCAAACGACACGCAATTAGATCGTACGAATTTGTGCCACTTGTAATCGAGAAACGCGAAGAACGAGACACGCTCAGTTCACGGTTTCGGAAGGCAGGAAACGATAACGTCAGTGGTTACTCGTACGTCAGAGGCTTCGGTCTTGAATTGCGCTTCTTATCTCTTGTTCCCGACGCTACCTACGTCATGCGCGCGGGGACAGAAACAAACTCGCGGGCTTCGATGATGTACGCAGTCAATCTATGGCCATAGACGCATCCTGTGTCGAGGCCGATGGCGTGCGCCGCGCGGCGCGGCTCTTTCGCCGGCCAGTGACCGAACACGATCGTCTTTGGCCCGCGATATACATCGTACCAGGGCACACCTCTGCGTCGCGAAGGATCCGCTCCCATCGTGCGAATCTCCGTCATGTCAGCCGCCATCTGCCGGCGTAGTGGAACTCCAGGTCTGATGCCCGCATGAACCACTAAGTGCGAGCCAAGATTGATCGTGTAAGGCAGCGAGTAAAGATAGTTCGAGTAGCGTTCGCGATCCGGCTCTAATTCAACGAGAGTCTGCCGTTGCTCTTTCGTGAGTCGAACGGGCTCACCACGCATTCGCTGCCTCAGCTTGCGATCGTGATTGCCGATGACTGATGAAAAGCGTCCGTCATCGATGAAAAGATCGAGGACTTCACGATTCTTTGGACCCTTCGTGATCAGATCGCCGACTGCAACGACGCGATCGTCTGCTTGCAGCTTCACCAGCGAAAGCAAATCGGTTAACTCATCGAAGCAGCCATGAATGTCGCCAATGACAATTGTGCGGGCCATTGTGTAAACGTGTCAGAACCCCGAGCGGTAGCGAGGGGATCTTACTCGAGACTGATTCTCTTGATCCGCTCACTACCGTTCGCGGTTCTGAAACTAGTCAAACAAATGGTGTACCGCGTCGGTGGTCCAATCGGAGAGATTATGAGTGACGATGTCAGCGCCGGCTTCGCGTAGGGCATTTTCATTCACGGTGGTGGTTACGCCGATGGTGCGCATGCCGGCGGCGCGCGCTGATTGGATTCCGGGCGGCGAATCTTCGATAACCAGACATTCCTGGGCGAGCAGCGGCAGCTTTCGTTCAGCGCGACGTCCTTCGTTAAGCAAGTCCAGGGCCTCCTCGTAGCAGTCAGGCGCTGGTTTGTGATTGCGCCCTGGCTCTGCATGAACAATTAGCAAAAAATGTTCTTTGACGCCGGCGAGTTCCAGCACGTGTTCGATCTCGCTTCGTTCAGCCATGCTCACGATTCCCAGATCGTAATGACGCGACGCCTGCTTGATGAATGCAACCACACCGGTGGGTACCGGCAGATTGCTTTTGATGATCTCTCGATGGACCTCATGCTCGCGATCGATCAGCCCACGCAGAGCTTTCTCGCTCAGACCTTTGCCGGCGCGCTTGTACGCAGCGCGCACGAACGCCGCGTCATCCATTCCCAACGACGCGAAATAATCTTCATCGCTGAGCGGAATGCCTTCGGCAGACAAAACATCGCGGTAAGCTGTTAGATGAATACGCTCGTCATCGATGATGACGCCGTTGAAGTCGAAGAAGATTGCCTGAATCATTTGTCAGAAGCCCGCGCGTCAGCAAGGGCTCGTTTCGACAGTTGCCCTCCCTGACGGTCGGGCTTCTGACACGAGCGTTGCTCAGGACGCATTCGTCGCGCTAGCCGACGTCGTTCCCAACTCTGCAATCTTCTCGTTCTGCTCCGCAAACAACAGCGGCAAGCGTTCGCTTTCCAACACGTCCAAACGCCGCAGTACCTCGGTCAACGCCAATTCATTTTTCAGATTAACCTGATAATCCAAATCCGCGCGCAGACGATCCTTCGAGCCTTGCCGGTTCTGCGACATCATAATGATCGGCGCCTGGAATGCCTGCAATATGTTGAGAACGAACAGAAGAAAAACGTAAGGGTACGGATCGAAGCTCTTCGACAGGAGCAAATTCAGCAGCACCCAGATCGACATGAAGAGCGCCGTCGCGGTGATGAATTTCCAACTGCCGCCAAACTCGGCGATGACATCGGCAGCGCGATCTCCGAGCGTCGACCGCTTGTCCTGCTCCTCATTGACGTTACGCGACACACGCTGCTGAAGCATCTTGTCCGTGCGTCGCAGCCGCGAGAAGGTCGCGCTCAACATCTCCAACGCCACGGTTGGATTCCTTTGAATGAAATTCAAGAAATTCTCGCGCGAGAGTACGGCGAGTCTTGCATCTTCAAACACGGCCGCGTCGGCTGAGCGATTCTTTCCGTCGATGATCGCCATCTCGCCAAAGAAGTCGCCGCGCGCCAATTCCGCCAGCACGATCTGTTTCTGATCTTCATCAGAGACACTGATGCGCACGCGGCCGCTTTCGATCAAATACATCGCGTCGCCGACGTCACCCGCGCGAAAAAGCGTAGCGCCTGCTTTTGTGTCCTGCGTCCGCAGCAAGCTGCGCAGATCAGTTGCCGCTTCATCGTCGAGCGAAGCAAACAGCGGCACAGAGCGAATTGCATCCAGCGTCATTTCCTGGGGGGTTGGTGTTGACATGGCGTCACCTCGTTGTAGCGCAACTTGTTAAGTTGCGGACCGCGAACGCAAGTTAACAACTTGCGCTACATGACCTTTCCATCCTTCATCATGATTATTCGATCGGCAAAGCCGCTCGCCAATTCGCGATCGTGCGTAACCAGCAGCACCGTTAATCGATCGCGATCGACCATTTCGCGCAGCAGAGCGAGCAACTCGCGAGCGCGCGTCGAGTCTAAATTCCCGGTCGGCTCGTCGGCAAGCAAAACTCGTGGACGGTTCGCCAGCGCCCGCGCAATCGCGACGCGTTGCTGTTCGCCGCCGGACATTTCGGATGGCCGGTGGTCCATTCGATCGGACAAGCCGACGCGTTCGAGCAAAGACGAAGCACGTTGCCGGCGTTCGGCGCCGCGCATGCCACCGAACGCCAGCGCGAGCTTCACGTTTTCCGCCGCGGTCATCGTCGGAATCAAATTAAAGTTCTGAAAAATCATGCCGACGGAAAAGCGTCGATAGCGCGCTATCTGTTTTTTTGTCAGCGGCCCGAGCGGCGTTGAATCAAAGAAGACGTCACCGCTCGTCGGTCGATCCAAACCGCCAAGCAAATTCAAGAGCGTTGACTTGCCCGAACCGGACGTACCCTGGATCGCGACGAACTCGCCTTCATTCGCGCCCATCGTGACGTGATCCAGCGCGGCCACCTGATTGGCGCCCATCTGATAGACGCGTGTGATGTCGCGAGTTTCGATCAACATGCTCTCACGCCCTCTCCCACTGGGAGAGGGTTGGGGTGAGGGTTTAGCGGTGAAAAGAAAATAAAATTATTCCTCCCGCATCAGGCCCTCACCCTTTGTCCCTCTCCCAGAGGAAGAAGGAATAGCTTAGGTTCGACTCGACACGCGCCACAACTCGAATCTTTCTTCGTCGAATCCCTTCAAAGGGATTTCGAAACGCGTCGCTGTTATCCCGTTCTGGGGCTCGCTCAGAAATTCCCGCACGGCCGGATCAGAATACACCGCGCTCGAGATGACCACGTCGTCACCACTTGATTGGCCTTCCAGACGCGCAGCGAGATTTACCGTCGATCCAAAGTAGTCGAGACGCTCGTTCAACGTGACGGCGATGCACGGACCAGTGTGCAGCCCCGCTTTCACAGTTAAGGCCTGCCCTCCGTTTGCGGGTGAAGCCAGTCGTTGCTGCACGTGCAGCATGGCTTTCAATGCCGAAGCAGGTTGACGAAAAACGGCCATCACCGCATCGCCGATCGTCTTGACCAGCGCGCCATTCTCTTCCGCAATCACCTGCTTCAGCACGTCGAAGTGATTCATCACATGACCGAACGCGGTTGCGTCACCGATTTCACGATACAAGCGCGTCGAACCTTTCAAATCCGTGAACAGCACTGTCAGCGTGCCGACGGAGATTTGTTCGCCGGGCCGCAGCGCTTCGCTCGCAAATAGATCGCGAAAGACTTGCAGCGCCGTGACCTCAGCAGCGGTCGCCGCGTCATCGCTCCACGCCGTGCGTTCGAGAATGAATAGCTGCTCGTCGTCCGTTCCGTTTTCAAACTGAAGCTGCGAGCACTTGCCAATCTCTATTTCTTCGTTCGGCCAACCATCGGGAGTCGCACGCAGAGTTCTCACGCACGTGCCATCATTCGTTACACGAAGTTGTTGCCAGCCCGGCAATCCCATCGTGCGCAAACGATAGCGACCTTCTTCGAGTTCGACATCGATCGATCGACGCGCGCCCGGCGACAGCAGTTGTTGCGCCGCGATGTGCGGAGTGACTTGCGGCCCGCCGACGCAAAACATTTCAGTCTCGGCTTCCCGAATCGCAGGGTTCGGACGAAACGTCAGCTCGACCGATTGTTCGAAGTTAACATTGAAGTCGATATTGCAACCCGGACAATGAACCGATGACGCAATATCTTTCAATGACTCAGTCGAGCCTCCACCGCGGCACATTGGGCAGATCAAGTTCCACTGCAAATCCAGAATTCCGGCGCGCGTAGCGCACAAACATGTCTGAAGCGCGTCGCGTTTTGATCGATTCCATTGCCGCGCCAGTTCGTACGGCCTCAAGCGCGCCAACGCAAACTCATCCGCGTTCTCGATGTAATCGACGAGCAGCGCGACGATGTCGCTGTCGCTGCCGAGAGCGACCATGTTTTCACTAAGCGCGAGCAAGCGTTCGCGGCCCCCGGGAACAAACTCAGCCGACTTCAATTCGCTTGCGGCAGTGCGGCCGTGCTTTGCCAACCAATCGTATTCGCGAAGCGTCCGCTCAAAGTTGCGCGCGCTAATCCAACCAATCTGAATAGGGATCGCGATCGACCCGAGAATGTTTTTGGGCTTGGCCCAAACTTCGTAAGTGAGTTTCGTACCTGTTTGCGATTCGGCTTCGTGATTTACGCGTGGCTCAAGTTCGACGCGCACTCGGAGTTCGCTCATCGGACCTTTCGAGTAACGACGGACGACGCCGAATCGATGCGGTCGGACCCACTCAAATGGTTGCTCCTCCCATTCAACGGGAATGCCGAACGCCGACAAGCGCATGCGCCGGCGCGCGTTTTTTGAAATGTTTGGGACGCTTACCGCTTCAAGTGTCGGCACGCCAGTATCGCGATTGAAGCGATTAGTGTCGGCAACCAGCGGCCATAGTTCGGCCGGCGACGATTCAAGATCGAATTCCCAGCGGTAGTTGAATTCACGCATAGGGCGAAAGGTAGAGGTCAGAAGTCAGAGATCAGAGGTCAAAAAAACACACAAGTGTGATCGCAGTCAGTGGGTGGCAATCAGGAATGTATCTGGATTCTTAATCATACTTCCGAGCATTTTGCCGATCTCTTCGCACAAAGCGGCTAAACTAGCGTGCTGATCAGACCTGATGTATTTGCAGTCTCTCGCAAAGTCCAATGATGAATCCGTCTCACTGTTCTCACCATCACAATCAGTGAGTTTGCTAATAAAGTGCGCTTCGTATCTTCGCTTCGCCCAAGCTTCACGCAAATTCAAACAAACGGAACGGGATGACCGCCGAAGCTGACTTGTCAATGCAAACTTCTCTTCCGGCGGAAAGGTCTGGCTCAATTCAAAGATCTTCATCGCCAGGTCTTAAGCCGCTTTATAGCCTCTCAGATCCTTTGCGGAGTTGATTTGCATTGGGAGACCCTCCGTTTATTGGTGCTAGATTTTCCTGACCTCTGATTTCTGACCTCTGACCTCTTGTTTTAGATCACCTTGTATTCCGAATCCACATCCTCATCTGAAAACGCCACGCGATAATTCTTTGATTGCAATTGCTTCGTGATCAGCAAATCGTCTTTTGTCTTCAGTAGATCAGCGCGGTTGTAAACCGACAGCTCGAAATTGTAACCGTGCGTGATTGCATCTTTCGGACAAGCTTCGACGCAAAAGCCGCAGAAGATGCAGCGTCCGTAATCGATGTTGTAAACCTTAGCGAAGCGTTCATCGACGCCCGTGCGTTCGGTCGCTGGACGTGGATCGTCGGCGGCTTCGATATAGATGCATTCAGCCGGACAGGCCGCCGCGCATAGAAAACACGCGACGCATTTCTCACGACCGAGTTCATCAACGTGCAGCAAGTGCTGACCGCGATAGCGTGGCTGGACAGTCACGGGCTCGTCGGGATACTCGACCGTTTGTTTGCGTTTGGGAATGTATGACAACGTCACGCCCATCCCTTGAATGATGGCGCGCGTCGAATCGATTACTTCGGAAATGATTGACATCGTGACTCTATTTTACACGAGCCGCACGCGAAGGCGCAGCCTGCCGATGGCGATCACGCCAGCGAAAATGGTTCATCGATTTTGCGCTTATCTGTTTGCCAGGCCTCCCATAAAGATCGCCACTCCATAGATCAAAATGACGACGGCAATCAAAACAAAATAAGCAGCAGCCGTTGCGATTCCGACAATTGCAAAAGGCTTTCCTGTATTCTCATTCGGTTTGTTCTTGATCTGAATCAGTTGATAGATGCCCAGACCGATCGCGACCGGTCCCGAAATCACACCGAGGTAACAACACCAACCGATCGTAACCGTGAAGATACCGCAGATCATCGAGGCGATGGCCATGCCTTGCTTCGGTCCTTGCTGATACGCCGGCGGCGGCGGCGGCTGCCATCCGCTTTGCATCGGTTGCGGCGGCGGTTGGAATTGCGATGAACCGAAACCACCAGAAGGCGCAGCCAAATTTGATGGAGGAGGCGGAGGCTGAATCGGTTGCGATTGAAACTGGCCCGAACCCAAATCACCTGATGGAGGTTTCCAACCACCCGGCGGAGGTGGCGGCGGTGACATAATGGTCGGCGGCGGCTCAGAACTCTTCGCCGGTGAATCATCGACTAACGTCGTCCCGTCTTGAGTACAAAAGGCCAGCCAGTCTTCTTCAAACGTGCGGTTGCAGGTTGGGCAGCGTTTCATCTGAAAGACGTCCTTTGAACTTTGATCTTGGAGCTTTGACTTCCTAATCCGCTGAACTTCTAAAGCTGTAGACGTGCGAGAGATCGACGATTACACGTCGAAGTACAAAGCGCCAAGTACAAAGCACGTCTTTAGACGAGTTCCAAGTTACTAAAAAAATAGCTGATTTCGATCGCGGCGTTCTCGTCAGAATCCGAACCGTGGGTCGCGTTCTCTCCAACTGAGCCGCCGAACTCTTTACGAATGGTTCCTTCGTCAGCCTTCGCAGGATCAGTTGCGCCCATCAGATCGCGCCAGGCTTTCACCGCGCCATCTTTTTCCAAAACCATGACGACGCAAGGCGCGCTCGACATGAACTCCGTCAAGCCTTCATAAAATGGTTTGCCGCGATGAACTTCATAGAAGCCTTCCGCCTGTTTGCGACTTTGATGAATCATTTTCATCGCGCGAATACGAAAGCCGCCGGCAATTATCCGATCGATGATTTTTCCCGTGTTGCCCGCGTCAACCGCGTCGGGCTTGATGATTGCGAATGTCAAATTGTTCATACGTCAGTTAAGTGCTTCCTTCATCGCCGTGCCAATATCTGCCGGCGATTTCACGACATGAATGCCGGCATCGGAAAGCGCGGCCATCTTTTCCGCTGCGGTTCCCTTTCCGCCGGCGATGATTGCTCCCGCATGACCCATGCGGCGTCCCGGCGGTGCAGTTTGCCCGGCGATGAAGGCGACGATCGGTTTCGTCACGTTGTCTTTTGCGAACGCCGCCGCTTCTTCTTCAGCGGTGCCGCCAATCTCGCCGATCATCACAATGCCTTCAGTCTCATCGTCTTCCTGAAAAAGTTTGAGCGCATCAACGTGCGACGTGCCGACAATCGGATCACCGCCAATGCCGACGGCCGATGATTGACCGAGGCCGAGTGAAGTAAGTTGGCCCACCGCTTCATACGTCAACGTTCCTGAACGAGAGACCACTCCAACGCGGCCTTCTTTATGAATGTGACCGGGCATGATTCCGATTTTGCATTTACCAGGCGAGATAATTCCGGGACAATTTGGACCGATCAATCGCGTCGATTTGTCGCGCAGATATTCTTTCACCTTCACCATGTCGAGCGCGGGAATGCCTTCAGTGATGCACACCACAACCGGAATGCCCGCGTCGGCTGCTTCCATGATCGCGTCGGCCGCAAACGCCGGCGGCACGTAAATCACCGAAGCATTCGCGCCTACTTCTTTCACCGCATCAGCAATGGTATTGAAAACGGGAATGCCTTCATGCGTCGTGCCGCCTTTGCCGGGCGTAACGCCGCCGACGACATTCGTTCCGTACTCAACCATCTGTTTGGAGTGGAACGTTCCTTCTTTGCCGGTGAGGCCTTGAACGACCAGACGTGTGTTCTTATCGACGAGAATGCTCATTTATTCGAAGCGGTATACCGATTTTTGAAAGCTGAGTTAATCGAAAAGCGAGCGCGCAGTATAGCAACCTCGTGTCAGAACCGCGAGCGGTAGCGACCGGATCATTGCGCTTGTCAGTATCGCGAACGAAACCGCCCGGAGCTATTACACTTCTTATGAGATCGCGCTCAACCGCTGCTCGACAACTTCTCAGAAGCTTTAAATGATCCGGTCGCTACCGCTCGCGGTTCTGACACGCGCTTGCCGTTTACCGATCGTGATTGAGAAGATAATCCTCAACCAAGAGGTGATCTATGAACCGATTTGTGATTGCTTTCATCTGCGTCCTGACGTTCGTGATTTGGTCAGCCTGCACGATTCCGGCTTCAAAGGATTTCGGTCTGCCAACATCAACCACGCCCGGTGAGGTTCCTTTCGAACTCGCTGCGCCAAACGACGCAGCGATCATTGTGCCGGTGAAGATCAACGGTCACGGCCCGTTCAAGTTCGTGCTTGACACGGGCGCTACTTTCACCTGCATCGATCAGAAACTGGTCGATCAACTAAAGCTGCCGGAATCGCGTGGGCAATTTGGCGTGGGTGTTTTGATGCCGACAGAGGGAAATATCAAGCTGGTAGATATCGACAGTCTGGAAGTTGGAAACGTAAAGGCGAAGGAGTTGAAAGCTTGCGCGATCGAATTCTCGCGGTTGCAAACCGGAGGACTCGACGCACGAGGATTAGTCGGACTTAACTTTCTGAAGTCGTTCCGGATGACAATCGATTTCAAGAAGAAGATTCTTCATCTTGAAAAGCCTTAACGATTACCCATTACGTCAGTTCAAACTTCTCGCCATATTGCGGCACCTCAATC
>WNGG01008002.1_pt1 | contig 11674 bp, 10 predicted proteins | sample 5400661 | NCBI WGS metagenome assembly WNGG01 (sample SAMN13153372, study PRJNA577476) | soil metagenome | isolation source: 100 cm soil or saprolite under Garry oak tree replicate 1 | place: USA:California | collected 2016-06-15 | reverse complement strand
ACCGGATTTGTGACACCGCAGTTCTCGGATTTTCTCATCTACCAGCTGCACGTCGGCGCATTCTACGCGCCGCATTGGCCGCCACACGCCGGGACCTTCCTGGATGTGATGGATAAGATCCCGTACCTTGCCGACCTGGGTGTGTCGGTGTTACAACTAATGCCGATTCAGGAATTCCCGGGCGACTTCAGTCTGGGATATAACGGCACCGATTATTTTTCTCCCGAGATGGCGTTTGGCGTGAGTGAGGATCGCCTCGGGCCCTATGTCGCGCGCGCGAATGAATTGCTCGAGGCGAAGGGGCTTTCTCCTTTTGAAGAGAAACATCTCACCGGTGGAATGAACCAACTTAAAGCGCTCATCGATCTCTGCCACGGCTACGGGCTCGCCGTTATTCTAGACCTTGTCTTCAACCATGCCGGGGGCGGGTTCGGAACTGAAAGCTTGTGGTTTTTTGATCGGCAGAACGGATCGGAAGATACTCCGCCCCAATACTGGAACTCGCTCTTCTTCTCAGACAAAGGTTGGGCGGGCGGAAATGTTTTCAATTTCCAAAGTGACGGGGTCAGGCAGTTTCTCATTAATAACGCGCTTTTCTTGCTCGATGAATATCGCGTTGACGGCTTCCGCTATGACGAAGTCAGCGTCATCGACAGCAATGGCTACGGGAGAGGTTGGGATTTTTGTCAGGCCCTGACTGGCACACTCCGCACGCATAAGCCGGGCGCATTGCAGCACGCCGAATATTGGCCAGTCAATCCATGGGTGGTGAAGGGAACGTCTAGTGGCGGGGCAGGCTTTCATACAACTATGACAGACGGCTTGCGCATTGCCTTACGCAATGTTCTTCAATCGGCTTCCTTTCCCGGCGACGATCCTTTGCCAATGACCGCGCTGGCAAGCCAACTCGCGCCCTCGGGTTTTCCCAATTTCTGGTGTGGCGTGCAGGGGATTGAGAACCACGATCTGGTGATGCAGCCCAAGGATTCCAACGATCACAACCGGATGGACCGGATCCCACGACTTGCCGATCCTTCAAATCCGCATTCCTGGTGGGCGCGCAGTCGCTCGCGCGTGGCGACCGGCCTCATCCTGACTTCACCGGGTATTCCGATGCTCTTCATGGGGCAGGAATTTCTCGAGGACAAGCAATGGTCTGACGACGTCCCAGGGCATCCCGAACTCCGGATATACTGGGATGGCTTAAGCGCAACCGATTCGGCTATGCGCGATTTCCTGCGTTTTACTCGAGAATTGATTCGGTTACGGTGGCAGCTACCGGCGTTGCGAGGCGACGGCTTTCGCGTGGTGCACGCGCATGACGAGAATCGTGTCCTGGCGTTCCATCGGTGGGTGCCAGGCGAAGGGCAGGACGTGATCGTTGTAGTAAACCTGGCCAACTTTAACCGCTACGGCTATGGGATCGGGTTTCCTACCGGTGGTGGGTGGCGCGAAGTATTCAACAGCGATGTTTACGATAATTGGGTTAACCCGCAAGTAATTGGGAACGCGGGAGGAGTTTCCGCGGGTGAGATTCCAATGCATGGATTTAGCTACTCCGCCGCGTTGACTCTACCTGCGAATAGTCTTTTGCTTTTCAATCGCAGATGAAGTGTAGCTGCTCTTGTCGTCGGCGAGAGCGACAGATCGAAACAATCAATCAAGACTAAAACGCGAGGGCATTCATTTCATACCGGCGGCTGGCCGTTAAGTGCAGGGATTGATTAGACCTCAGCGTCGCTGCATTTGGACGACGTACAACGGAATGCGGCTTTTGGTCTCGCCGTCAATTTTAAGCTCGAAGTAGTAGTCTCCGGGCCGCTCAAGATGAAACCCGAGATGCTGCCAGACATGAATGTGCGTCTGAGACTGGTGACTTGGAATCTTGATCTCAAAATCTTGGCGTATCGGCGCGAGAACTGGCCGCATGTCTGGATCGCAAAAGTGCATTTCGAGGAAATGACGTCCTTCCTCGCCGGCATCAAACCGCAGCTTACAGGCAACGGCACACAGTGGATGATTACATGGGAATGACTGAGCCCAAATTGTGTCGAATGATCCCAGGATGTTTAGTTTACCGGCAGTGACGGTCGCAGCGTCACAAAGTGCGAATATTTCAGTTTGCATGGGAATGGGTTCCGATATCTAACGCCCATGCTTCAGGCGCCGTTCGAAGCCGAAGCGACGTAGGAGCGTAGGCAGTAGGCGGTCACCTGCAAGCGATTGTGCCACCGACGCTAACCAATCTGCGGGCATGTTGGGACGTTATCAAGAAACAGGCACTCGGCACGACGAAAAAAGTAAAATTACTACTCTTTGAAATTGCTCGCTTACTCGTGCGTCTTATATGGCGGTGACATGACGCCGTGATTCACCTCTTCAATGGGACAACTATGATCGATCAAGATATGCGCTTCGACGTGCCGATGATTGGCGTGTTCCTTCGAACGCTTAGACCGCCAGGACACATCGCGGCGACGGAAAGCGTTTCCCATCTTGATAAGATGGTAGAGACTTTTTGCAGAATTTCTGGAAACCAAGATCTGAATCCAGGAGAGGGCGCTTCTCCCGACAGCTTCTCCCTCTTTTTCAAACCTGCAGTCGCAGAATTAGCCAATCGGGGAACGGAAAGATTTGTTTTATGGAAACGAAAACTTCACCCCGTTCGCTTTGCGGCGCAGTCTGCTTCTTATCCCGCTTATCCTGGTCCGTTGCGGCTGGCGGACATCTTGTCCGCGGTTTTTGCCCCAGCGGAGTGCAACTCTGCTGGCGAACAGGCTGAGAAGTCTGTGTTCCGGACTTTTTTTAGCTTTTTCCAGAACTTCGCCCCGTAGTTCCCGGAGAAGGAGATGAGAACACGAAATTCCCTATGAAACTAAAAATGATTCCGACAAACAAACTAGCGGTGCTTTCCGCGGCCTTTTGCGCCGTAATGCTTGCATTCAGCAGCAATGCCAGCGCCCTTACCATTGGTGACGCGCACGAGTTGGGCTTCGTGAACTTCGGCATACCATCCGGTGATGATGCCAGAACTGCTTATGTCAACCATTTGATTGGCATGGCTCTTGGCAGCACGGATGTGGCTTTGGGCCAGACCTTCACACGCTCAACTAATAGTTTTAGTCCCCTGCCCACTGCCGTATTTGCTCTAAACGGCACCGGTACGACCATAGATCTTGGCAGCGGTTTATATTCATACCTGTTTGCCAAATACGACGGCCCAAATTATGGTTCTGAAGTTTGGTATGTCGGTAATTTAAGTGGAATCATCACGATTCCTGCCATGGGTGGCCGGTATGGCCTTTCGGGGTGGACGCTCTTTGGCCCAGGTGGTGGTGTTCCGGACGGCGGCACCACGGTAATGTTGCTCGGGGCGGCCCTCGGTGCGCTTGGTCTGGCGCGGCGCTTCGTAATGAATTAACCGGTCGAGCCTTGGCCATGGCGCTCGTTTTTCCAATCAAATTATCCGATGAAGAAAGACTGGAGACGCTGCAACGACTCGATCAATTCCGGCAGTGGTATTCTCTGAACGAAAAGCGTTATTGCCTTGTTTGTAGCAAAATCATCACTGGGCGGGAAATCCAGGTGATTGGGGGTACACGTGGAAACGGGCCGCGGCGCATCATTTGTCCGACGGAACGTTGCAATGCGATGCCGATAGATTGGGTGCAACCAACCGATGAATTTTCGTCGGCTTGATGCGCCATAGAAATGAAAGGCTTGCCCAGCCAGCCGGGTCGTCCACAGATCAAAGGCGCGTTTTGCCAGGTTGACGCGCGCGGGCGGCCCGGTTTTCCGGGTGTAATTCGACGCGCGCGGCGAAAACACGCACGCGCGATCATTTCTTCTTTTCTCCGCGACCCTGGAATGCACCAGGGGCGATTATTCATCGCAATGGTGTTTCTGTTGTTTGGTTTATCTTCTTCTGCTTCGGCCGCAACGCTGCCCTCTGGTTTTGTTGAGACTACCCTAGCCAGTGGGATTGCTTCGCCCACAGCAATGGCAATTGCACGGGATGGTCGGATATTTGTTTGCTCACAAACCGGAGCATTAAGAGTAATTAAAAACGGAGTTTTACTAGCCACTCCCTTTGTGACCCTCTCCGTGGACTCGACCGGAGAGCGAGGGCTTTTGGGTGTTGCCTTCGATCCACATTTTAATTTGAACCATTTTATTTATCTCTACTATACAGTTCCCGGGACCCCCGCACACAATCGTGTGATTCGGTTCACTGCCAATGGCGATGTGGTTTTGTCGGGCAGTGGCAGAGTCATCCTTGAGTTGAACGCCCTCTCCACGGCCACCAATCATAATGGCGGCGCCGTTCACTTTGGAGCCGATGGCAAACTTTATATTGCCGTGGGAGACAATGCCAATGGAAGTAACGCTCAGAATTTGAGTAATCTTCTTGGAAAAATTCTTCGCTTAAATTCCGACGGCACAGTTCCTTCTGACAACCCATTTGCACAATCGACCACGGCCCGACATGAGATTTGGGCATTGGGTCTTAGGAATCCATTTACGTTTGCGTTCCGAGGGGCCACCAATTTTATGTACATCAATGATGTCGGCCAGGCGACTTGGGAAGAAATCAATCTAGGACAAGCCGCTGCAAATTATGGCTGGCCCGCGACCGAAGGACCAACTAGCAATCCAGATTATACTAGTCCAGTTTATTATTACGGCCATACTGACGGCAACTGCGCAATCACTGGTGCAGCATTTTATACGCCCAGTACAAACAATTTCCCGTCGTCCTATGTCGGTAAATATTTTTTCGGAGATTACTGCTCAGGTTTTATTCGAAAGCTGGATCCCGCAACAGGTCAGGCCACTGGTTTTATCACCGGCGCAAGAGCGCCCGTGGACATTCAAGTTGGAGGCGACGGTAGCCTCTATTACCTCGCTCGTGGCACAAGTTCCGTTATGAAGGTTCGTTATACGACAAACCTCTCGCCGGTAATTACCACTCAACCGCAGTCACAACTGATTTCAGTGGGTTATCCAGTTACGTTTTCAGTCACTGCCAGTGGCCCTTCTCCCTTCACCTATCAATGGAAGAGAAATGGCGTAAATATCAGCGGCGCTACTGCCCGAACGTACAGGATCGCTCATACAACTTTGTCAGACAATGGGGCACATTTTCGGGTTCAAGTGAGCAATGCTTATGGCAGTACTTTGAGCAATGCAGCCACTCTCTCTGTGACTTCTGATAGACCGCCGGTTGGACACATACTTACACCCGTTCAAGGCACGACTTATTTCGGCGGAATGGTGGTTAACTATTCGGGCTCTGCTTCCGATTATGAAGATGGAGATTTGCCGGCCTCAGCATTTACCTGGCAAGTGGACTTTCATCACGACACCCACATTCATCCATTTATTGCAGCAACAACAGGAAGTAAAACGGGTACCTTTACCATTCCAAATCGAGGCGAGACGTCTTCCAATGTGTGGTATCGCATAATTCTCAAAGTGAAGGATTCGGCTGGCTTAACCCACATCGTCTCTCGCGACATCTTCCCACGCAAAGCGGATATGACTTTTGCTACCCATCCAGCAGGCCTGCAAATCACTTTGGATGGACAAAATCATGTAACACCATATACAGTGACTGGAGTTGTAGGAATTATAAGAGCAATTGCAGCACCAAGCCCACAAACTCTGAATGGATCGAATTACATTTTTCAATCCTGGTCAGATGGAGGCGCCATAAGTCACGAGATTAGCACACCGTCTGTAAGTACCACATACACGGCTAACTTTATCAGACCCGTTCTCGCATCGAAATGATGAAGGGTCCGAAATGCGGTGCACAGTGCTTGTTGCCGGGATAGCCACCGTCGGTGATCCCAGGATGTTTAGTTTACCGGCAGCGACGGTCGCCGCGTTACAAAGTGCGAATATTTCGGTTTGCAGGGGAATGGGTTCCGATATCTAACGAAAACTAGATCAGCCACCGCTGGCGAGAGCGAGCGTGAATCGTAGTCTGTGGTCAGTAGCCATGTTGTCAGTGTAAACATTACGCCGGCCAGCGGTTGGCTGCATCGTTTGGTTGCGCCTACACAGCGCGCATTTGCTGGCGAATCGGTTCATTATCTGCGTACACTTGCCACTCGGCAATCTGACCGTCGCGGACCACAGCGCGAAGCGCCGCGGGAGTGCTCCAACCCGAGTTTGGTTGCTTAAGGCCGTCCGACCAGTAGGAGCCACTCGCTACGCCCACAAGCATCGTCTCATCTTTAGCAGCCTCCGCGTTGAAACACCGGCTAATTTCGAGATGATAATCAGGCACCATGGCGAAGTAGAACTTCCAGCCGTCGCGCATGGAGTCGCGGCCTTCTACCACCGCGCCAAGCGAGTCAATGAAACGATGATCTGATGTCATGAGGGTGGCAAGACATTCAACATCGTGTGCGTTAATCGCGGTGACGAATTGCTGCGCTACTGTTTGTGGAGTCATGTGTGCAAAAAAAATAGGTTCGAATAGGCCTTACGAGATATCTACGGAATTCATTCCGTCTAATCCCCAGATGCTAACAAGGACGGACATCCGGGCACGATAAAAAGCGAACGTGCGTGTCGATCATGTTCCCGGCTGAATCGTAAACACGAATCACGGCATCATGTGCGGACCTAGCGAGCGATGATCGAAATGTTTGCGCGCTCGGCGAGATCGACAATCACATCTTTCTCGAGCAATAAGGTGCGCCCCGCTTCAACGGCAATCGCGCGCACTTTTACGTCCGTTGCAATGAGAATTGTTTCAACACCAATCACAGGAACGTCGAACCGCATGTCTTGATCTAGCTTCGCGACCTTTACGACTAGCGCGCCTTTTCGCGAAAGCTTGCCACCGCGTTTTATGGTTTCGTTTGTGCCTTCGAGAGCTTCAACTGCGACGACCGTTCCATTTTTCACAATGACGGTCTGTCCAATGTCCAGCCGCGCAATTTCCTTGGCAATCTTCCAGCCAAGATCGACATCCTCCTCCTCGCGGTGCGTGAGCTTCAGTCCCGCGATCAATCCAGCAGGCGCAAGAAAATCTTCGAGAAAAGTCGTCGCCGGCAAAAGATCGACATCTATTTTTGCGAGTTCATCTGCGATTGCCGCGAAAATGGATTCAGCGTTGCGTTCCTTGAGTCGCGCGAGCAAGAGGAGCGCTTTCCAATCCGGCCGCAGATCGAAAAGATTCTTCGGCGCAATTTGTCCCGCCATGATCGCGTGATGAATGTTTTGTTCACGAAAAAAATTGAGCAACCGACTCATTTGTCCAACGCGCATCCATTCAATTAGATCGACATGTTGCTTGAGTGCCGAATCCGTTTCGTCTGTGAATGCGGCGGCGACAATTTTTTTAACGCCGGCGTTCCGCGCGGAATCAGCAAGTAATCGGGGGTAAACACCGTTTCCGGCGATGATCCCGAGGCTCTCTGGAACGTTCATCGCGCTTACTTGTCACTCTGAGTGGAGCGGAGTCGAAGAATCCCGTGATGAAACGTTAGGGGTAGCGCCACGGGATTCCTCGACTTCGCTCGGACTGACCGGGTTCACTTTGGCGACGTTTGAAGCACGCTACCCGTGATGACGGCGGCGTTTGACGTGCAATTGGGCGAGCGCTTTGTGCAACGACGCTTGAATCCCTGCAACCTCTGCAGCAGTGTGATCTTCCTTCATCGCGGCCTTGGCGCGCTCGACAGCGGCCTCAGCCGCAGCGATGTCGATCTTCTCAGCCTCCAAAGCCATGTCGGTCAAAACCGAAACCGCGTCGGCTTTGATCTCCACAAAGCCTTCGCCGATGGCCATTGCCGTCTCGCGTCCGCCTTTCAAAACTCGCAGCTCACCTGGTTTTAATGTGGTTAGCAATGGGACATGTTTGGGATAAACGCCGAGCTCGCCCTCCGATCCCGGCAAAGTGACCATGTCGACGTCTTCGGAATAGATTTTTGTTTCCGGCGTAACGATTTCGAGTTTGAGAGTGGCCATTGTTATTCGTTAAAGCGTTAAAGCGTTGAAGCGCTGAAGCGGAAGAATCAGGAACGTCCGACGATTTAAGGGTTCACGTTTCAATGTTTCAACTTTCTTTGATCATATCGATGTTGCCCTTCATGTAGAAGTTTTGCTCGGGCACATCGTCGTGTTTCCCATCAAGAATTTCTTTGAAGCCGCGAACCGTTTCTTCAGCCGAAACGTATTGGCCTTTGTGACCCGTGAACACTTCCGCAACGTGAAATGGCTGACTGAGAAAACGTTGAATTTTTCGCGCACGATACACGGTCAATTTGTCTTCCGGACTTAGCTCGTCCATTCCAAGAATCGCGATGATGTCTTGCAGATCTTTGTAACGTTGTAAGACACGCTGCACGCCCCGAGCCACATTGTAATGTTCTTCGCCGACAACTTCGGGCGCGAGCGATTTGGATGTCGATGCAAGCGGATCGACGGCCGGATAAATTCCAAGCTCGGCGATCGAGCGCTCAAGAACGATCGTCGAGTCCAGATGCGCGAACGTATTCGCAGGCGCCGGATCGGTAAGATCGTCGGCTGGAACGTAAACCGCCTGGAATGAAGTAATAGATCCTTTATTTGTTGAAGTAATTCGTTCCTGCAAGTCGCCCATTTCGGCAGCGAGCGTCGGCTGATAACCAACCGCGGACGGGGTGCGACCGAGTAACGCCGATACTTCTGAGCCCGCCTGGGAAAATCGGAAGATATTGTCGATGAACAGAAGCACGTCCTGGTTGCGCTCGTCCCGGAAAAATTCCGTCATGGCGAGGGCGGCAAGTCCGACGCGCAAGCGCGCGCCAGGCGGTTCGTTCATCTGGCCGAAAACCATTCCCACTTTCGACTTCGACAAATCTTTTTGATCGATCACACCAGCCTCACTCATCTCGGTATAAAGATCATTGCCTTCGCGGCTGCGTTCACCGACGCCGGCGAACACGGAAACACCGCCGTGACCTTTGGCGATGTTGTTGATGAGCTCCATGATGATAACGGTTTTACCAACACCGGCGCCGCCAAACGCGCCTACTTTGCCCCCTTTCGAAAATGGGCAGATGAGGTCGATGACTTTGATGCCGGTTTCCAGAATTTGTACTTTCGTGTCCTGTTCGGTGAGATCCGGGGCTTTACGATGAATCGGATAACGCTTTTCAAATTTTACGGGACCGCGGTTATCGACAGGATCGCCCGTCACATTAAAAAGGCGGCCGAGTACACATTCACCCACCGGCACCGTGATTGGTCCGCCGGTATCGCCCACGCTCATCCCGCGCTTGAGACCCTCCGTTGATGACATAGCGATGGAGCGCACCCAGTTCTCACCGAGATGCTGCTGGACTTCGAGGGTCAGCTTTGTCGGGTTGCCATTCACCTCGTACTCGATTTCGAGCGCGTTATAAATTTTTGGTAACCCATTCCCGTGCGGAAATTCCACGTCCACAACGGGACCGATGACTTGAACAATGTTTCCTGTATTCATAAAATTGATTACGAGCCGAGCGCCATTTGCGCGGTAGCGATCTCAAGTAGCTCAGTGGTGATGCTAGCCTGACGCATCTTGTTGTACTCGAGAGTGAGATCCTTAATAAATTCTTTGGCGTTGTCCGTGGCGTTTTTCATCGCCACCATGCGCGCGCTGTGCTCGGACGCGCGGGCGTCGAGGATCATTTGGAAAACCTGATATTGAAGATAGTAGGGCAGCATCACATCGAGAACTGTCTCGGCATTCGGCTCGAAGACATAGCCAATCATGGGATCGACATGTTCCTTCGCGCCTTCGCTGGGTTCACCCTTGGGCAAAACGAAGCCACTGATTGGCAGCAACGTCTGCACGACCGCGCGTTGATTGATCGTGTTAATGAAATGCGTGTAGAGGACGGAGACCTTGTCCACTTCGCGACCCAGAAATTTTTCGGTACAAAATTTCGAGACCGCTTTGGTTTCGACAAAGCTCGGCGCATCTTTCAATTCGAAATCGGCCAGCAACTCGCGTTTGGTGCGTGCGATAAACTGCCTCGCTTTTTTGCCGGTGACCACAAAGGCAGTCTTGGCAGAATCAAAATGCGCAGCCTCGCGAAACAGGTTCGTGTTTAGCGCACCGGCCAGCCCCTTATCGGTGCTGATGATCAACACGAGCTCCTTTTTGAGCGGCCTGATTTCAAGAAGCGGATGCAGTCTTGGATCGGTGCGTCTTTGCAGTGAGACCAGAACCTTGTTCATTAGTGCGGCATACGGCCGACCGGCGAGCGCGTGCTGCTGGGCTTTGCGCATCTTGGACGCAGCCACCATCTGCATCGCCTTTGTAATTTGCGCGGTGTTGCGAATCGATTTGATCCGACGCCGTATGTCCTGGGTATTTGCCATTTATCGCCAGGTCGCTTTGAATTCGTCGAGCGCGGCCCGTAGCTGCGACTCGATATTCTCATCCAGTTGTTTCTTGTCACGAATAGCCGCCAGCAAACTTTCTTTCCGCGTCTGCAAATAATCCTGAAGCTTGATTTGAAATTCCTTTACCCGCTCGACAGGCACGGGATCGACATACCCATTTTGCATCGCCCACATCACCGCGACCTGTTCTTCGACCGGGATTGGGTTGTACTGTTTTTGCTTAAAAAGCTCGACAATGCGTTGTCCCCGATCGAGTCGTGCTTTTGTTGCCGCGTCGAGATCGGAACCAAACTGCGCAAAGGCGGCCAGCTCGCGAAACTGAGCGAGATCGAGTTTCACTTTGCCCGCGACCTGCTTAATGGCCTTGATCTGCGCGGCGGAACCGACCCGGCTGACCGAAAGACCCACTGAAATGGCCGGCCGAATGCCTTGATAAAAAAGATCGGTCTCGAGATAAATCTGTCCGTCCGTGATCGAAATCACGTTGGTTGGAATGTAAGCGGAAACGTCGCCTGCTTGTGTTTCAATAATTGGAAGCGCCGTGACCGAACCGCCGCCAAACTTTTCCGCGACGCGGGCGCTTCGCTCAAGCAATCGCGAATGCAAATAAAATACATCGCCGGGGTAGGCTTCGCGTCCAGAAGGTCGCCTCAAGACGAGGGAAACCTGGCGATACGCGACGGCGTGTTTCGACAAATCATCGTAAATAATGAGGGCGTCCATGCCATTATCCATGAACCACTCCCCCATGGCGGCACCCGCGAATGGCGCGAGATATTGATTGGTGGCCGTGTCGGACGCAGGCGCGGAGATGATTGTCGTGTACGGCAGGGCGCCTTCTTTTTCGAGAACGGCGAGTGCTCGCGCGACGTTGGAATTCTTCTGGCCAACCGCGACGTAAATACAGTAAAGCGGCCGATAATCTTTCACCTCTCCCTTTTCACCGGCTTTATTGAGCCGCGCCTGACTGATGATTGTATCGATTGCAATAGTGGTTTTCCCAGTTGCGCGGTCACCGATAATCAACTCGCGCTGTCCGCGGCCGATTGGAATCATGGCGTCAATCGCCATGATACCGGTTTGAACAGGTTGGCTGACACTGCGGCGTTTGATCACGCCCGGCGCGATCTTTTCAAGTGGATAAAACGAGTCTGTCTTGATGTCGGCTTTTCCATCCAGTGGTTGGCCTATGGTATTAACGACTCGTCCAAGCAACGCTTTGCCGACGGGAACCTGTAACAGTTTTCCTGTGGTTCTTACTTCGTCACCTTCGGAGACTTTT
>WNGG01008001.1_pt1 | contig 11674 bp, 5 predicted proteins | sample 5400661 | NCBI WGS metagenome assembly WNGG01 (sample SAMN13153372, study PRJNA577476) | soil metagenome | isolation source: 100 cm soil or saprolite under Garry oak tree replicate 1 | place: USA:California | collected 2016-06-15 | reverse complement strand
ATCTGAGCGACGTGGTGGACGCCGGCGGCAATGTCATCGGCTGGGCGCACATGCCTCAGGACAAAATCGCGATTGACCCGGTGCTTGGGCGCATCGCGTTCCCAGCAAGCCAGCCGCCGCCGAACACCGTGCATGTGACTTATCACTACGGCTTCAGCGCCGAAGTGGGCGGCGGCGAATACGGGCGCGCCGATAGCTTCAGCGATCTAAAGTCTGTGATCAAAGTTCCCTCCGATCAACCAACACTTCAAGCTGCGCTCACCGAGCTGGCGAACGAGTTAACCAACAACCCGAAACTCGAAGGCGGCGTCATTGAGATTGAAAAGCCAACTTCGCCTAAGCGAAGCCGTCTTCACACGCTGAGCGGAAGCGTGACCGTGCCGGCGGCTAAGACGATTGAAATCCGAGCGGCGGACGAGCATCGGCCGGTGATTGTCCTCAACGGCGCTTTAGAAATAAAGGGCGGCGCCGGCGCTGAGCTTATCTTGAATGGCTTGCTGGTTAGTCACGGAAGCTTGCACGTGCCCACTGTTGGCAACCAACTGGGCGCGCTACGTTTGCGTCACTGCACGCTGCTGCCGGCGGCAAGCCCACAGACTAATCTGCCGGGCTTCAGCCCGCCGCTCATTGCGCCTGCGGAGAGCACGGCTCCTCCGCGGCTCGTCGTTGAGCTCGCAAACGCTGTTGTCGAGATCGAAAAGAGCATTGTCGGCAGCTTGCGCGCGACCGACGAGGCGCGTGTCTGCATTTGTAACAGCATTGTGGATGCCGGCGCCGAAAGTGAGGTCGCTTATGCAGCTCTGGATAGTAACGGTGCAGGCGCTCCGCTCAAGATAGAGAACAGCACAGTCATCGGACAAGTGCATACGTTGACGCTAGAGCTTGCATCGAACACGATTTTCTTCGCGCCCGTCCGAGCCGAGCGATTGCAGGGGGGCTGCGTGCGCTTCTCGCACCTGACCCCGGGCTCGCAAACGCCCCGACGGCATCAATGCCAACCGCAGAACTCGGACGACGCAGCCCGCGTGCGCCCTGTGTTCACGTCGCTGCGCTATGGTGATGCGGGCTACTGTCAGCTCAGCCGACGCTCGGCGATCGAGATCCGCAACGGCGCGGACGATCAAGCGGAGATGGGCGCGTTTCATAGTCTTTATCAACCGCAACGCGAGGGAAACCTGCGCGCGCACCTTGATGAATACCTGCGTTTCAGTCTGGAAGCCGGGATCCTTTGCGCCAGTTAGAGAGATTGGAGGAACACCATGCCGGGCGATTACAGTCGTAAGACATTCAGAGCCAAAAAACACTACAGCGGCGTGCTCATGCAGCAGGGTCGCGTGCAGTTGGACGCCGACTGGAACGAGCAAGTGGCTGCGGAACTCTATAGAGCTGAGACCGAAGCTACAGACGTGATAGGCCCTTGCGGCGTGCCCAAGAAAGGCGACGGATTCAAGATCGGCACGACAGCAGGTGGGCACGACTTGACCATCTCACCTGGGCGAATCTATGCCGACGGCATGTTGTGCGAGTTGGAAGCGCAAACGACTTATACAGATCAGCCTTACCTACCGAACCCTGATCTCACAATCCCGATCAGCAGTCCGCCCGCCAGTCCGCCAACCAGCCCGCCCGGCGCGTCGAGGCAACTGAAGTTCAAACAGGACGGTGTTTATCTTGCCTTTCTGGACGCGTGGAAGCGTGAGATCACGGCGCTCGATGATCCGCTCATTCGTGAGAAGGCGCTCGGTGGCCCTGACACGACAACCCGGCTGCAAAACGTTTGGCAGGTGAAACTGCTGCGCGTCGCTGACACGCCCACTAGTCCGCCGACGAGCCCGCCAGGCAAATTGACTTGCGAAACCGACTCCGCAGAGTTCGACAAGTTCATTGCGGCGAGCGACGGAAAACTGACAGCGCAAACAAAGCCTCCCGATCCTCAAAAGGACCCGTGTCTGCTGCCGCCGACCGCCGGCTACACTCGGCTGGAGAACCAGCTCTACCGCGTAGAAGTTCATAACGGCGGTGCTCGTGATGTTGCGACGTTCAAGTGGTCGCGCGATAACGCTTCGGTCGAAACTTCGATTCAAAAGATAGATGGCTCAGTGGTGACGGTCTCGGACCTTGGAAAGGATGAAGTCCTCGGTTTTGCTGCCGGTCAATGGGTAGAGGTCGTCGACGACGAGTCTACGCTTAAGGCCACGCCGCACCCGCTGGTACAGATCGACAAGATCGATGAGGCCACGCGAAAGATCACGATGAAACAACCGCCGAAGCCGGTCGATATGAAGCTACACCCCAAGCTCCGGCGATGGGACCAGACGGGAGTCGACGCGACCGGCGACGGAGTGAAGCTGAGTTTAGCTAATTTGATAGAAGTGGAAGGCGGCATAGAAGTCAATTTCTCCACAGGCAGCTACCGCTCGGGCGACTACTGGTTGATCCCCGCGCGAACCGCGACCGGCGATATCGAGTGGCCGCCTTATCATATACCGAACACGAATCCATCCCCTCAGCCGCCGTTCGGAATCAAGCATCACTACTGCCGGCTCGCTCTGCTGCAGGTGACGGGCGGCGTTCCGAGCGTGATCGAAGACTGCCGCGAGAAGTTTCCACCGCTCACGGATATTGCCGCTAGCGATGTAAGCTACGACAACGCGAGCTGCCCCGAATTGGCCAAGGTCAAGACGGTTCAGGAAGCTCTCGATGCGCTGTGCCACAACCGCGAAAACAGTTGCAGCTTTGTTGCGATTCCCGGTCCCGGCTGGGAAACAGTCTTCGACAAGATCGCCGCTGGACAAGATGCGTGCGTCTGCTTTCAGGTCGGTGTTTACCCGTTGAGCAAGGCGGTTGTCGTGAGCACAAAAGGCCACCTCAAGATCAGTGGTTGCGGGCCTGGCACGCGGATCATCGCGCCAACCGCGGAGGCAGCGCTGACATTTGATAGTTGCAAGACGGTGACGGTCCGGGATATCTATGCCGAGACAGGCGGTTTGGAATCCAAGAAAATCGGGAAAAAGAGACTGGGTCTCAACGGCACGCTGACGTTTGTCGACTGCGAAGCTGTCGACGTCGAGAACGTCGCGCTCAAATGCGGTGCCAGTGCGACGCGAGCGGGTACTTGCATCACGGTGTGGAACACTGCGCCGGCAGCCGCGCGTCCGGCGCGAATCCGGCATTGTGATCTAAGTATCGGGCATCAGCAGGATGGAATTCTGCTGCTCAACGTATTGCGCGCAGAAGTGGAAGACAACACGCTTCGGGTTTACGACAAGCCCGAAAGACTCAAGCTGCCGGTGCTGCTTCAGGATCTCCAGCAGCGCGCGAACGTCAGAATGATATTGATCTCGGGCGCGCACCTGGGTTTGCCGGCGCCGCCGGGTGGAAAGACCAACGTCTCTTTGAACTTCGGCAATCAGGTCATTCAATTCAAGACGCACAATTCTTTGACTCAGGACTGGCAGCCTCTGCTCGCGGCCAATCCGCCGGTCGGCATCAGGACTCCGCACGCGCTTCTAACCTATGTCAAGAAGCTTGCAGACCGCATTCTCCTAGACGATGCGTTTAGAAAAACTCTGCCGCATTTCAAAGCACTGTTTGACGCGCTGGTCGCGCAAGACCGAGCCGTTGCCTCTCGAGGCATAAGCGTCGCCGGGCAAAGCGCCGGCGACGTGCGTATTCTCAACAACACCATCGAGGGAGTGTTGCAAGGCGTCCACGTAGGCTTGAGTGAACATGCCGCGCGCAGCCAACACGAGTTAGCGCAGACCGTAACCATCGCAGGCAACACCATCGGTATCGTTCTGCCGCCCGACGCCGGAAAGCGAGATCGCCACGGAGCCTTTGTAGGAAACTGCGGGAGCCTGCTGGTGGAAAACAACAACATTCGGCTCGCTCGCCTCAATGAGGCGGATCGCATGCAGATCGAAGGCATTCGCGTTTGGGGTGTGCTGGGCGACAGGCTGATGATTACACAGAATCTCGTGTCCAGCGTGGACGGCAACCCACAAAGGAGTTTTGATACAGGGATCAACGTCAACCCGCTTGCCAACGCCCGACCCAAGACGGCGCAATGGGTCGTGATGTGGAATGTAGCTCCAAGCAAGCAGACCACGGTGAGGGCTGTAAACGGCGCGGTGGCGTTGGCCGGAACCAACGTTCCTTGAGACGTGAAGGTAGCGAGCAAGTTTTCCTTGACAACGAAGTGATCGAGGAGTATTTCTAAGCTTGCACAGCGTATTCTATTGGTATAGGCATTCGGTTGGTTGCTTGGTCGAAGTGGTGCCAACACATCTCTATCGTTCAGGTTTCTAGTCGGTTGTAGGGTTCGAGTCCCACGTTGTGCATTACAACGCAAACAACCTCGTTCGGTACTACCTTCCTGAGTTAACATCCCGCGCTGGAATTCGTGAGCCGTTCACGGCTCGCTGTAAAAAGTTGTAGACACGAATGTCTGAAGCTGGTTCACAACCGCTTGTGTCGTGCGTGATGCCGACGGCGAATCGGCGGTCCTGCGTGGCGCTCGCGATCAGATGCTTTCAGATGCAGGACTATCAAAACAAGGAACTCGTAATACTGGACGATGGCGCCGAGAGTATCGCTGATCTTATTCCGCCGGATCCTCAGATTCGTTATCGACGCGTGCCGCGATTCGCTACGCTGGGCGATAAACGTAATGAATGTGTGATCGCAAGCCGAGGCGATTTGATAATGCATTGGGACGACGACGATTGGATGGCGCCACACCGAATTAGCTATCAGGTCCACGCGCTGCTCCGGGAACGAGCAGAAGTCTGCGGTCTTCAGAGAATGCTCTTCTGCAAGCAAGACACCGGCGAGGTCTGGTTATATGAATACCCGGACAACCAGCGGCCATGGCTTGCAGGAGGGTCGCTTCTGTTTACACGAGACTTCTGGCGGCGCTCGCCGTTTCCGAGCATACAGGTCGCCTCGGATACGCGGTTTATGTGGGACCGGCAGATCGACCGGCAGGTAGTTTTGCCTGATTACACTTTTTACGTGGCGATGATACACGACGGCAACACCAGTCCAAAGAATTGTGCTGGATCTTACTGGACTCGTTGGAGTGGCGATCTTAGGCAGATTATGGGCAGCGATGTCGATTCCTACATTCCCGAACAACCGGATCGACGATCTAAGCCAGTTCCCGCTAGCGGCGCCAGTGTGATTGCGATGAACAAGCCGGCTCCGACCTACAGCATCATCATGATAGTTCACAACGCGCTGAAGATGGTTCGTATGTCCACGCTCCGCACACTCCGTCACATTGCTGTGCACGACGCGCGTTTGATCGTGGTCGATAACGCCTCGTGGGATGGAACCGACAAATGGCTGGACCTACTAGCGAAGCGCGGTGACATTGATCTGATCCGCAGCCAAACAAACGTTGGGCATGGCCCGGGGATCGAGTTGGCACGCCGAGAGATACGCTCCCCATACATCGTCACGCTCGACAGCGACGCGTTTCCGCTATCCGACGATTGGCTTCCGCGGCTTCGCGGCAAGCTGAGCGATCGGGTGAGGGTTGTCGGGATCCGGCACCACCGTGACTACATACATCCTTCGTGCTTGATGATCGCACGGGAAACGTTGGAGGAGTTCAATCTCTCGTTTCTCAACGAAAAGGACCAACCATCACAGTTCGATGTGGCCGAGCGTATTAGTTGCGAGGTCAAGCGGCGCGGGTACGAAATCGCCGGCCTCGAACGCACCGGCTCGCTGAGACGAGGCAGCGTATCAGAGCCCGTCTACCTCGGCTCTGAATATGAAAATCTCGTATATCATCAGTGGTACACGACGAGGGCGGCAATGTCGCAAGGCACACAGGTAGACGATGTACCGGCAGATGCCATCGACGCGTCGCTTCAAGAAGTCTTCGCGCAGTACGAGGCCGAGCCTCGAGAGCTAAATGTAGTAATGGGAGTGAGGGGCGCAGCCGGTGAGCCCGAGCGTGTCCGCAACGCTGAAGTATGCCTGCAGGTGCTCAACCTTCAGGATCTCGGCCGCTGGCGTTATCGATTGATCGTAGTCGAGCAAGACCATCAGCCGCAGCTCGAGAGAGTGCTAGGGCCGCTCGCCGACAAATATATCTTTGCTTACAATCCAGGCCCGTACAATCGAGGCTGGGCGTTCAACATCGGGGCGTCGTTGCCTTCCGCCTCGACTGGCGCGCTGTGTTTGATCGACGCCGACTTGCTTGTGCCGCCTGATTTCTTGCGTCGCGGATTGGAGAGCCTCAAGGCCGGACGGCGCGCCGTGCTGCCTTACCGAGAGATCCTCTATCTGGATTCAGCTTCCACGGAGCGTGCCATTGCCGAGCCGACACGCGCATTTCGGGTTACAGATTATGGCGGACGGGTGTTCGACACGTCGCAAGGCGGCTGCATTTTTGCTGACGCCTCTCTTTATCACGACGTCGGCGGGCACGACGAACGATTTCGGGGATGGGGCAGAGAGGACCGAGAGTTTTGCGACCGCCTTGCACGAGCCGCGCAAATCGAGCGCTTGCCCGGACGTCTATTACATCTCTATCACCCCAGGCCGGAGGAAGAGGGGCGCTGGGCGACAGCGAACCAAAGATTATACGAGGAGATAAGTTCGTCTGGAGCGTTGCCAACGCCGCGCGCCATTGGCGATCCCAATCTATGTTCATCCGAAAGTGCTGCAGTGTCCGCGCACTCCCCGCGAGACTGGGAAAACTGGGACAAGTGGGACGGCGCGCGCATCGAACGGATCGTTCGAGACGAGAAGGGCTTCGGCGATGCGAGCACGCGGCGCGCTTTGGCGGAGATACTCGTCCGCCTCGGCAACAGCTTGCTGGATGTCGGTTGTGGGCCGGGTGCTTTGTGGCTGCATCTTGAACCCTACAAGCCGCGTTTCTCATGGGCCGGAGTAGATGTGACTGAGCGGATGGTCGCTACGGCCCGACGTCTGTTTCCAAGTGTCGAGGTGCGCAAGGCTGACGCGGGCCACTTGCCCTTCGACGATTCAAGTTTCGATGTGGTGTTGATGCGTCACGTGCTAGAACACCTTCCGCCGTGGTTGATGGAGAGGGCGTTGACTGAAGCTGCTCGAGTCGCGCGGAAGGCCGTGGTTCTGGACTTTTACGTACCACCGGTAAATCACGGAATTCGCCGGACCATCCGAGTGGGCGAAAACTTCCTTGAAACCCGCTGGACTGTGGCCGATCTGGAGGCGCCGATTCGAAAGGCTGGATGGAGCGCGTCCGAGCGATCATCGTTACCCGGCGGGTCGGAGGTGATCTGGATACTCAAGCCGCTGGAACGCACCGGCGCTCCGGAGCAAGGAGCGGCCTCGTCCGAAGACCTGAAGATCAGCATTATCATGCCAACGTATCGGCGTTTGCACACCATCTACCGCACCGTCGAAACGATACAAGCCCAAACACACCAAAACTGGGAACTGATCGTTGTTCAAAACGATGGAGAAGCAGAATACAAATTTAACGATCCGCGTATAAAGGTGTACCAACACACGGATCAGACGAGCGCAAGTTTCGCGCGCAATCAGGGTTTGCAGTACGTGACCGGTGATCTGGTCTGCTTCTTCGACGATGACGACGATATGTTTCCTGGCTATTTGCAGAGGTTTGCGGAGACTTTCCAAAAAAACCCGAAAGCGAAGATGGTTCGATGCGGAATGGTCGTGTCGGGCGGTCGAACCAACTTCAGCTACGCGACGCCCGAATGCTGCCTCCTAAAAGAGTTCGCGCTTGCTAAATGGTCGGCGCGCAGCTCGCACGACCAGCTTTACTTCACCGCCATCGCTTCAGCCAACGGTTGGTCGGAAGCGAATGGCGACGTCGTGGTGATTCGCGAGGCGTTGTGCCGCGCCAACTGCGACCTGCGCGGCGGATTACGAAGCGGAAGGTTGTGAGCTCAACTTGCCGAGCGAGACTTCCTGGCCTCCGTCTTAGTGATGGCATCGTAGAACTCCGGTCTGCGGTCGGCGAGCCGGTCGAACTCGTATGCTCCGGCAACGTTGATGACTCTGTTCCTGTTAGCTTCTTGAAGATCGACTTCCGCAAAAAGAATCTCTTCACCTTCCCGCGACGCCTCTGCGATCGTGTCCCCGCTGGGGTCAATCACTTTGCTTCTTCCGATGAACTGCCAGCCGCGCTCGATTCCGACGCGATTGGCCGCCGCGAAGTTTATGTGGTTCTCCGAGGCTCTCGTATTGAGCACGAACTCAGGTGTGCGCCACGCACCCGGCGGCCAATTAGTAGGCAGAACGATCAGCTCTGCGCCCATCAGTTTTAGCGTGCGCGCCGCTTCAGGAAAGCTCACGTCATAACAGATGTTGACGCCTATCTTGCCAATAGGAAGATCAATTACAACGAACGGCCTATCTCCCGCCTTCACAAATCTATCGAGCCCGAGGAACGGCAGGTGCACTTTGCGGTACCCGCCGATAGTCCCGTTGGGTCCGACGACCATCGCGGCGTTGTAAAAGTTAGACCCGTCCTTTTCGATGAACCCCGCAACGACGTGGGCGCCGGTCTCGCTGCAAGCGCGGGCGATCGCTTCTGCCGACGGCCCATCGATTTGCTCGGCGAACTGCGCAGCTTCTTCCAGCGAATCGAAGCAGTAACCGGTCAACGCACATTCGGGAAAGATCACTAACTTCGCTTCGCGCTCGACCGCCTCCCTAGTGCGCTCGACAATCTTTCGCCGATTAGCTTCGACCTCGCCGATCGCGACATCCATCTGCACGCAAGCTATTGTTGTCATTCCCATTCAATCTCCCTATTGCCTTTTATGCCTTCTGCTTCCTGCCTTCTGCTTCCTGCCTTCTGCCTGCGGCCTACTCTCCCTGGCGGAGGCGTGTGGGAATCGAACCCACCCAGGCCGCCTCTCGACGACCCGCAACGGGTTTGAAGCCCGCGAGAACCACCAGGCCCCCTGCGCCTCCGCTTGTTGTCAAACTAGCAAGCGACTCGACAAAACGCAAAGAGCAAGGGCAACGCAGGCCCTTAGACCTTTGCTCTTAGCTCTTTGCCCTTTGCTTCTACCTTCTTCATAAACCGTTTCATCTCGACCGCCGCGCGAACGTGAATGCCTTCGCCGATTTTCTCGAAGCCGTCGTGAGCCTCGACTGCAAACTTGATTGTGTTATCCCCCACTTCGATAACTTCCGCTCGAGTGGTCACAGTGGCGCCGACTGGCGTCGCGGCAAGATGCTTGACGTTAACGACGACGCCCACAGTCACCCATCCTTCAGGCAAGTATTCCTGAATCGCCGAGGCCGCCGTGTTCTCCATGTGATAGATCATGATCGGCGTGCCGTAGACTTCCGGCATGTGCTCGTGAAAGTGAGCGACGGTCATCTCTCTGGTGACCTCGATCTGCTGGGTTGCCGTTGCTCCAATCGGTAAGTTCGCAGTCGGCTTCATCAATCCTCCTCGACAGTGATCGGGATGTGAGCGAGTTAGGTACGGGTAGCGTCAGCGACCCGCGCATCTCGGTACGGGTAGCGTCAGCGACCCGCGCATCTCGGTACGGGTAGCGTCAGCGACCCGCGCATCAACGGTACGGGTAGCGGTCAGCGGACCCGCGCATCACGGTACGGGTAGCGTCAGCGACCCGCGCATCTCGGTACGGGTAGCGTCAGCGACCCGCGCATCAACGGTACGGGTAGCGTCAGCGACCCGCGCATCCAGCAAATCACGATATGAGCCCTCAGGTCGCTGACGCTCCCCGTACTGTATGCGCCCCAATTGACAACCGACAACACTGCTGTAGCTTAACTGCAACACTTGTAATTTTGAAACCTGCCTTTCCCGAGAAAAAACATTGCCGAATAAAGAGCTGCTTGCTGGCACGCTCATTGCCAAAGTATCGTTGACAGTTGTCGAAAACAATTCAGAGGCAACTCGTTTTGGTCCAACAGACGACGCTCAAACAATCAGTATCAATCAGCGGCCACGGCCTTCACACCGGAGAGCCGTCGCGCGTAACGCTTCATCCGGCGCCCGCCTACACCGGGTACGTTTTTCGGCGCACTGACCTCAACAACTTCGAGATTCCGGCGGCGCCGCAGTTTGTCGCCCGCGTGAGCTACGCCACAACGCTGATGCGACAAGGCGTCATGATTTCCACCGTCGAGCATCTTCTGGCAGCGCTCGCCGGAAGCCAGTTGGATAATTGCATAATCGACGTAGACTCGCTCGAGGTGCCCATAACTGACGGCAGCGCTGAGCCATTCATCGAAATGATCGAGAAAGCCGGCATCGCACGCCTCGAGGCGCCGCGCCAATTTCTGCGTGTGCTCAAGCACGTCGACGTAGCGCAAGGCGAACGGCGTATGAGTATCGGCCCGGCGGAAGCTTTCTCGATTTCATGCCAGATCGATTTCCCTCACCCGATGATTGGAACGCAGCGTCGTGAGATCGAATTGACCGACGGTCAGTTCGCAAGGCAGGTCGCACCTGCGCGCACGTTTGGCTTTCTCGACGAGGTGGAAGCGCTGCGCAACCTTGGGCTGGCGCGAGGCGGCTCGCTCGAGAATGCGATTGTGCTCACGCCCGAAGGCGGCATCCTGAACCGCGAAGGACTCAGGTTCACTGATGAGTTTGTGCGTCACAAGATCATGGACATCATCGGCGACCTGGCGTTGTTTGGAATGCCGGTGCTCGGGCGCGTGAACGCCGAACGCACAGGTCACGGTGTTCATACGGCTCTTGTATCACGGGTACTTCGCGATGACTCGGCTTGGGAGATTATCGACTCGGCGAGTCTGGCCTACGCTTAATAACTCTCTCTCCTTCATTTCTCCTAACCAGAAACTGCTCACAACCAACAAGCGCGCTGTGGTAGCATGTTTTGTCGAGTCTTCGAGTCAAGATATGGATAGGTTTAGAATCATCGGCGGGCGGCCGTTGGAAGGCCGGATTCAAATCAGCGGCGCCAAGAACTCCGCGCTGCCTTGCATGGCTGCCGCGTTGCTCACTCCTGAGACAGTGACGCTTCATAATCTACCGTACGTTCGCGACATAATCACAATGCGCCGGCTGCTCGAGGACCTCGGTTGCGAGATCCTCATGCCCGAGCTGAGAACGCTGAAGGTCTCGGCTGCCAAGGTCGAAGTCTTCGAGGCTCCGTACCAGTTGGTAAAGACGATGCGAGCTTCGGTACTGGCGTTAGGCCCACTGCTGGCGCGATTCGGAGAAGCGCGCGTTTCTCTTCCCGGCGGTTGCGCAATCGGTCAGCGCCCCATCGATATGCACCTGGCCGCGTTTGAAAAGTTGGGTGCGACTATTGCGATCGAAGGCGGCGACGTCATCGCGCGAGCGAAGAGGCTCCAGGGACGCGAGGTTTACTTCGACCGGGTCACCGTAACTGGAACCGAGAACCTGATGATGGCTGCTACGCTCGCCGACGGAGTAACCGTTCTCAATAACGCGGCGCGCGAGCCTGAGATCGTCGATCTGGCAGAGCTGCTGAACAAGATGGGCGCGCGGGTTGAAGGCGCGGGGCGTGGCGCGATTCGAATAGAGGGTGTGGATCAACTCGGCGGAGCGGAACACACAATCATCCCCGACCGGATCGAAACTGGGACCTTCGCCGCAGCCGCCGCGATGACCGGTGGGCAACTGGACATCGTGAATTGCGATCCTGAAGCCCTTGCTGCCGTGCTGGAC